>OLGD01000873.1_pt1 | contig 53293 bp, 46 predicted proteins | sample 1605311 | NCBI WGS metagenome assembly OLGD01 (sample SAMEA3888917, study PRJEB22519) | human gut metagenome | biome: human gut; feature: human-associated habitat; material: faeces | place: Denmark | collected 2010
ACTCGTTTTCCAACCAGATGCGAACTCGCTGATCGTTGCGCTCATACGCCCGCCGGGGAGAGGCCTGAACTCCTGCTTTCCGGTGCAAGCGACAAATTCCCTTTGTGCCGCATTTAAAGCAACATGCAGAAAATTCTACGACGGAAGAGGTTTGACATCTTCTCCTTCCGGTTCAGAGATTACAACCGGATTTTCGAAAAGTTCAGGCCGCGAGCAGACGTGAAAATTACGTTCTCCGAGCGGGACATGGAGAACGTACCAGTACAACGTTGCGAAATGAAACAGAAACAACCGTGGTCGGAAGTACAGCAGGGCAACTGTTCGATTTGATTTTTTTTAAATTTCATGTATAGTGATAAATACATCGTTAAACTATGAGGAGAAACGACATGAACGACAATTACGACCGCGCGCCGGCGGCTCTGGAAGCAGAGGTCAGCCGGGGCCTGACCCAGAGCGGCTTCATCAACCGCGTATTCGGCTGGATGACCGCCGGACTCGCCTTGACCGGCGCCATCAGCTACGGAATCGCCCATTCGTCGATGAGCGAATTCGTGCTGGCCAACCAGGGCACCTATCTGTTGCTGATTCTGCTGGAGCTGGGGGTGGTGATCGGGCTGAGCGCCGCGATCAACCGGCTTTCGGCAACCGTCGCCACACTGGGTTTCCTGCTCTTCGCGGTGCTGAACGGGCTTACGCTTTCGTGGATTTTTCTCGCCTACGAACCGAGTTCGATCTACGCGACCTTCTTCGTCACCAGCGGCACCTTCGGCGGCGTCGGCCTCTTCGGCTGGCTGACCAAACGGGATCTCTCCGGCATCGGCGGACTCTGCGGCATGGCGCTCTGGGGGCTGATCCTCGCGACGATCGTCAATATCTTCTGGACCAATTCGACGGTTTCGCTCTTCATCAGTTACGCCGGGGTGGCGATTTTCGTCGGGCTGACCGCGTGGGACATCCAGAAGATCAAGCAGCTCTCCTTCGCGGTGGAGGATGGCGACGTGGATACGGAACTCGGGAAAAAGCTCGCGATCTTCGGCGCGCTGGAGCTCTACCTCGACTTCGTCAACCTCTTCCTCTATATTCTGCGCATCTTCGGCAACCGTCGCTGATCGATCAATACCAACTACCAGCTGGGGTCCCGGCGGCCTGCTCCGCCGGGACCTTTTTTTTCAAGCCTTGAACCTCCTGCTGTCCATCCCGTTGCCACTCTGAGAACCGGTCCTGAAAAAGACACGATGCGTGTCAGAAAAAAGGAGGAGATCCCCCTCTCCTCCAGTTGTTTTTTCCCACCGGATATTGTATCATTATAGTCAAAGAACAATTGGCAGACAAACGAAGAAAAACTGGAAGAGTAAATCCTGCCCGGTTCCGGCTCGATCTTTCCCTTCAACTATATTCAACAGGAGAGTGATCATGAATGTTCCATTTCAACGAGGCATGACGTTCGGCTTCTACTCCCGACGGGAAGTTTACACATCCGCGTGGGCAAAAGAGCAGATCCGCAAAATGAAAGCGCTCAACATCGAATATGTCGCCTTGATCGCCACCGTCTTTCATGAGACCGATTACTCCCCCCGGGAATTTCTCGACATCACCGAGAGCCCCGGCGAACTGGAACTGATCCGGATGATCGATTTCATTCATGCGGAAGGGCAGAAGGTCATGCTGCGCCCGATGCTGGAAAGTCATGACGGCAACGGCAGGCTTCAAGTCTGGTTCCCTGATGACCGGGAACGGATCCCCGGAAAAATCTCCGATTGCTGGAAACGCTGGTTTGCCAGTTTTCGCGCCCGGAATCGCCTCTTCGCATTCCTCCCCTGCCCCGGTGGAAAAACATCCCGAACCGACGGGAAACAATTGCGGAATACCGACCCCCCGGCACATTTCCCGTTGCTATTTTCAAAAAAAGATTTTTGGCAAAAATATGCCTTCCCCTCTTGACTTTTCTCTGGAAGTAGCCTATAATTAATGGTGGTAAAGCTATGGTAAATATTATATGGGATCTGTGAGATGGGCAAGAAAAACGCCGTTGAATTCATGAAAATCAGACGGTATGTGCTGAATCTGATTGCGACCGGAGGAGATATGCCGCAGCGCATTCCCTCTTCCCGGAAACTGGGAGAAATGTTCGGCGTCACCCATCCGACGGCTCTACGCGCCATTCAGGCATTGACCGAAGACGGCTATCTCCAGCCGTTGCGGGGAGGAGGCTCCATCACCTGCCCGGCAAACTGCAATCTGAAAAACACCAGGCTGTTTGGTTTTCTGGAGGGAGATGGCAAAATCGCCATCGACATCTATTACACCGTCTGTCTTTACTCCATCGCGGCCCGGGAGCTGACCCGCCGGAATCTGACCTATTGCTGCCAGCATCTCTACCTGAATTCCCCTGCGGATCTGGAATCGATGATTCAAGAAAATCATCTGGCGGGCCTGGTGGCGCTCAATATCCGTCTCCCTGAACTGAAAACAGAGCTCTGCCGGATGAAGGAACGGGGGGTTCCCGTGATCTCGCTGTTCGGCAGGCTGCCGGGAGTTTCCTCCTGCAGTTACAATTATCAGGAATATTACGCGATGGGGCTGGATCGCTTGTTTCGGGAGAAGAGACGAGAGATCGTCATTCTGGTATCTCCGGCATTTACCATTGACGAGGCAATCAGAGCTGCGGTAAAGGAGCAGTGCGCCCTCCACGCGGTTCCGAAAGAGCGGGTTCTGATTCTGAAAGACACTCCCGAGATGCTGGCGGAGCAGCTGGAAGAGATGCTTCAGGCCGGCCGCCGTTTCGATGGCGTCATCGGCAACCACGCCATTCTGCCCTCCTATGAAATTCTCGACCAGTATCTCGACCTCGAGCAGGAGTGCCGGGTCATCAACTCGGAATTCACCATTTACGATGAGATGAAATATACCGGATATGCCATCAATTTCGATTGGGGGAAAGTTGTGCCGGATATGATCGACGATCTTCTGCTTCAGACGGACTCGCAGGATGTTCCGGTAAAAAATCAGACGATCGGACTGTACTTCACGTTCTATCAAAATGGAACGCAGGTGTTCTCTGAGAAAAACTAAAGGAGGCGATGCAGAGATGAAAAGGAGAATTCGATTTACGTTGATAGAGCTCTTGATCGTAATTGCGATCATTGCGATTCTGGCGAGTTTACTGCTGCCCTCCCTCAACCGGGCACGGGCGCGAGGACGTTCTATTTCCTGCCTGTCAAATCAGAAGCAGTGCATGCTTGCAACAACCCAGTATCTGGCTTCCAGTAATGATATTATGTACGCGGAAAATGAAAATGAAACGGGTTACTCCATGGATAGAACTCCTCTGGGGCTGCTGTGTAAGCAGAAACTTCTGACGTCCAGAGTCATTGTCTGCCCCTCCATCCCGTTCATGCCGAAAAATGATACATCTTCGGCTGTACTGGATGATAAACAAGCAAAATTTTATTATAATCGAACTTACGGTTTTATCGCACCCCGCAATACATATGCCGTCAAGATATTCAACACTCTGGCTGGAGGTGCAATGCTGGCCACCTGGAGTGGAACAAGCTGGAAAAGAGAAATTAGTTTCAAATCCGTAAAGACGGCATCAAAATTACCGATCATGGCCTGCAACTATCGAAACTGGGGCGGCGGCTATTTCATGCTGAATTTTCAGTCCTCAGGAGCAGGTCTGCCGTGGGTGAATGCACATCTGAACGGTTGTAATGTAGCATTTTTCGATGGACATGCGGCTAATTTGAAAATCAGCGATTTTCATCAGATGAGAATTGCCTCCGAAGCTGGTGCAGGAAAGTTCTATGTCAAGGCGGCCTTACCGGAATTCATTTTTGAGCCATGAAATCATGAAAATTAAAAGGAAAGAGAGAGTTGTTCATGAGTAAAAGAATTTGTCAGTTATCACTGTTGCTTCTATGGATGCTGTCGGGAAGTGTCATGGGAGACGAAGCGAGAGGCCTCTATCTAAACGGCGCTCGCGGAACAATAATGAAATTTGACAACGGAATGCGCTTCTCGCTGATCTCACAGGGAAAAGAAAAGAAAGCGTCCGACGCGTGTGCTGTTTTCCCTCTTGGAGATGCAATCCGGAAAGGGAAATTGTATCAAGTTCGTTTTAAAGCTCGCGGAAATCAGCCGATGACTCTTGGAACGGCGATGAAGCAGCGCCATCGTCCTTATGCCTATGTCGGCCTGAAAACGGAAACGGTCCAGTTCTATTCAATCACCTCCACGGAGAAAATATATGAATACCAGCTCCGGGCGACAAAATCGTTTGCCTCCGAAGAATGCGTTTTTCATTTTTTCTTCGGTGCGAATCCCAAAGGCTCTCAGCTTGAAATCCGGGATTTTGAATGTTCGGAAATGACGGAACCTTTACCCCTGGATCTTTCGAAGCTGGCAAATTTCGGTTTTTTTGATCCAGTGGAAAATGATGGCCGGGGGGGCTGGACCGATCAGGGCCCGAACAACTGTTTTGCTGATTTCCCGCTCGGGCAGCAGACGTTCCGGGGAATTCCTTTCCGGATCCTGGATCCGGAAAGGAATGGTGGACGTTCTATCCTTTCATTTCACTGCAATAAAGTAAAAACCGATTTGCGGGAAGCCTGTCTTGTGCTTCCTCAGGAAAAACGACGCTATCTTTATCTGCTTCATACCGTCGCGTGGGTTTCGAAAGGGAAAACACTTGCGGGATCATTGATTTTCGAGGGCGACGTAGCGACGGTTTCCCGCCCGATTTCCATCGGAGAGGAGGTGGGGAACTGGTGGGGGCCCCTTGACGTCTCTAACGGGAAAGTCGTCTGTGAGCAAACGGTTAACGGCAGACGAATTGGAGCCTATCTTTCAAAATTTGAAATTCCGGTCGGGACATCGCGGATTCGCCTACAGACTTCCGGCACTTGCAGCTGGATTGTGATCGGAGTTACCATAGCCGATCAGAAAATGAGCGGCACAACTTCCACCCCGTTGACGATTATGGCAAATCGCGAATGGCGCCCGATTTCTTTGGCGCCTGCGATTCTTCGCAATTCGGCACTTGATTTGAGTGAAACAGCTTCTTCGGCCGGAACTTTCGGCAGAATTACCGCCCGTCCTGACGGGACTCTCGCATTCGCCGAGACTCCTGGTCGCCGAGTCCGCCTGAACGGCTTCAATTTTGTTCCACACGGGCTGTTTTCTTATCCGGAATATCTCAATAAACTCCCGAAACAGGAGTGGAAGAGAAAATTGCAGGAATTCGCCGATCAGGTCGCTGCAAATGGCTTCAATGCAATTCGCTGGCATTTTCTGGATTATTCTCTGATGATGGGGAAAAAGCACGATATTCTTCCAATTCCTACGAAACCGGAAGAGATTTCCTTTGATCCGCAGATGACCGACATGTTCTTCTATCTCTTTCATTTGCTGAAGGAACGCGGGGTCTATTCCATTGTTGATCTGGCCTCGTCACCGGCCGGCTGGACTTCCGGATACCCCTATGCCAAAGATCCCCGGAAAGCTCCCCGGATTGCAGGAAGTTATTTCAAGAACGCCATGTATTATGATCCGGTGTTACGAGCGAACTGGAAAGCGGGAGTGACACGGCTCCTGACCATGCACAATCCATATACGGGAACTACTCTGAAGGACGATCCCGCAGTTGCAGCTGTAGTTTTTTTTAACGAACAGTTCTTCTCTTGGACACCGCAGCACTGCGAAGCGCTGGACGGCGAATGGCAACGTTGGATGCAGAAGCGTACCGGCACATCTAAACAGTTTCCTAAACTGCAAAAAAAGCTGGCATATTCTACAACAGATCCGCTCGGGATCGCAATGTCTCTCTTCATCGGGGAAAAGGAGTCGGAACTGGTAGATTTCTATCTGAATACGGTTCGGGAATGTGGATATTACGGACTGGTGAACACATTCGATAATTCCTTCACGCTCAATCGGATACCGGCGATGGAAAAATTGTCCATAATCGCATCTCATCCGTATAACTTTCATCCGGTTTATTCCGGAAAGTCGACTCTGATCGAACAGGGTAGTTCTCTTACGGGACATCCCGGAATGGCCGAACGGTGCGCCTTTTTCGGGAAACCGTTTTTTGTCACAGAATATAATCATGTCATGTGGAACGGTTTCCGACATGAAGGAACCATTCGTGGAGCTACAGTTGCGGCGCTTCAGAATTACAGTGCCTTCATCATGCATTCCGATGGAGTTGCACTGACCCAGAGGCCAATGCGACCATTTCGGGCAGCGGACGATCCGATCTGGCGCGGTAACAATCTGCTTACCTATTTTATTTACCTGCGTGAAGATGTCGCTCCCAATCCGAATTCCATCGCGTTTTACGTGACAGACGAAGATATTCGAAGAGAGGGGCTTGGAGAGGTCAATTTCCGTCTGGGCAGTCTGGGATGGCTTGCGCGTCTCGGAATCCTTTATGAGCATTCCAACGCCATCGGGAAAGAGTTTCCCGCTCTTGCAATTTCTCCCCACACCGGCGCGCTTCGCGTCATCGGAAAGAAGTTGCGGAAACCGGAAACCGCGCTTTCTACAGAGGAACTGGTCCGTATATTGCGACAAAAAAAACTGCTTTCCGCTGCCAATCGTACTGATCCTGCTCATGGAATTTATCACTCCGCGACAGAAGAGGTGCTGGTCGATGTTGTCAATCAGGAGATGCGCGTCATTACCCCCCGCCTGGAGATGCAGGTCGTCAAGCAGAAAGATAAATTATTTGAACTTGATGCTCTGACCATTCGCTCTGCCAGCATTCCCGCCGGAATCGCGGCGATTTCTCTGGAAAAAACGGCGGCGCTATCGAATTCCGGACGAGTTCTTCTGGTCATTTTGACTGATGCTTTGAATTCCGGAATGAAGTTTGCGTCTCAAAAGAGAGTTGAGTTGCAGGCAAACGGAAAACTCCCCGTACTTCTGCGATGCGGAACGTTTTCCATGGAACTGAAAAGCCGGCTTGCGACGCCCACACTTTATGCACTCAATTGTTCTGGAAAGCGAATGGAGGAAATTCCCATCCGAGTTCAGAACGGACGGTTGTCTTTCACCATTGATACCGGAAAATTAAAGGAGCCGGCAATCTTTTTTGAACTTGTAGAGAAATCATGTAAATACGGGGCTGCATCAGGTTGATCGCAGACATTTGAAAAAGCGATTTGAACTTATGCCGGGAAATGGATTTTTCCCGTCCGGGAGATATATTAACTCCACGGGAACCGCCAGACGCCATCTGCAGGAGAATGAAAATGAAAGTACCGTTTCAACGGGGAGTGACATTCGGGTTTTACGCCCGTCGAGGCGTCTATTCGTCGCCGTGGGCAAAGGAGCAGATCCGGAAGATGAAACAGCTCAATGTCGAGTATGTCGCATTGATCGCCACGGTCTTCCGGGAAGCGTGCGGTTCCACCCGGGAATTTCTGGATCTCGCGGAAAGTCCGGGCGAACTGGAGCTGGCCCGGATGATCGATTTCATCCACGCCGAGGGGCTGAAGGTCATGCTGCGCCCCATGCTCGAAACCCATGACGGAAACGGCAGGCTGCAGGTCTGGTTCCCCGATGACCGCGAGCGGATCCCCGGAAAAATCTCCGATTCCTGGAAACGCTGGTTTGCCAGTTTTCGCGCCCGGACCCGTCTCTTCGCCACGCTCGCCCGCGAGACCGGTTGCGAACTGTACGGCCTCGACAGTGAACTCGACCGCACCGTCGGGCAAAACAGCCAGTGGAAAGAGGTCATCGCCGTCGCCAGAGAGTGTTTCCCCGGACCGATCACGAGCTGCCACACTCATCTTTTGAATTTCGAGCAGGAATTTTCCCGGCCGGACCACTGGTTTTATGATCTCGACTTTCTGCAGACAAGTTTCTACCACCGTGCGGCGGATGCCCCCGGAAGTTCGGTAGAGGAGATGGAGACGCAACTCCTCCCGGTCCGCGACCTCTACCGCCGGATGGCAAAGCTCTACGGCAAACCGATCATGTTCGGTGAGTGCGGCTGCACCTCAAGCACCGGAGGTGCAACGGCCCCCTCCGGGTGGAGCGGCGACGGCCGTTACTCTCCGATGGAACAGGCGAACTACCTGCAGGCGGTCTGGAATCTCTTTCACGCCGAGGAGTATTTCCGCGGTCTGTACTGGTGGAAATGGGACGAGCAGAATCCCCGGACACAATTTTGCGACGACCCCGCCGGGGACAAAGGGTTCATTCTGGATGGCAAACCCGCCGCCGAAGTGATGAAACAATGCTTCCGGCGGCCCGGAAACACCGCCCGTTGCCGGAAGTAAAACTACTCTCCGGCAGAGCCTTTTCCAGTCTCCCGCCGAAATGGCGGCGATGTTTTCAAAGGTGATGTTCTTCGAAGCGTTGTGAATATTGTAGCCGTCGTTCCAGAAATGTTTTGCAATCAGATTCTTTACCACGACATATTCCGAACCGCCGTACACGCCGACACCGTTGGCGAGGCGGGGCAACTCCCCCCGGACCGTTTCCGGACTCTTTCCCTCCGGCAGGCGGAAGTAGAGCATGGTGCGATCCACCAGCGTCCACTCAAACGGGTTCAGTTCCTCCGGCTTCTTCAGTTTGCCGCATTTGCGTTTGGAATGCTGTTCCATCCGCTGCTGTTTCCCGTCGAAGAGCAGGAAGAAGCGCCATACCATCGATTCGCCCGGATCTTTGATGTTCATCCGGTACAAGCCGGGTGAAACCTGCCGGGCATCCTTCGACGTGATCCGGGCGGCGCCGGTAAGAGTGTTGAAGGAGCCATCCTCATCGCCCGGTCCCGGCGGCCTGCCCCGCCGGAACCTTTTTTGAACATTCAGTTCAGTTACCTATACTCCGAAAACATGTTTCGTCTTTCTCCTGTAACTGAATAAGTTCCTGTACTTTTTTTATAAAGGGATCCCGGGTCATCAGGAAGTACGGGAGATCATCACCAACTTCTGCAGTGTAATACTCTAACAATTGCTCCGGAGTGAGTTCAACCGGCACCTCTACACGGACATGGACGGTATCCTCCGGTATACGGCATTGAGAAAAATCGGTCCAGACATTGGTTCTGATGATCAACTTTGAATAAGGCAGGGAAAAGAGAATCGATGCCTGCCCCTGACCAATATCGCGCGGATTGTCAAATCCAACGGATGTAATCAGGTCGGAGCGTCTCGCCAGTGCTGCCAAATTTCCTGCGGAAGAATAGATATTCTGTACCAAAAGATAAACAGGAAGAGATTTTCGAAACAAACATTCCCTGCTGACCGGAGGATAAATCTCCTCTTTGACGAGATATGATTCTCCTCCGAGGAAAGTAAATGACCGAGAACGATACTCCTGCATAGCCTCTTCAACCATCTCAGGGGAAAGCTCCGTGTCGGTCCGGGAAAATTGACGACGGGCGATAAAACGCATTACGTCCGGATTGTTGTTTACCGCAGAACAAAGAGGAGCATTTTCCTGTCCGGTCTGAAGCAGAGCCAGCAACCGCGTCCACACCCAATCGGAACCACCCGGATTGTTGCGAATATCAATCACAGCAGCCTTGATTGCATGCCGAGAAACTTCTTCTCGAATCCGCGAAAGATAAAAATTCAACCGCACTCTCTCCATTTCTGGTATCCGGATATAGAGCAACTGCGATTCGTGCAGATAACAAACGGTCGAAGGAATATCTCCAACAGTTATTTTGGGTCTATCCACCTGAATGGATTCCGGCATTGCTGGATCCAAAACCACCGTTTCGATTCTCCCCGCGTTATCAAAAGTAAAGGTAAAAGGCTGGGTCTGCCATTCCGGCAAATATCGGTAGAAATCATCCTGATATCCTTCATAATTCCCAAAGAAAAATTTGCGATCCCAATCATAGTCCGTCAAACAATCCTGAACCCGAGAAAGCATATCCATAACAGGCCGCCCGTTAACGGCAGTCAGGCGCATTCCGTGTGGATAACGCCGGGAACCAATGGAAAACTCATACCGGGTATAATAATTTCCTTGGCAGTAAAGCAACGGGATATGTGGACGAGATGGAGAATTCCTCCACAAGCAGTTTTTTACAAAAAAAGTAACGGGAATGGCATCCGGAATAACCAGGTAACCATTGTCAACAATATCCCGAAGCCCCCGTTCAGGATGCTGCAAAAAGTCGGTACAATAGTTGACGAGCCACAGATGATTTCCCTTGCAGGCAGCCAGTGCAGTCTCCACCAGAGACGCATATTCCACCAGGGAATGAACTTGTGGTATCCGGCCCCGGTATTCCGCAAGTTTTTCGGCAACATCCAATTGATAAAGGTAGCGGTTGGGGATGATACGAGGGCTGAACTTTTTAATCATCTCCACCAGGTAATCGAAGTCGGAATACAGCTGTTCGCGAGTCGGTTCCGGCAGTGTGATTCCAAGATCGACCACTTTGTAAAACATTCCGTTTTCCGGCAAGACATACAACATGAGATCGACCACCCGACCGGAAAAATCGCATCGGGCCGTAAAAATGGTTTCCCCGTCAGAAAGGCGTAGAAATTCACGCATCTCTCTGAGGCGGAAGCTTCCGCCGTATTCGCGGCGAATACGGAATGCTTCTGCGGATGAGTGTTTATAATCATAATAGAGCTCTCCGTCGCTGAGTTGGAGAATCGTCGTAACATCTTCCCGGACCAAAGCGGAAATCAGCTTGGAGGCACGCTTTTCCATCTCCGCTAAAGGAGGAACCGCAGCAAACAAAATGAGACATGGATTAACAAGAAGAAACAGCAACTGAAGTTTTTTCATCTGCTTTCTCCGATTTATCGGTAATAGAATATAACGAAAGAAAAATTACAAGCCTTAACCAGCAAAAAAATTTCACTTTTTTCATTTCTCAGGTTGACATGGCCCATCGAATATTGTATAATTAATGTAGAATCAACCTCGAAGATTGTACATGAATTATACAAACGATACAACATGTTCTCCGCGCGAGCAGGTGATCCGGAATGTGTTGCAGCTGATCCGGAAACAGGAACTGCCGCCGGATGCCGAAGTTCCGGCGGAGAATCTGCTGGCGGAACGGTTCGGCGTCGCACGCGGAACGGTCCGCTCCGGGCTGGCGGAGCTCGCCGCACGCGGCATTCTGGAGAAGCGGGGGCGCCGGATGCACGTGGTCTCCCGCCCCGCCGGGCGGGGCACCTTCCTGATGAACCGGACGGTTATCCTCTTGAGCTCCACCGACAAGGACGACGCCATCCGCAAGCGCAATTCCGGCTTCATGGACGCCATTCAGGCGGGTGCGCTCGAAGAGCTGATGGCACAGAACATGCATTCGCTCTGGCTCAACGGCTCCCGGCTGACCAGCGGCGAACTGGAGGAACTTACACAAATCCGCCCCGGCGGCGCGCTGTTTTTCTCTTCCGCCCACCCCACGCCGGAATTCGATGCGGCGGCGCGCCAACTGGCCGAATCCGGCCTGCCGACGGTGGCGTCGGTTCACAAGACACTCTACCCGCAGGTCGATCATGTGCTGCCGGATCACGCCGAGGGAGCCCGACTGTTGACGGCGGAGCTGATCCGGCGCGGCTGCCGGCGTGTTCTCTGTTACCTGCCGGCCAATCGCCAGGAATACTGGGTTGCCGACCGTTTCCGCGGTTACAGCACCGCCATGCAGGAGGCCGGTCTGGAACCGCGTCCGCTCCCGGAAAACGGATACTGGGGGCGGCATTACGACGACGGAGACGCCTGGAGCGAAAACCGGTTCCGGGAGGAGGTCCGGCTGGCGGCAGGCTATCTGCTGGATGAGTTCGGGCCGGGCGGGAATTCCCCCGACGCACTGCTGACCAAGACCGACTGGGATGTGCCGATTCTGGCGGCGGCGCTCCGTCTGCTGGGGAAAACGCCCGGCAAGGATGTTGTGATCGCCGGGTACGACAACAAAATCGCCTTCAGCGGCTGGAAGCAGTTTGAGAGTTATACTCCGCCGCTCACGGTGGACAAACGGAACAATGAGATCGGGCGGTGCATGACCGGGCGGCTGCTCGCCCGCCTGAATGCCCCGGCGGACTGGAAGCCGGGCAATATCTTTGTCAGACCGGAGCTGATTGCCGTCCCGTGACCCTCGTCACAATTCCGGGCGGGATACGGTGCAGTAAGATCGGATTTCAACAGAAAACCATAATTTCATACAGGAAAGGATCCGTCGATGAGTTCAGAAAAAACCATTTCTCTTTCCCGCGCGGCCAGAACCGCGTGCCGACAATTTACTTTGATCGAATTGCTCATTGTCATCGCGATTATCGCCATCCTGGCGGCGATGCTGCTGCCGGCCTTGAACAAGGCGCGGGAACGGGCGCGGTCGACGGAGTGCATCAGCAAGATCAAACAGCTTTCAATGAGCGTATTCTCCTATTCCGACGACTTCAACGGGTACGCTCCGGTCAGCCAGACGTACAACGGCCTCAACCATGTCTGGTCACGGACTCTCTGGCGGGCAGGCTATGCACAGCCGAAGATGTTCTACTGCCCGAGCGCGACCACCTATTACGGAGCTCTGGATCTGCTGCGGGAGAAATTTGACAGCGACGGTAACTACTGGGTCCGGGGCTGTCAGTACGGTATGAACCGGTACTTCGGAACAAACTGCAAAAGCGGTGCCACCTACTATTATCTCCCGAACGATGCAGAAGAGATCTACAAACTCAAACTGTTCCCGCTGCGTGTCACCCGGCGCGCCTCGGAGACGATCCTGCTGGGAGATGCCGTACTGGGTGCCGGCAACACCGGGACTCCCGCCCTGCGGGAAGACTACGAAGGGCGGCCGATCGGCGTCTCCTCCCTCTCGCGTTCGAAAACCGTCTATGACAACTGCCCGCATATGCTCGACTCCCGCCACTCCGGGAGCGCCAATCTGTCGTTCGTGGACGGGCACGTGACTTCGGCGCGCAACGCGATCTACGTCTATCAGATCACGGATAAGATCGACCGCTACTTCCTGCCGACATTCAAAGATTGAGGTTTTTTATGAAACGAATTCTCGCCATCGCCTGCCTTGCGGAAGCTCTTCTGCTGACGGCGGCACCAACTCTCTACGTGGACAATCTCAAGGGGAACGACGCCAACGACGGCTCCCGGGAGAAACCGCTCGCCTCGATTGAACGCGCCTGCAAGCTGGTTCAGACCGGCGGGCGGATCGAGGTCACCAACACCGGCACCCCCTATTCACTCCCCTACGACGGCCCGGGGAAGCCGCGTGGTCTGCGACTGCTTCGCGGCGGCACGGCGGAACAGCCGCTGGTGGTGGAAGGGAACGGCGCGGTGATCTCCGGTCTCGCGGTGATTCCGGCGGAGGCATGGAAACGCGAGGCGGAGGGAATCTATTCGCTCCCCTTCGACCCGATGAGCAACCTCTTCCGCCGGGATATGAGCAAGAACTACTGGCTGCCGGGCACCCAGATCTGGTTCGTGGACGGGAAGGCCGCTCCGAACCTGCTCGACCGGGAATCGCTGGAGAAAACCCCCAACGGATTCTGGTGGAACAAGAAGGAACGCAAGGTGCTCTACCATCTCCCCGCCGGGAAACAGCTTGCCGATCTCAAGATCCAGCTTCCCGCCAATTACGGCTTCTACATCCACCGCAGTCACACGATCGTGCGCAACTTCACGATGATGTTCTCATGGAACGACGGATTCGACGCGGCGGAAACGCCGAAACATGCGATGTATGTCAACTGTCTTGCCTACAACAGCTGCGGTCAGGGGATGTCGATCCACGACGCAAGCGACGTCTATTACGAGGAATGCGGCGCGGTGAACTGCGCGAGCTCCGCGGTCTGCAACGTCGGCCAGAGCAGCGGCACCTATCAGCGGTGCGTGCTGATCGACAGCACCTTCGAGGCGGCAGTCTTTCTGAGCGACGACGCGTCGGCCCTCTTCGACGAGTGCCTGATCGCCGATGCGGAACCGGCGGAGCTGATCTGGCAGCGGGCCCGCTCACGAATCACCTTCTCCAACTGCACGCTGATCGGCAACGGCAAGTGCAATCTGGCGTCGCTGGAGGCGGGCGGATTGAGCTTCTTCGGCTGTACGATGCGGAACGGCACCGGTTTCATCTCGCTGGAATCGCGCTTCTCCACCGGCGCTCTGAGCGTGGAGAAATCGCTGCTGCGCGGCTTCGCCCGCTACTACGTGAAGCTGCCCGATCAGCCGACGGCGCGGCGCATCCGCCTGGCCGGGAACCGCTACGCGCCGACGGCAGGACACTGGTTCCGGGGGAAACCGGAAGTGCCCGGCACCTCGCCGGCGCTGACGAAGCTTCAGCTGGACCGCGATTCGAAGACCGAGGCGTTCGAACTTACCGGCCGCAAGTCGAGCGAGAATCCCCATGCCGTCGACCGCCGGTCACTGCGGATCGGCTCCAAGTTGCCCGAATCGGTCTGGAAGATCTACGACCGCTTGAAACAATATGAGGCCACCCCGGCCGGAATCGTCAAAAAAGGAGCCGTCGCCCGATGAAAAAATTCACGTTCGCAATTCTGTCTCTGCTGGCGGGAACCGTTCTGACTGCCGCGCAGTCGGAACTGCAAAAGGAGATCAACACGCAAATTTCCGCCGGTAAGAAGGTGATAAAGCTCACCCGTCCGGAGTACCGTTCGGCAAAGACGATCGAACTGCGCAAACTCGACGGCGTCACCATCGACGGCAACGGCGCAAAGCTGGTGATGACCCGGCCGGTCCACGCACTCCGGCTGAACGGCTGCCGTAACGCGACAGTGAAAAATCTGACGATTGATTATGATCCGCTGCCGTTCACACAGGGGGTGATCACCTCGGTTTCTCCGGACTTCCGGCAAATCGAATTCACCATCGACGAGGGCTATCCGGATCTGACCGCGGCGTATGCGGTGGGCCACCCGCACCTCTTCCAGAAGGATGGGAAAAGCTGGAAGCAGGAAGCCGCCGACCTCTACGGCAAGACGGAGATCCTCGACGCCCGCCATGGCCGGTTCCGCGCCAACAAGCCGGAACCCGCCCTCGCGCCGGGGGACAAGCTGGCGCTGAACATGCGGAAGAACGGCGCGGTCTATCTGACCGCCTGCGGTCCGATCCGGTTTGAGAACCTCACCATCTACACCTGCCCGAGCCTCGGCTTCTGCAACCGCTTCAGCGAAGGCGGCGACGAGCTGGTCAATGTGAAGCTCACCCGCGGCCCTCGCCCGGAGGGGGCGAAGGCGGACCGTCTGCTCTCCACCTGCGCCGACGGGCTGAACTACGCCTACATCCGCCGCGGCCCGAAACTGGTGAACTGCGACTTCTCGTTCATGGGCGATGATTCGGTCAACCTCCACTCAGTGGCGCTGCCGGTGGTCCGGGTGCTGAACGGAACCACGTTCGACACGCTGCGCCCCTACAAGGCGGAAGGATTCCCCCGGATCATCCGCCCCGGCGACAAACTCCGGCTGCTCGATCCCTCCGACTACTCGGTCCTCGGGGAAGCGGTCATCGAGAGCTTCCGCCCGTCACTGCGGAAATACGACCGGGAGACGCTGAAGAAATTCTACTTCAACCGCGGCGACGGCCTCCGGGACTGGACCGCCTATGAAGTCAAGCTCGCCCCGGGCGGAACGGCGGTCAAGGAGGGACAGTTTTTCGATATTCCGGCGATCGGGGCGAACGGATTTGAGATCCGGGACTCCTACTTTCACGATCACCGCGGCCGGGGCCTCCGGATCATGGCCTCCGACGGCGTGATCGAGAACAATCGGTTCGAACGGATCAAACATGCGGCGATCACCGCCGGTGCCGAATACGGCTACTGGCGCGAAGCGGGCTGGGTGGAAAACATCCGGATCCGGAACAACGTGATCCGCGACGTCGGCCGCAACATGATGCTGCAGCCTGACTCCTACGCCAACGGAGCGATCAGCGTCTTTGCGCGGCTGGAGGATTACACCAGCCCCTTCAAGGGGAACCGGAACATCACGATCACCGGGAACAGCATTGAAAACTGCCCGGCGGCCGGAATCTTCCTCTTCGCCGCCGACGGGGTGAAGCTGCAGGACAACCGCCTGACCCGTACCGCATACGGCGATAAGACGCCCGGCGCCAACCTCGGCTTCTCGGGGTTGAAACCGGTCTGGATCGTCAACTCCGCCAACGTCACTTCGAAATAGATCCATTGCGGCCTGGACTGTGCACGGAGCACGGTCCAGCGCCGCTGAAAATGTCTTTACGACCAGGCCCACACCCTGTCAAGCACGGTCGTCTTGCGGGCACAAGCCCGGCCTGTATTCCACCCGCAACCCGGCTTTCTCGCGGGAACAAGCGCAGTCAGTATTTCCACCCGCAACCCGGCTTTCTCACGGGGACAAGCGCAGTCAGTATTTCCACCCGCAACCCGGCTTTCTCGCGGGCACAAGCCCGGTCAGTATTTCCACCGCAACCCGGCTTTCTCACGGGCACAAGCGCGGTCAGCGCCGCGAGCGCATGTGAGAGAACTGCTTTGCGAAACGCAAAGCAGCAAGGAGCAATTGCGACGCAGTCGAACGGAGTCGAGCGGAGCCGCTCCGGCGATTGAGGAGTTGGCGGGCGAAGCCCGACAAGTAAGGCCCGCAGGGCCGCGTGCGGATCAGTATCAACCCGGCTCAGACTTCTCACGGGCGAAGAGGTCCGGAGGGAGACCGGCCCTCCGGCTCCCTCGAGCAACATTTTCTCACAGAAGATCACCCTGCAGCCTCCATACCGACTACGCACTACAGAAGTCAGAAATTCCCGCCACGGTATTGACCTCGCCCATCCGAAGAGGTCCGGAGGGAGACCGGCCCTCCGGCTCCCTCGAGCAACATTTTCTCACAGAAGATCACCCTGCAGCCTCCATACCGACTACGCACTACAGAAGTCGGAAATTCCCGCCACGGTACCGTTCTCGCCCATCCGAAGAGGTCCGGAGGGAGACCGGCCTTCCGGCTCCCTCGAGCAACAAAACCGCGCGGAAGTTCCGCATTCCGCCTTCCTCTCGACCGCGCACGGAAGCCGGAAAACAAAAACCGCCCCATTCCGAAATACCGGAAGAGGCGGCAGGAAAAACGGTAAAGATTATTTCTCTTCGCGCTCGGCACGGGAGGAGCCGGAAACCCGCAGCGCAGGCTTTTTCACCGCACCGGAGTAGTGCAACATTGAAGCGCCTGAGACATCCCCTTCAAGCCGCTCGGAGACGTCGAGCTTCACACGGCTGGCGCCGGAGATCTCCAGATCCGCCCGCTCCGCCGAAGCCAGCTCCAGCCGGGAGGCGCCGCTGACCGCGGCCTCAACCCGGCGCACCTTGCCGGAACACTTCGCCGTACTCGAACCGGAAACATCCAGATCCGCCCGGGTGAACTCGCCGCCGATTTCGGCACGGGCCGAGCCGCTCAACTTGAGTTTGAATTCATCCAGTTCCGCCTCCGGGAGCAGCAGCCGGCCGCCGTCGGAAACCTTGCAGGAGAATTGATTGCCATGTACATGCTCAACCGTCATCGTGTTGCCGCCCCGCCCTTTCAGTTGCGACGGCTGCCCCTTGGTACGGATCTCGATCGTCATCGGCAGCGTCGGACGGCGCTTTCCAGCGTAGCGGATCGCCAGTCCGGCCGGAAGCATCTCCACCTTGATCTCCTTCCAGAGGGAGCTCTCCGCCGTCACCCGGCAGTAGTTCTCCGGCGCGTTGCACTCCAGTTTCAGCTGCCAGCAGCCGGCAACCGACAGCGAGGAGAGCGTTTCAAAGTCATAGAGATTCGAACTCACCGGTGCGATTCCAGCCGGATCGGAAGCAACCGCCGTCGCCGGCGAAGCGGCCTCTGATTCCTCTTCCGGACTGCCACCGGATACGGTTTGATCTCCCTCCCTGCGCGGACGACAGCCCAGCCAGTAGCCACCCGCCAGCGCGGCCAGCAACAGAATCAGCATCGCCATGGGCATCGATAAGAATCCGCATCCACTCATGATTCATTTCCTTTTGTTTTTCACCGGACTTCACCTCTTCGAGAAAGGTTGAAAGTCAAAAGAGACCTCCCCTCCCATAAAAAATCCGATACTACAATATAATGCTTTTACGACGGAAAATAAAGGGGGGAAACAACTCTCTTAACGGAGAATTAACAATTCGGCGGGAAGCGCCGCGCCGTCTGCGGCTTCGTCTCGTTGCCGTCGCCGGCCGGAGTCACGGGAGTCTCCCTCGTCTCCTGCCGGTTGCCGAGCGTGAACTGAAGAATGGTGATGATGCCGAGCAGCAGCAGCGCCTGCACCACGAGAATCGCCGCCGTGCGGAAATCCCCCCAGAAGACCGGCAGAATTCCCAGCCCGATGGTCAGCGCCATCAGGTGGACCAGCATCACCGCCTGCTTGCGGCTCAGCCCCATGCGGACAAACCGGTGCGAGATGTGGTTGTGGTCGCCGATCCAGAACGGTTTCCGGTTTCTGGTGCGGATCAACACCACCATCGCAGTGTCGAACAGCGGCAGCGCCAGAATGAACAGCGGCATCAGAATCGGAAAACGCGACAGCGAGAAGTCGATCCCGAAATAGGTCACTCCCGCGGAGATCACCGCCGCCATGTATCCGAGGAAATGGCTCCCGGAATCCCCCATGAAGATCACCGCCGGATTGAAGTTGTAGAACCAGAAGCCGCAGCAGACACCGCAGGTCAGCGCCGAGAAGGCCGCGATGAAGAACTGCTGATTCAGCGCCGCAATGACGGTGAAGAATCCCATCGCGATGGCGATGGTACCGACGGCGAGGCCATCCATATTGTCGAAGAAGTTGATCGAATTCATCAGGAGCATGATCCAGAAGATCGAAACGGCGGTGGTCAGAAAAGCGTTGTCCAGGAAGATGTTGACCCGGACGCCGCCGAGCGTCGCCGCGAGCAGCGCGATCAGAAACTGCCCACCGAACTTCACCGCCGCCGACATTGCCCATTTGTCGTCGATCAGACCGAGAATCACCGAGAGGAACGCCCCGAGGACGATAAATCCAAGCTGCGGAGCGGCGTAGCTGATTCCGTCGAGATAGTCGGAGATCACTTCAGCGAAGAAGGGAATCCTCTCCCAGCGTGCCAGCAGGAGGCCGCCGCCGATACAGAGGATCCAGCCGGTGAACATCGCCGCACCGCCGAGCAGGGGCGTGGGGCGGCAATGCCCCTTGTGGTTTGCCTGCGGCCGGTCCAGAAAATCGGTTTTCACAGCGATCCACTGAAAGAACGGCGTGATGAGCAACGTGGCGACCGCGCCGCCGAGAAATGCGAAAAGATCGATCAGGTACCAGAGATTCATAAGGAGCCTCCCCCGGCGGCCGGAGCGGTGATGCGCCGGACATATTCAAACAGAAACACCGTGGCCGCCTGTGCGGCATTGAGCGACTCGTAGTTGCCCGGCATCGGGATGGTGACACGCGCGGCCCCGTTGAGCGCCGAAACGCCGTCGGCCTCCGCGCCGATCACCACGACCGAGCGGTCGAAGAGCCCGGAACAGCGGAAACAGTCCTCTCCGGCATGCGGATCGGTCAGGTAGACCTTCGGATAACCGAAATACACAGCCCGTTCCCGAAGCGCCTCGAGATTTTCGAAGCTGCGCAGCAACAGCGCAAACTGGGCGCCGAGCGCCGAACGCACCGCCTTGTCGCCATAGGGATCGACCGAACCGCGGGTATACCACAGCTCCGAAAGCCCGGTCGAACGCAGCGTGCGACAGATGGTACCGAAATTGCCGGGATCGCCAAGCCGGTCGAGCGCGAGCAGAAAAGGATCCCGCGGCGGCCGGTCGTCACCCGGTTCAGGCGGTACCGAAGCGACCGCGAGCACCCCCTGCGAATTGACCGTCGCCGAAAACTCCTCAAACTTCTCCTCGCCGACGATGCAGAGTTCCCCCGGAATGTTCCCCATCGCAGCCGCACCGCGTTCGGTCGCCACGGTGAAGCGGACCAGTTCGGGACGACGCAGAAAAAGCTCCCCCGTCGCCCGCACCCCTTCGCAGAGACAGCAGCCGGACTTCCGGCGGCCGTGGCGGGTGCGGAGCGAACGCAGCAGCGATTCGTTTTTCCGGGTCAGCTCCATAAGGAATCGTTCAAAGCTTCGCCGCCGGTTTGTAGGGACCAAAATCCCCATTCTCCAGCGCCACCAGCAGCGAATGCGCCATGCTGCACCAGGCGGCGGCACTCTGCCGGTCCGGATTCACCGCCCGGTTGAGAGCGGAGGCGGCATCGTCGAACTTTTTGAGCTGAATGAACAGACGTCCCGCGTTGACGTTGGCTTCGGCGCGGAGGTTGGATGCCAGCTCCATCGAACTGCCGAGTTCGGCAAAGAGTCTGGCGGCCTCCTCCGTCTTGCCCATCACCTCCAGCAAATAGGCTTCGGCGAGACGGGCATTGCCCAGGAGCGGCTCCGCCGGAGCGGAGGCAATCAGGGTGCGCAGATCCTCGAGCGCCGCGGCATACTCCTTCGCGTCGATCCGCAGTTTTGCGAGACGGAAACGGGCCGCCGCCGCACCCGGATTGTCGCCGTATTTGTCGAGCGCCTTCGTCAATTCCGCCACCGTCGAAGCATCGGCGAGAGCGAACGCCGCCTCGCGCGCCGACCGGCGGGAGCGACTGAATCCCCAGAACACCAGCGCCACCACAATTGCGGCAACGACGGCGACGGCGGCAATCTGACGCCAGTAGGTGGCGAAGCTGAGTTCAAGCCGTTCGACATCGTTCATCAGGGCGCGGGAAAGTTCAGCGTTGAGCTTGCGGTTTTTCTCTTTCTGATCCGGCATGAGGAAATCTCCTTTTCTGTCTTTTTTATGGGAAATCAATGATGAGAAAAGATCCGTTCCGGCGCGTGGTAAAGCGCGACGCCGAGTTCATTGGCCCGCTTGATCACATCGGCGTCACGCAGCGAACCGGAGGGGGCGATGATCGCGGTGACTCCGGCTGCCGCCGCCGTTTCGACGCCATCCTCGAAGGGGAAGAAGCCGTCGCTGGACATCACCGAATTCTGAAGCGTCCCCTCGCCGGTGTACTTCTGACGGAACTTGGCAATCGCCTGCTCGATCGCGCCGACGCGGTCCTGCTCGCCGGTGCCGACCGAAAGGGTCTGCCCGTCCTTGACGATCACCACGCCGTTGGAGCGGACACTCAGATTGACATACCAGGCGAAGAGCAGATCACGCTTCTGCTCCTCGGTCGCGGCGACGGCGGAAACCTGATGGCCGCACCGCTTGTTCTCCGCCTCGGCGGGCACCAGATCGTCGATGCTCCGCAGCGAAGTCATCAGCGGTTGTGCCACCACCAGCGACCCGTCGCCCAGCACCTTGATGGTGTTGTGTTCCGGCTTCGCCTCGCCGACGAAGCGGGGCAGCCGGGAGAGATCGCCGCAGCGGATGATCCGGATGTGCCGGTTGAGCTTGTAGGTCTCGCCGTCGTTGAAGATGTCGAGCACGCCGGGAGCGAATCCGGGGGCGACCACGCATTCGACGAAGGTGGACATGATTTCGCGGGCGGTGTCGGCGTCGACCTCGCGGTTGAAGGCGATCGAGCTGCCGAAGGCCGCGCGGGCGTCGGCGTCACGCGCCTTCAGGTAGACCGACAGCAGCGACTCACCGGGGCGACCGACCGCCGCGCCGGAGGGGTTGACATGCTTCATCACCGCGCAGGCCGGCGTGTCGAAGAATTTGACGATGTTGAGCGCGTAGGAGATGTCTTCGAGGTTGGTCTGCGAAAGTCCGCTCTTGCCGTTCTTGAGGATCTCCATATCGCCGATGACCGAGACAGCGTCCGCCGGTTTGTAGTAGCTCGCCGCCTGATGCGGATTGGTGCCGTACCGGAGGTCGTCCACCTTGACGTAGCGGCGGCCGCAGATGATAAGTTCCGCCGGGAAATCCCCGACATGCTTCGACAGATAGGTATCACGGGTCAATTCTTTTGCCATTTTCCACACCGGATTGCTTAAAGTTTGAAAAAATCACATTCTGAAATATACCACCATTTGAACTTTACGGCAAATGGCGCTACATTCTTTGATGGAAAAAAAGTGGGATTTCCTATGAAGAAACGGTTGAAACATATCCATCCCGGCAGATTCATCACCTTTGAAGGACCGGAAGGAGCGGGGAAAAGCACCCAGATCCGGCTTCTGCGCGACTATCTGGAGACAAAAGGGTGCGTCTGTGTCCTCACCCGCGAGCCCGGCGGGACCCCGCTGGCCGAACGGCTCCGGGCGGTGGTCAAAAATCACGCCGGACCGGAAAAACTCCACCCCACCACCGAACTGCTGCTGATCGAAGCGGCCCGTTCCCAGCATGTGCGCGAAGTGATCCGCCCGGCGCTGGCGGCGGGGAAGGTAGTGCTCTGCGACCGTTTCTTCGACTCGACCACCGCCTACCAGGGCGGCGCGCGCGGCATGGAGTCGCAGGTGATCGACACGCTGAACGAATTCGCCGCCGCCGAGTGCATCCCGGACCTGACCATCCTGCTCGACCTGCCGCCGGAAGTCGGGTTCGCGCGGGCGCAGGCGCGGGAAGAGACCCGGGGAGAGCATGACCGCTTCGAAGAGGAGAAGCTCGATTTCCACCGCCGGGTGCGGGCGGGCTTCCTCAAAATCGCCGAAGCGGAGCCGGAACGGGTCCGGGTGGTGAACGCCGACGCCCCGGCGGAATGCATTCACCGGCAGGTCCGGGAGATCGTCGATGCCGCTCTATGACACATATCGCGCCCGGTATCCGGAGCTCGTCGGACATCTTGAAAATGCCAGAAAACGGAATCGTCTCTCCCACGCCTTTCTGCTTCACGCCGACAACGAGACGCTCCGCCGGGAGTTCTCAATCGTGCTCGCCCAGCTCGCCGCCTGTCCGGAGAGCCGCGACGGCCGCCCCTGCACCGTCTGCCGGGTCTGCCGCAGTCTGGAGGAAGGGACCTATCCCGAGCTCTATTTCCTCGCTCCGGTCGGCAAAATGTACCAGATCAAAATCGGCGACCGCGGGAAGCCGGAACCGAACACACTGCGTTTCTTCGAGGAGCAGTTTCACCTGACCAGCACCGGCGGCGGCAACTGCAAGGTCGGAATCATCTGCGACGCCGACCGCATGAACGACGAATCCCAGAACGCCCTGCTCAAGACGCTGGAAGAACCGCCGCCACAGACGCTGCTCATCCTGACCACCGGAAATCCCTCGGCGCTGCTGCCGACCACCCGGTCTCGCTGCCAGCTCGTTCCGCTGCTGACCAACCGCTGCGAATTCGATTTCGCCGGGAAAGAGGCGGTGTGCGCCGCGTTGGCGAAACTCTGCTTCGAATCGCGCGGCGATCTCGCCGCCGCCGAGGCGGGAGCCGCCGAACTGATCCGGATCTCCGCCGGGCTCTCCTCAGACGCCTCCGCCCGGATTGCGGAGGCGTGGAAATCACGGCTTGCCGCCGCCGAGCAGACCGGGGATCCGGGGCTGGTCAAACGGACCCGCGCCCTCGTCGACGACGCGGCGGCTGGAGCCTGCATGAAGGAACGGGGGCTGTTTCTGGAGACGATCCGCACCTTCTGCTCCCAGCTTGAACTTCTGGCGAACGGGGTCTCTGTGACGGACCTCGCCAATCCGGAGCTGTTCGAGAATCTTCCGCTGCCGGAGCTGGAACCGGAACGGGCGGAACTTTTCCGGCGCGAGGCGGAAGAGCTGCTCTTCACGCTGCGCTTCAACGTAAACGAGGAGCTGGCGTTGCGCACATTCGCCGTCAACCTCGCGATGAAATCATAAAAATCACAGGGAATAAGGAGGATATTACCGATGAAAAAACTGTTCGGAACCGACGGAATCCGCGGCAAGGCGAACTGTTACCCAATCACGCCGGAACTGGCGCTGCTGGTCGGCAAGGGCACGGCAAAGGTGCTCGGCGCCGACTGCGGCTCCGGTCGCAGGCGGGTCGTGCTCGGCAAAGACACCCGGATCTCCGGCTACATGCTGGAGAACGCCATCACCAGCGGCCTTCTCAGCATGGGGATGGATGTCCTCGCGGTCGGTCCGATGCCGACCCCCGCGGTGGCCCACCTCACCAAATCGATGGGCGCCGCCTGCGGCATCATGATCACCGCCAGCCACAATCCCGCCTCCGACAACGGGATCAAAATCTTCGCCTCCGACGGCTTCAAACTGCCGGACGAGGTCGAAATGAAGATCGAACAGGTAATTCTCTCCGAAGAGGCCGGCGGTGAACACGTCCCCTGCGAAAAAATCGGCAAGGGCTACCGCATCGACGATGCCCGGGGCCGTTACATCGAATTCGCCAAAGGTTCGATCCGCAACCTCAGTCTGCGCGGTCTCAAAATCGTGCTCGACTGCGCCAACGGGGCGGCCTATTCGATCGCACCGCTGATCTTCCGCGAACTCGGAGCCGAAGTGATCGAAACCGCAGTCCGTCCTGACGGGCTGAACATCAACGACGGCTGCGGCGCACTCCACCCTGAGAATATCGGCCGTCTGGTCCGCGAGCACGGTGCCGACTGCGGCATCGCCCTCGACGGCGACGCCGACCGGGTGATCTTCTGCGACGCCGACGGCAACGAAGTCAACGGCGACCGAATCATCGGCATGCTGGCGATCGATTTCAAACAGCACGGCCGCCTCTCCAACAACACGGTGGTGGTGACCGGCATGAGCAACCTCGGCCTGCACCGGGCGATGGAACAGGCCGGAATCCGGGTCGAAGTGACCGACGTCGGCGACCGCTACGTGATCGAACGGATGCGGGAAGGCAACTTCAACGTCGGCGGCGAGCAGTCCGGCCACATCATCTTCATGGATTACGCGACCACCGGGGATGGCATTCTCTCGGCATTGCACGTACTCGCCCTGATGGTCCGCACCGGGAAACCGCTGGCGGAACTGGCCGGGTTCATGAAGGTGTTTCCACAGGAACTCCGCTCCTTCCCGGTGGCGCGCAAGGTGCCGTTCGACCAGCTCTCGCTGCTGCCGGCGGCGATGGAGGAGTGTCGCCGGGCGCTCGGCAAATCCGGCCGGACCATCGTGCGCTACTCCGGAACCGAAAACAAAATCCGCATTCTGGTGGAGGCGGAAGCCCCCGGTGACGTCGCCGAATGGATCGACCGCCTCTGCGCCGTCGCACAACAGGAACTCAACTGACAGGAGGACACAGCCATGACCATTGAAATTCTCCCCGTCAAAGTCCCCGGCCTCTGGCCCATCACCGCAGAGGTCGGTTCGATCAAGGTCGCAGGAACCACGATCGCGGAACGGATCCGGAGCCGGTTTCCGGAATCCGACCGCGACATTCAGATCAAGGTGCGCGGCGATTTTCTGCCTTCGCCGGAGTTCGCCGGCGTGCTCGCCAATTCGACTGGAAACTGCGTGGTCCGGGACCCCGCCGACGGAGCGGTGGTGGCCGAAGTGATCCTGTCCGGTCGAAGCGGCACCTCGGAGCTGCCCTCCGACACCGCGTCGATGCGGATCCGCCATCCGTGGGATCTGCTCGCGCTCAATGAGACACTGATGGCGGCGATGGATCATAACGATATCCGCGGCACCATCCGCGCCGGTGCGACGATCGACGGCTTCGTCAGTCTCGGCGAAAACAGCGTGATCCTGCCCGGCGTCTACATCGAAGGCAATGTCATCATCGGGCGTGACTGCAAGATCGGCCCGAACTGCTACATCCGCGGCAACACCTCAATCGGCGACCGCTGCCACGTCGGCCAGGCGGTGGAGATCAAAAATTCGATTCTCGGCGACAAGGTGAGCGTCGGCCATCTGAGTTATGCGGGCGATTCGGTGATCTGCAACAACGTCAACTTCGGCGCCGGCACGATCATCTCCAATTTGCGCCACGACGGCCGCAACCACCGCTGGCTGGAGAATCAGGAGTTCCTCGACACCGGCCGGCGCAAGTTCGGCGCGATCATCGGCGAGAACGTCCACACCGGAATCCATACCGCGATCTACCCGGGACGCAGTCTTTCCGCAGGCAGCTGCACCACGCCGGGAGAAGTGGTCTCCCGGTCGAAGTAGTCCGAGCCGCGCCATGCCGCGCCGGAATATCTTCCCCCGGCTGAAAGGGGAGCTCGAAAATCGGATTCACCAGCTCTCCCCCGGCGATATGCTGCCCGGGGAGAATGCGCTCGCTGCCGAATTCGGGGTCAGCCGCCCTACCCTCCGCCGCGCCCTCGCGGAGCTGGAGAAGGAGGGGGTGGTCGGGCGCCGCAACGGGGTCGGCACCGTGGTGCGTTCGGTTCCGGGAGCAATCCGGCGGGAACTCCCCTTCGTCTGCGGCAGCATCGACTTTTTCAGCGCGGCGATGGAACACTTCTGCCGCCGCGCGGTGGAGCTGAACTACTTCCCGATGGTGATCCCGCTCGCCGGCAACGCAGTGGCGCAGGAGCGGCTGATGGCGGGAATTCTCGAACGCCGGCCGGCCGGAATCGTCATCTATCCTGATCCGGGGCACCCCGGGCTTGCCGCATTCCGGGAGCTGGAGCGGAGCGGAATTCCCACTCTCTATCTGGTCCGCCTTCCGGAGGGCGTGCGAAACGCCAATCTTCTGGAGTTCGGCAACGCCGCCGCCCTCTCCCGAATCGTGCAGGAACTTTACCGCCGCGGCTGTCGAAAATTCGCCCTCTACGGTGACGACGTCCACCCTGCCGCCGCGGCTGAACGGGAGGAGGGGTTCCGGCTCGGCATGAGGCGCTGCCGTCTGGCAATACGCCCGGAACTCTGCTGCCTGCCGGAAAGCTCCACGGAACGGCGTGACGCCTTCTGCGAACTCTTCCGGGACCCGGGAGGGCGACCGGACGCGGTCTGCTGCATGAACGATCAGAGCGCCGCCAACTTTCTCACCGAACTGCGCCGCCGCGGCATCTCCAGCGACGGACTCGCAATCTCCGGAGTGGACAACCTGCCGCTGCTGCGCCTGCTGCCGGAAACCGTTCTCACCGCAGACCTCCGTCAGCCGGAATTCGGGCGCAAAGCCGCCGAGATGATCGTCGGCCGGATCGAAAATCCCGGTCTGGAATTTCAGCACGTGAAGTTCCGTGCCCGTTTCCTCACCGGCGGGGGCATGGGGTCGTTACCAGCCTAGCGTGGAGACAGCGCCTTCCGCAGCCCCTCGCCGGTGAAATTGAACGCCAGTACCGCGATAAAGAGGGCAAGGCCGGGGAAAAAGGTCAAATGCCAGTAGCTCAGCGGATTGTCGAACGCCTGACGGAGCAGCCCGCCCCAGCTCGCCGTCGGCGGCTGTACGCCAAAACCGAGAAAACTCAACCCGCTTTCAGCGAGAATCGCCCCCGCCACCCCGAAGGTGAAGCTGATCAGAATCGGTCCGGTGATGTTGGGCAGCAGGTGGACCAGCATCGTGCGGTACGCCGGCAGTCCGGCCACCTCACAGCTCAGAATATAGGGAAGCGCCCGCTGTTTGAGCACCTCACCGCGGACCAGAAACGCCAGCCCGATCCATCCGGTCAGCCCGATCACGGCGATCACCACCAGAATCGACTGTTCAAATTTCCGGTCGTTCAGAATCGACATCAAAATCAGCAGCAGCAGGAAAGTCGGAAAACAGAGCATGATCTCCACCACCCGCATGGTAATAAGATCGAACCAGCCGCGGTAGAAGCCGGCCATCAATCCCACCATCGTGCCGATCGTCAGCGCTATCGCGGTGGAGAGCAGTCCGACCGCCAGGGAGGCGCGGGCGCCGTAGATCATCCGGGCGGCGACGTCGCGGCCGATTTCATCGGCACCGAGCCAGTGTTCCCAATTCGGTTTCGCGTAGGGCGCAGTGACGATCTCAAACGGTCCGTAAGGAATCGGAGCAAACAGCGCCGTCGCGCCGGTGCGCTCCACCTGTTTCCGGAAATCGGTCTTATCCAGCTTCGGCTTCGTCAGGGCAAAAGGAAAAATCAGCAGCGTCAGCAGGACGATGAGGAGGATCCGCCGCAGTTTCCGGCGACGGACAAGTTGCAGAATCCCCCACAGCAGCAGAGCAACAAAAGCGTAGTTGAACAACTGTTCAACCAGGTATTCGGAGCTGTCCGGAGCGAAGAAGGTGCGCAGGAAGGGAAACTCCACGTCACCCTCCCCACTCCGCCAGATCAGAGGGCGACCATTGGCCAGCACCGGCGCCGCCAGCGCGGGCAGCAGCAGCAACAGAATCCCCCCCACGCCGATCCGGGCGGGCCAGTCGCTCCAGAAGCGCCGCCATGCCTGCCGGACCGGGGAGTTCGCGGTGAGGGCGGCGTCAGTCACAGTACCCCCCGTCGAAAAAGAGCCGCAGCTCCTTCACCAGATTTGGTGTAAACTCATCGAAATTCGTCGGATCGCGCAACTCGGCAAAACTCCAGAACCGCACCTCGTCGATCTCTTCGCGCTGAAAATGAAACGGTCCGGGATGGATGATTGCAAACACCCGGGTATCTTCCGATTCAATCTCATTGCGGATCTGTGAGTCGAAGAGATAACGCAGCTCGACACTGCCGGTTATGCCCAGCTCCTCGGCCAGTTCCCGGCGCGCCCCGTTCAGATAGTCCTCTCCAGGATCGAGATGCCCACCGACGGCGGTATCCCACTTCCCCGGCTGAATGTCCTTGGAGAGCGAACGCTTCTGGAGCAGCAGATGCCCCCGATCAGGATGAATGACGATCACGTGGCTCGTGTGATGCAGCAGTGTGGGATTGCCGTGGCAGAGCCGGCGGGAAGCCTGCCCGATACGGGCACCGGAAGCGTCGTAAATATCCAGCAATTCCTCCATGGCTACCCCTGAAAATGCGGCGGAATGCAACGATTCCCGCACCCGCCCCGTTTTCGTCAACTTGAAATTCGGCGGAATTTCCCCTCCCTTCAGAGAAATCCCGCCACGAAAAGCCGTCCGTTACTCGCCGGCCTTCTCCTTCAGGCCATCGACGTAGGCTTCGAGATTGTCCTTGAGCTTGTTGATCGACTTGCCGAGATTTGCGGCTTCCGCCTGCAGTTTCTTGGCGTTGTCACTGAGCTGTTCGGTCAACGGGATCTCCTTGATCTGATCCATGACCTTGCTCAACTCCTTGCTCTTCTCCTCGATCGCCTTCTTGTAGGCGTCGATCTGCTTCTGGATCGCCGCGGCGTCAAGCTTGGCCACCTCGGCCTTGATCTGGTCCGGAGTCTTGTTCTCGTCGACCTCGCTGCCGCAACCGGCCAACATGCCGACCGCCAACGCAGCCCCAAAAAGCGACACCATAATTCTTCTCATTTTCCTGTCCTCCCTTTCTGTATGTTGCCCGCGGAATTCAACCGCGGATAATCTTCAGAAGTTCATCCCGCTTCGCTTCCATCAGCTCGCGGCTGTCCGCCTCGACGATCAGCCGGAGCAACGGCTCGGTGTTGGAGCTGCGCACGTTGAACCACCAGTTCGGATATTCCGAGGAGATTCCGTCCAGTTCGAACATGTTCCCATCAGCATAGCGGGCGCGGATCGTGTCCAGAATCGGCTTGACGTCCGCCACCTTCGAGTTGATCTCGCCGCTGGAGAAATATTTCCGCAGCGGCTGCACCAGCTCATGCACCGGCTTGTTCTTCTTGCAGATCAGATTCGACAGCATGATCATCGCCAGCCCCTGCGACTCAGCGGTGAAGTTCTGTTTGAAGTAATAGTGTCCGGAGAGTTCCCCGGCAAAGACCGCGTCGTTCTCACGCATCTGCGCCTTGATGAAAGCGTGCCCAACCCGGGAACGGATCGCCTTGCCGCCGTTCGCTTCAATGCACTCCGGCACCGCCCGGCTGCTGCGCAGATCGTAGAGGATCGTCGCCGGCCCGCGGGAGAGGATGTCCTGCGCGATCAGCGCCGTGAAAAGATCCATCGGGATGACCTCCCCGAGATCGTCGATAAAGCCGCAGCGGTCGGCATCACCGTCAAAGGCGGCGCCGAAGTCCGCACCGACCTCCCGAACCTTCGCCCGGATCGCATCGAGCGTCGAGAGATGCAGCGGATTCGCCTCATGGTTGGGGAAGGTGCCGTCCAGCGTATCGTAGAGCGGCACGATATCGTAGAGATCGGTGATTCCGGCGATTTCATACAACCCCATCGCGTTGGCGTAGTCGACGACCACCTTGAGCTTGCGGTCCATCTGCGCAAAGGAACGGAGAAACTTTCCATATTCCGGAGCAATGTCATAGGTCGACAGCGTGCCGGTGTGTTCCGATTTCCGCCAGGATTTCGCCTCGACGATCTTCTGAATCTCCATGATCCCGGTCGCGCCGGAGATGGGAACCGCATTCGCCACGCAGAGTTTGAACCCATTCCATTCACCGGGATTGTGGCTGGCGGTAATCATCACGCTGCCGTCCGCCTTCAGAGTGCCGTTGGCGAAGTAGCTCATCGGCGTCGAAACCAGACCGAGGTCGATCACGTCCGCTCCCTGCGCAAGCATGCCGCGCGAAAGCCCTTCGAAAAGCGGTTCGGAGTGCGGACGCATATCACGGCCGACCACCACCTTCTTCGCGCCGGTGAACTCGATGTAAGCCCGCCCGATCGCTTCGGCAACATCGGCATTGAGCTCCGCCGGATAGATGCCGCGGATATCATATGCTTTGAAAATTCCAGACATAGCAATAACTCCCGGATATGAAAGATTGAACCTTTTGTGAAACTCTAATAAAATATCACAAAACAGGCAATTTTCAATATGAAAAGCGGGAAAAGAAAAATCCCGGCCGGAATCCTTCAGAGATCCGAACCGGGATTTTGTCTCGGCAACCGGCAGATTACTTACCGGAAACCACACCATGCTCTTTGAACGCACGGGTCATCGCAAACTCGCCGAGCTTGTGCCCGACCATGTTCTCGGTGATGAACACCGGAACGAAGGATTTCCCGTTGTGGACGTTGAAGGTGTGTCCGACGAAATCGGGAATGATCATCGAACGGCGCGACCAGGTCTTGATCGCCACCTTCTGCTTGCCCATCTTCTCGACTTTGTCGATCAGATACTGATCCACGAACGGCCCCTTTTTAATCGATCTGGCCATTACTTCTTCCTCCGTTCCACAATGAAGTTCTTCGAAGTCTTCTTCGGATTGCGGGTCCGCTTGCCCTTGGCCAGCTGACCCCACGGCGAAACCGGATGGCCGCCGCCGGAGGTGCGCCCTTCACCACCACCCATCGGGTGATCGACCGGGTTCATCGCAACGCCGCGGACATGCGGCCGGAAGCCCTTGTAACGCTTCTTGCCCGCCTTGCCCATCTTCACGTTCATGAGATCGAGGTTGCCGATCTGGCCGATCATCGCGCGGCAGTCCACATGGATCATCCGGACTTCGCCCGAAGGCAGCTTGACCTGCGCATAGGTCTCTTCCTTGCCGCGCAGCGTCGCCACCTGACCGGCGGAACGAACCAGCTTAGCACCCCGTCCGGGCTGAAGCTCGATGCAGCAGATGTTGATGCCGACCGGAATATCCTTCAGCTTCAGCCAGTTGCCCGGCTTGAGCTCCGCCTTCGGCCCGTTCATCACCACATCGCCGACCTTGAGGCCGACCGGTGCGGGAATGTAGGACTTCTCACCATCCGCATAGGAAATGAGCGCAATGTTCGCCGTGCGGTTCGGATCGTATTCGATCGAAACCACCTTTGCCGGCACTCCCTCCTTGTTGCGGAGGAAGTCCACCATCCGGTAGCAGCGCTTGTTGCCCGCGCCGCGGAAACGGGTGGTGATCCGACCGTAATTGTTGCGGCCGCCGGTCGATTTCTTCCCTTTGACCAGACTCTTTTCCGGGGCCTTCGCGGTCAGCGTGGACGAATAATCCATCACCGCCATGTGACGCCGGGAGGGAGTCACGGGATTAAAAGTTTTAACCGCCATTTCTGTATTCTCCCTCGTTAAATAATTTCAATGGTACCTTCGGACAGGGTCACGACCGCCTTCTTCCAGTCGGGGCGGCGCCCCATCTTCATGGAACGGCCGGCACGCTTCGCCTTGCCCTGGTAATTCATCACATTCACCGACTTGACCTTGACCTTGAACAGCTCTTCAATCGCCCGTCCGATCTCGATCTTCTCGGCATCCGCCTTCACTTTGAAAGTGTACTTCTGCTCCTGCATGAGGGCATTGCACTTCTCCGTGACCACCGGCGCAATAATGATATCAAACGCACTTCTCATTTCCATATCTCCTTACGCCAGCCGCCGGATGAACGCATCCAGAGCATCCTTCGTGAAAAGGAGCTTCTTGAAGCGCAGAAGTTCATAGACATTGACCGTGTCCGACTTGCGCAGCACCAGATTCGGAATGTTCCCGGTCGCGCAGATCGCGGTCTCGTCCAGCTCGGGCAGAGAAACCATCACCGTGTCGTCTGCAACCTTCAGGTTCTTCAGAATCGCCACCGCATTCCTGGTCTTGTGGTCCGCCAGTTCAAACTTGTCAAGCACCATCACATCGCCTTCGACGATCCGCTCAGAAAACGCCCGCTTCAGCGCCAACACGATCACCTTCTTGTTGACCTTCTTTGCGAACGAACGCGGACGAGGTCCGAAAATCGTACCGCCGCCGACCCAGACCGGACTCCGGCTCGAACCCGCACGGGCACGACCCAGCCCCTTCTGACGGAACGGCTTGGCTCCACCTCCGGAAACTTCGCCGCGCGTCTTGGTGCAGGCGGTTCCGGCACGCTGGCCGGCAAGATAGGCGGTCACCGTGTCATGCACGGCCTGTTCGCCCTTCTCCAGCTCAATCACACCCTCCGGAATGACATACTCTCCGACCCGGGTGCCTTTGCAATCAAGGATATCCAACGTATTCGACATCTTGTTCACCTGTTACTTCTTGGCGGCCGGCTTCTTGATCGCACTCCGGATCAACAAAATGCCGCCGTTCGCCCCCGGGACCGCCCCCTTGAGCAGCAGCACGTTGTCTTCCGCCATCACCCGGACGACCTGCAGATTCTGCACGGTGCGCCGCGCATTGCCCATGTGTCCGGGCATCCGCTTGCCTTTGATCACGTTGCCCGGCCATTCGCAGCAGCCGATCGAACCCGTACGCCGGGTCCAGGCACCGCCGTGGCTGGCGCGGCCGCCACCGAAACGGTACCGCCGCACAACACCCTGGAATCCACGTCCCTTGGTCGTGCCGACCACATCCAGATAGTCATTCGCCGCGAAAATATCCGCAGTCACCACCGAACCCGGCGCCGGAGTCTCTTCCCCCGCCTCGGTCCGGATCTCGCGCAGAACCGAAGGCAGCTTCTCGCCGGTCACACCCGCCTTGGCCAGATGCCCGGCCCGGGCCTTCGTCACGTTCTTCGCCTTGCGCTCACCGAATCCCAGCTGCACCGCCGAGTATCCGTCGCGCTCGACCGTCTTGACCCCGGTCACGACACACGGACCAGCCTGAACCACCGTCACCGGGATCAGCACGCCCTTCTCGTCGTAGACCTGCGTCATTCCGACCTTTTTACCGATTAAGCCTTTCATTTTTTCTCCTTTCGTGAGAAATCTATTCGATACTTGCCCCCAATCGGTCGGGGACCTTGGTATCTATGGATTCCACCTTAGAATCCAGTCTTGAGCGTAATGTCCACGCCGGCAGGCAGGTTGAGCTTCTTGAGCTCATCCACCGTCTTCGCCGTCGGATTGATGATGTCCAGCATGCGCTTGTGCGTACGGATCTCAAACTGTTCCATCGACTTCTTGTTGACGTGAGGAGAACGGTTGACCGTCCAACGTTCGATCCGGGTCGGGAGCGGAACCGGACCGGCAACCATGGAACCCGTGCGCTTCGCCGCTTCAAGAATCTCGTTGACCGACTGATCCAGAATCCGGTGCTCGTACGCCTGAAGCCGAATCCGGATACGCTGGTTTTTTCCCGTAGCCATAGCTTATTTCTTCTCCACAATTTTGTCTTGGATTTGTTTCGGAACTCGTTCGAAATGCGCCGGTTCCATCGAATAGGTGGCGCGTCCGCGGGAGAGCGAACGGATCGCCGTCGCATACCCGAAAAGCTCCGCCAGAGGAATGTTCGCCTGCACCCGGCTGGAACCGTTGCTCCCGGCATCAATGGTCACAATCTGACCACGACGGCTGGTGATGTCGCCGATCAGGTCGCCGGTGTTTTCATCCGGCGCATTCAGCTCCACCTTCATAATCGGTTCCAGCAGCATCAGGCCCGCCTTCTTCGCCGCGTCCTTGAACGCCATCGAACCGGCGATCTTGAACGCCATTTCCGAAGAGTCAACCGGGTGATAGGAACCGTCGATCAATTCAACCTTGAAGTCGATCACCGGGTAACCAGCCAGCACGCCGGAAGCCGCCGCCTCGCGGATGCCCTGCTCGATCGGCTTGATGTATTCCTTCGGAATGTTGCCGCCGACCACCTTGTTCTCGAAAACAATACCACTGCCGCTTTCGCCCGGAATCAGGTTGATGATACAGTGACCATACTGACCACGGCCGCCGGACTGACGGACAAATTTCATGTTCGAATCCGCCGGACCGCAGAGCGCCTCACGATAGGCAACCTGCGGCGCACCGGTGTTCGCCTCCACCTTGAACTCACGCACCAGACGGTCGAGAATGATTTCAAGATGCAGCTCGCCCATACCGGAGATGATCGTCTGCCCGGTCTCCTCGTCGGAGTGAACCTGGAAGGTCGGATCCTCTTCAGAGAGCGCAATCAGCCCCTTCGAGAGCTTGTCACGGTCGCTCGACGACTTCGGCTCGACCGCAATCGAAATCACCGGCTCGGGGAACACCATCGACTCGAGAACAATCGGCTTGTCCTCCAGGCAAAGCGTATCACCGGTGGTGACGTTTTTCAGACCGACCGCAGCCGCGATATCGCCGGAGAAGATCTCCTCGTGCTCTTCGCGCTGATTGGCGTGCATCTGCAGCAGCCGCCCGAGACGCTCGCGCTTGCCCGTACGGGGATTCAGCACCGTCATTCCCTGAGAGGCCACGCCGGAATAGACCCGGAAATAGTACAGCTTGCCGACAAACGGGTCGGTCATGATCTTGAATACGAGTGCCGCAAACGGCTGCAGGTCGCCGACGTGACGGGTCAGCGGCGCGCCGGTCGCAGGATCGGTTCCGTTGATGTCCCAGATATCGATCGGGCTCGGCAGGAAATCGACCACAATGTCAAGCAACGGCTGAACGCCTTTGTTCTTGAACGCGGTGCAGCAGGCAACCGGCACGATCCGCGCCGCACAGGTCGCGCGACGAATCCCGGCACGCAGCTGTTCGAGCGTCGGCTGCTCCTCGGCCAGGAAAAGCTCCATGATCTCGTCGTCCACTTCCGCGACGCATTCGATCACATGGTTGTAGGCCTCGTTGCGGCGCTCGAGCATCTCGCCGGTGAGCTCTTCGGTCGTCATCTTGACGCCGTTGCTCGCTTCGTCGAAGTAAATCGCCTTCCCTTCAAGCACGTCGATCACACCCTTGAAGTCCGCCTCTTTGCCGATCGGCAGAATCAGCGGAACCGGAGTCGCGCCGAGCTTGGTCTTGATTTCGGTAACCACACCCTCGAAATCCGCGCCGGTCCGGTCCATCTTGTTGACCAGCGCAACGATCGGCACATGGTATTTCTGCGCCTGCCGCCAGACCGTTTCACTCTGCGGCTGCACCTTGCCGACCGAACAGAACACCGCCACCGCACCGTCGAGAACGCGCAGCGAACGCTCCACCTCCGCCGTGAAGTCCACGTGTCCGGGAGTGTCGATGATGTTGATCCGGTGATTCTTCCAATAGCAGGTGGTGGCGGCGCTGGTGATCGTAATACCACGTTCGCGCTCCTGCTCCATCCAGTCCATCGTCGCGGTACCCTCGTGGGTGTCGCCGATCTTGTAGTTCACGCCGCAGTAGAAAAGAATGCGTTCCGTCAGCGTGGTCTTGCCGGCATCAATGTGCGCCATGATGCCGATGTTACGGGTATTCTTCAGCGAAACCTTCCGGTGGGGCGACTCATGAAATTGAGTCTTGTCTATCTGAGTGCTCATAATCGTCACAGCCCCGCCAATTACCAGCGGTAATGGGCGAACGCCTTGTTCGCCTGCGCCATTTTGAAGGTATCTTCCTTCTTCTTGATCGAAGAACCGGTGTTGTCAAACGCATCGAGCAGCTCCCCGGCGAGCGATTCGGTCATCGACTTGCCCTTGCGGCTGCGCGAATAGGTGGTGATCCAGCGCATCGCCAGAGCAACCTGACGCTCGGGATCGACTTCGATCGGAACCTGATAGGTCGCACCGCCGACCCGACGGCTCTTGACTTCAAGCTTCGGTTTGACATTCTCCAGCGCCTGCATGAAAACATCGATCGCCGGCATGTCCGGCTTCTTGCTCTGGATCACATCCAGCGCGCCGTAAACAATGTTCTGCGCGGTCGACTTCTTGCCCCGGGTCATGATCGTGTTGATCAGCCGGGCAACCAGTTCACTGTTGTACTTCACGTCGGGAACAAGCTCCCGCTTGACTGCTCTGCGTCTTCTCATCTGTTGCGTACCCTGTATGTAAGTGAAAAACCCTGATTACTTCTTCTTACCCTTCGCGGCGGTCTCCTGACCCGGCTTCGGCCGCTTGGCGCCGTACTTCGAACGACCCTGCTTGCGCTTGTCCACGCCGAGGCTGTCGAGCGCTCCGCGCACGATGTGGTAACGGACGCCCGGGAGGTCACGGACACGACCGCCCTTGACCAGAACCACCGAGTGCTCCTGCAGATTGTGACCTTCGCCGCCGATGTACGCGGTGACTTCCTGCCCGTTGGTCAGACGGACACGGGCGATCTTGCGCAACGCGGAGTTCGGTTTCTTCGGGGTACGGGTCGTCACCTGAAGGCAGACGCCCCGGCGCTGCGGGCAGGCGCTCAACGCCTTCGACTTGCTTTTCTTGACCTTCTCTTCGCGTCCGAAACGCACCAGCTGGTTGATTGTCGGCATAACAACTTCCTAATCTTTTATACTTAAAATATGACTGTTGATTCCATTCGGCATACATCAAAGAATCATAAAATAATACCGCAAAGCACTTTTTGCAAATATTTCACGCGCTTTTTCGACAAAAAAAGTTTCAATACACCGAATTTTCCGGTGCGCCGCCCCTCCCCGCCGGGAGAAAATTCAGCGCACCGGACCGGGTTTCAGCCGGCTCTCAGAACTCGTCCTCCCCGGAATCTTCTCCGAAATCAGCCCCCGCATCTTCAAAACCATCCCCCAGCTCGGGGACCAGCTCGCGGGCTTCATCCGGCAGATTGCCGCCCTCTTCGTCATCGTCGCCGAAGTCGATCTTCGAATGATCCGGCTCGGTATCACGCCACGCGGCCGCAATCTCTTCGACCGAACGCTCCGGCTCCTGCGTCGGCAGCTCCTCCTCGATCTCCGTGCCGAGGTACTTCAGCCGGATCGACTGCATGAGCTCGGTTCCGGTTCCGGCCGGAATCAGATGCCCGGTGATCACGTTCTCCTTGAAACCGGTCAGGTTGTCCACCTTGCCGATCGTCGCAGCCTCGGTCAGGATTCGGGTGGTGTCCTGGAACGACGCCGCCGAAATGAAGCTCTCCGTCTCCAGCGCCGCCTTGGTGATACCCAGCAGGATCGGTTCGGCTTCCGCCGGCTTGCCGCCCTTCTCGATCACCTCGCGGTTGACCCGGTCGAACTCGGTCCGGTCAAGCTGCTCGCCCGGCAGGTAATCGGTAGACCCGGACTCCGTGATCCGCACCTTCTGCATCATCTGACGGATGATGATCTCCACGTGCTTGTCGTTGATTTCCACACCCTGGGCACGGTACACCAGCTGGATCGCGTCGACCAGATGGCGCTGCAGCTCGTGGATGCCGCACACCTCCAGCAGCGTGTGGGGAACGATCGAACCTTCGGTCAGCTTCTGCCCCTTGCGGACGAAGTCCCCCTTGCTCACGGTAAGATGCTTGTGCGCCGGAATGTTGTTGTGTTCCTCGGTCATCCCCGACTCCGGATCTCGGATCAGCAGCTGACGACGACCGCGGGTCATCTTGTCCACCTCGACATAACCGTCGATGCGGGCAATCTCCGCCACATCCTTCGGCACACGCGCTTCGAAGAGTTCCGCGATTCGCGGAAGACCTCCGGTGATGTCCTTGTTCTTCGCCGACTGCCGCGGAACACGCGCCACCACCATACCGGGGGTCACCTTCGCTCCCGCCTTGGTCATCAGCACCGCGCCGGCTGGCAGCGGATAGTTCGCCAGAAACGCACCGTCGTCCCCCACGATGACAATCTGCGGATGCAGGTCCTCGCGGTGCTCCATGACCGTGCTCTGATCGGAACCGCCGCGCTTCTGCTTCTGCAGCGTCACCCCTTCAACCAGGTCGTGCAGCTCCACCGTACCGGCCTCCTCGATGATGATCGGCACGTGGTTCGCTTCCCACTGCACGAACACCTCGTTCGCCTTGACCGTGTCGCCGTCGTTCTTGTCGAGCACGGCGCCCGCTTCCAGTTCGTAGCGGTCGAGCTCCGCCTCGCGGAGAGCATCCGACCAGAAGTCGTAGTCCTTGTTGTAGACGGTGCCGAGCGCTTCGGCCTCCACCTGAGCCCGTTCGCGGGCCGCCTTCTCCGCCGCTTTCGCCACCTCCGGATCGTAGACGATCACGTAGCCGTTCTTGTTGACGACCACGGTCTTGCCCTTCTGATTCTTGATGGTGCGCACGTTCATGAGTTTGATCATACCGTCGTGACGCGCCGCAATCACCGGCTGCTTGTAGGCGCTCGACGCGGTTCCGCCGATGTGGAACGTACGCATCGTCAGCTGCGTACCGGGCTCGCCGATCGACTGCGCCGCGATGATCCCGAGGGCGTCGCCCTCCTTCGCCTGCCGGTCGCTGGCCAGGTTCCGACCGTAGCACTTGACGCAGACGCCGTGCAGCGTCTCGCAGGTCAGCGTCGAACGGATCAGCACCCGCTGGATGCCACGCTTGTCGATCACATCGACAATATCCGGAGTGAACTCCTCTCCGGCGGCAATGATCAGACGCCCGTCGGCAAACGCAGGATCGCGAATGTCCTGCGCGCTGAACCGGCCGAGAATCCGATCGCGCAACGGCATGATCACCTCGTCGCCTTCGATGATGGCGCTGGTCCAGACTCCCTTGGAGGTACCGCAGTCCGCCTCGCGGCAGATGATGTCCTGAGCCACGTCCACCAGACGGCGGGTCATGTAACCGGAGTCCGCCGTCTTCAGCGCGGTGTCAGCCAATCCCTTGCGGGCGCCGTGGGTCGAAATGAAGTATTCCAGAACCGACAGCCCTTCCCGGAAGTTCGAAATGATCGGCCGCTCGATGATGTCGCCCGACGGCTTCGCCATCAGTCCGCGCATACCGGCGAGCTGACGGATCTGATCCTTGCTGCCGCGCGCGCCGGAGTCGAGCATCGCGTACACCGGGTTGATCTCGCCGCGGCGCGACGCCGTCTCCAGCCGGACGAACAGCTCGTTCGCCACCGCGTTGCTCGCCTGCGTCCAGATGTCGATCACCTTGTTGTGACGCTCGCCCTCGGTCAGCAGACCGCTGTTGTACTGTTCGAGCACATTGTCAATCTGGGCGCGGGCGTTCTCAATGATCTCCTCCTTCTTCTCAGGAACCTGAAGGTCCGCGATCGAAATCGAGAGACCGGCCAGCGTCGCATGACGGTAGCCCATGTCCTTGAGATCATCCAGCAGCTTGATCGTCGCTTCATGACCGGCGATCTTGTACGAATCGCTGATCAGACGGCCCAGCTCCTTCTTCTTGGCGATCTGGTTGTAGAACCCGAGACGCTTGTCCCAGATTTCGTTGAAGATGCAGCGGCCGGGCGTGGTCAGGATGAACTTGCTCTCCTTGTCGCCGTAAAGCGTGTCCTTGCCGAGGTCCGGATTCGGAATCTTCACCGCGTCGTGAATTTTCAGGAATCCGGCCTGCATCGCAAACAGAACTTCAAAATAGTCTTTGTAGAGCTTCGCCTTGTCCTTGTTGCGAGGCTCGCAGGTCAGGTAGTAGCTCCCCAGCGTGATGTCCTGCGTCGGCGACGCGATCGGCTTGCCGTTGGCGGGCGAGAAGATGTTGTTCGGAGCAAGCATCAGCAGCTTGGTCTCCATCTGCGCCTCGTTCGACAGCGGCACGTGGACCGCCATCTGGTCGCCGTCGAAGTCTGCGTTGTACGCAGTACAGACCAGCGGGTGCAGACGCAGCGCCGAACCTTCGATCAGCACCGGGTCGAATGCCTGAATACTCAACCGGTGCAGCGTCGGAGCGCGGTTCAGCATCACCGGATGCCCCTTGGTCACTTCATCGAGAATATCCCACACCACCGGTTCGCCGCGTTCAATCATCTTCTTGGCGCCGCGGACGGTGTGCGCGTAACCGCGCCCCTTGAGGTGACGGATGATGAAAGGCTCGAAGAGGATCATCGCCATCTTCTTCGGCAGCCCGCACTGGTGGATCTTCAGTTCCGGGCCGACGACGATCACCGAACGGCCGGAGTAGTCAACGCGCTTACCGAGCAGGTTCTGACGGAAGCGCCCCTGCTTGCCCTTGAGCATGTCCGAGAGGCTCTTCAGCGGACGGTTTCCGGCGCCGGTCACCGCGCGGCCGTGACGGCCGTTGTCCAGCAGCGAGTCCACCGCCTCCTGCAGCATCCGCTTCTCGTTGCGGATGATTACCTCCGGCGTGCGGATCGAAAGCAGCGTCTTGAGCCGGTTGTTGCGGTTGATGACCCGCCGGTAGAGATCGTTGAGGTCGCTGGTCGCAAAGCGGCCGCCCTCGAGCGGAACCAGCGGACGCAGATCCGGCGGAATCACCGGCAGCACCGTCAGAATCATCCACTCCGGACGCGAATTGCTCGCCATGAACCCTTCGACCAGCCGCAGCCGCTTGGCCAGCTTCTTGCGGATCGCCTTGTTCCGGGTCCCTTCGAGGCTGACCTCCAGCTCCGCCTTGAGCGCCGGCAGATCGACCCGCTCGAGCAGCGTCTTGATCGCCGGTGCGCCCATCTCAGCGACGAAGGCGTCGCCGTAATCGTCCACCGCCTGACGATACTCAATTTCGGTCATGGTCATGCCGACCTGCAGCGGCGTGTCGCCCGGATCGGTCACCACATATTCCTCGTAATAGATGACATGCTCCAGCGACTTCGCGGTCATGTCGAGCACCAGGCCGATACGGCTGGGCATGCACTTGAAAAACCAGATGTGCGAAACCGGCACCGCCAGCTCGATGTGCCCCATGCGCTCGCGGCGCACTTTGGCCTGGGTCACCTCGACGCCGCAGCGGTCGCAGACGATCCCCTTGTGCTTGACCCGCTTGTACTTGCCGCAGTAGCACTCCCAGTCGCGGGTGGGTCCGAAGATGCGCTCGCAGAAGAGTCCCCCCTTCTCCGGCTTGAAACTCCGGTAGTTGATGGTTTCCGGGGTCTTCACCTCGCCGAACGACCACGAACGGATCACTTCCGGCGACGCGACGTTGATCGAAACCGCGCTGAACGAAGTCGCCGAGCTCTTGCCCAGCAGCTCCCGGTAGGCATAAGTATTGTCAATCAAGGTATCTTCCTCCTCGAATTAGTTTTCGGACGTCTTCTTGACGGTGCGGATGTCAAGTCCGAGGCTCTGCATCTCCTTCAACAGCACGTTGAAGGATTCCGGCCGCCCGGCCTCCAGCACATTCTGCCCCTTGACGATGGATTCGTAGATCCGGGCGCGCCCGGTCACATCGTCCGACTTCACGGTCAGCATCTCCTGAAGGTTGTAGGCGGCGCCGTACGCTTCGAGCGCCCACACTTCCATTTCTCCGAACCGCTGACCGCCGTGCTGCGCCTTGCCGCCCAGCGGCTGCTGAGTCACCAGCGAATAGGGACCGACCGCGCGGGCGTGAATCTTGTTCGCAACCAGGTGGTCCAGCTTCAGCATGTAGATCTGGCCGACCATGACGCGCTGATCGAACTTGTCGCCGGTGCGCCCGTCGTACACATCCGCCTTGCCGTCGTAGACCCACTCGCCGGATTCGGTCTGCTTGAAGCCCCAGTGGTAATCGTGCCCCTCTTTCTTGGTGAAGGCCTCGTTGCCCTGCTTCATCAGCTCGATGATCTCCTTCTCGCTGATGCCGTCGAAGACCGGGGTCGCCGCCTTGATGCCGAGCATCTTCGCCGCCCAGCCGAGATGGGTTTCCAGCACCTGCCCGATGTTCATGCGGCTCGGCACGCCGAGCGGGTTGAGCACGATGTCAACCGGAGTCCCGTCTTCGAGGAACGGCATGTCCTCCACCGGAACAATCCGCGAAACGATACCCTTGTTTCCGTGACGGCCGGCCATCTTGTCGCCGACCTGCAGCTTGCGCTTGCACCCGACGTAGACCTTGACCCGCTTGATCACGCCGTTCTCCCCGCTCTCGGCGGCATCGAGATTGTCCACCATCCGGCGGTGACGCTCCTCGTTCTCCTGGAACTGCGGAATGAAGCCGTCGATGATCTCGGTCAGCGTCTTCTTGAGTTCACAGTCCTCCATGCTCCAGCAGTCGTAGTGGGTCGCCAGCTTCTGAATCGAACTCTTGGTCACCTTACGGTTGGAGCTGATCAGCACCGCGTTCTCACGCGACGGCGACATGTCGAAGATCGGATACGGCAGTTTGACGCCGAGCATCACATCCGACAGCCGCGCGGTGAGGTCTTCGATCAGGCCGTTGTAGACGTCGCGGTAGTCGTTCCGCATCATCTTTTCCTGGCGGCGGACCTCGGTCTTGGTCATGTTCGCCCGGGCGGCATCCTTGGCGTACTCGATGCGGATGTCCATGACGATGCCGCCCTTGCCGCTGGAAACCATCAGGCTCGAATCCTTCACATCTGCCGCCTTCTCACCGAAGATGGCGCGCAGCAGACGCTCTTCCGGAGCAAGTTCCGTCTCGCTCTTCGGCGTGATCTTGCCGACCAGAATGTCGCCCGGCTTGACTTCGGCACCTTCGTAGACGACGCCGCGGCTGTCGAGGTTGCGCAGTGCATCCTCGCTCACATTCGGAATGTCGCGGGTGATCTCCTCCGGCCCGAGCTTGGTTTCGCGGCTGGTGATTTCAAACTCATCAACGTGAATGCTGGTGTAGACATCCTCCTTCACCAGCCGCTCGCTGACGATGATCGCGTCTTCAAAGTTGTATCCGCACCACGGCATGAACGCCACCAGCACGTTGCGCCCGAGAGCGAGCTCGCCGCCCTGGGTCGCCGCGCCGTCGGCAAGCACGTCCCCCTTGTGGACCACATCGCCGTGCGCCACCACCGGACGCTGGTTGACGCAGGTGCCGGCATTGCTGCGCAGATATTTGTAAAGCCGGTAGTTCTGATAGGAACTCTTGTCGGCATCCGCCGCGGGCAGCTTGCCGTCCGGCGTGACGAGCACATGACTGGAGGAGACCTCCGCGACGATGCCGTCCTCCTTCGCCACCACCACCGCGCGGGAGTCGCGGGCGATGCGGGCTTCCAGACCGGTTCCGACATACGGGGACTCGGGCATCAGCAACGGAACCGCCTGACGCTGCATGTTCGACCCCATCAGCGCGCGGTTCGCGTCGTCATGCTCCAGGAACGGGATGATGCCGGCGGCCGCACTGACCAGCTGCTTCGGCGAAACGTCCATGTACTGCACCTCCTCACGCGGGTGCTCGCCGGACTCCCCGTGGAAGCGGCTCATGATCATCGGACGCACGAAGCGGTTGTTCTCGTCGAGCAACGCGTTGGCCTGCGCAATCACGAACTGCTCCTCCTTGTCCGCGGTCAGATAGTCGATCTGGTCGGTCACCTGGCCGTCAACCACCTTGCGGTAGGGGGTTTCGAGGAATCCGTACTCATCGATGATCGCGTAGAGCGACATCGAACTGATCAGACCGATGTTCGGACCTTCCGGCGTCTCGATCGGGCAGATCCGGCCATAATGGCTGGAGTGCACGTCGCGCACTTCGAATCCGGCGCGGTCACGCGAAAGTCCGCCGGGACCCAGCGCGGAGAGACGGCGCTTGTTGGTCAGTTCGCTCAGCGGATTGGTCTGATCCATGAACTGCGACAGCTGGCTGCGCGCGAAGAAGTCGCGGATCACCCCGGCGAACGCCTTCGGATTGATCAGTTTCGACGGCGTGACGTTCTGCTCGTCGAAGGTCATGCGCTCGCGGATCAGCCGCTCGGTGCGCAGGAGACCCGCCCTGCACTGATTCTGAAGCAGCTCACCGACAGTGCGGACGCGCCGCGCGCCGAGGTGGTCGATATCATCGACCTGCCCGCCGACGTGGCGAAGCTTGATCAGCATCTTGGTCGCCGCCATCAGGTCCTTCGGATCAAGCGTGCGCTGAGTCAGCGGAACATCCTGCTTGAGCCGCTCATTGAGCTTGTAACGACCGACCGCGCCGAGATCGTACCGGCGGTTGTCGAAGAAGAGCCGCTTGATCAGGAGCTTGGCGTTGTTGATGTTCGGCGGATCGCCGGGACGCATTCGCCGGTAGATCTCCTTGAGGGCATCCTCCTCGTTGCGGGCGGGATCCTTGCGCAAGCAGCCGATGAGATAATTGTCCCCTTCGGCGATGTAGGCGAGCTCCACCTCGCGGATCCCCGCGTCGACCAGCTGCTTGAGATGGTTTTCGGTGAGCTGGACCAGCTCGTCGATCACCAGCACGTCATCCTCGGTGGTGATGTCGTCAACCGTGTAGAAGCCGGAGAGATCCTTCTGCTTGAGCAGCGAGGCGACCGTGTGCTTCTTCACTTCGTAGCATTCGGAGAGGATGTCCCGGTTTGTCGGGTAGCCGATCGCCCGGAGGAAGGTCGTGATGTAGAACTTCCGGCGGCGGCGGCGGCGGTCCAGGTAAATGTAGATGTAGTCGTTGATGTCGAACTGAACATCCATCCACGAACCGCGGTCGGGAATGATCCGGTAGGAGTAAAGCGTCCGCCCGGAAGTGTGACGGGTCTTCTCAAAGCAGATACCGGGCGAACGGTGCAGCTGACTGATAATCACCCGCTCAGCCCCGTTGATGACGAAGGTGCCCTGTTCGGTCATGATCGGAATGTCGCCCATGTAGACCCGCTCCGGCACTTCGGCACCGTTGACCTTGAGCAGAAAATCAACGTACAGCGGCGCATCGTAAATTTTGCCGTCCTTGATGCAGTCGACCACGTCGCCCTTCTGCTCGCTGGCCGCGCCGATCTCGTAGGAGACAAATTCGAGCGACATCTGCTTGTCGAAGCTTTCGATCGGGAAAATCTCGTTGAACACCTCCTGGAGCCCCTGATTCTTCCGCTCCGCCGGCGGCACGTCGCGCTGGAGGAAATCGCGGTAAGAGTCAACCTGGAGGCCGATCAGATCCGGAACTTCGAGAACGTCCCGGAGCTTCCCAAAATTAATTCGTTTCGTCATACTCTGCTCGTTTCTGGTTGTATGTTGAACTATGTAAAAATTTTTGCAAAAAAATTCCGGCGGTCACAGCACATCCCGCCGCTTTCTGCGGAAAACTCGATGGTCAAAAGACAAAAGAACCGACCTGTCGATAAAACACCACATCGACAGTTCGGAAATTCGAATCAAATTCGCAAATTTTTTCAGGAAACCGGGATTCGGCAAAACACCACACCGCTCCCCGGGGCGGCCGCGCTCCCTTCAGACAAAATACCACATCGGAACGAATCGGGCCGGAAATGCGCACTCTCCATGCGCGGAATGGGATAACAGACAACGGAGGAGACGGTTCATCCACACGTCTCCACCGTTGTCGCAACAAAGCCGTCTTACTTGACTTCGACCTTGGCGCCGGCAGCTTCGAGCTGGGCCTTGATCTTCTCGGCTTCTTCCTTCGGAGCAGCCTCTTTGACCGCCTTCGGAGCCGCTTCGACGAGGTCCTTCGCTTCCTTCAGGCCGAGACCGGTGATCGCGCGGACTTCCTTGATGATGGCAACCTTCTTGGCGGCATCGAAACCGGCCAGGATGACATCGAACTCGGTCTTCTCCTCAGCCGGAGCAGCGGCAGCGGCAGCAGCCGGCGCGGCGGCAACCGCAACCGGAGCGGCGGCGCTCACGCCAAGACGCTCTTCCAGAGTCTTGACCAGCTTGGAAAGCTCCAGGACGGTCAGGTTCTCGACATAGGAGACGAACTCTTCCATTTTGTTTTCTTCCGACATCTTAAATGCCTCCATTCGTAACTTTAGTTCACTTACTGTTTTTCAACTTTGTCTTTATACGCATTGAGCACATTCAGGATGCTCGCAGCCTTGGCGTTGAGAACGCTGACCAGGTTCCGGGACGGAGCCTGCAGCACTCCGAGCAGCATCGCCTGAAGCACAGGCTTCGACGGCAGTTCTGCCAGGCTGCCGATTTCGGCCTTGGAGAGGATCGCCCCATCCATGTAGCCGCCCTTGGCGCCGAGCTTGTCATTCTTTTTGCCGTATTCGACCAGCACCTTGGCAACCGCACTGCAATCGCCTTTGCCGGAAATCATCGCCGTTCCAAGCGTGAGGTCGATCTGATCCAGACCGTCGATCTTGAGCAGCTCACCCGCCTTCTTGATCAGCGTGTTTTTCAACACATGGCAGGTCGCATTCTGCGCCGCAAGCTGATTGCGAAGGTCGGAAAGCTCCTTCACGGTGAGCCCCGAAAAAGAGACGAAATACACATAATCGGCGCCGCCGATCATCTCACTGATCTGCTTGACCAGAAAAAGCTTTTCGTTTCTCATTCTTTGGACCTCACCAGTTCCTTGACATTGATCTTGACTCCGGGAGTCATCGTCGCCGAAATCGTGCAGGAGAGGATGTAGGCACCCTTCGCAGTCGTCGGTTTCGCCTTGTTCAGCGCCTCGACGATCACATCGAAGTTCTCCTTGAGCGCATCCGCGTCAAAGGACATCTTGCCGAACGGAACATGCACGCAGGCTCCACGGTCCGCACGGAACTCCGCACGACCCGCCTTCGCCTCGCGCACCGCCGTGCCGACCTGGTCGGTCACGGTGCCGGTCTTCGGGTTCGGCATCAGGCCGCGGGGACCGAGCTGACGGCCGAGGGGACGAACCAGACGCATCGCATCCGGCGTCGCGATCAGCATGTCGAAATCCTGCCAGCCGCCCTTGATCTTCTCGACGATATCCTCGTAACCGACGAAGTCCGCCCCGGCATCCCGCGCATCCTGCGCAAGAGCGCCGTCGGCGACCACCGCCACCCGGACCGTCTTGCCGGTGCCGCGGGGAAGCGCAACCGCTCCGCGCACCGTCTGGTCGGATTTGCGCGGATCAACGCCCAGCTTGAACGCCACTTCCGCCGTCTGATCGAACTTCACCCCGGGCATCCCCTTGAGCAAAGCAATCGCTTCAGACACGGAGTAACGCTTCTGCGCGTCGAAACCGGCAACTTCCACCTGTTTCCTGTAAAGCTTGCTTCTACGCATCGACCACCTCGATTCCCATGCTGCGCGCGGTGCCTTCGATGATGCGCATGGCCGCTTCCTCGTCACGGGCGTTGATGTCTTCCTTCTTGATCTGCACGATTTCACGGATCTGCGCCCGGGTGATCTTGCCGGCCTTTTCCGTGCCGGGCTTCTTCGCCCCGGATGCCACTCCCGCAGCCTTCTTCACCAGAACCGCTGCCGGGGGCGACTTGCAGATGAACGTGAACGACCGGTCCTGATAGACCGTGATCACGACAGGAATTACCGTGCCGCTCTGTGACTGAGTGGCGGCATTGAACTGCTTACAGAACTCCATGATGTTGCAGCCGGCCGAACCAAGAGCCGGACCGATCGGCGGTGCCGGATTGGCTGCGCCTGCCGGAATCTGCAACCGGATCAAGCCTGTAACCTTCTTTGCCATGATTACAATTCCTTTTTCGATTCCGAGGTGGTCCGGACTGGCAGGTGCCCCGCCACCAGAGAATCTTACTCCATTCTACAAAAGTATCGCGCGAATCCGTCAGACGGTCCGCTCGACCTGCCAGAACTCCAATTCAACCGGAGTGGAACGACCGAAAATCGACACCATCAGCTTCAACTTGCCGCGCTCGTTGTCGATCTCCTGAATCGCTCCCTCGAAATTCTCAAACGCACCGTCCTTGATCCGCACCACTTCGCCCGGCTCAAACGCGATCTTCGGCTTGACGTCGGTCTCTCCGACCTGCGCCGGCCGCATGATCTCATCGACCTCGCTCTGCGAAAGCGGCGTCGGCTTGTTCGTCCCGCCGAGGAAGCCAAGCACCCCCTGGACGTTGCGCACGAAATACCACGCCTTCTCATTGATCATCCCGAGATCATCGTACAGATCCATCCGCACCCAGATGTACCCCGGGAAAAGATGCCGCGCCCGGATCGTCTTGCGCCCCTGGCGAACCTCAACCACCTTTTCAGTGGGGATGAACGCATCGTATACCGGCACCTGGTCGCCGCACTGCATCTGACGCAGCAGCGTGTCGCGCACCTTGTTCTCGTGCCCGGAAAGGGTATGGACGACAAACCACTGCCCGCGGTTCTCGTTCCCATTCTCCACAGCTTCGCTCATAATTCGTCCCCAATCCTAAAAAAGTCTGCCCACCGTGACCAGACGGATCACTATCCTGGCCACCTCATCAACACCGGCCACAAACAGAGCCAGGATCACAATCGCAACCACCACCAGCACCGTCGATTCGAAAAGCTGCTGCCGGTTCGGCCACGTGCACCGCCCAAGCTCGGCCATCGTCTCGGAGATAAAGCGCCTTATTTTTCCCATAAAGGACACGCCGCCGGCAATCTCCCCGGCACTCCCGCTGCGCTTCTTACTTTCCTGCATTTTCTCCGTTACCTGCCTGTCTCTGTAAAATTGAAAAATGGCAGGAGAGGTGAGGCTCGAACTCACGACCTGCGGTTTTGGAGACCGCCGCTCTAGCCAACTGAGCTACTCTCCTGTCAATCAAGATCCCCACGAGCCGCTCTTACCGCGTCTCTTTGTGAATCGTGTGCTTGCGTTCGAATTTGCAATATTTTTTCTTTTCCAGGCGCTCCGGAGTGTTCCGCTTCTCTTTCATCGTCGTGTAGTTGCGGCGTTTGCACTCGGTGCACTCAAGAATAACCAATTCACGCGCCATAATCTTACCTGAGTTTACATGATTATCCCGAACCGCCGCAAATCGGCGGTCCGGGACGTGTGCCGAATCCGAATATTACTCGATAATCTCGGAGACTCGGCCGGAAGCAACCGTGCGGCCACCTTCACGGATCGCGAACCGCAGCCCCTTCTCCATGGCGATCGGGGCGATCAGTTCCACGGTGATCGTGGTGTTGTCGCCGGGCATCACCATTTCGACACCCTCCTTCAGGGTGATCGTTCCGGTCACGTCAGTCGTGCGGAAGTAGAACTGCGGACGATAGTTGTTGAAGAACGGAGTGTGACGGCCACCCTCGTCCTTGGAGAGAACATAGATCTCGCCGCGGAACTTGGTGTGCGGAGTCACGCTGCCCGGCTTCGCCAGCACCTGGCCGCGCTCGACATCTTCCTTCTTCGTGCCGCGCAGCAGGCAGCCGATGTTGTCGCCGGCCTGGCCCTGATCCAGCAGCTTACGGAACATTTCAATGCCGGTCACGGTGGTCTTCACCGTCGGCTTGATACCGACAATTTCAACTTCCTCGTTGAGCTTGATCACGCCGCGCTCGACACGACCGGTCACCACGGTGCCGCGGCCTTCAATCGAGAACACGTCTTCGATCGGCATCAGGAAGGGCTGATCCACATCACGCTTCGGCTCGGGAATAAAGCTGTCGACCGCATCCATGAGCTCGAGAATGCACTTCGAAGCCGGATTGTCCAGATCGCCCTCGGCCTCAACCGCCTTCAGCGCCGAACCGCGGATGATCGGAGTCTCATCGCCGGGATAGTCATAGCTGTTGAGCAGCTCACGGATCTCCATCTCGACGAGCTCGAGCAGCTCGGGATCGTCCAGCTGGTCAACCTTGTTCATGAAGACGACGATCGCCGGCACACCCACCTGGCGGGCAAGCAGCACGTGCTCACGGGTCTGCGCCATCGGGCCGTCGGTCGCGGCAATCACCAGAATCGCACCGTCCATCTGCGCGGCGCCGGTGATCATGTTCTTCACGTAGTCGGCGTGTCCGGGGCAGTCAACGTGAGCATAGTGACGCTTCGCCGTCTGATATTCCACGTGCGCGGTGTTGATGGTGATTCCGCGCTCCTTCTCTTCCGGAGCATTGTCGATCTCATCGTATTTCCGGACTTCGCCGCCGAACTTCTTGTTCAGCACCATGGTGATGGCGGCGGTCAAAGTGGTCTTGCCGTGGTCGACGTGACCGATCGTACCGACATTGACGTGCGGCTTGGTTCTTTCGAATTTTTCCTTAGCCATTTTTCCCTCCTGAAAGGTTTTTAGAGTTCCAACTTCAACTTCGCATTCGGCAAAATATCATGGAGCCTACATCCGGACTTGAACCGGAGACCTCATCCTTACCAAGGATGTGCTCTACCGACTGAGCTATGTAGGCATTCACACAAACACCTTACCCGACAATCAAAGGCGACGGATTCCTCACCCGTCGTCTTGCCTCGTTCTGCGGAACAGCCGCCGAACGTAATTATCGATGGTACTCGGGGGGGGACTTGAACCCCCAAGGATTACTCCATATGGACCTCAACCATACGCGTCTGCCAATTCCGCCACCCGAGCGCATTCCGCCATTGGAACCACGCCAATTCGCGAGAACAGAGACATAATATATTCGTTCCCCGGCGTTTTGCAAATCAAAAAAACAGATTTTTTTGCAAAAAACCGTTCCGGCACCTCTTTCTCCGCGTAAAAAAACCCCTCAGGAAAGGGTTTTCCCGTTGTCAAGCACCGTATTCCGCCGCTTGAACGTCGGGATGTCCAGATCCTCCCCGTTCCAGATCACCGGCGTGGTGTTCTCCATGATCCCCTTCGAAACCGTCTCCAGGAACGGCAGCGTCAGCTGCGAGGCGTCCTCCGCCGCAACCGCTCCGGCCCGGCTCCGCTTCGGCGTCCGCTCCACACTCTTGTGCATCACCTCGGCAACCTCGCTCTCCGCATCGAGCCGCACCGTCACCGCGCAAAGCTGGAGCATCCCCCGGTACTCCTCCGCCGTCGCCGCGCCCACAATCACCCGCGCTTCCGGCTTCACCTGCCGCGAGGCCAGCTCCAGCGCCGCCTTGGTCTCACCGATCGACAGCTCCGGCCCGCCGAGCAGCGACAGAATCACCGCATCCGCCTCGCCCAGCTTCCCCGCCCCTCCGAGCAACGGCGAATGCAGCAGCTCCTCCATCGCCCGATCGATACGGACCGAAGAATCGGCCTCCGACGACAAGCCGACCCCGATACTGCAATAGCTCTTGCGCCGTTTCAGCAGGCTGACGAAATCCCCGAAATCCGCCGCCAGCAGATTCCCGTTGCGCAGCACCGCGGTCAGCGCCAGCACCGAACGCGACACTTCGCGGTCGGCCAGTCGAAACGCCTCCGCCAGCGGCGTGGTCGCCTCCAGCACCGAAAAGAGCAGGTCGTTCGGCAGACAGAGCACCGCATCGGCCAAGCCGAGCAGCTCTCCCTTCACGGTCTCCTCCGCCACCCGCCGCTTGCTGTGACCCTCCAGCGTAAACGGCAGCGTCATCAGAAACATCGCCGGAATCCCCAGCTTGCGCGCCACGCTCAGCACCACCGGCACACCGCCGGACGCCGTTCCGCCGCCGAGCCCGCCGACCACCAGCAGCATCGTGCTGCCGGAAAGCAGCTGCTCCAGCGAAGAGCGCTCATGCGCCATCGCCCGCTGCCCGTCGATCACATTTCCGCCGCACCCGCGACCGCCGCGCCAGCGGGCTCCGGCCAGCAGCCGGCAGGACTCCTCCACACCGGAACGCATCAGACTCTCGGCATCGGTATCCACCGCCAGCAGCCGCATCGACTGCGCGGCAGGAATCGCAGCCAGCGAGCGCAGTATGCGGCAGCCGGCGCCGCCGAGCGCCAGAATCGTGATCGGATTGCTCTTTTCCCGCGTCTCCATCCTCTACATCCGAATCGTCTCTTTCAAGTTGGACAAATTGCGGCGAAAACGGCTGAGAAATCCATCCGCCGCATCGATCAGGTTCCCGAACGTCCCGCGCCCCCGGCTCCCGGAATTCAATTCGTTGTAATAGGCGGCGATCTTCAGCGCCCCCCACACCGTGCTGTAGCGCGGGTTCTCCACCCCGACCACCGCCCCGCCGGACTCCAGCGGCTGGCCGATCCGGCAGGAGAGATCGAACACTTCGCGGAAAATTCCGGCAGTCCGCTCGAAAAGCGCCCCGCCGCCGGTAAGCACTCCGCCCGCCTCGAGATTGCCCAGCGCCCCGCGGTCCGCCAGGGTCTTCTTGATGATCTCGAAGATCTCCCGCAGCCGCAGGTCGACGATCGTCTCGAAAGAGACCAGCGGAATGCGCCGCATGCCGCTGCCGGGCTGCGGAAATTCCAGCCAGTCACGCCGATCCCGTATCGCCCGCACCAGCGTCCCCTCCTCGATCAGCTTCCGACAGAGCGAAATCGGCAGATCCAGCCCGATGGAGAGATCGTTGCAGACATGTTCAAAACCAACCTGAATCACGCCCGAAGCCTGAATGCCGGAATTGTACTCCACATCGAATTCGGTCGTCCCGGCGCCAAGGTCGATCAGCAGCACGCCGTGTTCCCGTTCCTCTTCGGACAGGATCCCGAAATCGGCCGCCAGAGGGGCAAAGGCGACCTCCACCATCGAATCCTCAAAACCGGATTCCCGAATGATCGAGCGAAAATTCTCCAGTCTCGTCGCAACCGCATGCACCACATGCACGTAGGCATCCAGCTTTCGCGCATTCTGATCGAGGGGGTTGCGCACCGGGCGCCCGTCGATCATGAAATAGGATTCCGAACTGTTGATGATCTCCCGGTCGGGGGCAATATGCTGCACCTTGGCGTTTTCGTGCGCCTCGAACCGCTCCTTCTGCGTGACCCGGTGCTGTTCGTTCTTGATGAACACCGTCCCCACCCCCTGGAGCGAATCGATGCCGCAGCCGGTCACCACCACCACCACCAGCCGGCTGTTGCCCAGTTCGTGATTCGAGCTGCGGTCGGCCTCCTCCAGCGCGACGGCGAGCTGGTCGAACGCCTTCTCCATATTGTAGATCTCGCCCTTCACCACGGCGCCGGCGCTCGGAGCGATTCCCCGCCCGATAATATTCACCCGCCCCCCTTCTCCGGCTTCCCCGATCAGGACGCAGATTTTCGAACTGCCCAGTTCAACGGCAGTCACGATCTCTCTGGAATGGAACATCCGCTCTCTCCGTTTGGACGAATACAACACTTCCTGAGCCAATTTCAAAAGTATTGGCTCTCTCGTGTTAATCACTTGTTTTTTCGTGC
>OLGD01000875.1_pt1 | contig 53106 bp, 41 predicted proteins | sample 1605311 | NCBI WGS metagenome assembly OLGD01 (sample SAMEA3888917, study PRJEB22519) | human gut metagenome | biome: human gut; feature: human-associated habitat; material: faeces | place: Denmark | collected 2010
GAACCTTCTGCCTCTTTTTTCATCCCGCCGAATTAAAAACTTTTGAAATTACCTCGAATATTTTCTTACTAATTAAAACGATCCGAGGTATTCTTATAGCGTTTTTCAGATGACTCTGACATAATAAAAGCAATTTGATCAGAAACGGGGATTTCGCAAAATGCAAAAAACTCTCTGAATCAAAAAGACTTTTGTTATGAATTGCGCGAATAAGGTAACCGACCTTTTGATTTTTCGAACACATGTCCTTGCAAGATTTTTTGTTTTATTCTTTGACTTACAATGAGTTACCACAATAAAAGATCACAAAATAAATGTACGGCAGAGAAAAATTGACAATCAAAAATCTGTTTTCCAACGTGTGTTTCCATCAAAAAATGCTCTCCAATCAAAAAGCCTGGACTTTTACTCCCCCGGAGAATTTACCGGGAAAAGGCCTGAAACACACCTCCACAAGAGAAAACTGGAGATTCTCCGCTGTCAGGAAAAACGGGGAATTGAGCTTAAATTTACCCTCAAAACAAAAAAGCCGACCAGAGGTCCGGTCGGCGGAGAATCGAAAAAATGGTCGGGGCGGCGGGGGTCGAACCCGCGACTTTCTGCTCCCAAAGCAGACGCGCTAGCCACTGCGCTACGCCCCGGTTGGCGAATTGCTTAAAATAACCTCTCCCCCGTTGATATTCAAGTCAAATACCGATTATTCTCCATCTTCCGAACCGAGCTTCCTCACATATTGCAACTTTCCCCGGTCAATCGCTATCTTCACCCCGGGTTCCGGGCCGAAAAGAATGCTCTTCTCATTCTCCTCATAAAGCGCACCAAGCTCCACCGCACCAGTCTTATAACGAATCTCACAGTTCGCGATCCAGACGTCGATCGCTTTGGGACGGCATACCTTTCCCTTCTCCACATGCACCGTAATCGTCCGACTCTCAGGCCGGGAACGCGGATGAGATACCGTCACCTCATGATTTCCCGGCGCCATCTCACGCACCACGATCGGGGCCGTCCCCGTCACACTCACACCATCCGATTTCGTCCGCCCCACCAGCTTACCATCCACCAAAACTGTCACTCCCGCCGGACGCACCGTCAACTCCAGCACTCCCGTACTCCTGACCAGCGAAAAACGCACCTCATCTTGAAAGCCTGATACAATCTCCACCGTCTTCTCCATCGGCTCGTATCCAGCTTTTACCGCACGGATCGTATACACCGCCGGTGAAAGATCCCCCAGCGTACATGGAGCTACGCCACGCTTGGTCTCATTGACGAAAATTTCCGCTCCCGCCGGTTCCGAAACCACCTTGACCCCGCCCGGACGCGCACTGAGTACAAACTCACGCACCAGGCGCTGCCCCCGGCTCAATGTCACCGTCTGTTCCAGCGGCACATATCCGCTCCGCTCCAGCCGAATGAGATATTTCCCTTCGTTCAATTCCCCTTTATAGGGCGTTACTCCAACCACCCGTCCGCCGATCGAAAGCTGCGCCCCCTGCGGGCGGCTGTTGAAGGAAACCATTCCAACATTCTCATCAAGATCAATCAGGATCTGTTTGGGGCGCTCATCCTCCACACTCCACTCGATCGTTCGCTGCGAATATCCGGGCATTCTCAACAGGCCGGAATACTTCCCAATCCGCACCTCCTCCAGCAGCAGCGGCGTAGCACCGACGACACGCCCGTCGACCACCAGCTCCGCCCCCGTGGGCCGGGTATTGATCAACACCGACGCAGTCACCGGTTCCAGTTCCAGCTCAATCCGCCTGTACTGCCCGTCTCGAAGCTCCACCTTCTCCCATCTCTCCCGGAACCCCGGAGCGGAATATTTGAAAAGGTAAATTCCCGGCTTCACCTGAAGCTGAAACGGCGGTTTCGTAAACACCTGACCGCCGGACGTGATCCTCAAGCCCGCAGGCCCCACTATCCGCAACCGCGCCGACGGCGGATTTTTCTGCAGCCGCCCGCGGAACAGAAACAACACCGCACACAACAAAATCAGAACAATCGCCAGCAGCACGGCAGAAGCTCTGGAAATCTTTTTCATCGATTCATCTTCCCCAGATAATTATCCAGTTTGAACAGACGCTGACGAGCAATGTCAAATTCGGGCGACTCCTGATCCGCCAGCTCCATCACCTGGAGAAATACCTGACGCATCCGCTGAAAATCCCGAATACCACCTAGACGGACCCGTTCATACTCCAAATTGTCCAGCTTTCGCTTGCGCAACTCCTCCGCTTCCGCCAGGCGGCGTTTCGCCCGGTCCCACAGCGGCGGATGCGGTGAAAACTGCTCCAGGTAGTTGACCACCTGACGGTAACGATCGATCGCATCGCGCAAGTTGGCCGGCCGCGCCTCCCGGTTGGAATAAAGATCCTCCGCCTTGGCAAAACTGGCAGCAGCCTGATTGCGAAGCTCCTCCGGCGTCAGCGATATCGTTTGCAACCCATAGCTCTCCGCGAAGTCATCGATCGCCTTTTCCACCGCTTCAAACTCCGCAGGCACAAAACGCCCCGTTATCCGAAACTCCAGAAGCTCCGGCCTCTCGGCGATAACCAGGCGCCGGGTAATCAACTCCTTTGTACGTGGCTCCGCAGGCGGAACCATCGCCCGGATGCCGGAAGAACGAATCCGGCTGCGCAGAATCGAAACCGCGCCGGCGTTAAGCTTCTCAAACGTCCGTTGATAATGACGCTGCGCCTTGAGATCGTCCAGCGTAAACGTTACCCGGTCATTTTCCAGCTGCATTGCAAAACGAAATACATTGTCGGGTGCTTTGATCTCCTTCTCAAAGAAAACCGAAAGCGGAGGCTCCGACGCGGCCGCCTTCGACACTTGGCGCCCCGCCCCCGCCCCCGCCCCCATCCACCGCAGGATGCTGGTTATCACCACCACGGCTACGACTCCGATCACCGTGTAAAATGTTAAATTGGAAATCCTTCGGCGCGATCCGGACTTCCCGCCCTCCTCATTTGCAACCTCAGTCGCTCCACCTGCCGGTTGCTCTTCCACGCGCCGACTGCGGTCAAACAATGCGCCGGCCCGTCCCCCCAGCAGCGCGGCCAGATCCTGACGCATTCCGGCCGAGCCGCTCTCAACCGCATCGGATTTCGCTTCCGCTCCCCCCGTCGCGGCAGGAGGAATCGGTGGCGGTTCCGACGCGGCCAGCGGCCCCTCCACCGCGGTTCCGGGAGCCGCTTCCGGTTCGAGCGGCCGCTCGCCGTCGGCATGGAACGGGGAAACCGACGGAATCGGATTGAAAATCACTTTCGGCGGCTCCGCATTCAATCCGGTCACCCGGATCATCTGGTCGCCGATTTCGATCAGATCCCCCTCGGCAAGCTCCCGTTCGCCCCCGATGCGCACCCGGTTGAGTTTCACGCCGTTGGTACTGCCCTGATCGCTGATCGTCCAGACGCCCGATTCATTCTGCCGCAATCTGGCATGATACCGCGAAACCGCCTCGGTTGGAATCCGCAGAATATTACCGTCATCCCGGCCGATGGTGATCTCCGGCAAGGCAAATTCCACCTCGTCGCCACCGCGCACGCCGTTGACAAAAAAAATCTTCATCCCTCTCTCCCTGCCGCCGGTTGTCGGCGGCGTCACTCCGCCCCGTTCGAAAAGGGGGAAATTTCCGCTTTTAACATACTCTTCTCCTGGAGTTTTTCAATCGTTTCTCCATCCAAAGTCGAATTTAAATTCAACCGGTCTCCCACCCGAGTCCGGGTGGCGGCAATCACCCCCGCAGGAAGCTCCACCACAGTAACCGCACGCCGACAGCCGACGGGCCAGCGCCACGGTCGAAAATCACATCGTACCGCCACCACCCGCCGATCGACATCCAGAAAAAGCAGATCCAGCGGAATCGACATCCAGCAACTGTGCACCATCCCGCAACGCTCAAATACCATCGCATCAAGTTCGCCATCGACGAAACGGCGCCCTATCATGCCGCGCAGCCGCTCAAACCAGCCCACCGCCCAGCGCGGATGCCGGGCAAGATATTTTCGCTGATTGATATTGTAGATCATCGCAACAACTTACCTCATCTCGAAAACAAATCCATCACCTGATTGGCCAGCGGTCCAAGCAGCATGATGAACACCGCCGGCAGAATGAAGAGCACAATCGGAATGATGATCTTCACCGATGCCTCATTGGCACGCTTCTCCGCAAGCATGAACCGCTTACCGCGCTGAACATCCCCCTGAATACGGAGCAGCTGTGCAATGCTTACACCCAGCTCCTCAGCCTGTATGATCGCATTGACCGTCGCTGTCAAATCCGGCTGCCGCACCCGCTGCGCCAGATCCCGCAGCGCATCGGAACGTTTCCGCCCGAGCTGAATTTCCTGAAACGCCCGGGTCAGCTCTTCGCCGAGCTCATCCGGCTTGCGTCGGGCCAGAATATCCCGTAACGCCGACATGAGATCGCGCCCGGACTCCACCGAAAGCGTCAGCAGATCGAGAATGTTGGGCAGCGCCTTCATGATCGCCAGATGGCGGCGGCGAATCGCCGCATCGAGCATCATTCCCGGATAAACCGCGAACAATCCGGCCAGAATCGCACACAGGATGATGTGCCCCGAAAAAGCGCCCAGCACCAGACAGAAAAATCCGAATCCCCAGAACAGCAACTTGAATCCGACGAAATCGACCGGCGTAAAAAGCTCTCCGTATCCCGCCATCCAGAGGCGCGGAGCAAGAACGTCCCGCCAGCCCGCAAAGGAGTGCGACGCAGCCGCACGGCGGGTGAGCGGCAGAAACGGCACCGCCATCCGCAGCAGCAGTGGAACATACCGGGGAAATTCACCGTTCCGGCGCAGCTCGACTCCGGAAAGCGCACGGAAACAGAAGAGCATCAGGCATCCGGCGGAACCCCCCGCGCATCCGGCGGCGAGGAAGTCGATCAATCCATTCATTTCCGCCTCCTCATACTTCAATCGTGACGATTTTTCGGATCATCCAGTATCCGGCGATGTCGAGCAGCACCACCAGAATGATCCCGATGATTCCGATCGGACTGTGGAGAAACGACCGCATCATCACCGGATTGATATGGTACATCCCGAAGAAGAGCGCCGGCGGCATCAATCCGATCAGCAGCGCCTGCATCCGCCCCATCGCGGTCAGCGCCCGAACCTTGTTCGAAATGCGAACCCGTTCCCGAATCAGCCCCGCCACCCGCTCCAGCGTCGCAGTGAGCTCTCCGCCGGTCTGCCTCGCGGTCAGAATCGCGGTCGACACCAGAGCAAAATCATCCGATTCCAGCCGTCGATTCATGTTCTCCAACGCCTGCTCCAGCGGCACGCCGAGCCGAACCTCCTGCGTCAGCAGCCGGAACTCCACCGAGACCGGGCGGATGTCCAGCGCCGCCACCTCCTCCAGCGCCTGGTTGATGCTGAATCCCGCCTTCAGCGAACTTGAAACCATTCCGAGCGCATCCTCCAACTGAATGTTGAATCGCTCCAGACGACGTCGTTTCAGCCAGCGCAACACCAGCAGAGGCACCGGAAAGAGCACCAGCGCCACCAGGGCGCCGATCAACAATCCCCACTGCCACGGCGTATCCTCCAACCCGGCGGCAAACAGCAGCACCATCGAACACCCGCCGGTGGCGCTCAGCGCCAGTCCGAGATCGAAGACCCGGCCGGGCGGCATCTGTATGAGCACATCATCCAACCCGGTCGTCGCCTCGCGCAGATACCGCTCCCGATAGCGTCCGGCAATGTACAACCCGGAGTCGATCAGCACCAGCGCCGCACAGAGCACACAGAAGAAAGCGCAGATGCCGGGCCAGAACGAACTGTTGAGCAGCATCTCCATTCCGCCTAAGCTCCCTTCCGACTGAACATGCCGATGTCCAGATCAAGTTTGGCCCGCGTGATCTCTTCCAGAAAGGTCGGCACTCCTCCGGTCGGCTCGAACACCCCGGTGATCCGATTCTCGGCATCATAGCCGGTCTGGCGAAATGCGAACAGATCCTGCATTGTGATCACATCGCCCTCCATTTTGGTGATCTCACTCACGTTGACGATCTTGCGGCTGCCGTCCCGCTCGCGGCTGATCTGCACGACGATATGAATCGCCGAGGCGATCTGTTCGCGGATCGCCCGCAGCGGCAGATCGAATCCGGCCATCAGCACCAGCGTCTCCAGCCGCGAGAGCGCGTCGCGCGGACTGTTCGCGTGGATCGTGGTCAAACTCCCGTCATGACCGGTGTTCATCGCCTGAAGCATGTCCAGCGCTTCGCCGCCGCGGCATTCGCCGACCACAATCCGATCCGGACGCATCCGCAGCGCGTTGCGAACCAGATCGCGGATGGTGACCGCCCCCCTCCCCTCGACATTCGGAGGACGCGCCTCCAGCCGTACCAGATGCTCCTGATGAAGCTGCAGCTCCGCGGCATCCTCGATCGTGACAATCCGTTCCCGGTTCGGCAGAAAGGAGCTCAGCACGTTGAGCAGCGTCGTCTTTCCCGATCCGGTACCTCCCGAGATCAGGATATTCTTGCGCACCGCCACGCAGACCGCCAGAAAACGGACGATGTCCGCAGAGACCGATCCGAACCGGATCAGATCGGAAGCGGTGAACGGTTTCTTCGAAAATTTCCGGATCGTCACCGTCGGACCGGAAAGAGCCAGCGGCGGAATGATCGCGTTGACCCGCGACCCGTCCGGCAACCGGGCATCCACCATCGGCGAACTCTCGTCAATCCGCCGCCCGAGCGGAGAAACGATCCGTTCGATCGCGGAAAGCACCTGGTTGTTGTCGGCAAACGAGGTGTCGGTCCGATAGAGGACGCCACCGCGTTCGACATAGACCTGATCCGGTCCGTTGACCATGATTTCGGTGATGTCGTCCCGTTCGAGCAGATATTCGAGCGGACCGAGACCGATCGCCTCCTGAATCAGCTCCTTTTCCAGCACCGCCATGGGCAGCTCCGGCGGCAGCGGCACGGTGAGTTGAGAGAGAATCTCCCGGATCATCGCTCCGGCCTGCCTCGCCAGCTCCTCCTGCGATACGCCGGAAACCGCCAGCTTCTTGAGATTGAGGCGCGCGAGCAGCTCCCGGTGTGCCTGTCGTTTGATCTCCCGGACCGCCGCCCGATAACGCTCCGGCACACCGGAGATCTCCAACACCGGAATCGGCTCCTTCTCCTGCGCAGGCAGTGACGGCCCTCCCGCCGCAACAGAAGACCTGGACGCGCCGGTCGCGGGCTCCCGCTTCGGCTCCGCCGCCGCAATCCGGACCAGGATCTCCGCACGCCCCACCCGGATCACACTTCCAGCCGGCACGTCGTAGGGTTCATTGGGGTAGAAACTCACCCCTTCCCCGGAAAAAGTCCCGTTCCGGCTGCCGAGATCCATCACCGTCAGCCGGTTGTCATGAACGATGAACTGGGCATGACGACTGGAAACTTCCGGTCGGGCTATCCGGATATGACACTCAGAACCGGAGCCGACCAGGTAGGCGCCGCTCTCCAGTTTCGCCACGCCGTCGGTTCCGCCCGGCTGATGAATGACGATCTCCAGCATGCCGATCCCTTCTTCTATTCCAGTTTCCGACGCTCCTCGCGGCGGCGGTTGTAATTGGGAATCTCCTTCTCCAGAAGCTTGAAGTTCACGCTGCGCGACTCAATCGACCGTTCGATGCGTTCATCCTCGAAGTTGCGCAGCGAAAGCGTCAGGCGCCCTTTCTGAGCTGCAAATACGATCATCTCCACCTCCTCGGGGAAGAGTTGCAGCGTCACGGTACCGTAACTGCGACCGGCCGCGGCAGGATCGAACGCCGCCGCCCCCCAGCGGTTTCCCACAGCCAGGACCTTGACATCCTGAAGAATGGTCAGCGTAATCGTGTCGAGCGCGGCATCTCCCCGCACATCCGGGAAACGGAAAGTGCCGATCACATCGACATTGTCTCCTGGCTGAACAAGATTGTTCACCGAAGAAACCGGATCAACCGGAATCGACACCGCCCGCCAGCCGGATTGAATCACACCGGTGAATCCCTGCCGACGCGTCAATGGCTTGAGATCGGTGCTCAGCAGAATCTGATTGGCGGTCATCGAGCTCTCCAGCCGACGGCCGATCACCCGGGAAACCTCCCGCCAGGGGATCTCCCGGCTGAATCCCCGCCCCTCCCGGCTTCGCCGCACCGGATACCGGGCAACGTCGGTTTCGCGGATCTCCTCGTTCTCCACCATATTGCGGGTGATCCGGATCAGAACCACCGTTTCGGAGTCTCCCATGATCCGCCGTTTTTCCGCCTCCAGCTGGCGGTAGGTCAGGACAAAGGCGAGCAGACCGAACAGGACCGCGCCCAGCAACAACAGCTTCTGCCGCATTTTCTCTCCCGGTTGAAAATTTGACGTAGCTCTCCGCCAATATATATCCGTCCGGCGCAAAAATCCAGAGCCCGCGCGGAAAATCCCTCAATTCCGCCGCAGCGCCCCGGACTCATCCCCGTTTCCAGAGACGGGCAAGCGCCCGGATTCCCTCCCCGATCCAGAACACCACCGAACAGCCGGCAATGATCCACACCCAGTCCAGCAGACTGAGCGGCGTCACCCGGAACGCCTTCCCGCCGAAGGTGACGATTACAATCTGCCCGATCAAAATCGCTCCGGCAATCGCATAGAACATGCCGTTGCCGCGGAACCGGGCGAAAAATCCTTTTCCCGAGCCATAGGCCCGGACATTGAAGAGATTCCAGAACTGAATCATCACAAAGACCGAGAAAAAGAGCGTCTGCTCCCGCAGCGCCACCGCCCCCGTATCCCCTTTCATCCCGAACAGCGCGAGCAGAAAGAACACCACCAGCACGATTCCGGTTCCGAAGATCCAGCGCGCCATCCCCGGCGTCACGATGAAGTCGGAATTCCGGCGCGGCGGACGCTCCATCACCGACGGATCCGGCGGCTCCGTCGCCAGCGCCAGCGCCGCAAACGTATCCATGATCAGGTTGATCCACAGCATCTGAATCACCGTCAACGGCAGCTCCACACCGACGAAGGGACCGATCACCGCAATCGACAGCGCCGTCACGTTGATCGTCAGCTGGAAGATGATGAAACGCTGGATATTCGCATAGAGCGAACGCCCCCAGAGGACCGCGTTGACCACGCTGGCGAACGAGTCGTCCAGCAGAATGATCGCCGCCGCCTCCTTTGCGATCGCCGTCCCGGTCTTGCCCATCGCGATTCCCACGTCGGCGTTGTTCAACGCCGGCGCATCGTTGGTACCGTCGCCGGTAACCGCCACCACCTCGCCGGAACGCTTCAACGACCGCACCAACCGCAGCTTGTCCTCCGGCCGGGCGCGGGCCATGATCTTCAACCGCCTCCCCGCCTCAATCGCCTCTTCGTCGTCGAGCGCCGCATATTCCCGCCCGGTGATGATCTCCCCGGGAGCAAAATCCCCATCGCCGGCCAATCCGATCTGCCGGCCGATCTCCCGCGCCGTCTCCGGACTGTCACCGGTCACCACCTTGACCCGGATTCCGGCGCGGCGACAGCACGCCACCGCCGGGGGAACCTCCGGCCGAACCGGGTCGGAAATCGCCGCAAATCCCATCCAGACGAGCTCTTTCGCCTCGTCCGCCAGATCCGCGCCGTCCGCGAGTTCGACCCGCCGGAAACAGATCGCGAGCGTCCGCATTCCCCGCCCCTGCCAGGAACGGAGCTCCTCCTCCATTCCGGAAAGCAGCTCCGGAGTCAACAGCTCCTCACCGGAAGCGGTGAGCCGTTTTACGCACCGTTTCATCAGAATCTCCGGGGCGCCCTTGACATAGAGAATCATCTGCCCTTCCACGTCCGAACGGCCGTAGGTCGCCATGAATTTGCGTTCCGTGGAAAAGGTCAGCTGCTCCTTGAGCTGGAAACGAGAACGCAGCTGCCGGAAATCGAGCCCCTTCCCATGCAGATAGAGCAACAGCGCGCCTTCCGTCGGATTCCCGACCGCCTCCGCTTCGCCGTTTCCTCCGACCGAGAGATTCCCTGTCGTGTTGACTGCAATGCTCTCCTCCAGCAGCGGACCGCTTCCCTCCGGGAAGGCTGGAAAGTGCATGCTGTTGACCCGCATCCGGTTCATCGTAAGCGTTCCGGTCTTGTCGGTACAGATCACCGTCGCCGCCCCGATGGTTTCACAGGCATGCATCTTGCGCACCAGATTGTTCGACGCGGTCATCCGCCGCATGCTGTAAGCGAGGCTCAGCGTCACGCTCATGGCCAGCCCTTCCGGCACCGCCACCACGATCAGCGTAACCGCAATCATGAAGAAGTTGAGCAGCCGGGCGATCACTTCACGGGAAATCGCCGGTTCCGGCCAGACTCCGCCGAGCCAGATTCCTCCGAGTCCGAGCACCGCTACCACCGCAGCCGCCGCAATGCAGACCCACGTCCGCACCGACAGCGAGAAGACCCGGCGGCGGATCACCTCCAGCCCGTCGGTGATCAGCGGCAGCCAGACGCGAAGCAACGCCAGTGCCAGCGCCAGCGCCAGGGTGGCGGTCACGCCCCACTGCGCCGGAGACTGCACCATCTCGCCGCGGAAAATCTCCCGACCGGTGAGAACGCAGAAGGTGAGCACCGAAATGAGAAAACCGACCAGCCCGATCAGACGACTGAGTTTTTCCAGCTGCTTCTGAAGCGGAGTCTCCTCGTCCGTCTCCAGCGAGGCCTCCCGGGCGGTGTGGCCGATCTCCGTATGTTCCCCCACCGCGGTGACTTCCGCATATCCGTACCCCTCGACCACCGGAGTGCCGCGCATGAGCTTGTCGGCCGGATAGGTGGTTTCTCCGAGCCGGGCGATCTCCGGGTGCCCCGCGGGGAATTTCCCGACCGGATCGGTCTCTCCGGTCAGACTGGACTCATCCAGCTGGAGGTTCACCGCCTCCAGAACCTTCGCATCCGCCGGAATCTCCTCGCCCTGTTCAACGAAAATCACGTCGCCGACCACCAGATCGCGTCGCGGCACCATCACAAACGCACCATTCCGAATCGCCTTGTACGGCAGATCGTCGTTGCTCCGGTTCAGCAGATCGAACTCCTTCTCTGCACGATATTCATTCAGAAATGCGATGAAGGTCGCCAGCAGAATCGCCGCAAGAATGCCGCCCCCTTCCACCCAGTCACCGATCAGGCAGGAGAGTACCGCCGCAATCATCAGAATGCGAATCACCGGATCCCGGAACTTCCGCAGATACTGAATGTACCACGCAACCCGGACCGGAGCGGGCAGCACATTGCCGCCATTCTCCGCCCGGCTGATTTTCACCTGCTCATCCGACAGCCCCTGATAGTTGAGTTTTTCCATATTTCCCCTCGTTGTTTCCCATGATTTCGCCGGTCAGGAGACGGGATCAACCGTAATCGCGAGCAACGCGTCTTCCACCAGCTTCCGGTAATACTCCAGCCCCTCCGCATCCAGATCCGGAGGAATTGCAATCCGTTCCCCCATCACCAGCGTCAACCGGCAGAAGGGCTTCGGGATCTGAAAGCGATCCCAGCTTTTCACCGTCCAGCAGCGGGAGGCATTCACACTGATCGGAATGATGCCGCCGCCGGTCAGCGACGCAAGCTGAATCGGTCCATTCTTCATCACATAGCGGGGGCCGCGCGGCCCGTCCGGCGTAAAGCTCACATTGAATCCATCCCGAATCGCATGCAGCGCCGCAAGCTGTGCCTTCGCCCCACCCCTCGTCGATGAGCCGCGCAGACTTCGCAACCCCAGGTTCGCTATGAAATCTGCGACATACTGTCCGTCGCGTGAAGCGCTCACCACCGCAACCGTTCGCCGCCGAGTCGCCGGCGGAAAAATCGCAGCGAAGAACATCAGACGGTTGTGCCAGGTCACGGCAACCGCTCCCCGCGCCTGTTCTATGTGGTGAAACGGATCCTCCACCCGAACACGGTACAGCGTATGCAGCATCGCCACCATCAGCCGGGCGGGAAACCAATAGAGCCAGGTAGGCAATTTCTTGATACTGCGAAATTTCTGTTTAAAGTATCCCATCACCGTTCTTTCCTCACCCCAAGCCGCCGGCAGAATCCGGCCAGCGTACAGCGACCGCACTCCGGACGGGCGGCATGACAGACCCGCCGACCGTGCTGAATGAGCAGATGGGAAAAATTCGTCCAATATTCCGGCGGCACCGCGGCATTCTGCGCCGCTTCGATCGCTTCAGGTGATTTCGTCTTCACCAGCCCGATCCGATTCAGTACCCGGTTGACATGGGTGTCAACCGGGAATCCGGGCACCCGAAACGCATCGCCCAGCACCACATTGGCGCTTTTGCGGCCGATCCCCGGGAGACCGGTCAGCTCCTCCATCGTATGCGGCACCTCTCCGCCGAACTTCTCAACCAGCTGTTTCGCACAGGCCGACAGATTTTCGCTCTTGTTGCGATAAAGTCCGCAGGGACGTATGATTTCCGCGATCGTCTCCACCGGAAGCACCGCCATCGCCGCCGGATCCGGTGCCAGCGCAAAGAGCTTCTCCGTCACCTGATTGACCCGGTCATCGCGGCACTGTGCGGAAAGCATCACCGCCGCCAGCAGCTGAAACGGCGTCGCATGTTTCAGAGGACAAGTGCAGTCGCCATAGAGCCGATAGAGTTCGTCATACAGTCGAAGCCACTCCTGTCTGCCCGTCATCACCGGAACCCTCCCCCCAGCGTCAGAAAATTGCGGAGCAGCCGCAATCCGAGACGCTGGCTCTTTTCCGGGTGAAACTGCGTAGCGAACCAGCGACCGGAACCGACCGCGGCGGAAAACGGCAGAATGTATCGGCAGGATGCCGCCGTCCACGCCGGATTTTCCGGCACATAGTAGGAGTGCACAAAGTAGAAGAAACTCCCATCGCCGATCCCATCGAAAAGCGGACACCCGGGGGTGGGAGAAAGGGAATTCCAGCCCATGTGAGGCACCTTTTCCTCCCCGTCGGGGAATCGAAGCACTTTCCCGGGGAACACCCCGAGACCGGCGACGCCCGGAGCCTCTTCGCTCTCTTCGAAAAGCATCTGCATGCCGAGACAGATTCCGAGCAGATACCCGCCGGAGGCGACAAACTCCCGGATGGCACGATCAAAGCCGCGCTGCCGGAGATTTTCCATGCCGTCTCCGAAGTTCCCGACTCCCGGCAGAATGCAGCAATCGAATCCGTTCAGCTTCCGCCCGTCCGCAACCACCCGTGCCGAAGCGCCGACAAATTCCAGCGCTTTCGCCACCGAACCGAGGTTGCCCATGTTGTAATCGATCAGAGCTACGCTCATTGAGGCTCCTTCTGCATTGATGGAGCCATACTATACACCGTCGCAAGCGGAAAAGCAACAAAAATCAGCCCGTTTTTTCAACGGTGCATCTTCAGCACGATCTCCCGCACCGGATGGATCCAACGGATAAAGCCGGGTTCCTCGGCCCGCTTCCAGCACAATTCGCGACCGCCCCCGGCCAGGACGGGATGGAACAGAATCTGCTCCCCCTCCGGGTGAAACTCCCGCAGGAGGATCCTGCCGTCAGCCGTGCCGAACAGCGTCAGATCCCCCGCCGCCGGATAGGCGGCCGCTTCGATCATCAGCAGACTGCCCGGGGCCAGCTCGGTGTTGTTTCGCCCATGCTCAATCCGGATTACGCAGAGGTCGGGCTGCGAAAAACGTTCCCGGCTCCGCTCCGGGGAGTTGCGACGAAGAAACTCCGGCAGCGGCTCGAACGCCGGTTCATACCCCCTCAGCAGACTGAATCCTGCAACCGGCGCCGGGTGCAGGCCGGCTTCCCCGGAAGTGCGCCCGCCCTCTCCCTCAAGATCCACCCGGAAGCGCCGATGTCCGAGCGCCTCCGGCAATGCCGGTCCCTCTTCCGAATCCGCAGCCGCCAGCCGCGCATTGAAAAGCGTAGTATAGAAATCGGTGATCGCTTCGTCATCAAATTGCAAATGATCCGCAATCGCCGCCAACTGCCGCGGGTTCAGCAGGAACTGTCCGTTCTTGATCTGCGAAACCGCCGCCTTGGAAATGTGCAGAACCTGTGCGAGATCCCCTTGCCGCATCGACGAACGCTCCAGGTATTTCGCGATGATGTCCCATCCGTTCACATGCAAACTCATATCCTCTTCACTCCGCCTCCCCGACATGCGGCTCCGGGCCGAACTTCTGTTAACAATAAACTTAACTGTTAATCAGTATACCACAACTTCGACGGAACTTCAAGAGTTTTTTCAAAAAAAAACAAAAAAACAGCTTGAATTTAAGTTTTTACTTTACTATATTTAAAGCATACACTAAACCGCCGGTCTTCCGGCTGCCGGAGCGCTGAATCCGCCCCGCGGAACAATCCCAGAGGTGACGGGAATGCGGACACCGGAAATATATTAAGTAAAAACTTAATTCGGAAGAATAATCTTCCGAAGGAATAAAAGGAGAAGAATGATGGAATGCTACGGGAAACAGTACAGAAAACTGGAACAATGCCGGAACTGCAGCCTGAGCAAATACTGTTCACAGGCTGCCGATCCTCCGCTGCTGACCGACAATGCGCCGCCGCCGCTGGTCAATCAGACCATTCTCGCCTACGGCCAGCCCAGCCGCGCCAATCGATTCGAAGCGATGGAACAGGATCGCCGATACACCCGGGCCGATCTGCTCGAGGTCATCGGCTTCATGGCCTCACTCGATCCGACATCCCTTGAACTGATCGACCAGAAGCTCGCCGATCCGACTCTGAATCTGAGCAAACTTGCGCTGCGGCGCGGCGTCAGCCGCCAGGCCATGCACAAAATGATCACCCGGCGCCTCAAATCCATTCCGGAACTGGAAGCGGTCCTCACCTATCGCAAACACCGGAAAAACGGCGGCGGCAACTCCGCCGGAACCGGCAACTGAAGACGGCGACGCCGGCGGAAAATCCCTGAAATTCCGCCGGCCCGCCCCCCTTCGGGATTGACAGAAAACCGTTCCGCATGTATGTTAAAGCAGCAGCTAACAGGAAGTCACATTCCGGAGAGAAGGAGGGGGCCGGAATATCCGGGACCGGCATGCTGTGCCCGCATGAATTGCTTTTATGACCTGGCTCTGCTCGAGGTGCTCGACCTCTGGTACTCCCGCAAATCCGGCAAATACGGGGTTCGCTGTTTTCTCCGGGAAGAGGATGAATATGTCCTCTGGATGACCGCCCGGCAGTTCCTTTCATTCCGCAGACAGAGTCTCCTCGGCAGCCGCGACGGAATCTACGCCCGGTATTGCGGCCTCTGTCTCCAGCACACGTTCTTCGGGCCGCCGCTCCCGGGTTCCGACTACCGGCTGGTCTCCTGTTTCGATCTGAATTGCAATGTGCTGGTCCGCCCGATACCGCCGAAACTGCCTGTCCCGACAACGATTGAGGTCCCGGATGAGCTTCGTGATCACTACCAGAACTGAGCTGTTTCCACACCAGCGGAAAGCGGTCGAAAAACTCCTGCCTCTCCGGGTGGGCGCTCTCTTCATGGAGATCGGCACAGGACGCACCCGCACCGCCATCGAACTGGCTGCACGTCGCGCCCGGAGAATTTCGTCGATCATCTGGTTCTGCCCGCTTGCCATCCGGGAAACCATTCAGGAGGAAATTCGCAGGCACTGCGGAGAGATCGCACCCTGCTGGAACATCATCGGCATCGAAAGCATGTCCTGCAACATGCATGTCATCACCGACGCGCTCGATCGGATCAACGAACACTCTTTCGTCATCCTCGACCAGTCTCACTACATCAAGGAGTACCGGACCAAACGGAGCAACCGCATCATCCGCGCGGCGGCCCGGGCGCAATACCGGCTCATCATGAGCGGCCTGCCTGTCTCGCAAGGGGTGCAGGACCTCTACACTCAATTCTGTTTTCTTTCCGAAAAAATCCTCGGCTATCGCTCGTTTTACTCGTTTTCGGCTAATCACCTCGAATATGACCGATTTCATCCGCAGAGAGTAATTCGAGCCCACAACCTCGAATATCTTTCGGCGAAAATCGCCCCCTACGTCTTCCAGTCCACCCGGGAGGAGTGCGAACTTCTTCCGGACCGGCTTTACTCCTCTCGAAGGTTTTCCATGACGCCACGCCAGCGGGACCACTACCGCCGGCTCAAAGAGGAGGTGCTCAGGGAGGGGGTGTTCGACAGCCATTCACTTTTCACGCTCTTCACCCGCCTTCAGCAGGTGCTTTCCGGCTTCCGTCCGGGCGCGGATGACGATATGCTTCTCCTCGACAATCCCCGGCTGGAAGCTCTGATGAAGCTGCTGGACACCCTCGACGCCCATCGCAAAATCGTCATCTGGGGAAAGTTCCAGTTCGACCTCGACACGATGCAGAAGCACCTGCCGCCGCAGGATACCTTTGTGCTCCGCGGCGAAATGTCCCGGGAGGAACGGGAGAGGCAGCTGACGAATTTCCGGGAGCACGGCCGGATCCTGCTTGCCGGTCTCCGGCTCAACCGGTACGATATCAACCTCAATTTCGCTGACGTGGTGATCTTTTACAACAACACGTTCAGCTATGCGGAGCGAAGCCGGGCGGAAAAACGAAGCCTCCGACCGGGGCAGCCCCGCAATGTACTCTTCTTTGATCTGATCTGTTCCGACTCCATCGACGAGAAGATCCATCAGTGTCTCCAGAAGAAGAGCAGTCTCGCATGCAATTTTCGCCGCCATATCGATCGTCAAACCGAACACGCCCTTCCGGCCAACTGGATCAGCAACCTATGAAACACTACCGGAATGAAAACGTCTACGACGCCGCCTGCCGCCGGATCGCCGGTATCTTCGACCGCTTCGACCGGATCACCGTCGCCTTTTCCGGCGGCAAGGACAGCGGCGTCCTGCTCAACATGGCGATCGACGAAGCGAGAAGGAGAAAGCGGCGCATCGGCGCACTCTTCATCGATCTGGAAGCATTCTACCGAATCTCCATTGAATTCGTCGAACGGATGTTCTCCCGGAACAGCGACGTTCTCGACCCCTACTGGGTCTGCCTGCCGATGGAGAGTCCGAACTCTCTGAGCTACCTGGAACCGACCTGGATCTGGTGGGATCCGGCGCGGCAGCCCATCTGGGTTCGACCGATGCCCGAGCACGACTGCGTGATCAACCTCCAGAAGAATCCTTTCGAATTCTACCGCAGGAACATGCCGTTCGAAAACTTCTTCCGCGGCTACAACGACTGGTACGGGCACGGCCGCACCGCCGCCTGCCTCGTCGGAATCCGCACCGACGAAAGCCTTCATCGCTACCGCGCCGTCACCTGCAGCAAAGAGAGATTCGAAGGGTTGAACTACTCCACGCGAAGCGGAGAGAACTCCTACAGCTTCTATCCCCTCTACGACTGGCGGGTCGAGGATATCTGGACCTACAACGGCCGGTTCGGCAAAGACTACAATCGCCTGTACGATCTCTTTTACAAGGCGGGGGTCAGCATTCACAAAATGCGGGTCGACGAGCCTTTCGGCAACGAGGCCAAGGCGGGCTTGAAGCTCTTCCGGGTCATCGAGCCGGAAACCTGGGCCAGAGTCGTCAACCGCGTCTCCGGCGCAAACTTCGGCAACCTCTATTCCGGGAGCAGACTGATGAACGCCCACTATGAGCTCCCGCCCAATCACACCTGGAAGAGCTTCACCAAATTCCTGCTCTCGACACTGCCGCCGGAGACCGCCCGGAACTATCGCAGCAAATTCATCAAATTCATCCGTTACTGGAAGCGGACCGGCTGTCCGCTCACCGAAGAGTATATTCGGTTTCTGGAGGAGCACCACGCCGATTCGATCGAAAACACCCACACCTTCAGCCGGCGCGGCACCGGCGACAAAGAGGTGGTCAAGTTCCGGCGGATCGTCGACGAAATTCCGGAACTGGATTCGAAGAAGGACCTGCTCACCTGGCGGCGGATGGCGCTGTGCATCATCAAGAACGATTACATCTGCAAATCGCTCTCCTTCGGCGTCACCCGCGATCTCACGCTGCGACAGCAGGAGCTGATGGAGAAATATCGAAATCTTTGAAGGAGCAATACATGAGCCTGAACTTTCAAAGCCCGGTCTACAACGTCATCGCGGTGCCGGTGGAAAAGGTGGTGGCCAACGACTACAATCCCAATCGCGTCGCCCCGCCCGAAATGCGGCTGCTCGAACTCTCCATCTGGGAGGACGGCTTCACTCAGCCGATCGTCTGTTACCGACACCCGGAACAGGATCTCTACATCATCGTCGACGGCTTCCACCGCTACACCGTCATGCGCACCTCCCGGCGGATCTACGACCGGGAAAAGGGACTGCTCCCGATCGTCGTCATCGACAAACCGCTCGGCGAACGGATGGCATCCACCATCCGCCACAACCGCGCCCGGGGCTCCCACAGCGTCGATCTCATGTCCGGCATCGTTGCCGAACTGGTTTCCATCGGCAAATCCGACGCCTGGATCTCCAAAAATATCGGCATGGATGTCGATGAAATTCTCCGGCTCAAGCAGCTCACCGGTCTGGCGGCGCTCTTCAAAGACGGAGAGTTTTCGCAATCCTGGGAGGAGTGATTTTATTTTTGCTCCCCCCGCAACAAACAGCCGGGGGGCGTGCGTCTGCCGCCCCTCCCCCCGGTTTTGTTGGTCTGAGTGTTCGTCAGCAGCAGCAGCCTGCCAGAAGCAGGGCGGCCACCGCGGCGACGCTGAGCAGTGCCGTTCTCATTGGGACTCTCTCCTTTCTCTGTAAAACGCCCTTCCCTCTTCGGGAACGGACGTTCAAGCCTCCTTCTTCTCCGCCGGAAAAAAATCGAACCGCTCTTCGGAAATAAATACGCCGGACATGATCTTCGCAACCAGCTTCCCGTTCTCGCCGCGCACCTCCACCTCGTACAATCCGGTCCGGCGGCCGCGGCTCACTTCGGTTGCCACCGCGCGCAGTTTCCGACCGGAACCAGGCCGAAGATAGGAGATGGTCGAATTCTGAGTCACCGCCTTGCTGCCCCGGGAATTCGCCGCCGCCGCCAGCGCCAGGTCAGCCAGCGTGAAAATTGCGCCGCCCTGTACCGCGCCGAGTCCATTCAGCGACTCCTCGCACACCTCCATGACCGCCTCCGCTGAACCTGGGCGGATGGTCTCCACCTGAATTCCGTTGTACCGGCAGAAGCGATCCTCTTCATTCAATAATTTCTTCAACTGTTCCAAATGTGGTTCCATGGCTGCGCCGACTCCTTCCGGTTGTCTTTCCATCGTATTAACATACCACGGATTTGTCGTTTGCGCAACCATGTTTTCCGGAAATCAGCGGCGGCCGTTCCTCCTGCGGGTCACGGAAAGCGGCGGCAGCATGATCTCCTCGTATGGCGTCTCATTCTCCGCGTAGTTGATGAGCAGCTCATCGCCGTTCGAATACCGGACCCGGACCAGCGTGCCGGAGAGCTCCTCATGCTCCTCGATAAATTCGAACTGGAGATCGGCAAGCTCCCGGTACCGGTCAAACTCCGCCTTCACCGCGCGCACCCCCCGCTCCAGCGCCTCTTCAGTTTCACAGATCAGATCCTCACACCCCAGCCAGTGTTCTCCATTGGAAACGAAATCCGCATAGAAGTAGTCGAGCGGGCGCCCGCCGAGTTCCATGTTCCGCAGAAAGAGCCGCCGGTCGGATTTCACCGCCGCATTCACCGTGTCGCAGGCGCTGTTGTAGAGCAGAATGCCATGATAAACCAGATGCCAGAAGGGTACCGTGCGGTCGCAGATTGCCGGAAGCTCCGGACGCAGATGAAATACCGGATAGAGAACGTAGTCCAGGGATCCGGCACAGAAATCCCACCCCCCTTCCGAAGCGACGCCGCCCAGACCGTCCCGGAAAAATTCCAGTGTCTTCCGGCTCCACTCCGCCGCCTCGTCCCGGGTCAGCGGATGGCGCGGATCACAGCAGGGTTCCGGAATCAGAATGCTGTAGACATCCAGATAGTGGATTCCGTTGAATCCGAAATTCCGGAGCAGCTCCACATCCTCTCCGATCAGCGTATGATACACCCGCTCCGGGCAGAGACGGTAGGCCTGTCCGCCACCCCACTTCGCCCCCAGTTGCGGGGAACCGTCCCGCGCCAGCCGGCGATCTTCCGGATGAAACCGCTTCGCCAGCGTGTAGCCGCTGTAGGGACAGGTGTGCGCCGAAATGAGATAGCCCAGCTCCTTCGTCCGTGCGATCAGGTGGCGCATCTTCTCCTCGCCGCCCAGCAGCGGCTCGACCGGCAGCAGGTCAGGAAACTTCCCGTCATGCCCGGACTTGTTCCATCCGACCAGGCAGAATTCGGCCTCGGCGATTCCTGCGGCATGAAATTTCTCCACGATCCGTTCCGCAAGTTCGAACGGCACCTTCACCTTGATCGGCGGTTCGTTTTCCTCTGTCTGCTCGGCGACCGGAGACGGAACCGGTTTCCACGCCATCCGGATCCGCACCTCCGGCCCGGCCGCCGCCCTCGCCAGCACCGGCTGTTCCTGCAACCGCTCCCTCAACGGCCGACACTGACCGCTTTCCAGCCGATAGCGACGGTAGCAGCGCGCCAGCGCCGAATAGCTCCGCTCGGAAGCGGGCAGCCGGAAAAGGCGCAGCCGGATGTCATCCACAGCGTCTTCCCCGGAAAAGAGAAAACGCGGGAAAAGATAGTACCTGCCCCCCCGGACTCCTGCCACAAGCTCATATTCGAACGGCATCCCCTCAACCACCGCCAGCACCGCGCCGGAAGCGGTCGAGACAGCGAAGAGAGGCATGATATTCAACCGGAACGCACTCTCGGTATCTTCCCGCTCACGGAACAGCGTCAAAGCGCTCGCTCCATCGTTCTCCACGCTCGGAATCAGAAAATATCCCTCCTCGCCCGCCCTGGCTGTGAATGTTTTCGAATGCAGTTCCACCTGCCGGATTCCCGTCTGCGGCAGAGAATTTCGCCGCAACGTCACGACGCCGTCGTTCCCGGCGGGGAGTTCCCGCTCCTCCACCATGCCGGTTTCCCACACAATCCTGGCTGTAAACATCATATTCTCCCGGTTGTTATCTACTGGTTGGCCTGATTTCAATATAGCAGATTCCGGCGAAAGCGTCAATATACCCAAAAGCCAGTTTTCTTATCATTTCAGTTTATGGTAAAGTGAGAAATTCTTATCTGAAATTATCAATATTTCAGATAATCACTACAGAATATCGCCTGTGAATCGAGGTTGCTTTTTTAATTATTTGAATTATATTTTTAATAAATCGGATCAAAAAGCGAAGAGGAGTTCCATGAAGGCAAAAGGTTTTTTCCGGCAGAACTGTCTGGCAAACTACGATTATCCGATGCCGTTCGCCGTCCGTTCCATCGGCTGCACCACAATGAGAGCGGGTGAAGCGGATATCATCTCAGGCGCCATTCGCCATCCGTCGCTGGAGATCAGCTGGACGATCTCCGGCAGCGGCGAGATCATCCATTACGGCCAACCGTTCGAAATGAGGAGAAACGACGTCTTTCTCTTTCTGCCGGATGAAACCCACCACTACCGGGTGAAGAGCCGGGAGTGGCACTGGCGCTGGCTCTGCATCGACGGCCCGCTCGCCGCCGCAATGCTGCTCGCCTGCCGCCTTCCCCGGAAAATCTCCTGCGACTCAGGATTCCCGGAAGCTCTGTTTCAACGGATTGAGGAGAATATCAGCACCGATTCCCCCGGCATGCTTGCGGAACTTTCCGGCACAGCCTGGCAGATCGTCGCCCGACTGATCGGCAGCCACCATCCCAGCTTTCACAAGGATATCTTTGAAGAGTGCATGGATTACATCCGCAACCGCTATCAGGAGCCGGAGCTGGGAATCGATTTTCTCGCCGAACATGTCGGAGTTTCCCGCTCCACCCTCACCCGGCTCTTCCGGGAACGGCGGAATGAATCGGTCAGCGCCTGCATCCGGAATGTCCGCATGATGAATGCCGTCTCCCTCCTGTCGGGAACCGACTGGCCGATCGCCGAGATCGCCCGCTGCTGCGGCTACCCCAATCCGGTTTCATTTACCCGGCTCTTCACCCGCCGGGAACACTGTTCCCCCGGCGAGTACCGCCGCAGACAACAAAGGGATGGAAATTCCGAGTAACCCGGGCTTTCAGAGGCCGAGCACCTTCTTCACCAGCTCATTTCCGCGCAGAAATCCGAGAGATCCGGTGGGAGCGAGGGTTTCACTGAAACTTTGCACCTGGTCCGGCTCGATTCCCGGTCCGGCAATCGCCAGCGGCACCGGTGTCGTGGTGTGCTTGCGCAGCTTGATCGGCACCGGATGGTCCGGCAGAACGGCAAAAGTGATCCCCTGCCCCTTCAGCGCCGAAAGAATCGGTGCGACGATTTTTGAATCAAAATCCTCAATCGCCTGCATCTTCAGCTTCAAATCGCCGAGGTGGGAGCATTCGTCGATCGCCTCCACATGAACATAGACCAGGTCGACGCGCTTGATCGCCTCCAGCGCCGCCGCCACCTTCCCGGCGTAGTTGGTGTCAAGGAATCCGGTCGCGCCAGGCACTTCAACCACCTCCATGCCGCTGCTCTTGCCGATTCCCTTGATCACATCCACCGCACTGATCACCGCCCCGCGCCGGCCCGAATAGCAGACGCTGAACGGTTCCAGACGGGGACGGCGCCCGGGACTCCAGGGCCAGATCCAGTTTGCCGGCGCCTTCCGGTCGCGGTTCAGCGGGTGTGCCGCCAGAAACGCGGTGCAGAGCTGACCGAGCCGGTCGAGAAACTCCACGGTGTAAGCGGCTTCCGGCGAATCATCCGCCGCGGAAAGTTTCAACTCGGAAACCGGCATATCCTGAGAAGAATCCGGTTTGAAGTAGTGAATCCGGTCGGAAAAGCACTTCCCGTGCAGCACCAGCAGATTGCGGTAGCTCACCCCCGAATGAAAGGTAACGTCGCTGTTGCCGAACTGCTTCTGCAGATCGTTTATCAGAACGGCGGCCGTCTCGTTGTCGATGTGCCCGGCCGAATAGTCCCGCAGCACACCATCGTCGGAGACGTAAACCAGATTGCACCGGAACGCCACATCGTCCGCCCCCAGCTCAATCCCCTGACTGACCGCTTCGATCGGGCCGCGGCCCGGGTAATTGCGTTCCGGATAAAATCCGAGTACCGACATATTCGCCACGTCCGACGAAGTGGGCAGCCCCTCCGGCAGGGTGAGAAACGTACCGTTGACCCCGTCCCGGGCGATGGAATCCATCGCCGGAGTATGCGCCGCTTCCAGCGGGGTTTTTCCGCCAAGTTCCGGCAACGGCTCGTCGGCCATGCCGTCCGCAAGAAAGATGATAGCTTTCCGATTCATTTTTCCATATGATGCGTTAAAATTGCTTTAAGTTCATCGGGGGTGACGCCGGAGAGTTCCAGCACCTTGCTTCGGCCGGTCTGCCCGGATTTGAGCACAACGCCCCCCCGGGGAATTCCACACCAGTCCGCGAGCAGCCGGCAGAGCGCCTGATTCGCCCGCCCGTCCACCGGGGGCGCCTGCAGGGCGATCTTAACAGAGTCACCGTAACTGCCGGAAACCGCGTTACGGCTCGCCCCGGGCTGCACCCGAAGCGAAACCCGGCAGCCGCCGGCAACCGGCTTAAAGGCTGTTTCCGACAGTTCCGGCATCGGTGGTGGGCCTGATCTCCTGCGCCTGCCCAGGAACGCTTTCGCGTTTTTCCTCTTCCGGATTCAACCCGAGCAGCGTATTGATCTCGTCGATCGAGAGCGTTTCGCGCTCCAGCAACGCCTGTGCGAGTTTTTCGAGCTCGTCGCGGTGTGTCTTGAGGCATTCACGCGCAGCGTTCATCGCATTCATCACCAGACGCCGCACCTCGAGGTCAATCTCGCGCACCGTCTCCGGACTGCAAGACTCCGGCGGCGGCATGTCGATCCGCATGTGCGGATGCGCCGGGAAGTCCCCGCACTTGGTCGGCCCGATCTTGTCGCTCATGCCGAAGATGCAGACCATCCGCCGGGCGATCGAAGTTAGATGGTTGATGTCGCTCGCCGCACCGGTAGTCACATCGCCGATCACCAGCTCCTCGGCGGCACGACCGCCCATGGTCATCGCCATCTCGGCCTCCAGCTCCAGCTTGCTGCGGGTGTAGACATCCTCCTTCGGCATCGTAAACGTCGCGCCGAGATAGGACTGCCCGCGCGGAATAATCGTCACCTTGTGCACCGGCGTACAGTGCTCATTGTGAAGCGCAACCAATGCGTGCCCCGCCTCATGATAGGCAGTCAGGCGGCGCTCACGCTCGGTGATCTTACGGCTCCGCCGTTCGGTCCCGTAACTGACCTTGTCGCGCGCCTCCTCCAGATCCGCCTGCGTCACCACCTCGCGATTGCGACGGGCAGCCAGCAGCGCCGCCTCGTTGCAGAGGTTCGCCAGGTCGGCGCCGCTGAATCCGGGCGTCGTGCGGGCGATCACGTCGAGATCGATCGACGGATCCACCTTGATCTTCTTCACATGGACATCGAGAATCTTGCGACGACCGGCGATGTCCGGCAGATCCATCACCACCTGCCGATCAAACCGGCCGGGACGCAGCAGCGCCGGATCCAGCACATCCGGCCGGTTGGTCGCGGCAAGCACAATCACGCCCGCCCGACTCTCCAGGCCATCCATCTCAACCAGCATGGCGTTCAGCGTCTGTTCGCGCTCGTCGTGACCGCCTCCCCACCCGGAAAAGCGGGAACGCCCCACTGCGTCGATCTCGTCGATGAAAATCAGGCAGGGTGTACTCTTCCGCGCCTGTTCAAACATGTCGCGCACCCGGCTTGCGCCGACGCCGACGAACATCTCCACAAAATCTGAACCGCTGATCGAGAAAAACGGCACGCCCGCCTCGCAGGCAACCGCCTTCGCCATCAGCGTCTTGCCGGTCCCGGGATCCCCGACCAGCAGACACCCCTTCGGAATCTGACCGCCAACCAGCTGAAAACGCAGCGGATCCTTGAGGTATTCGACGATCTCTCCGATCTCCTCCTTGGCCTCGTCGGCCCCTGCAATGTCGTCGAATTTAACGTGCAACTCATCGGGCGGAATCATCCGCGCCTTGCTCTTTCCGAAATCCATCGCGCCGCGCCCGGTCATGCGCATCTGCCTGGCGGTGAAGAAGTAAATCACCCCGACAATTAAAATCACCGGCAGGATTCCCACCAGAAGGAAGTTCCAGAATCCGGCATTGTTGGAATCCACCCGCACCCGGATGCCATTCATCAGGCTGGCGAGACGTTCCGAGTAGATCACCCGCGTCTTGTAGGGGGTAAGCCCCGGCACGGAGCCGCCCCGGCTGCCCCTGCCGTTTTCCGAAGACTTCACCTCGACCGCCTTCCCCGCCGGAGGAGTGTACTCCACGGTACCGCCTGCGGCGCGAAACTTGCCCTCGATATTGAAGATGCGGTCGCTTTCCGCAGTCATGATCGCGGAAACAATCTTCGACTCCCGCAGCATCCGTTCGAATTCACTCTGCGAAAGCGTCACCACCTTGGACGGGCCGTAGCCGCGAAACAGCACCAGCGAACCAATCGCCAGCAACAGGACCAGCCAGACCACGGCAGCCCGGCTGGAACGCGGCGCCGGCATTTTTCCCCGCTGAAACGGATTGCTCTTGTCGCGGGTCGGACGCTCCTCGCCGATCCGTTTCGGATCCATCTCGCTTTTATCTTTATTCTCTTTTTCTTGCATCCGGAAAATTACTCCTCTTGAATCGAAACCACCGCCCTGCCGGCGGAACTCATGCCGCCGGACGGGACGGTCGAATATGATACGTCTCCCCTTCCGGTGGAAACGACTTTACTTGCCGATATTCAGCATATTGATCAACACCCAGATGACCAGGCCGACCACGGCGAGCGCCGTCAGCGCCACAACGCCGATGATCACCTTCTGGACCATGGCGTGCTTCTTCCGCTCCACTGCCGCGAAGGGAGAAAGGTTGATCATCGTCTGCACCGTCGAAACATTGCTGTCGATGCTGGAGAGGTCGATGGTGTGGGTCTTGGTGAAACTGCCCGATTCCCCCCCTTCCTCATTGCTGTCGAACAGCACTTCGACTCCTCCGAACAGAATCAGATCGGAATTCTTCAGCACCTGTTCGGTGATCGGCACATTGTTGATGCGGGTGCCGTTGGTGCTGTCGTTGTCACGCAGAATGTAAACGGTTTTCCCGTTCTGTTCGGCCCGGATGATGTCGGCGTGGTGACCGCTGAGGCTGGAATCCTTGATGCAGATGTCCATCCCGTCCCGGCGACCGATGCTCATCTGGTCCTTGTCGATCTCGAAGGTCTTTCCCCGGAGCTTTTCAAACAGTACGGTCAATTTCGGATGGTCCGCCATAACGCCACGCCCTCTGTATTCAAAACGGTTGCTCTGTCAAAGATACACTCTTTTCTCGAAATATAATCCCTCCAGCCGGATTTGCAACATCGAATCGAAGATTTATCGCAGAAAATTCCACTCATTACGCCATAAAAGCGCTCTCTTCCGGGAAAAAACAGGCACAGCTGCGCGCCCCGTCCGCCGCCGTCGCCCGCAACACCGGCCTCTCCCGGCGGCAACGCTCCTGCGCCCGCGGGCAGCGAGGATGAAACGGGCAGCCTCCGGGCGGAGAGAGCGGCGACGGCACATCACCGGGCAGAACGATCCGCTTCCGCCCCGCCGCGTCCAGCGTCGGCACAGCCGAAAGCAGCGCGCGGCTATACGGGTGGAGGGGGGCGGCCACCAGTTCACGGGAGGGAGCGCTTTCGACGATGTGACCGAGGTACATCACCAGAATGCGCGAAGAGATGTGCTCGACCACCGCCAGATCGTGCGCGATGAAAAGAAACGAGGTTCCGGTCTCCCGCCGGATGTCGTCGAGCAGATTGATGATCGATGCCTGTACGCTCACATCGAGTGCGGAAACCGGTTCGTCGGCAACGATGAAGCGCGGCTCCGCCGCCAGCGCCCGGGCGATGCCGATCCGCTGCCTCTGCCCGCCGGAAAACTGATGCGGATACCGGTAGAGCGCCTCTGCCGGCAGTCCGACCCGATCAAGCAGCTCGACGGCGCGCCGCCGCCGCGCCTCCCGTTCCAGCCCGGAATGGAGCGCCAGTACCTCGTCGAGCGCGCCCCACACGGTCAGCCGCGGATTGAGCGACCCGTACGGATCCTGAAAAATCATCTGAAAGTTCCGCCGCGCCCGGCGCAGTTCACGCCCGTGCAGGGCCGCCATGTCCTTTCCGTCGAGCAACACCCGTCCGGCAGTCGGCTCCTCCAGCCGGACCAGAGCCCGCCCGAGCGTGCTCTTGCCGCAGCCGGACTCCCCGACCAGGCCGACCGTCTCACCGGCTTCCAGAGAAAAGGAGACGCCGTCCACCGCCCGGACGAACCGCTTCGGCCGGAACCAGGAACCGCGCACCGGATAGTGCACCTTGAGATTTTCCACCTCCAGAAGCGCCATCACGCTCCTCCGCCGACGAACGCGGCAACCGCTGTGATGTTATCATGCCCTCCCCGAAGCAGCGCCGTGCGCATGACGGCGGAAACGGTATCGCGCGGTACCGCCGCCTCCAGCAGCGCCGCCCGGATCTGTCGGTTGGAGGCGTAGCGGTACGCCCCGTCGGTACAGCAGAGGTAGCGCGCCCCCGCCGGTTTGCGAAACACCCGCACATCGAGCGCCAGCTCCCTCCGCGGCCCGACCGCGCGCATGATGACGTTCCGGAGCACTGCGCGGTTTTCCGGATTCCTCCCGTGTGCGCGCAGATAGGCGGCGCTGAGCGTGTGATCCACCGAAAGCTGGCGGAGTATTCCCTCCGGAGAGAGTTCGTAGAGCCGGGTGTCTCCGGCGCTCGCCATCACCAGGGCGTCGCGGAGAATGAGCACCGCGAGAATGGTGCTGCCCATCGGACGGCGAAGCTCCTCGAAGTAGTTCCGTTCAAATATCTTGTGATTGATCGACCGGATCTGGTCGCGGAGGAACTTCTCCGCCTGCAGCGGCGTGGAAAGCTCTTCATCCGGCATATTGAAGTAAGCGTCGGCGAGATCGCGGCAGCAGATGAGACTCGCCATTCCGCCGTTGCTGTGGCCGCCGACGCCGTCGGCGACGACTGCCAAAACGCTGGAGCGTTCCGGCAAGGCGATGATGACGAAGTTGTCCTCATTGTGGTGCCGGACCAGGCCGGGATTGCTCTCTCCGGCGATGGAGATTCCGATACGGTTGGGCATGTCAGATCCAGAGATTTCCGTTTTTTCTTTTTCCCGCGCCTTGCAAATGGCGCGTTGATTGTATCTATTATAACGTTGAACAACGATGTTTTCAAACCGGAAAGAGAGAAAAGATGCAATCGCCCGGAAAAAAAGAGCCCCTTTGCGCACATGCGGTCGAAGAATCGGCCGCGCGGTGTTCCTCGCGGAAGCATTTCCGTTTCTTCCGGTCGGCGCTTTCTTCTCCAACCCACAGGCAAATATGATGAACATTCCTCCGACGGCGCAGACCATCGGTCTGCTGGTGCTTTCCAATGTATTCATGACCTTCGCATGGTACGGCCACCTGAAAAATCTCTCGAACCGGGCGTGGTACGTCGCCGCACTGGCAAGCTGGAGCATCGCCCTTTTCGAATACCTGCTCCAGGTGCCCGCCAACCGGATCGGGCACACCACGCTCTCGCTCGGGCAGCTGAAGATTCTTCAGGAGGTTATTTCGCTGAGCGTCTTCGTCCCCTTCACGCTGCTCTACATGAAGGAGTCGCTCTCCTGGAACTACCTCTACGCGGCATTCTGCATCGCCGGCGCGGTCTTCTTCATCTTCCGGGGCTGATTTGCGCACCGGCCCCGGCCGGTACTGTCGGAACGGGCAGCGGACTGCGTCGGCCCGCGGTTGCATTTCCGGAATCCCGCCGTTATATTACCCGGGAAGAAAGCAAAGAGATCTCAGGCATGACGACGACATCCCTCAAACAGCAGAGCAGGATCATTCTCGACAACTCCGTCACCCGGCTCGGAGGAATCGACGTCGGGCAATATCCGCTCCACCGTTTTCTCTACAATCACGCACCGCAGCAGGAGGGATGGCCGCTGCGGATCGAATTCGCCGGAACCGACGAATGGGTCAAAGGGTGCTATCGCTACCGGGAACATTCGGAAATCTTCGCGGTGGAATTCGTCCGGGAGGGGTGCTTCCGGTTCATCCGGAACGATTCCGAATTCACAGCCGGCCCGGACAATGTTTTTCTGATTCATCCCGGCTGCGATGTGGAAATGATGTGTGAGAGCGATTATGCGCGCAAGGAGACCGTCTGTCTCGCCGGACCGCTGCTGCCTGCCCTTCTGGAAACGCTTGGCCTGGAACGGACCGGTCTGATTGCCGTCCGCTCTCCGGAGGAGTTGGCCGGCTGCTTCAATGAAGCGGTCACACTGCTCCGGGAACGACCGGATGAGTTCGCTCCACGCAGTTCGCTTCTGCTGTACCGGCTGCTGCATCTGCTCGCGCTCCATCTACAGCGGGAAGATACGCCGGAACCGCTGACCTCAATTCTGCGCTATCTCGACCGTCATCTCGGAGAAATGACGACGATTGACGAGCTGACCAGCCACTTTCATCTGAGCGCGGCAACCTTGCACCGTCTCTTCCGGCGCACTCTCGGGGTTTCTCCGATTCACTACCAGCTCAACCGGAAGATGGAAGCGGCCCGGCGCCTGCTCCTTGCTACGGAAGAACCGGTCAAGGAGATCGCCTTCCGGCTGGGATATTCGAACGCGCTCTACTTCTCCGCGGAATTCCGACGGTTCACCGGAGAGTCGCCGCGAAACTTCCGCCGTCGCCTGAATCCGCCGGAAAGTCGCTGAATTTTCCGCAATCCGACTGGACAATGCAGGCAACATCGGTTATCTTAAGAGAAAATCCGCCGTTCCCGGCGGGAAAGAGGGAAAACTGCGCACCTCGCGCCAGGGTGGCGGAACGGCAGACGCAATTGACTTAAAATCAATCGGTCAAAAAACCATGCGGGTTCGAATCCCGTCCCTGGCACCACCTTCCGTCACGTTTCGGGAAACAGGTGCGGCATAAGTCTGCGAAACGGCGGGTGCGCGTCCCCGCTTCGCATGGGATTTCCTCCTGAAGCGGAACCTGCGCATATGGCGAGACCCGAAACAAGAGAGAGGCGATCCATGGCGGAAAAGGGCATATCGATCGAAAAGATTGCGCAACTTGCCGGCTGTTCCAAAGCCACCGTCTCCCGCGCACTTTCCGGCTCCGTTACCGTAAGTTCCCCGCTGCGGCAGAAGATCCTCGAAATCGCCCGCCGGGAACACTACCGCGAAAGCAGCCGGGTGGTGGCAATTCTGATCAGCTCCCATTTCATGGTCGGCTACGCGGGGCGGCTCTGCTCCGCCCTGCTGAAGGAGCTTCAGAACAACCGGTTTCGTCCGCTTGTGATCACGCTCTGCGACCTTGAACTGCTCGACGCAATTCCTCTCTGCGGCATCATCGCGATCACCTACAATCCGGGCATCGAGAGCTGGTGGGGTAAAAACAGCAACATTCCACTGGTCATCATCAATCAGTTCTCCAATCACATCGACGGCATTTTCAGCGTCTCCTCGCACATCGAACAGGGGGTCGAACTCGCCGTCAACCAGCTGGTGAAATACGGCCACCGCCGAATCGGCCGGATTGCAGGCGAAGGGCTGCTCTACGACGGAATGACCATGATCGGCACCCGGCAGAACGCCGCCTTCCGCCGCCTCTGCGCACAGCACGGAATCGAAGAGCACCAGACCATCGCCGGGTATGAGTTCAGCCCGATGATGGAACAACTCAAACAGCTTCTGGATCAGAAGATTTCCGCACTGATTATCCAGTCCCCCCTGAGTGTTCCGCCGGTCATGCACGCGCTGAAGCTCCTCGCCCGACGTGTGCCCGATGAGTTGTCGGTTATTGCGTATTCCTTCCCGGAGGATGCGGACTTTCTCGATCCTCCGCCCTGCTGCATCATGGAAGATTTCGCCGAAATCGCCATGCAGGCCACTTTGCTGCTGTTACGCCAGCTTGACGGATGCTCGAGCCTCTGCGACATATCGGTCAACTATCTTTTCCGTTACGGCGCATCGGTCCGGGACGTCCGTGATTCATTTTTTTCAGATTGATTCATTTTATTTCATCCAATCGCCCCTCCCCCCCCCTGACGCTGAATTCGAAATATGGTATAATATAGCAGGAAAGCAGACAAGGAGGACCGGATGAAACAATTGTCAGCACTCCCCGGAGCTGTCCGCAAGAATAGCGGAAATTTTACGCTGATCGAACTTCTTATCGTAATTTCCATTATCGCTCTTCTGGCCGCACTGCTTCTGCCGGTGCTGAATCAGGCCCGGGGCAAGGCGCGAAGCATACGGTGCGCCGGCAATCTCAAGCAGTTCGGCGTCGCGGTCCAACTTTACGCCGACAGCCACAACGGACTGTTCATCATTTATTCCAGCGGCACGATCGGTCGCGACTGGTATCAGAATCCGGAGTTCACCAGGGCGCTCGGCTTTCACGCCAATTCCACCGGCACCAACTGGCCGCATGGCCTGCTCTGCCCCGACTGGGAGACCACCCGGAAGAACAGCGAACTCGGGTCTCAGGCGCAATTCATCGGCAACAGCTATGCCGTTTTCTACAATCTGGCGATCCATACCGCGGAGGACGGCAACTTCCGATGCGGCACTGCAAGCGCCTCGACCTGGGCGAACAGCCAGCGGGTGCTACAACTGTCGCGCGTAAAATCCGCTTCCAGACGGATTCTCTTTCTGGAGGCGAATGACTGGATGAGCAGTCCGATCAACACCGCATGGGGGCCGGATTTTCTAACAGGGGCGGCCACCCCGAGGCAGAAATTCCGTCACCGGGCCAGGGCCAATTTTCTGATGATCGGCGGCAATGTCAGCTCCCTGGATTACCCCGCGGTCCGAACCAGCGGCACGTTCACGCTGCAGGAAACACCGGGCCGCGCCTACTGGTTTGCCTATTACTGAAACAACAGATGACAGGAGGTTTTTCATGAAAAGCGGATGGTTTGCGGCGACGGTCGCCGCGCTGAGTGCTCTTACGGCGGCGGCGTTTGATTCTTCCGGTACGCTTCTCCTGGAGGAGCGGTGCGACACCCCCTCGAAACTGGTCCGGCGTTCCGGTGAGCATGTCACACTCCCGGACGGCACCGCCGCTCTGAAGGTGACCGGCAGCGAGAAGCGTCCCTTTTCCGGCGTGAGGTTGCGGCTGCCCCTCAAACCGGAACACGCGGAAAAGGTTCTCTATCTGCGCGCCCGCTTGAAATATGAAAATGTCAGCAAACCGCTCCGCCCCTGGAACGGAGTGAAGTTCATGATCACGACCCGCTGAACGGCAAGTTCCAATACCATCAACGCGGCTCCGAATACGGTTCCCGGGAGTGGTTCGACGCGGAGATCTACGCTCCGCTGGATCCCGGCGCTGAACCGCAGGCAACCTTCTCCATCGGGCTGGAAGATTCGACCGGAACGCTGTATGTTCGGGACATACAGGCAAGGGTGATGAATCTTACGGACCTCTATCCGGCATACGCTCCTGCCGGGTATCGCCCGCAGTACACCAGACGGGTGCTCGATGAGCGCCGCCGCCGGGGCACGATGTCGCCTTCGACCTTCCTGCCGGACTCCACCATCTCACAGGATCTGCCTGAACTCAAGCGCTGGGGGGCGAACCTGATCCGCTGGCAGCTGATCCGCAACTGGGGAAAAACCGGCACCGATCAGGACACCGCAGAATATCTGGAATGGGTCAAAGCCCGGATTCCGGAGGTGCGCCAGGTTCTGGATTTCGCGGCAGAGAACGACATGAAGGTGGTGCTCGATCTGCATGTGCCGCCGGGGGGACGTCGGAAGCGCGGCGACATGAACATGTTCCATGAACGGAAGTTCGCGGACGCCTTTCTGGAGGCCTGGAAGCTTCTGGCCTCCGCGGTGAAGGGGCACCCTGCCCTCTACGGTTACGACCTCATCAACGAGCCGACCGCCTGGAGCAAAACTCCCATCGACTACCTCGGCCTGCAATATGAAGCGGCGAAAGTGGTCCGCGCGATCGATCCGAAAACGCCGATCATCGTCGAATCCAACCTGTGGTGCAAAGCGGCAACTTACAAGTACATGCAGCTTATTCCACTGCCGGATGTGATCTATCAGCTTCACTTCTACACGCCCACCGAATACACCCACATGGGGGTCGGCGGACGAAAAAATCGCCCGGAATTCCGCTATCCCGGCAAGTTCCGGACCACCGGAGGCAGCGAGATCATGCTCGACAAGAACTACCTCCGCGAACAGCTCCGGCCGGTGCGGGAATTTCAACTCAGACATGGCGCAAAAATCTACGTCGGGGAGTTCTCCGCAGTCCGCTGGGCGGCCGGTCGGGAACAGTATCTGGCCGATCTGATCGACCTTTTCGAGGAGTACGGCTGGGACTGGAGTTATCACGCCTTCCGCGAGTGGTCCGGCTGGAGCGTCGAACACTCCGACAACAAGGAGGAGACAGAGCCGACCACCGCTCCGCCCCGGGCAAAACAGGTGCTTCTCGAAGCATTCAAACGCAATCAGTCCCGTCCCTGAGGCCGGTCTGCCGGAGGCGGCGGAGTGGTTCGAGTTCGATCCGCAACGGGTTGAACACATCGCCCATGCCGCCGGCAGGATTTCTCCACCGGCCGTGGATCCCGGGCGTCAGCAGCCCCTGAATGCAAATGTCGCCGACCCGCATCGGCCATTCGCAACAGGAGTTGCTGTTTTCTTTCTTTCCTGACATGGCAGGGCGCTTCCTTCTCATGGAACTTGAATTGCTTCATAGATTTCCCGGAGCGTCAAGGGAAAATGAAGTTTTTTGAAGTCCGGCCCTAAAGCATGCGTCAACGCGGTGTTTCCGCATTTTCGAGTTCCCGACTCCGGTGCTCGGCGGAAAACACTTCCGAAAAAAAGCGAAAAAAAGCGACGACGGAGGGTTGACTTTATAGATTACAATCGTAACTTATTAATACAGACAGGAGGTGCAGTGATGAAAGAGATCCTGATTCCGGAAAGCGAAATGGAGGTCATGAAGGTGCTCTGGGCGCGTTCACCGCAGAGCCTGCCGGAGATCGTGGAGAATGTCCGGCGCACCATGCCGTGGGAGGCGGTCACGGTGAAAACGTTGCTGGGGCGACTGGTGAAAAAGGAGTGCGTCCGCCGCAGCGGCAGCCGCCGCAGCTACCTTTACGAACCGCTGATCGACCGCGCCGCCGTGTTGAAATCCGCGACGAAGCGTTTTCTGGAAAAGATGTTCGACGGCACTCCCGGCGCGATGCTTTCGTTCTTCCTGCACAGCGGCGACCTGTCGAAGGATGAGATCGAGGAGCTGAGCCGGCTGATTGAGGAGATGAAGCGATGAGTGAAATTTTTCTCGGTTACCTGGTGAATTCAATCCTGCGGGGCGGAATTCTCGTCCTGATGCTGCTGATTGCGGAATTCGCTCTCCGCCGCCGGATGCTCTTTGCCGGAGGCCGCACTCTTTACCTTCTGGCAATGGTACTGGTTCTGCTGCCGCTGGAACAGCTCTCCGGATTCCGCTCCGCCGCCTCGCCACTGGCGGAGTCGATCGAAGTGCCGTTCGAAAACCGTTTTTCACCGCCTACCGTCCCGGAGGGAACATCGATGAATTCCGGCGGGGCAGCCGCAAACGCCGTGGAGAAATCCGACACCGCACCGCGGATTCTCCCGGCTGAGACAGAGAGTCCGGAAGTTGCGTCATCCCGGCCGGCGAGCTGGCTGATGATTTTTTACCTCGCGGGAGCAACGCTGCTGACCGCAGATCAGCTGCGGCGGCTTCTTCTGTGGCGCCGCCGGATCCGGCGGTGTCCCGCGATCACCGGCGGTGAGGTATTCGAACAGTTCCTTGCGGCGAAACGTCTCGCCGGAGTGGAGCGTTTTCCGATTGCCCTGCGCGACTGCGGCGGCCTGCTGCCGGTGGCGGCCTGCTTCGGTACCCTGCGGCACGGAACGGTGCTCTGTCCACAAGAGCACTATGCCGCACTGCCCGAAGCGGCACTGCGAATGATCTTCATTCACGAGCTGGAACACTTGAGAAGAGGAGACAATCCGGCGGGATTTCTTCTGACCCTTCTGGCAAATCTTCTCTTCCCCAACTGGTTTTTGCGTTTTCTCATCACCCGGTATGCGATGGTCGCCGAACTCGACTGCGACGAGCGGGTTCGTTCCGTGCTGGCGCTGGACCGGCAGGGGCAGGCACAATACGCCGAACTCCTGCTTGCCGGGCAAAGCAACCGCCGCATTCTCCTCCCGGGACACACGCTCGGGAGTTCCGCACGAACTTTAAAATTCAGGATACAGGAGGTATTTATGCAGCACTCGAAACGACAGCGTCTCACACGGCTCTTTCTGTTCGGCACCCTCTTCGCGGCAGGAGCCCTGTTCCTGCCGGAACTGCGGGCGGGCTCCCTCCGCGAACCGGTTCCGGAATTCGTCGCGGAACATCTGCCCGCCGATGCAAAAACTCTCCTCTTCTTCCGCGGTTCCGGACTCGACGCCGAAGGGATCAAGCTGCTCGATGTGGCACAGCAGTTTGTCGCGCCGCTGGGGGAATCCTATCTCTCTCTGCTCTCGCTGATGAAAACCACCGCCGGAACCGGAGGATTCTTTTACCAGGTTTTCACCTCCGGGAAGCAGGAATATATCCTGCTTAAAAACGGAGGTGACAGCAACCAGATGCTTCTCGGCCCCTCGCAATGGTATCAGGAAAAATCCATTCAGGCGCTGGGAAACGGTTCCTTCCTGCTCTCCACGGTCAGCAGGAAAAAAACGGAGAGGAAATGGGGGCTTCCACGGGACCTGCGCGAAAAGGCCGCCGCCGGACCGAATGATATTGTGCGCGCTGTCAGAATCGATTCCCCGGGGGAACTTCGGGTGTTCAAGCAGGACGGGATCTACCGGCTCACCTTCCCGGTCACTCCGCAGCTGGCAAAAGATCTCACCCCGGAACTTCTCCTCGAAAAAGCCACTGCCCGGCTGCCGGAAAAGAAAAAAGCCGACGCAATCGAGTTTCTCCGGAAGACGGTGCAGTTCACCAGCCGCGACCTCGCCGGCCGGAAAATTTCCTTCGTCGAATTCCCGTTAAGTCGGCAAAGCATCTCGCTCTGGATCGAGTTCTTCCGCCGGCTCCGGGATGAAAAGATGGCGGCAGCCATTCCACACGTCATCGCACTGGAACCGGCGAACGGTGCGCAGAATGTCGATCCCAATCTCTCGGAGATCCGGGTAACCTTCGACCGGCCGATGAGTCCGAACAGCTGGTCGTTCTGTCAGCGGGGGGCCGACAATTTTCCGGATTTCCTCGCCAAGCCTTCGTTCAATGCGGACCGGACCGTCATCACCGTGCCGGTCCGCCTGCGTCCGGAGTGGAATTACTATATCTTCCTCAACTCTCCGCCGTTCCTCGGATTCCGGTCGGCGCAGGGCGGCATTCTTCCCGCGGTTCCGTGGAGCTTCTCGACCGGCAAACTCCCGGCATCCGGCGCGGGGAATGGCTCCGAAACGGCAGGAATCGATCACAAAAATATAAAAAAACAGTAGGATTTTGCCATGTTTTTTCCGCTCATCCGTGGTATAGTATGGGAAACACGGAAAAAGCAGGAGAAACATAAGATGAGCGCTGAAAAGAAAATGATGCTGGTACTGCTTGCCGGGCAGTCCAATATGGCGGGGCGCGGCGAAATCGAGCCGGAAGACCGGGAGGAGATTCCCGGACTTCTGATGATCAATCGGAATTTCGAATGGGTTCCGGCGGTGGAGCCGGTGACGGCGGATCGTCCGTTCGCCGGGGTCGGCCCGGGGCGCACCTTCGGCCGGCTGCTGCTGGAGGCGAATCCCGGCTGCACGGTCGGGCTGGTGCCGACCGCAGTCGGCGGCACGCCGATCTCCGCCTGGAAGCGGGGCGGCAGTTCCCCGTGGGATCCGCAGGAACGTCCCTACGATCAGTCGATCGAGCGGGCCACCGCGGCATTGCAGCGGGGCGTTTTCGCAGCAGTGCTCTGGCATCAGGGAGAAACTGACGCAAAATTGAAAAACCGCCGCTATGCGGAAGATTTGAAGGAGGTCATCCGGAATTTCCGCGCCGACCTGCCGCTTGCCGGAGTGCCCTTTCTCTGCGGCGGACTGGGAGAGTACCTGACGGGGGGCCAATACGACTTCCCGTCGATCGACGCGGACATCAAGACGGTTGCGGCGGAACTGCCGGAGCTGGGCTACGTCTCCGTGGCGGGGTTGACGGACAAGGGGGACAAACTGCACTTCTCCAGCGCCTCCGCCCGCGAACTGGGGAGGCGTTACTTCGCGGAATATCAGCGTCTCGTCGATCGCGCCCGCTGAAACAGCGGAATTTCCCCTTTGCCGGCTTGCAATCCCGGAACTGTGCGGCTATTGTAAATTATCGCATTTTTCATCGTACATTTCAGGACTGTTCCAAAACACCGAACCGGGGGGAAACCGATTGAAGAAAATCTTCCTGACCATTTTTTCCGCCGTGCTGAGCACGGTTCTCATCTCCTGCGCCCGCCCTGCCGATGCCGATTCGGAGAAGCGGGATTTTTCCGCTCTGCCTCCCGCCGAACTCCGCGCGGCGGCGGAACAAGGAGACCAGAAGGCACAATTCAACCTTGGCGTCCGCTATTACAAAGGCGAAGGCGTGGAACAAAATTACGCCGAAGCGGTCAAGTGGTTTCGAAAAGCTGCTCGGCAGGGAAATGCCAAAGCACAATACGACCTTGGCGTCTGTTATTACGAAGGCGAAGGCGTGGAACAAAATTATGCTGAAGCGGTCAAGTGGTTTCAAAAAGCGGCACAGCAGGGAAATGCCAGCGCACAATACAACCTTGCTGTATGTTATGATAACGGAAAAGGTGTAACGCAGGATTACACGAAGGCTGTACAATGGTACCGTAAGGCTGCAAAACAGGGAGATGCCAAAGCACAATTCAATCTGGCCATCTGTTATAACAACGGGGAAGGAGTAAAGCAGGATTATGTGGAGGCAGTCCAATGGTATCGCAAGGCCGCACGTCAGGGACATGCAGGGGCACAATACAACCTTGGTGTCTGTTGTTACAAAGGCGTAGGCGTGAAACAAAATTATGCCGAAGCGGTCAAGTGGTTTCGAAAAGCCGCACTTCAGGGAGATGCCAGCGCACAATTCAACCTTGCAGTCTGTTATTATAACGGCAGAGGAATAAAACAGAATTACACGGAAGCAGTTCAATGGTACCGCAAGGCCGCACTTCAGGGTGAGGCCAGCGCACAATTCAACCTTGGTGTCTGTTATTACAATGGCAAAGGCGTGGAACAAAATTACGCCGAAGCGGTCAAGTGGTTTCAAAAAGCCGCACTTCAGGGACATGCCAGCGCACAATTCAACCTTGCAGTCTGCTATTATAACGGCAGAGGAATAAAACAGAATTACACGGAAGCAGTTCAATGGTATCGCAAGGCCGCAGAACAGGGACATGCAGGAGCACAATACAACCTGGGGGTATGCTATGAATACGGCGAAGGCGTGAAACAGGATTACACGAAGGCTGTCCAATGGTATCGCAAAGCCGCACTTCAGGGAGATGCCAGCGCACAATACAATCTGGCTGTCTGTTATGATAGCGGCGAAGGCATAACGCGGGATTGCACGGAGGCGGTCAAATGGTACCGAAAGGCCGCAGAACAGGGACATGCAGGGGCTCAAAACAACTTGGGTGTATGCTATGAATACGGCAAAGGCGTGAAACAGGATTACGCGAAGGCGGTCAAGTGGTATTGCAAAGCTGCTCTTCAGGGAGATGCAAAAGCACAATTCAACCTGGCCCTCTGTTATAAAAAAGGAAAAGGTATAACGCAGGATTATGCCGAGGCGGTCAAGTGGTATCGCAAGGCCGCAGAACAGGGAAATGCAGGAGCACAATACAACCTTGCTGTATGTTATGATAACGGCGAAGGTATAACGAGGGATTATGCCGAGGCGGTCAAATGGTACCGCAAAGCCGCAGAACAGGGAGATGCAGAGGCTCAAAACAATCTGGGGGTATGCTATGAATACGGCGAAGGCGTGAAGCAGGATTACGCAGAGGCGGTCAAGTGGTATCAAAAGGCCGCACTTCAGGGACATGCCAGCGCACAATTCAACCTGGCCCTCTGTTATTATAACGGCAGAGGAATAAAACAGAATTACACGGAAGCAGTTCAATGGTACCGCAAGGCCGCACTTCAGGGTGAGGCCAGCGCACAATTCAACCTTGGTGTCTGTTATTACAATGGCAAAGGCGTGGAACAAAATTACGCCGAAGCGGTCAAGTGGTTTCAAAAAGCCGCACTTCAGGGACATGCCAGCGCACAATTCAACCTTGCAGTCTGCTATTATAACGGCAGAGGAATAAAACAGAATTACACGGAAGCAGTTCAATGGTATCGCAAGGCCGCAGAACAGGGACATGCAGGAGCACAATACAACCTGGGGGTATGCTATGAATACGGCGAAGGCGTGAAACAGGATTACACGAAGGCTGTCCAATGGTATCGCAAAGCCGCACTTCAGGGAGATGCCAGCGCACAATACAATCTGGCTGTCTGTTATGATAGCGGCGAAGGCATAACGCGGGATTGCACGGAGGCGGTCAAATGGTACCGAAAGGCCGCAGAACAGGGACATGCAGGGGCTCAAAACAACTTGGGTGTATGCTATGAATACGGCAAAGGCGTGAAACAGGATTACGCGAAGGCGGTCAAGTGGTATTGCAAAGCTGCTCTTCAGGGAGATGCAAAAGCACAATTCAACCTGGCCCTCTGTTATAAAAAAGGAAAAGGTATAACGCAGGATTATGCCGAGGCGGTCAAGTGGTATCGCAAGGCCGCAGAACAGGGAAATGCAGGAGCACAATACAACCTTGCTGTATGTTATGATAACGGCGAAGGTATAACGAGGGATTATGCCGAGGCGGTCAAATGGTACCGCAAAGCCGCAGAACAGGGAGATGCAGAGGCTCAAAACAATCTGGGGGTATGCTATGAATACGGCGAAGGCGTGAAGCAGGATTACGCAGAGGCGGTCAAGTGGTATCAAAAGGCCGCGCAGCAGGAAAATGTGAATGCCATGCGGAACCTCGCACGCTGTTACCGACACGGCCACGGCGTGGAAAAGAACAACGTGAAGGCCGTCATCCTGTCCACCGCCGCTCTTCTGCAGCACCTCGCCCGGTAAGCGTTGGTGTTCCCCCCTGCCCCGGAATTTTCCGCGGCCGTCACTCCACCATACCGGACTGCTGCAGCACTTTTCTGCCGAATTCCAGATAACGCCTCGCCTTCGACGTTACCGCCGAAAATCCGAAGAGCTTCACCGTCTCCCGGTACAGCGTATCCTCCTCGCAGGAGCTGAAATCAATCAGCACCTCCTTCATCGCATTCGCCAGTTCCTCCGGCGGGATCTCATCAATCGCCCGCCGGGACGCATCATCCACGGCGACCCGGTAATCCCGGAAGGAGGCGGCACTCCGCCCTTCCGGCCAGAAAACCCGGACCTCACCAGCTTTCGTCATCTCCAGTTCCCGCGGCAGGCAACCGTTGAGAACGTTCTGAATATTTTCCCCGGTCCGGCTGAAACCCCACGCCCGGACCAGCCTTTTCTTCAGGAGCGGTTCACAGATCGGCCCCTCCTGCTGAACCACCTCCCGCATCTGTTTCCGGATCAGCGCCCGACCGGCACTCTCGTAGAAAAGCTCCTGCGGCAGCCGTTCACGATTAACCCAGATCCGATACTCCCGACGATGCACCGAAACCGCCGGCTTCGGCGGCGGCACCGCTGATTCCGGCTCGTGCACAGGCTCCGGTTCCGACTCCGGTTCCGGCTTCGACTCCGGTTCCGGCGGCTCCCGGCGAATCTCCTCGATCAGCGCCAGCAGTTTCTGTTCCGCCCGCGACCGGTCGAATGCCCAGTCCACGCTCCAGGCCCGGTAGATATGCCAGCCGAGCGAACGTAATACGCTCTCCCGCAGATGATCGCGGTCACGAGTGGTTTTCCAGGCAGCGTAGGAGTTACCGTCGCACTCGATCCCCAACAGAAATTCCGACTCCTTATCCGGATTGCGGACCGCCAGATCGATCCGACACCCGGAACGGCCGACATTGCGTTCCACCACATAACCGTGCGCAGTGAGAAAGGCGGCAATTCGCTCCATCAGCCCCTCTTTCGCGGTTCTTCCGCTGCTCCGTACCGGAACCGGGATTCCCTTCTCCGCATAGTCAAGGAAGTATTTCAAGTGCGCCGCACCCACCGCGCCGGTACGCGCCAGATCAATCTGTGTGGCATGGATGCTGGAAAACACCACCACCTGCTCCCGTGCCCGGGTGATGGCGACATTCAGCCGCCGCTCACCCCCCTGCCGGTTCAACGGACCGAAATTCATCGAAAACTTCCCCTCCGCATCTGCGGCGTAGCAAATCGAAAAGAGAATGACATCCCGCTCATCTCCCTGAACATTTTCCAGATTCTTCACAAAGGGCGGTTCCTCGCCGAGGTCACTGAAACAATGCTCCAGTTCCGGATGCGCAGCACGTTCCGCTTCGATCATATCCTCGATCAGATCTTTCTGCGCCTGACTGAAGGTAACGATTCCCCAACTGCGCGGGTTCCAGTTCGGATCCCGCAGCCGCTCAAAAACATACCGCACCAGAATCTCCGCCTCGCGCCGGTTGGTGCGCGTTCCCCGGCGGTCGTAGATGCCGTCCGGAACAAACACGAACCGCACGCCGAGCCGCTCGGAATTGCGCGCCGCCGGAAAGGTGAAAAGCCGGTCCCCATAATAGTAATGGTTACTGAACGTAATCAACGACTCGTGACGGCTGCGGTAATGCCAGTTGAGGCAGGCCGAATGCACCCCGGCGGCAATGCATTCATCCAGAATACTCTCCATATCCTCAAGTTCATCCGGCATTCTCTCCCCGTCCTCCGCCTCGCCTTTCTGGAAAAAATTGGTCGGCGGCATCTGCTTCGGATCGCCAACCACGATCAGCTGTTTTCCCCGGGCGATCACCCCGATGGAATCCCACACCGGGATCTGCGACGCCTCGTCGAAAACAATCAGGTCGAACGGCGCCGCATCCGGCGGCAGATACTGCGCAACCGAAAGCGGACTCATCAGAAAGCAGGGTTTCAAAACCGGCGCCAGTGTCGGAACCTGTTCAAGCAGCAGCCGTACCGGTTTCAAGCGGGCCCGCTTCTCGCACTCCCGCTTGAGGATTCCCAGTTCAGTTCCCTCCGGACACGGGCCGGACCGGCGGCGCGGCAGCCGTGCCGCCAGCCGGGCGTAGATGATCCGCCGGGAGAGTGCCGTATATTTCCGGTCCAGTTCGCAGAATCGGCGGATGCTCTCTTCCCGGCTGGAACCGGAGAAATTGCAGAGCAGCGGCGACTGCGCAAGGATTTGATTGAGCATCTCGCTACAGTAAAGCACGTCGAACATACCGGCGATCTCCGCCGACGCGAGTCGCCCCGTTTCCATGGCCGCGGCAATTCCGCCGATGCCCTGCGTCTCCGCCGACGCTCTCAGACGGCGATAGCGCAGGACACCGCGCAACATCCCGGCCCCTTCCTGAATGCGTTTTGCTCCGGCCACCACATCCGTCAGGACCTGTTCCGCTGCGACCGCGGGAGCATGAACGGCAAATGCCTGCAGTTTCTCCTGAAATTCATTCCAAGCCAGCAGCAGATCGTTAATCCGGCTCCGCAGTGGAGCTTTCGCGGCAAAATGCTGATCCGCATCCGGCAACAACTGCTGCAGTTTCGCGATCAGCGGAGCTTTCACGCCCGGCTCTTCTTCGGCAAGCGAATCGACGAGACGGTGAATCCCACGCGCCTGTTCCATGACAGGGTTCAGCCATCCCCAGTCCGGCTCGCCATGATTCCAGAAACTCCCGAGTTGCGATTGCACCGCCGGCGCCGTTTTTTCCATCGCACGGCAGCAGTCGGCATACGCTTCGCAATCCGGCAGGATCCGGGTCAGTTCCGCGATGGTCAACCGGGTGCCGCCGAGCTTCTTGAGCCCGGCAAGTTCCCGGAGCAGAGCCCGGTTCCGGAAAAAACGGATTAGAAAAAACGCCTGCGCATTTTCTCCGAGCCGGGCGGAGATTCCGGTAAAATCCAGTTCCGTCAGCAAATCCTGCCGGTAATACTTCAGTTTTTCCGCCAGCTCCCTGCGGCGCAGATCGTTCTCCGCGAATGTCTCGCAGAAAGCCACCCGTTCCGGGAACCCTTCGTCCAGAAACGGTGCCGGAATGGCACCGCATGTCTTGAGCGCCTCAGCCAGAAGCGCGGCGCGGTAGAGGTAAGCCAGCCTGTTGCAGGACGCCAATCCCAGCAGTCCCGCAAGTGCGCTGAAGCTCTTCTCCAGCTTCCCGGCGGCGGCAAGCAGATCCCTGACGACGGCAAGCAGATCCCGTTCAAAAACAGGACTCCACTCCACCGGCGACAGCCCCTGAAGCGACGCAAGTGCCTCAGGAGAAGTTTCATTCCAGGCGGTCGCCAGATCGGCAGCCAGACGTTCCGCCGCTTCATACTCTTCGCGGGTGTGATGGAGACAATCGATCTTCAACAGGCCGCCGGGCAGCTCCCGCTCCTGCAGGAAAAGCAGGGAAAAACAGTCGCCGGCGGAAAATCCATTCGGATATTTCCGGTGAAGTTCCTCCACATATTCATTGAGTTCTCCACGCAGCTGCTCCAAGTTCTCCGTCACGCTCTCCCACTGGCCGGAGGGGGAAGTTTCCGGCACCTGCAGCGCCTCGGCGAATTGCGCCATCACCTCGGTCTTCCCCGCCTTGCTGGAATGCAGTTCCAGGCAGAACGGGCGCAGTCCGATCGAGGAGAGGCGCCGGTGCACCACCTCCAGCGCCGCCTTCTTCTCCGAAACGAAAAGCACCCGCCGCCCCAGCGCGAGATTATGCGCGATGATATTGGTAATCGTCTGGGACTTTCCGGTACCCGGCGGCCCGTGCAGAACAAAACTCTTCCCCAACTGCGAATACAACACGGCGGCCAGCTGCGAAGAATCCGCACTCATCGGACAGAAAAGATTTTTGAGATCGAGACGGGCTCCGATTTCATCAGGCGGAAATACTTCAATCCCATCGTCGAAAATGCCGCCGCCTTCGATCAGATGGCTGACCAGCGGATTCTGCTTCAGCGCATCGAGTCTTGCGGTCATATCGTTCCACATGACAAACTTGCCGAATGAAAAATGGCCGATACGCGCTTCTTCACGCACCTCCCATCCCTTCATCTCCCGGATGGTCTGCCGGAAAATCTGCATCACCAGATGAACATCCACACCGGAATCGTCCGTCGGCAGCGGCATGACTCCCGGAATCGTCAGCCGGTACTGGCTGCGAAGCAGTTCCAGCAGCGTCTCATTGATGACCGTATCCTCGTCAAGCCGGGCGATACGGATTCCTTCTGCCATCGATTTGCGCAGCAGCCGGATCGGAATCAGCAGGATCGGCGCAAGATAGGATTTTTCATCCCGTTCCGAAACCTTCCACTCCAGAAAGCCGACTGCAAGAAAGAGCGTGTTGACGCCTCCTTCCTCCAGATCAGTTCGCCCCTGCCGGTAAAGTCCGACCAGACGCCGTTCCATTTCCTGCGGCGCAAGCAGAGTCCAGAGCCGCCGCTGCGCGAGTTCCTGATCCAGCAGCTGTTTGATCTCACTGCCGACCTCGCTGCCGCGCAGCATCGAAAGATCATGCAGATCCTTTTCGCTGAGAAGGTTGGATAACGGATGCAGCGAGAGCAGTTCATCGGCCGCGATCTTATCTTCCAGCAACGAAATATCGGTACAAGCAATCGGAATCACCTGCCGGGTGTCGCGAACGTTGAGCAACCGGTTCCGGAGCGAGAGATCCAGCAGCTTCTGGGTCCAGCGGACCACCCGTGCCGGAGCGTCAGAAACGTTCCGCAACTTCTCCAGATCCACCTCCATCTCCAGCTGCCGTCTTTGCTCTTCGCCGAGCGCCTCGACCTGTGGCGGCACCTCCGGCAGCAGCTCCACGCCGCCGGCACTGCGCAGCAGCGGCAGCGGACGGATCCCGCTGTGCCGGGCGCGGGTGACGTCGATGGCACATTGGAAATCTCCGTCGATATTCAAGTGATTTTTCCGGGCATACGCCTCGGCGGCGGAAAATGTGTCATTGCCGGTAACAAAGGTGGTTTCCAATACAAGGAACTCATCCAGATCGACCAGTTTGCGGATCGTCTGAAGATCGTCCATCGGGATGTCAGGGAAATAGCGATCGACCAGATGGCAGCCGACATAGGCGTGTCCATTCTGAAGCAGAATCACCGGATGCAGTCCGCACTGTTCCATGACCGAGGCAAAAAGGACCGCAGTATCCAGACAGGTTCCTAGCCGAAACTGCCGGATCGCGTCGGCAAAACGGATGCGCTGTCCCGGTGTCCCGAACGAAGCGGCCGGTTCAGCGTATTGAATTCCCCAGGAATGAACGGCACGGTAGATGGCGGAACAGGTTTCGTAAACTCTCGTCTTATCCGCCTGATATCCCTGTATGGAGGAATCGCCGGTCGCCTTGCGCAGCTCCCCAGCGACAGTGGATTGCAGCAGACTCACCGCCTCCAGATTCGGCGTCACGAATGCCGCGAGCAGCTCCGGCATGACGGAGAGTCCGAGCCACTGGTCGGCGGCAAAAGCAGTCACCTCGTACTCCCGGAAGCCCAACCGTTCGCCGGAACACCGGATTTCCAGCCGTATCTTTCCTTTCACCGCTTCGGAGAGGGAAGCCAGAAGCGTATAGTCCAGTTCGATTCCCAATTCGCGCAGCGGCAATTCGCCGCCGTTTTCCAACTCTTCAACATGGATGGTTTTCGTCTGGAAAAAGCGCGGATTCGAAGAAAATTCACAGTCGATACCGACGAGATTGCGCCCGAGATTGTTCTTCAGCTTCAGTTCGGAAATCACCGGAAACGCATTCTGCTGCAACGCAAGGTTGAAAACCGGCAGAAATGTCAATTCAATAGAAAAATCGGCTTCCGCCGCCGGCAGAGAACTCTCCATTCACCCCACTCCCGCTGATTGAATCAAATCGCAACGATCACGGGATATAATGTATTTCACCTCTCCGGAAAAATCCAGACACGGCGAGAGAATATCGAACTTTTTCCGGAGAATTCTCTCCGCCACACCGTTCCCGCTGAACAATTTCAGCACTTTCTCAGCTGCCTTTTACCGCACCTTCTCCAGATGCAGATCGTCGAACCAGATGGTGCCGGAAGCGGCCTTCCCGCCGAGCTGGATCTCCCAGTTCTCCTGTTTTTCCGGTACCGTGAAACGCAGTTCCAGCCGCCGGTAGTCGAATGTGCCATCGGGTACCGGCCGGGAAAGAGTGTTCCGATTCCCCTCCCAGCGGTGCGTCGGGGTGTGCAGCCGCAGATCGATCCGGCTTTCGCGCAGCGCCCGCGCCTTCACCCAGACGGAGAGCTGCCACACCTCCCCCGGGCGCATCGTCGTACCGGTCAACCGCTGTTTCAGCCGCTGCTCCTCCCGGCCGGTCAGATCAATTCGAACCGCCCTCTTCCCGTGGCGGGGCGCCTCCGTCGTCACGGAACTCCCGTACGGCATCTGCCACGGCAGAGCGTAACAGTACATCTGCACCGTGTCAGGAAACGCCCCCTGATACTCCAGTTCGAAGGAGGGATCGAGCACGCCGCCGGACTCCGCCGATGCACCGCGCCCGGCAAATTCGCACCGGGGCTCCGCCGCATCGCCGCCGATCTTCGCGGCAAATACATTCCAGATTCCCAGTTCAGTCCGGGGAATACCGCCGTCAAACCAGCGGAAGGAAAACGCGCCGTCCCGATGCGTCAACCATGCCGGATTTCCCGCCGCCTGCCGCAACGGCGTTCCCGCTGCAAGCCGGCCGTTCAACGCGAGCATCATGCCGGAATGCGCCGGAGCGGTCACCGGACGGACGGCACAGGCGAACCCGAATCCCGCCGCATCGTTCAGCGTATACGCGATCTGGTAGTTCAACGCATTCGGCGGCAGAATCTGGTAGTAGGAACTCCCCCGGGGACGCCCGAAGAAGTGGAGCTGCAGAGAGCCGTCACTCCGCTTTTCCAGCAGTTGAAAGGTCTCGATCTCATTCACCGAGCTGTAGAGGGTGTTCCCGGCGCCATATCCGCCGCGCAGCTCCAGATGCAGATCGCCGGCCAGCGGCTGCCACACGCCCCCCCGCCGCTGCTGTGCCGAAAGCAGCGAACCGTTGGAAGCGATCCGGAGGCGAAGATTCCCGTTGTCGAACCACCATCCCCCCGCGATCCGCCGAAGTCGGGGATCTCCGGAACGGGTCTCCGCCTCATCAGACCACGCGGCGTTTCCGGAGGTGACGCGCCAGGAGAGCTTCGTGCCCGCCGCCGCGAGCGGCGTATCCGGAATCCGTTTGACGATCACCAGATGGGGGGCGTGATCCTCCCCGATTCGATCGAGCAGAAAGACGCCGGCCGGCCGGTTCTCCGGCGGAAACGAGAAACGGAGCGCCCCTTTCGTCGTCCGGAAGAGGACTTCCGCTTCGCGCTCGGTGAAGCCGAACGGCTGCTGTACCGAAGACCACAGGACATTGTGTCCGGAAGGAAGACTGTACATATTGTTCAGCATGGAGTTGTAAAAGGGATGGCGGGTGCGGAACCGGTCCCCGACCGTCCCGCAGGCGGAACACGCCCGCCAGTAGAGCGGCTCGTCACCGCCGTCAATCCGGAACACCACCGCCCGGTCGGAAAGAGCGTCACAGGAGGTGATTCCCTCCCGCGTGGCAAACGGCAGCCGGGAGCCATCTCCGGCCAGGTAAAATCCGGTGAACGGTAGCGGTTCTGTTCCCCCCTCCGGTTCCGGCTCCCGAGTCTCGACCTCCGGAAACGCGGGGGCCAGCAGGGTGAATCCGTAGGCGGGCAGCGGGCACACCGCCACCAGTTTCCCCTTTCCACGGCGCAGCAGAACGGTGCGGCCATCCCACAACTCCGCCAGCGAGGAGAGTTTTTCCCCGTCAGGCAGCATTTTGGACGGAATCTCCACCTCGGCATTCACCGCGACCGGATTGAAGTTGATTACCGGAATCGCGAAACGCCGCGCATCGGCGCGCAGGCAGCAGAAGACGCCCGGCGTCGCCGTTCGGCAGCTACGGTAATCCGCTCCGCCTTCGGAAAGAACCGGTACCGCCTCGCGCAGTTTCATGATCCGGCGAAACACCGCCGAATGCCCGTCCTCAATCTCCTTGTAGAGCATCGGGGCCCCGTGAATCCACGCAGTCAGCGCCACTCCGGCGCGGAGCGCCTCCGGCCCGTAGAGCAGTTCCGCCTTCGGTTCATCATGGCTCTCGATATAACGCAGCCGGATCTGATCGGCCAGCTCCGCATAGTACTGTTCGTCGAGCCAGGCGGTCAGCTCCCGGGCGAAGTGCTCCGGCGGCAGACTCCGGATCGACTTGAACACCTGACGGCAGAGCGGGAAGTCGTAGACGAGATCCGCCGCCGTTCCGTAGATGCTCCCGTCGCACTCGGCGAGGGTGATCGCGGCGGGATTTTCCCGCCGGGCGGCGGCGCGGATCGTCCGCATCATCGCCAGTCCCCCCTGCCCCATCGCCCAGCTGCCCCGGCCGTAGGGAATGTTCCAGCTCCAGTTCGGTTGAAAACTGAATCCGCTGGTATCGATCCGCCAGCCGTCCAGCCGGTAATTCCGGGTATAGAAGCGCACCACTTCGCCGAGGTAGTTCCGCCACTCCGGATGGTTGTAGTCGAAACAGCGTACCCGCGGCACATTCCCCGCCTCGTCGCGCAGCAGCCACTCCGGATGTTCCACCGCCCGGCGGCAGCTCTTCCGCCCGCCGTGCGGCACGACATCCTGCCATACCTGCATGCCAAGCCGGTGCGCGGCATCGACCAGTGCGCGGTACTCCTCCGGCGTGCCGATGCCGTTCGCCATCCGGTAGAAGTCGTCCGGGATGTACGGGCACTCCGACTCCACCGGCAGGATCCAGACGGTGTTGCAATTCAGCGCCCGGATCCGGGGAAGCTGTTTCGTGCTCGGCACAAATCCGCCCCAGTCCTGAAACGGATGTCCCGGCTGCCCCGGGTGAAACGAATAGAGCCGGACCCGGCGGCACGCCGGATTGCGGTCGGCCGGAACCGTCATTCCGATCCCCGCCATCCACGCGTGGATGCTCCGAAGCGCCGCATCGCCGTCCGCTTCCAGCACCCGGCAGTAGAAATCGCCGATCTGCCAGCGTTCCCCCGGACGCAGATAACCGGAAGCCTCCACCGTGTGCTCGAGCGCCACTCCGTTCGGCAGTTCAGTCACCGCGGTCCTGGTGATGTCGGCATAGGGACGGTTCCGGTCGACCATCGTCATCACCGTCCGGCGCGGCGACAGCTGCACGATGGTCGCGCAGGGATCGCGCCAGTTCTGAATGGTCCGCCCCGCGACGAACTCCGCCAGGCCGCGCCGGCTGACGCGGGGAAACAGCACCGGGCAGGAGTAGAAACTCTCCGCAGTGAACCTCGCCCGCGGCAGAGCCGTCAGGAAACGATGTACCGTAAGCGTCTCCCGCCCCCGATTGGCAATCGAATAAAAGTGTCGGAGCATTCCCTGTTCCGGCAGCAGTTCAAACACGCACTCCGCCGTCAGGGAGCCGACTTCGATCGTCAATACGACGGAGTTCGCTCCCCGCTGTTCGATCCCGGCGAGGCGGTATTCCGGGGCGCCTGCGGAGAGCCGACGCCCCGATTTCGTCAGCACAAGATCGAACGGAACCTTCGTCCGCGGCGTAGCGAGCAGGTTGCCCTCCGCAACGGCCAGCCGTTTCCACGTGCCGGTCTTCGCGTCGAATGCGATCGAGAGGCGCGTTTCACCGAATATGATCTCCCGCTCTCCACGCGTCAACGTCATTCCACCGGCACAGCAGCAGAACACCGCCGCCAGTGACACCGTCATCAGCCCTTTCCGGTACCGCACAGCAACGCTCCGTTCACTTCAGGCGATTGATCTCATCGCGCGATAATCCGCTTTCGGCGGCCCACAGATTCAGGATCTTCCCCCGGAAGAACATTCCCTCCTGCTTCATCCCGACGCCGCCGAGGTAGAAATAATCCCGGTCATACGGAAAGGGTTCCCCGTACAGCGTCGCCTTCCCTTCGGCGACCTCGTTGACGTAGAGCACAACGTCGTATTCGCCGTCATCGATCCGCTCCAGCACCCCTGCGAGACGGACCCGTTCGCCCGGCTTCAGTTTCGTCCTGGAAAACACCACCTGGCGACTCTTCCGGTCGGCCGCGTAGACCGAAAAATTCACCCGTCCGGTCGAATCGATCCCGAAAATGTTGTGATAACCGGGACGGACCGCGATGCAGGCGGTCCCGGTGGCGGGGAGCTCATCGATGACCAGCTCGGCAGCGACCGAAAAACTCCGCATCGGAGTGGAAAATTTGTTCAGTTTGATCCAGACGACGGAATCTTTGCCGTTGAACACCACCCCCTCCGGAGAAGCCGGGGTGTTCCGCTCCCGCCGCAGCCAGTAGCCGCTGCGGGTAAAGGCTCCGTTTCGAATGATGCAGAGCGCATCTGCCGCCGTCACGGCGGAGACTCCGCAGAAGATCAGCATCGCAAGCAGGAATCGTCTCATTTTTCCCCTTTCTTCTGATTGGGTTCCGCTTCTCCGGTTCAAAGACAGTTACCGCTGTAACGGTAGTATCTTTTCTCCGCGATGAAATCGACCCCTTCGCTCTTCGCCGAGCCGTCGGGATGCAGCACGTTGAAGAAATACGCCTTGTGACGCATGCTCAGCACTTTCTCGCTGCCGACCGCAACGATGCTGCTGAACGGTGTCAAAATCGCATCCTTCACTTCGACGTAATGAGATTCCCCCCAGCTGTTATCGGCGTTCTGCTGCGCGCGGCAGGCATCCCCCAGCAGAATCTCCGCCTTGTCCAGCCGTCCCAGCAGTCCGTGCCCGTAACCAGCTTCATTGACAATCTCCCGGGTGAAGTGGGTCGGCATGCCGTAGGTGTGGTTGAGGTTGGGCGGAGTCACCGCCGCCGGACAGGAGGAGTCGGTGATCTTCTCATATGCGGCAGTATCGTTGACATCCGACAGATATCCGGCCACGCCGAGATGGTGGCGCCACTGCGCATTGCTGCCCTTGGCATTCTTGTTTCCGCTCGCCGCAGGCAGAATTCCCTGATGGTCGTCCGCGTAGATCACCAGAATGGAGCCGAGCTGCTTCAGGTTGTTGATGCAGGCGATGCCAAGCGAAGTGCTCCGCGCCTTGTTCAGCGCCGGCAGCAGCATCGCCGCCAGAATCGCGATGATTGCAATCACCACCAGGAGTTCAATCAGAGTAAAACTCCGGCAGCTTCGGGCAGCAGCGCAGATCTCCTTTCGTCGGGGTGACGAAAGGGAACCGCGGCGCCTCAGGTGATTTCTGTTCTCCCGGAATTCAGACATGACAGCTTCTCCTTTCATAACTTTCCCCGGCCGGGGATGCCGGAAGCGGGGGACGTTGAACTTCAAGCGGAAGCTCCGGATTTTCCAGATGCGACACGTCGGTGGAGGCCCGCTCCACCAGCGTCACCGGCAGCAGACTGCTCATTCCGGGAAACGACGGATCTTCGATCATCATGGCCAGCTGCCGCGCCGCCTCGTAGCCGAGCTCATAGCGCGGCTGGTGTACACTGCTTAACTGCAGCGTCTCCGCCAGCGGCAGATCGTCGAAACCGCAGAGATAAAAATCACTGCCGCATCGCAGATGAAGCCGGCCTGCGGTATCCAGAACGACCCGGGCAACGTAATCGTTCTCCGTCACCATTCCAAAAGGACGCGGTCTGGAAAGCAACAACTGCTCCGCGGCTTCCGCAATCCGGAGATCCTGTTCCGGGACAAACCAGCCGCCGCGGGAAGGCATTTCTCGAAACAGAGAGGTATATTCCGCAATTCGCGCTTCAAGCCCGAAGTCCTTCATCGCCTGGCAGTAACCTTCATACCGCCGCATTCTGGATTCCAATGTGAGTTCACGGCCGAAATACGAAATTCCATCCCGGAAAGTCTTCAGCAATGCAGTCGCAGCAGCATACATGCCCCCGAAATTATCCACTCCCACATACGGAACGTCGACATGTTGCGGGGGATTATCCACACATACGATCGGAAAATGTTGCCCGGCAAGATGCTGAAGCACTTTCCCCATACAGGCGCTGTTGTCGAACCAGACCACGCCGGAAAGCTTGAGACGCTGGAATTTCCACAGTTCCCGAAGCAGCTCTTCCGGCCCCTCCGTGTTCTGAATCAGCCGAAATGACATTCCATGTTCAATCGCATAATCGCGGATCCCGCGGTTGACCTCTATGGTCAGAGTGTCCGGAAACGCGGCGAATACCGCGCCGATTGCAACCGGTTCCGCCGCGGCGGCAACCGGCTGGGTCGGAAGATTCAATTCCGGATTGATTCTGGTTCCACAATTTGGTATCTTCACCAGCACCCGGTCATCCTCCAGCAGCCGCAATACCTTGCGAATGGTCATCCGGGAGCTGCCGTACCGTTTCGCCAACTCTTCCTCGGTCGGCAGATAACCGTCGATCGGATATCGGTTATGCCAGATATCCTTCAACAGCTCTTCCGCCAGCCGAACTGCCTTGCTCTTGTAATATACCGTCATGTCACACCCGTTTTTTCATTAATATTATAGGAGATTCAAGAGCAAATGTCAAGAGATATTGTAAAAAATTTCAATAATTTTAGATAATATTGACGTTTTTATACGTTTTATACAGGTTTTATCAGTTACCGGAAACCACCCTTGATTTTTTCTATCCGGCTGCAATTTTACGACGGGGAATGTTCTTTCGCCGCCTCCGCACGCCGGCAGAACCGGAGGAATCGCCCACTGCGGCGGAAAGCTCAGAAAAACTTGAAAACGTTTTAGATCAATGCTATGGAGGTAATTTCAAAAGTTTTTAATTTGGGGGGATGAAAAAAGAGGCAGAAGGTTC
>OLGD01000876.1_pt1 | contig 53039 bp, 54 predicted proteins | sample 1605311 | NCBI WGS metagenome assembly OLGD01 (sample SAMEA3888917, study PRJEB22519) | human gut metagenome | biome: human gut; feature: human-associated habitat; material: faeces | place: Denmark | collected 2010
CAAGGGAGCTATGAACACCTCGAAAAAGTGGCGCAAGCCACTTTTTCGACAGCCTAACGCGCATGTCCCCCCAGAGGACATGCGCGTTTGCATAACGAAGGCAAGCAGCCCGCCTCCGCCGATAGCGCGATGGGGCAAAGGGCGATCCTGGCCCCTGCCCGGCAGGATCTATGGTTATGGATCAAGCCTGCCCGTATTCCTTGGAATAATCGATGCCGGCGCCATCCTCCCAAAGCCGTTCCAGATGATAATACTGCCGCTCCTCCGGATGGAAGATATGCACCAGGATATGGCCGAAGTCCAGCACGATCCACCGGCCCTCATTATAGCCCTCCTTGCGCAGAAGGTCGATCCCCAGCTCGGCCGCCTTGTCCTCCAGCTCGTCGCACAGGGTCTTGACCTGCACGCTGGAGCGTCCGGAACACACCACGAACCATTCCGCTACGATGGTCTTATCCGCCACATACAGGGCCTTGATATCCACCGCCTTTTTATCGTCCAGGACCTTACAAAGAGACAGTACCAATTCTTTCGTTGCTTGCTCCAATGGATTACCCCCTTACTTGATTTTGTATTTCATCCCTAGCCGCCAAGGTAGCTGGATGCAGGGTTTCCCCCTGTTGTTGCAAATACGCGGCCGTTTGGTGGATGCAGGCCAGCATCCCTTCGTCCAGGCTGCGTTCGGCAGCCTTTCGGATGGCCGCAACGCTGCCATAGGTGCGGCCTGGTTCGATCTTATCCGCCAGGTAGATCACCTTATCCAGGGCGGTCATGTTTGGCCCGCACACCGTGTGCCGGGCAATGGCCTGCAATATTGCCGGATCCTGCACCCCATAGGCGTTCCTGGCGTGGATGGCCCCCACCGGCGCGTGCCGGATCGGCGGCGCCATATCCGCCACCTGGGCGCCATAGGCTTCCGCCAGCGCCTGGGTGTTGCCCTTGGCGCAATCGTGCAGCAGGGCCGCAAGCCGGGCCTGGCCCGGATCCACCCCATGGGCCTGAGCCAACAGGGCGGCAGCCCTTGCCACCCCCATGGTATGCCGGAAGCGCTTGGGATCCAGCTCCCTCCGAAGCTGGGCAACGATGCGGCCCACCTCCGGGGGCAGGTATAGGCCTTGTTCGTAAATATACTGCACCACTGTGGAGCAGGTATCCGTCTCGATGGGCAAGCCCTCCCGCACCTTTTGCCGGATCCGGGAGGAGGAAATATCCGGCCCCTGGGCCTGCAGCAGGGTGATCCTTGCCCCATACCGCTCCCGCAGCCTTTGGGCGGCCAGCTCCAGGCCGGGGCTATCGGGCCGGCCCGCCACCAGGAAGTGGAGGCTGTTCAGCAGCCGCTTGGGGTCGTGCCAATTTTCCAGGGTCAGCAGCATGTCTCCGCCGATGAGCCAGCAGATCTCCCGATCCGGATACAGGGAATGCAGCGCCTGAGCCGTGTCCGCGGTATAGCTTTTCCCCTGGCGCTCCAGCTCCAGGGAGCAGGCTTGCAGGGCGGGATACGCTTGCTCCGCCAGCCTTGCCATCTCCAGCCGGATCGCCGGCTGTACGCCCCCGGCCACCTGCTTATGGGGCGGGTCCGCCGCCACCATCAGCAGGATCTGAGAAAGCCCCGCCTCCGCCATGGCCGCCTGGGCGATGGCGATATGGCCGTAATGGATGGGATTGAAGCTGCCTCCCAAAACCCCTAGACGCATCGATGCAACTGTGCCTGTCCTTCCAAAAGTAATAGGGTACCGGCGCTTTAACGCCCCGCCCTTTCTTCTTAACATCATTATACACCATGAACGCCTCCGCGTATATCCTGCAATTATTTGCCAATACTAAAAATACCCTTTGCGCACAAAGGGCGAGCTAGGTTCATACAAAAGGAGGCATCCTATGGGAAACAAACGGGCGCTGATGCGCTACTATAAGCAGCGGCTCTACGGCGGCCGGGGCGCCTTTGCCCGGGCGGTGGACTTCGTATCCCTGCGGCTGATGGGCCTGCTGCTATGCTATCTGCACTTTTCCGTAACCATCGCCAATCTGGTGGTCGCGGGGCTCATGAGCCTGGTGGCCATGGCCTTTGCCACCATCGCCGGGGAATTGATTAAAAGCATCCGCCTGGATCGGTTCATCCGCAAGGAGCGAAATGCCATCGCCCAGGAACTTACGAAAAAGCGGGTGCTGGTCATGCCGAAGGAGGAGCAGCACAGCCGGCTTCGCGCCTTTGCCAAAGCCAATCCCCAAGCCTTCCGGGATGCGGGGGCGGTGTTTACCCTGCAACGGATCTCGCCGGTGACCCCGGACGATGTGCTTTGCGCCGTAGCTGCGGCCCGCAAACGCAAAGCCCCGGGAATCATTCTGTTCCACCAGGGGCCTGTTTCCAAGGAAGCCCAGACCTTGGCCAAAGCATGTGAGGACATAAGCGTTTCCTTCCTGTCCCTGTGGGAGATCCTCACCCCCCAAGACTTGGCCGCCCTGGCCCCCGGGGATGGGGAGATCGACGCGGCGATCCTCGCCCGACTGGCCCAGGGGAAGGAAAAACGCAAAGACGCCCTCTCCCGCCCCTTTCGCCAGGGCAGGACAGGGCGCTATCTGCTGTGCGCAGCCGGGCTGTTCGCCGCTTCCTTCTTTGTTGCCTATCCCATCTATTACCGGCTTATGGCCGCCCTCTGCATCACCTTTGGGGCCATGGCCTATGCGGTGGGCCAGGCGGAGCGTTCTCCCGTCAGCTAAAGCTGGATCTTTGGCTCCTTTTCGTTGCGCCGATAAATGGTCACCTTCCTGCCGATGCACTGCACCGGCTCCGCCCCCAGGGCCTCGCACAGGATCTCGCAGGCTTCCCGGGCGGTCACGTCCGCGGTTTCCAGCACGGTGATCTTGATCAGCTCCCGGGCGTCCAGGGCCATGCCCAGCTGCTCCAGCATGGCCTCCCCCACGCCGCCTTTGCCGATCTGAAATATGGGTTGTATGGTGTTGGCCATGCTCCGTAGCTTGGCCCGTTCTTTGCCTGTCATATGCTCTCTCCTATTCGATGAAATCAAATTCCCATTCGCCCATGCGTATGGTGCTGTTTTCCCCGGCGCCCTTTTCCTTCAGGGCGGCCACAATACCTTCCTTCACCAGGAATTGCTGGAAGCGCCGCATGGATTCCTCATCGTCTGCGTAGGTGGTATCCAGCAAATACTCCACGCTGCCCCCGGTCACCACGAACACGTCCCCGTCCATCTCCACCTGGAAGCCGGGCTCGTACCGCCTGCCCTCCACCATATCCTCCTCCTGGAACTCCAATGTTTTGGGAAGATCCGCAAGGGTCTTTATCACCGCATCCAGCAAGGGGCCGAAGCCTTGGGCCGTAGCCGCAGATACTGGGAAGATGGACACCTCCGGCAACGCCTTGCGCAGCCGCTCCAGGTTTTCTTCTGCCCCTGTGATATCCATCTTGTTGGCAGCCACCAATTGGGGCAATTCCGCCAAGCGCTGGCTATAGCGGGCAAGTTCCTGGTTGATCTGCCGGTAATCCTCCAGGGGGTCCCGGCCCTCGCAGCCGGAGATATCCAATACATGGATCAGCATCCGGGTCCGCTCCACGTGCCGCAGGAAGTCATGGCCCAGCCCGGCCCCTTCCGCCGCCCCCTCGATCAGCCCCGGGATGTCCGCCAGCACAAAGCTGTGGTCATACCGCTGCACCACCCCCAAATTGGGGGTCAGGGTGGTAAAATGGTAATTGGCGATCTTGGGCCGGGCGCTGGTGAGCACGGATAAAATGGTGCTCTTCCCCACGTTGGGCAGGCCCAGCAGCCCCACGTCCGCAATGGTCAGCAGCTCCAGCTCCACCTGGTGCTCCAGGGTCTTTTGCCCCGGCTGGGCAAAGCGGGGGCTTTGCCGGGTGGGGGTGGCGAACCGGGCGTTGCCCTTGCCCCCCCGGCCGCCGTGGAGCACGATGCGGCGCTTGCCCGCTGCGTGCATATCCGCCACGATCCGGCCGCTCTCCACATCCCGCACCAGGGTACCCACCGGCACCCGGATGATCAGGTCTTCCCCATTCTTGCCCCGGGATAGCTTGGCCCGGCCGTTTTCCCCCCGCTCCGCCCGATAATGGCGCATGTATTTGAAATCCAGCAGGGTGCTCATATTGGGGTCCGCATAAAATACCACGTTGCCGCCCCGGCCCCCGTCTCCGCCGTCCGGGCCGCCCCGGGCCACATATTTTTCCCGGTGGAAGCTGGCGCAGCCGTCGCCTCCATCTCCGGCCTTGATGGCGATCCTCGCCGTATCTACAAATTGCATGGTCTATTTTCCTTCCTTCTTCTCCGGGTGGTACGGGCAATCCGGCCGCAGGGGGCAGACGCCGCATTTGGGGTTCCGGGCGCTGCAAATACGGCGGCCGTGAAAGATCAGCCAATGGTGGGCGATGGACCAGGTTTCCTCTGGTATGGTTTCCATCAGCTGCTTTTCGGTTTCCAGCACGTCCTTGGCCTTGGCCAGGCCCAACCGGTTGGCCACCCGGAATACATGGGTGTCCACCGCGATGGCCGGCTTCCCAAAGGCGTTGGACAGCACCACATTGGCCGTCTTTCTCCCCACCCCCGGCAGGGCCGTAAGGGCTTCCATGGTGTCCGGCACCTGGCCCTGGTATTGCTCCATCAGGATCCGGCTGGTGGCGATGATGTTGCGCCCCTTGGTCTTGTATAGGCCGCAGCCCTTGATATAGGGCGCGAGATCCCCTTCGGTGGCCTGGGCCATTTTCTCCGGCGTGCCATAAACCGGGAAAAGGGCGCGGGTAACCTTATTTACCTGCTTGTCCGTGCATTGGGCGCTGAGGATGGTGGCCACCAGCAGCTCATAGGGGCTGGTAAACTCCAGCTGGGGCGCCGCATCCGGATAGGTTGCCGCCAGGGTATCCAAAATATGCCCGATCCGAGCTGCTCTAGCCTTTTTGCTTTCCCGCATTTCCCATTTCCCCCCGCATTTTCAAAATTCGACAGCTTATTATACCCCAACCAAAGCCGCCTGCGCAAGGCGGTTCTTCCCGGTCCCTGGCAGGGGCGCCTTTTGCTTTTCCAGGTGTTTTCTTTGCCCATTTTGGAAATCCTACTTCTTATACGGCGGGGCTTTGGTCCCTTCGGGATGTCACTGCGGGGAGGCGTTAGCGTGGAAGCGATTAGCAGAAAAAACAAGGGCGGTATCCTTCGGGTCCTAAGGTGGATCCTGCTCATCATGGTGCTGGCCATTCTGGGCTTTGTGCTGTTTATGGCTGTCCGGCTCTGGGACCTGGACGCATGGCAGGATTTCGACCCGGACAACATCCTGGGGGCCCAGCAATCCCTAATCCTATACGACGGGGAAAACGGGGAACTCCTTCGGCTCCACGACAAGGAGGACCGGGTTTCCATCCCCTTATCCCAGGTGCCGGATCTGGTGCAGAAGGCCTTTATCTCCGCCGAGGACGCCCGCTTCTATGAGCATCCCGGGGTGGATGTGATCCGCATTGCCGGCGCCGCCTGGGCGGACATCAAGGCGGGAGGCTATGTGCAGGGCGCGTCCACCATCAGCCAGCAGCTAATTAAGCTCAGCCACCTGACCGCTGATAAAACCATCTCCCGCAAGCTGGAAGAGGCGGTGCTGGCCTGCCAGATGGAGGCCCGCTATTCCAAGGACGAGATCCTGGAGATGTATCTAAACTACGTTTACTTCGGCGGCGGCTACTATGGCATTGAGGCGGCGGCCCTAGGCTATTTCGGCGTCCATGCCCAGGATCTTTCCGTCTCCCAGGGGGCCATGCTGGCGGGCATCCTAAAGTCCCCCTCCCATTATGCCCCCCATCTGGATTATGAAGCCTCCCTGGCCCGCCGGGATACGGTATTGAGCCTGATGGCGGAATACGGCTATCTGGACGACCAGGCTCTCGCGGACGCGAAAGCGGAGACCATCGTCATCCTCCACGACGGCACGGCCGGGGAGGAAGGTCGGAATTATTACGTGGACGCCGCCCTGCAGGAGGCCATGGAGATCTTGCAGGTGGATAGTGAAACCTTGCTTACCGGCGGCTACCGGATCTATACCGCCATGGACGGCGCCATCCAAAGCCAGTGCGAAGCCGTTTTTCAGCAGGACGACCTATTCCCCGGGGACGCCCAAGGGGCCATTGTGGTACAGGAGGCGGGCACCGGCCTGATCCGGGCCATGGTGGGCGGCCGGGGGGAATATGACGCCGCCATGGCCTTCAACCGGGCCACGGATATCCGCCGGCAGCCCGGTTCGGTGATCAAGCCGGTGATCGCCTATGCCCCGGCCCTGGAGGGCTACGGCTATACCGCCGCCACCATGCTGCTGGACGAGCCCACCAGCTTCGCGGAATACAGCCCCCGCAACTTCGGCAACCAATACTACGGCTGGGTGACCCTGCGGGAAGCGGTGACCCGCTCCTTAAACGTGCCCGCCGTAAAGGTGCTCTCGGAGATCGGGGTATCCGCCGGGAAGGAATTCGCCCAAAGCTGCGGCATCCCCTTCGACCCCCAGGATACCAGCCTGACGTTGGCCCTGGGCGGCTTTACCTACGGGGTATCCCCCCTGCAGATCGCCGGGGCCTACGCGGCCTTTGCCTCCGGCGGGATCTACAACGCTCCCACCTGCATCCAGCGGATCACGGACAGCGCCGGCAAGGAGCTCTATGCCTATCAGCCGGAAAACCGCCGGGTCATGTCGGAGCAAAACGCCTATATCCTCACCAGTATGCTGCAAAGCGCCATCCAGGAAGGGACCGGGCACCGGCTCAAGGATCTGGATATCCCCCTGGCGGGCAAGACCGGCACCGTGGGGGAGGGAGAGGGCAACCGGGACGCCTGGATGGCCTGCTACAGCGCGGACTATGCGGCTGCGGTATGGCTGGGCTACGATACCAGCCAGGACGGCTCCCTGCCCCAGGACGCCACCGGGGGCAAGTATCCCGCCCTGATCCTGGAGCAGGTCTTCCAGGGCATCTATCAGGATTCCACCCCCCGGGATTTCACCATGCCGGCCGGTGTAAATACCTATAAGCTGGATAAGCGCTCCCTGGAGCTATACCATGAGCCTGTGCTGGCCACAGCCTTGACCCCCAGCTCCGCCATCCAAACCGAGGTGTTTGTGGAGGGGACGCAGCCCACAGCCCAAAGCAGCTATTGGGTGGTGCCCTCGCCGCCCGGTGAATTCCGAGTATATTTGGGTGGGGACGGAAAACCGCAAATCGCCTTTACCGGCCGGGAAAGCTTTGCCCAATATCAGCTATACCGGCAAAAGGGGACCGAAAGCCCCCAGCTGATCAAAACCTGGGACGGCAAGGGCGCCGTCACCTATGGGGATGATTCCGCGCTGCCCGGCTGCACATATACCTATTATATATTGCCTGTGCATCAGGAAATGAACGTGGGCGGAGAGCAGGTAAAAGGACCCGCCACCAAAAAGGTAACGGTCACCACCCCGGAAGCGGTGATCGATGTGGAGATCCCTGGACCCACCCCGCAAGGGGAAGTTACCCCTTCGCCGGCAGCTTCCCCCAGCCTGCTGGAGGAATTGTCTGCTGCTTTTGCCGGTAGGTGATCGAATTTTCCCTTTTTCTGGGAAATCCACGCAGAATTTATAAACAGGACATAGTTCCCGCCCCGGGATATGGTATAATTCGGATAAGCCCCACCACATCCCCTGGGATGATCCATAGGAGGGAACCATGCCGGCCAATGCCTATTCCCTTATGACCTTGGTGATGCGTTATGTGTTTGTAGTGGGCATCCTCTATATCCTTTGGCGCATCATCTACCACTCCTTCAATGAATACCAGGAGCTGCGCAGGGCCGTCCACTGGCTACAAGACGGCTATGCGCGGCATATTGAATTTCTCCCTCCCTACGATACCCGGGAGGGCGGCTATGTTTTGGTGCGCTCCAACCTCATCGGCCGCAGCCCCCGCTGCGACATCTACATCGACGATAAAAGCGTCCGCCGCAAGCACGCCCTGCTCTTTGAGCGCCGGGGCGAGGGCTATATCAAGCCCCGGGGCCGGGCCAAGATCTGGATCAACGGCGCCCGGCCCGCCAAGCGGACCGCCTTGCTCCACGACGGGGATCTGGTGAAGCTGGGAGATGTGGAATTCATCTACCGGCTGCGCCGGGTGGCACGAAAGGAGGCCCCATGAACCGCGTACGCCATATGAGCGCCCTGGGCCTATTGTTTATCGTAATGCTCTTCGAGCTTACGGCCTTCGCCCTCCTCTCCCTGCGGGACGAGAGCTTTGACCCGTGGGCTATGATCTTTGCCCTGATCCTGGTGGCGCTGTTGTTTTTACAATACGTATGCGTCCTATGGATCTCCCGCTATGCAGACCGTTTCCTGTTGGTCATCGCCAACCTGCTGGCGGCCATCGGCATGATCGTTCAATACCGCCTCTCCCCGGAAACCGCCTTCCGCCAACTGATCCTCTATGGGGTCGGCTTGCTGGCCATGTTCGTTTGCATTGGCCTTATGCACCGGCACCGGATCTTCCGCATCCTCAATTGGCCCATGATCCTGGGGAGCCTGGCCATCCTCGGGGTGCTGCTGGTGATCGGCAAGGAGCAGGGCGGCGCAAAAAACTGGATTAAGCTGGGGGATTTTTCCTTCCAGCCCTCGGAATTCGTCAAGGTGGCCCTGGTGTTCGTTTCCGCCAATTACCTGACCGAGCAAAAGGGCTGGCGGGATTGGCTGCCCTCCGCCCTGTTTGCCATCCTGGCCTGCGGCCTGCTGGTGGCGGAGCGGGACCTGGGCGCCGCCCTGCTGATCGCCGGCACCTATCTGATCCTGTTTTACTCCGCCACCGGCGACGTAAAGGCTACCCTGGTGGGGCTGGGTTCCGGCTGCGTAGGGGCGGTGGCCAGCTACTTCGTCTTCGATCACGTGCGGGCCCGGGTGGCCATATGGCAAAACCCCTGGGCCACCTATGAAACCAGCGGCTACCAGATCGCTCAGGGCCTTATGGCCATCGCTTCCGGCGGCCTGTGGGGCCTGGGCCTGACCCAGGGCTCCCCCAAATCCATCCCCGCCTACAATACGGATTATATCTTCGCCGTCATCTGCGAGGAGTTCGGTATCATCTTCGGCATCGCGGTCATCGCCCTGTATTTGGTCTTTATCATCCGGGGCGCTCTGGTGGCACTGTATGCCCGGGATCGCTACCTGATGCTGGTGGCCTTTGGCTGCACCGTGCTCATCACCCTGCAAAGCTTCATCATCATCGGCGGGGTCATCAAACTCATCCCCCTGACCGGCATCACCATGCCCTTCGTGAGCCACGGGGGCAGCTCACTCATCGCCTCCCTCATGCTGTTGGGCATCCTGGAAGGGGTGGCCATGCGCAATGGGGATATGCTGGAGGACGCCATGGACGCGGCCCTGGAGGAGGACCGGCTGCTGAGCCGGCAGGAAGGAGGGGAACATGCAGGATAACAGCCGCAAACACATCAAGGCCATGCTGGGCCTGTTCTGCGCCATGTTCCTGATCCTGTGCGTATACCTGGTATACATCGTGGGCGTTTATGGGAACCGTTGGTTTACCAGCCCCTATAATACCCGGGTACAGGCCCAGAAAAACAGCGTGCAGGCCGGCCGCATCGCAGACCGGAACGGCCAGCTGCTGGCCTACACCGACGCGGACGGCCAGCGCCGCTATGCCAGCGAAAAGGCCCGCCGCCGGGCCGTATGCCACGTGGTGGGCGACAGCTATGGCCAAACCCTGGGGGCGGAAAGCATGTTCGCAAAATATCTCCTGGGCTTCGACCAGGATATGGCGGACCTGTTCGCGGAAACCTTCGGCTCCTCCACCCGGACCGGCTCCTCCATCATGCTCACCATCGACGGGGAGTTGTGCGATTACGCCTACGACCTGATGGACGATTATTGGGGCGCGGTGGTGCTGATGAACTACCAGACCGGGGAAGTCCTTTGCTCCGTCAGCCAGCCCACCTTTGACCCCAACTATATGCAGGAATATATCGACGGGGAGCGGGAGCTGGCGGCCAGCGCCATGGTGAATCGGGTAACCATGGGCAAATATACCCCGGGCTCCACCTTCAAGACCGTTACCCTGATCGCGGCCCTGCGGTACATCCCCGGGGTGACGGAGCGCACCTTTGATTGCGACGGGGCGCTGGTGTTCGACCGGGAAACCGGCAAATACCTGCCGGATGTGGCGGTGGACGACGGGGACTTTGTCCAGTCCGACCAGGGGACCGACTATGACCGGGAGCAGGAGGGCGTGCAGGATACCGGCGCAGAGCCCGCCACGGTGGAAAAATACAGCATCGTGCGGGATTCCAACAGCAGCTACCATGGGGAGATCACCCTGTTTGAGGCCTACGCCCATTCCTGCAATACCACCTTTGCCCAGCTGGCCATGGAGATTGGCGCGGATAAAATGGCCCAAACCGCCAAGGAGCTTGGCATCGGGGATGAATTCCTCTTTGAGGACATGCTGCTCTATTCCAGCAGCTATGAAAAGCCGGATACGGACCTGAACCTGGCCTGGAGCGGCGTTGGGCAATATAAGGATATCATGACCCCCATGCAGATGTGTATGCTCACCGCCGCCGTGGCCAACGACGGGGTAATGATGCAGCCCCGGCTCCTATACAAGGTGGTCACAAAGAACGATTATGTCCGCTCCACCCCGGGCAACAAGGTATACAAAACCATCCTCTCGGCAGCCGAAGCGGCCCTCGTGCAGGAGGCCATGCTGGGCACCGTGGAATTCGGCACCGGCACCCGGGCGGCGGTGGAGGGCTGTACCGTGAGCGGCAAGACCGGCTCTGCGGAGATCTCCTCGGACAAGAGCGTCAAAACCCATGCCTGGTTCACCGGCTTTATTCAGGATGAAGACCACCCCTTGGCGGTATGCGTGATCCTGGAGCAGGCGGGCGGCGGCGGCAGCATGGCCGCGCCCCTGGCCGGGAAGCTGCTGGAGCGGGCGGTGGAGTTGGGCTATTGAGCCGGATGCGCCGGCCGGCTTCGCTCCCGGGCAAGCGGAGTTTTCCCGCCCCGCCCAGGGCAGCCGGTTGCCTGGCGCGCCGGCGCTCACGGGCGTTTTCTTATAACCTGTCCGATGATTGCGCAAGATACCCTGCTGGTATGGCGTAAAATATTTTTTTGGAGGTACTTATGAACAAAAAGATGGTTTTGGGCGTATTGCTGTCCCTGATCGGCGCGGCGTATTCCTTATTCTGTTTCATCCATGCCGCGACCCATCCCTGGGATTATAACGGCATTGACGGGCTTTTGGGCAGCTTCCTGGGAACCCATATGCTCTTCCCCTTTATCCTGGCCATGGCGGTGCTGTGCGGGGGATTGGCGGTCTGCTTCCGGGAGGCGTATCCCAAAAATAAATAATCGCCGTTTCCCATAAACAAACGACGGCCTCCCGCCCGGTTTCAGGCGAGAGGCCGTTTTGCTGCATAGGTCTTGGGGACATGGCTCAGGATGCGGGCAATACCCCCAGCGTATCGTTAAACGCCAGGGCAAACTCCATATCCGTCAGGGCGATGTCCGTGCTGATCTGGGCATAGAGCACCGTCTCTCCCGGCTGGAGCCGCAGCACATACTGACCGTCCTGGGTCTGGATCCGGGCCCGGTTCACCTCCGTCCCCTCCCCATCGTAAAACACCACGTCCATGGCGCATACCAGGGTGGCGGGATACTCGTTCACCGCGATGGCGTCTAAAAAGGTATCCTCCTCCTGCTCATACACTTGCACCATGTTGAAGGAGAGATACTGCTGGAAATGGGCGGCGTCGGACACATATGCCCCCAGGGCGTCGTAGCGGGTATCCACCCCCGGGATGGGCGCGGCGCTGGCAGGCGCTTCCATGGCCGCCGTAGGGCTCGGGGTAGGCGTGATCGCCGGGGTAGGGGTTGCAGCGGGGGGTAGGGTAACATCCGGCTGCAACTGCGCCCCGGTATGCACCACGCACCCGCCCAAGAGCAGGCATAGTCCCGTTAGCAGGATCGCCCTGCAAAGCTTCTTACGCATAAACGTCCCGTTTCGCATTTTCCCGAATGAGGCGCTGCTTTAGATCGTACAGCTTGTCCGAAATATCCACCTTATAGGCCTGGGGGTTCAGCACCCGCTTATACTCCTCCCAGAAGGAATCCATCTCCCTGGCGTTATACGCCCGCAGGGCATGTACATCCGGGGATTGATAGACCTGCTTCCCATCGATAAACAGGGGCACCAGCAGCTCCCGGGTATGGAAATCCTGCAATACGGTGGTCTTATAGGGCTGCTCCGGATGGTAGATGCGCAAAGGCTTGCTTGCATCCACCGTTTCCTCGTCCAGCATGATCAGGTCCGCCATGGCTTTGCCGGTGGCGTTGGAGTAGAACCGCACCACCTTTTTATAGCCCGGATTGGTCAGCTTCGCAGCGTTTTCGCTCAGCTTGATCTTGGGGATGACCTTCCCATCCACCACCTCGGCCGCCAGCTTGTATACCCCGCCCAGGGCCGGCCAATCCGCGCTGGTGATCATCCGGGTGCCAACGCCCCAAACGTCGATCTTGGCCCCTTGGGTCTTCAGATCCCGGATCACATATTCGTCCAGGTCGCTGCTGGCAAAGATCTTGGCCTTGGGGTACCCGGCCTCGTCCAGCATGACCCGGGCCTTTTTGGACAGATAGGCCAAATCGCCGCTATCCAGCCGGATGCCCACCGGCTCGTAGCCCTTGGCCCGCAGTTCGTCGAATACCTTAATGGCATTGGGCACGCCGCTTCTGAGGGTATCGTAGGTATCCACCAACAGCATACAAGAGGTTGGGAATATATCCGCATACGCCCGGAAGGCGGAGATCTCATCCGGGAAGCTCATTACCCAGCTATGGGCGTGGGTTCCCTTGACCCCCAGGCCAAACCACTGTCCCGCCAGCACGTTGGAGGTAGAATCGCAGCCGCCTACCACCGCAGCCCGTGCGCCATAAATGCCCGCATCCGGCCCCTGGGCGCGACGAAGGCCAAACTCCAGCACCGCGTCGCCCTGGGCCGCGTGGACCACCCGGCTGGCCTTGGTGGCGATGAGGGTCTGGTGGTTCACCAGGGTAAGCAGCGCCGTTTCCACCAGCTGGGCTTCCATGATGGGCGCCCGCACCCGCAGCAGGGGCTCATAGGGAAACACCAAGGTGCCTTCCTCCATGCCGTAGATCTCCCCGGTGAAGCGCAGATCCCCCAACATATGCAGGAAATCCTCGTCAAACAGGGCCAGGGACCGCAGATACGCGATATCCTCCTGGGAAAAATGCAGGTTGTTGATGTATTCGATCACCGTCTGGGTGCCCGCCATCACGCTATATTCGCTATGGGGGCGGGTGGTGCGGAAAAACAGATCGAATACCGCTTCATTTTGGCTCATGCCATGCTTGTAATAGCCGTACATCATGGTCAGCTGATACAAGTCCGTCATCATGGTAAGGTTGCGCATAGCTTTTCCTCCGCCGCACAATACCGGTGCAGTTGCTCCGTATTATTCCGTTTGCTTCTGCTCTTCTTGCGGGCCTTCCCCTTCGCCGGTCCCGGCAGGGCCCGCCTGGGCCTCCGCCGCTGGCTGGGGCGCGGCTTCCTCCGGCTTCTCTGCGTCCGGGGCAGCTTCCTGGGTAAAGAACACCGCTTCCACCTGTTCTACCATTCCTTCCCCATCCCCTTGTTCCGGTCCCGGCTGTTCCTCCGCTTCCGCCGGGGCTTCCACAGCCTCCGGCGCAGGCCAAATCAGACGGCCCAGCTTTTTCTCCTTTGCCCGGCGCACCAGGAAAAAGATACCGATAATGACCACCGCGACAAAGGAGCCCAGCTGGCTTACCCGGATCCCCTGGGCAAACAGCTCGCCCGGCTGGATCAGGTACAGGCTATCCCCCCGAAGGCCCTCCACGAACATCCGCTCAAAGCCATAGAGGAAGGCATAGGTAAAGAACGCGTCCCCGTCATGCTTGAATTTTTTCCGGTAGCTCCACAGGAACAGGAACACCAGGAAGCACCAGGCGGATTCATAGAAGAAGGTGGCCAGGTGATAGGGATTGGAGCAGAGCTCCCCGTTGAAATAGTGCACCCCGTCGATGCGTACGCACAGGGGGAACCAATACAAGGCCCCGTTGTTCACCGGCAGGCCGAAGGCTTCCTGGTTGAAGAAGTTCCCCCAGCGGCCTATGGCTTGGGCCAGCACCACCCCGGGGGCGATGCAATCCATGAGCTTAAGGAGCCGAATATTCTTATGCCGGCTGGCCAGCCAAAGGCCCAATAAGCCGCCGAGGAGGGCGCCGTAAAAGGCCAGGCCGCCTTCCCAGACGTAAAAAATCTCTACAAGATGCTGACTATAGTACTTCCACTCAAAGATCACATAATAGAGCCGGGCGCAAACCACCCCCAGGGGGATCATATACAGGCAGCAATCCAGGATGGTATCCTTGGGCAAGTTTTTGCGCCGCTCCTCCTTGGTTCCCAGCCAGATGGCAATCAGGATGCCGATGGCCATCAGCACCCCATACCAGTAAATATCCTTTCCAAAGATCGTAAACGCGACCCGATCAGGATTGACCATACGTACCTCCTAAACCAATGAATTGGTGGCAGCACAGGGCCTGTTTCGCCGGCCCGCGCCCGGGCGCCGCAAAACCCCCGCAGGGCTCTCCCGGGGGAAAGCCCTGCGCCCCGCCCCAACCATAGGGGCGGCGGCCCGATCTGCATTTTCTTATTATACTCCATTCCTTCCCCTAAGGAAAGGGAATTTGCACCGGATACAAGATGGCATGGGAAGCAGGTATTTCCCATGCCATTGGCGTTATTTTTTACGGGACGATGGCGTTTATATCCACCAGGTTCTCCGGGGTGGCGGATTCCTGCCGGCCGAAATAGTAGCTAAAGATATCCTCCACCGCCGGCGCGCTGGAGGAGCCGGACAGGCCGTAGGGCACGCACACCACCACCACGATCTCCGGATCGTCGATGGGGCCGAATGCCACGAACCAAGAGGTATTTTCAATATCGATCTGGTTCACGGTGGTGATCTGGGCGGTACCCGTCTTGCCTGCCACGCGCTTTTCCGAGGTATCGCTCAGGTATTTTTCCCGGAAGCTGGTGGAGAAGTAGTTGGCCGCCGTGCCGCCGTCCTCCGGGGACACCACGCCCTTCATGCCTTCATAGACCGCGTCCCACACCGCATCCGGCAAGTCGATCTGGTTGAATACCGTGGGCTCGATCTCCTCGATCAGGTTGCCCTCGCCATCCAGGATCCGGTCCACAATATGGGCGTCATACACCGTCCCTTTGTTGGCGATGGCGCTGGCATAGCGGGCTACCGCAATGGGGGTCACCAGGGTAACGCCCTGGCCAAACCCGGTACGGATGGTCTGGGTGGCCTTCCACTGCAGCTCCGTGAGCAGGGAGGAAATGGCGTTGGTCCAATCCTGCCGCTCGATGGTGATGCCCACCGGGATGCCGATCTCGTCGCTGATGATCTGGCGGATCTGGTCGCCCTTGCCTTCCACGCTACCGTCCTGCAGCTCCATCAGCCGCCGGGCGCACCGGTCGATGGCTTCATCCTCCACCTCCATGTGCCGTAGCTCCACAAACTCCGTCAGCTTTTCCTTTAGCTTCCGGTAGATCAGGCCGGGCAGGCTGGTCTTTTGCCCATAGACCTCCACCAGGTTTTCCTCGTTCATCAAGGTGTTGTTAAACAATACGTCCTGCTTGCCTACGATGCCCGTGGCCTCGCCGGTCAGCTCGATATTGGTGGGAGAGGTGAGGCCGAAGGCCTCCGCCCAATCGTACAGCCGCTCGATACCCAGCCGGTACGCCACCTCGCAGAAGTAATAGTTGCAGGAATTTCGAATGGCGTCCACCAGGGTCTGGTTGGCGTGCTTGGCATGGGATTGGGCTAAGCCATTCACGTGGCACCGGGGGGCGTTCTGCTCGATGCGGGTGCCGTCCTCGTTGACGATGACGTATTCGTATTCGCAGCTGATCTGCTCGTTCATATCCAATACGCCTTCCGCAACCCCTGCGATGCCTGTGACCATCTTAAAGATGCTGCCCGGCGCCAGGCGGGTAGAAATGGCCTTATTCAGGGTGGGGGTGGTGATGCCCGCCTCATTTTCCGGGTCCTCGTCGTCCCCAAAGAGGGCCTTGGACTGCTCGGTGGAGAGGCCGCCGGTGAACCAATTGGGGTCAAAGGTGGGATAGCTGGCCATGGCCAGCACGTCCCCGGTCTTTACATCCATCACCACCGCCGCGCCGGTTTTCGCGGTATTGATCTTGGAGACATCGTTATCCGGCGCCAGTTTTGCATATTTCTCATAGATTTCTGTGCCGGGCTGAAGCCGCTCTTCCTCGCTGGCGGCGATCTCCTCCACCAGCTCCGCCAGCGCCTGTTCCACCGCCGTCTGCAGGTTTACGTCGATGGTGAGCATCACATCGTCCCCGTCGGAGGGGCTTTCATAATCCAGCTCCCGCACAGTGCTCAGGTTCTTATTGATCTCCACGGTTTTGCTGCCCTTGCGCTCGCTGGTAGAGGCGGTCAGGTAGCTTTCCATGGTGCTTTCCACCCCGGACACGCCGATATAATCATCGGCTGCGTATCCCAGGTCTTCCAAGGTCTTCAGTTGCTCCCGGGAAGGCTTCCCCAGATAGCCCAGAATATGGGTCGCCGTGGTACCCCGGGGATAGATCCGGGTGGTGGACTGGGAGACCTGCAAGCCGGGCAGCTCGTCCGCCCGCAGCTTGATCTGGGCCACCACGTCCATGCTCACGTCGTAGGCGATGGTGATGGGCTCATAGGCCCGGTAATTGTTCAGGTTTACCTCCTGGCGGATGGAGATAATCTTGTTGGCCTCCGCAAAGGTAAGCTCCTCCGGGATGAACCACAGGGCCCGGAGCTTTTTGTAGCTTTCCTCGGCGGTGGGCCACTCGGAGGTATCCCACAGGGCCTTATCCTTGATGTTCTCATCGTACTCGATGGTAAAGCCCATGGCCTCGCAGAAATTGCGATAGCGGGCCACCTGGTTGGCCTTGCTGCTGACCCCCCAATCATAGTACAATTCTCCGGTATCCGGGTCCTGGCGGATATAGGAGGTATCGATGGTGGTGCCGCCTCCCGCCTCGATGATCTCAATGGCCTTCATCAGGGCTTCGGTATAGATGGCGCTGTCATAATCCGTCCGGTTGTCCCCATCCCGCAGGAACTCCACGTTATAGCTATCCTTGCTATAGGCCAGCACCACGCCGTTCCGGTCCAGGATGCGCCCCCGGGTCCCTTCCACGTCGATGGTGGAGGTGGCTTTGATGGCGGCCTGCTCCGCGTATTCCGCGCCGGCGGCCAGGGTCACGTTGCTCAGCTGATAGATCAGGGCGGCCATCAGCAGGAGCAATACGACGCCTAAAATAACGTACCGGCTTCTGGAACCATATTTCATCGGATCCCTCCTCCCGCGTGGCGTTCATAGTGTTTACGGATCTGCCGCTGCAAGGTGGGCTTCATCAGAAGGTGGGTCAGGGCGCAAAACAGGCCCGTGACCAGGGCGCAGGGCAGGATGTAGGCAAAAAACATTTCAAAATAACTGAACGTGCCTCCCAAGAGCCGCACCGACAGGGCCATCAAATGCTCCTTGCCAAAGGCGCAGATGGCGGCGGTGGCTGCTGGGATCACGATATTGTCCGCATAGAATTTTTTATAGAATAGCCCTCCTGCCACCCCGGCCAGCATATAGGCCACGGCCCCCAGGCCGACGGCCCGGCCGAAGAGCACGTCGCTAAGCAGGCCGGCTACCAGGCCCAGGATCAGGCCGTCGCTTTGCCCCAGCAGCCCCCCCAGGGACACCAGCAAAGCCAAAAGGCAATCCGGCCGGATCCCAAAAAGATGGAACCGGGCGAATAAGAAGCTATCCAAATACAGGGCTACCAGCAGGGAAGCCGCCACCGAAACCCGATACAACCTACTCTGCCTCCTCTTCCTCTTGGGGCCCGCGGGTCAAAATCACCACTTCTTCCAGGCGCAAGAAGTCCACCGTAGGGCTTACCAAAGCGTCCCGGTCCTCCGCGTCCTCGCTGGACCTGGACACCTCCAGCACGGACCCCACCGAAAGGCCCCGGGGGAATACCCCGTCCGCGCCGCTGGTCACCAATACGTCGCCGGGGACCAAGTCGTTTCCCATGGGCAGGAAATACAGCTCCATGGTATCGTCGCCGCCGCCCGCTTCCAGCAGGCCCCGAACAAAGCCGTAATCCCGGGTCCGCTCCACAATCACGCTCACGTCCGACGTGGAATCGATGATGGCGGTCACCTTGCAGGTGTTGGCGCTTACGCTGGTCACCCGGCCCACCAGGCCCGCGCCGTTGATCACGGCCATATCCTCCTCCACCCCCTGGTTGCGGCCCGCCCCCACGGTAAACTGGTTGAACCAGGTCCCCTGGCTGCGGCCGATCACCGGGGCGGTGACCCGCTCATAATCCTCCACCGTATCCGCGTAATTCAGCAGCTCCTTGAGCCGCTCATTCTCCTGGCGCAGGTTGTCCAGCTCGTTTTCCATGATTTCATATTGGGCGATGCGCACCTTGAGCTGCTCGTTTTCCCGGTCCGCGTCGGAGGTTTTGAACACCCGCTCAAAAAAATCGATTATGCTGTTGGACGCCCGTACGGAAAACCGCTGGATGGGCTGGGCCACCGTATTTACCGCATCCTCCACCCAGGTGACCGCAGCCCGATTGCCGGCCGTAAAGGCGGCAAGGCCCCCCAGGATGACCAAGGCGATCACCAGGACTATGAAAAGCTTGTTTTTAAACAGATCGCGCATTCTGTCTCCCGTCCCAATTCCAGAATAAAAGGAGCGAAAACAACTCTCGGCAACCTGTCCGTCCCAAGAGCCGGCCCCCCTTACTTTAACCTATTATACGGTTTATGGCCATGCAGCGCAAGGCCGCATGGCCATAAGTCACACATTGTTTAAGGAAATACCCTTTTTTTCATGCTTCTACGGTCATATCGGAATAGAGGCCTTCCGGCACGTCGTCCCGCAGATCCAGCCCCTTTAACGCCCCCAGCACCACGCAGTCCAAGGGATCCTCCGCCACCCGTACCGGCAGGCCCGTATCCCGGGCCAGCATGGCCCCCATGCCGGATAGCAGCGCTCCGCCGCCGGTAAGGATCAGCCCCCGCTCCAGGATATCCCCCGCCAGCTCCGGCGGGGTCTCGGCAAGGGTCTCCCGCACCGCCTGGGCGATCTTGCGCAGGGGCTCCACGATGGCATGGCCGATCTCCCGCTGGCCCACCACCACGGAGGCCGGCAAGCCGGTTTTCAGGTTCCGGCCCCGCACCTCGCAATGCTCGATGCCGCCCACCTGGGCCCTGCCCAAGGCCAGCTTCAGCTGCTCCGCCGTGCGGCCGCCGATGGTCAATTCATATTCCTCCCGGATATAGGCCGCAATGGCCTCATCGATATGGGTGCCCCCCACCCGGATGCTCCGGTGGGCGGCGATGCCGCCCAGGGCCAAGACCGCCGCATCCGTGGTGCCGCCGCCGATATCCACCACCATGTTCCCCATGGGGTCCATGGGGGAAACCCCGGCGCCCAGGGCGGCCGCCACAGGCTCCTCCATCAGCAGCACCTCCCGGGCGCCGGCCGCCTTGGCCGCGTCCACCATGGCCCGCCGCTCGATATCCGTGATGCACAGGGGCAGGCAAAGCATCAGCCGCACCCCCAAGGGCCCGATCTTCCGGCCCCAGGCCCGGCGGATATAATGCTTAAGCATGGCTTCGCACAAGGGGCCGTCGCAGATGACCCCTTCCCGCATGGGATAGCATACGTTCACGCTCCCCGGGGTCCGGCCCAAAAGCTGAATGGCCTCCTGGCCCACGGAAAGGACCTCCTGTTTATTCCCCGCGCGGACGGTCACCACCGTGGGCTCCCGCAGCACGATCCCCTGTCCGCGAATGGCCACCAGGGTATTTACTGTCCCCAGGTCCACCGCGATGCCGCCCCCCAGCGTTCCCATCAATCGGTTGGAAAACATATATGGTATACCTCCCCAAAGTTGTCTATCATTGGGAAGTATGTCCAACCTGCCAATGGTTATACCCGCAAAAATATGCTATACTAAAGAATCCCTTGGTTTTCCGGGAAAGCCTTCCTTATTTTGACAAGACCCGCCCGTTTCCCTTTTTCCCCGGCCCCTGCCTTCGCCTTTACCAATGCGGTTTGAAGCAAGAGGCGCGCTTTCGCGGCCCCGCGGCAACGGCCCCCCGGGGAGCACGGGCTTACGTTGCGGCCTTACCCAAGCATCCGGCCGGCTGCCCGGCAAAAATAAAATTGCGGGAGCTCCCGCAATATTTCGAGGTATTTGTATTATGGAACTCATCCTTGCATCCCAGTCTCCCCGGCGGCGAGAGCTGTTTGAATTGATCGGCCTGTCCTTTACGGCCCTGGTCAGCCCCGCCGATGAGAACATCCCCCTCACCGACCCTGGCTCCTATGTGGAAGCCCTGGCCCTGCGCAAGGCGGAAGCGGTTTTTGCCAGCCATCCGGCGGCCTGCGTGGTGGGGGCGGATACCATCGTATGGCTGGATGGGGAGATCATCGGCAAGCCCCGGGATGAAGGGGACGCCTACCGGATCCTGCGGGCCCTGAGCGGCCGCACCCATACGGTGTATACGGGTCTGGCCGTCCTCGCCCCCGGCAGCCGCCAGATTCTGCACGACACCACCCGGGTCACCTTCCGGACCCTGGACGACGAGGAGATCTGGGCCTATATCCGCAGCGGCGAGCCCATGGACAAGGCGGGGGCCTATGGGGTCCAGGGCCTGGCGGCCATATTGGTGGAGCGGATCGAGGGCTGCTATTTTACCGTGATCGGCCTGCCGGTGCCCAAGCTCTATCTTGCCCTGCGCCAGCTGGGCATCCGGCCCAAGGGGATGTAGCCATGTTCAGCATGACCCAGTTTCTCTCCTATGTGGCCGTGGTGGATCTGACCCCCGGCCCCAATACCGTCACCGCCATGAGCAACGGCATCCGCTTTGGCCTGAAGGGCACCGTCCCCTTCCTTTGCGGCCTGTTCTGCTGCCAGGCGTTCATCATGGCCCTGGCAGGCTGTTTCAGCGCCTTTTTATTCCAGTACCTGCCCTGGGTCAAGCCTTTTATGCAGGTGGTGGGCGCCGCCTATATGCTGTTCCTGGCCTACAAGATCTACCGCAGCGGCAGCGTGGGGCAACAGGAAGGGCCTGCCCAGCCCGTCAGCTTTTGGGGCGGGGCGCTGATACAGTTCCTCAACCCCAAAATGCTGCTCTTTGCCTTGACCAGCATGTCCGTCTACATTCTGCCCTATTTTCACACCCTTCCGGCCATCGCCGCCAAGGCCATGATCATTCCCATCGGGGGCGTGATCAGCTGCACCCTGTGGGCCTCCTTCGGGGCCTTGCTCTGCGGTTTTTATAACCGGCATACCAAGGCGGTCAACCTTTTGATGGCATTGGCTTTGGTCTATTGCGCCGTCGCGTTGTTTTTATAACGCATCAGCCCTGGTGCATCTGCTTGGCCAGCTCGTAGATCAGGATGCCTGCCGCCACGGAAGCGTTCAGGCTTTCCGCGAAGCCGTACATGGGCAGCCGGTATTTGTGGCATTGGGCGGCCACCGGGTCGCTGACGCCGCTCCCCTCGTTGCCGATCACCAGCACGCACCGCTCCCCCACCTTGGGCAGGGTATCCCCGCCCTTCAAATGGCCGCAGATGCAGGTAAAACCCTGCTGTACCAGCCGGGGGATCTCCCCCTCCAATTCCCCTTGCCATACGGGCAGATGGTAGATGCTGCCCATGGCCGCCCGAAGGGGCTTGGGAGCGTAGGGGTCCGCGCATCCGGTCCCCAGCAGCAGCCCCGCCGCCCCCATGGCGTCCGCCGTGCGCAGGATGGTGCCCAGGTTCCCCGGGTCCTGTACCCGGTCCAGGGCTACGATCAAGCCGGCGGGATAGTAGGCCGGAATGGGGGTAGCCGGGGTTTTGACCGTGGCGCACACCCACTGGGGGGTTTCCGTCAGCGTTAGGCTTTCCATGACGCTGCGGCTCACCGTATACACCGCGGCGCCGCTGCCGGCAAGCACGGCGGCCATGAGCGCATGGCCCTCCTCGATGAAGGCGTCCTGAAAGGTGGCGCCGGACACGATGGCCTCCCGCACCAGCTTTTCCCCCTCGATAAAATGCAGGCCCTGTTCCGCCCGCCCCTTCCGGTTTGCAAGGCTCCTAGCCCGCTTTACCTTTTCGTTCCGGGTGCTGTCGATGCGCATGTCCATTCCCGCTCCTTCCTTCCTTGCCGCCGGCAAGGGCCGCAACCGGCCCTGCCTTTTTTGTATGAATAAACGAAAAAGCAGGATCGCCTGCTTTCTCGTTTTGTTTCCATCTAAATTAAGCCAAAGCAGCCTTGGCGGTCTCCGCCAGCTTCTCGAACGCGGGCATATCGTTTACAGCCAGGTCGGCCAGGACCTTGCGGTTTACATCTACGCCAGCCTTCTTCAGGCCGTCGATCATCCGGCTATAGCTCAAGCCGCACAGGCGGGCGCCAGCGTTGATACGGGCGATCCACAGCTGCCGGTATTCCCGCTTCTTCAGCTTACGGCCCACATAGGCGTAGGCCATGGACTTCATCACCTGCTGGGACGCGCTGCGATACTGCTTGCTCTTGGCGCCATAGTAGCCCTTGGAAAGCTTAAAGACCTTGCGGCGCTTCTTTGCGGCGTTTACTGCTCTTTTGATACGTGCCATGGTTCCTCTCCTCCTTACTTATACGGGATCAGCTCGCGGATCTTCTTGGCTTCGCAATCGGCGATATAGCCGGTCTGGCGCAGGCCGCGAAGGCGCTTGGTGCTTTTCTTGGTGAGGATATGGCTCTTATAGGCCTTGCCTCTTTTGATCTTACCAGTCTTGGTAAGGCTGAAGCGTTTGGCAGCACCCCGGTGGGTCTTGATCTTTGGCATGGGGTATTCCTCCTGTTGAAAGTTAATTGTTTTTCGGTGTTAATATCATGAACATATTGCGTCCCTCCTGCTTGGCAGGCCGGTCGATCGCAGCATTGTCCTTGACCATTTCGTAGAAGGCGTTCATTACATCCAGCCCGATGTCTCCGTGCTTGGCCTGCCGGCCCCGGAAGCGGATGGATACCTTGACCTTATCGCCATTGGTGAAGAACTTGATGGCGTTTTTGGCCTTGACCTCCATATCGTGCACATCGATGGTGGCGCTTAGGCGGATCTCCTTGAGTTCGATCACCTTTTGGTTTTTACGCTGTTCCTTTTCGCGTTTCCCCTGTTCGAATTTGTATTTTCCATAGTCCATGACCTTGCATACCGGGGGTACGGCGTTTGGGGCGATCTTGACCAGATCCAGGCCCGCTTCGTCTGCCATACGCATGGCCACGTCCAGGGATACAACGCCCTGCTGATTTCCCTCCGCGTCGATCAGGCGCACTTCCTTGTCGCGGATTTGTTCATTGATGAACAGCTCATCCTTAGCGATGGTGGACACCTCCATTAAAAAATAAATTAGCGGGCATAAACAGCCCGCTATCCTGCGAAAATAACCAAGTCCTTTGGTTTGCCATAACCGCGCCTGGCCGATGCCGGCGGGTGAGAAGCGGGCGGCTCCTGCTTTGCCTTAGCTATTATATGTCCCCCGCCGCCCAAAGTCAAGGCTTTTTTCAAAAAGCAGCTTTTGTTTTACCTGCTCCGCACCCATTCCGCCACCGCGGGCAGCACGTCCCGGTTCCGGAAGAATACGTTGGAAAATTCCGCCTCCGTCAGGGGCGCCGTCCGGGTGCCGATCTCGATGGTTACAGAGGGGATCTTCCGCTGGAGCATGGCCCAATCCTTATAGCCCCCGAAGCTGTCCCCGCTATCCCCCAGGGGCTCGTAGGCGCTAACCTCTTTAATTGCCTCCGCCAGGTGCATGGAGGCGGCGTTTACAGCCGGGTCTTCCCCGAATTCCCAATAGATGGCGCTGCCGGTGGCGTGATAGCTCAAGGTGGCGTCAAAGGCATACCGGTCGGTATAGGCCACCAGAGCCTGGGTCTCCGGCTCGCTTTCCGGGGCCTCCCCCCGGTAGTTCATAAAGGAAGGGGCCTGGGTGGTATCGATATTCTCCCACAGGGCGTCAAAGTTCCGGTTCAGGTCCACCCCCCTGGCATTGGCCTGCCACTGGGACAGGTACACCGTGCCCGTATCCACGCTCAGGCCCTTTTGCCCGTCGCTGGTATAAATTTCCATAATGGATTCCGGCATGGTCTCCCCCTGCTGGATGGTCACCCCGTCTGGGTTGGACATGGGCAGGATATGGAAGCACACCTCCGCCTCCCCGCCCTGCTGCAAAAGCCGCTCCGCCAGGGCGGTACACAACAAGGCGGTCATATGCTCCCGGGCATGGATGGACCCCTGCACGAACACATGGTGGGCCGCCTCCACATCCCCGATGACGATCACCTGCAGCGCCCGGCCCTCCACGCTTTGGCCGGCGCTTTCCAGGAAACACAGGGCCGGGTACTTGGCCGCTAGCGCATCCAGATCCTGCAGCATCTGTTCATAGGAATATTTCTCCACCGGCTGCACCACTTCCAGCCCAAAGGCGGCGTAATCCTCCACCTTTAAGTAGCCGGCGATCGCATAGCCCACCTGTCCGGTGGATTCCAGCTGTACCCGGGCAAACCGTTGGCTTTGATAGCCCAATACCTTCACCCGATCCCCGGGCAGCAGGGTGCCGATCAGGTCGGACTTGGAGGAGGAGCTTTCCCGCAGGTTGATGCCGTCCTCGCACTCCACTACGAAGATATCCTCCGTCACATAGGGCCCCGGCGTTGGGGATGGGGTGGGTACCGCCGCCTGGGGCGTCGGCCCCGCCGGCTCATACTGCACATCCGTCACGTCTACGATTTGGGACGACGGGGAACAGCCGCCCAGCAAAACCGCCGCAAGGATCAAACCCAAGGTTCTTTTCATGTTGCCCCTCCCAAGATAAGATGTCGCTTCGTTTCAGGCCCCCAGCCAGCGCCGGCAATACGCCGCAGCCTGCTCCAACACGTCTTCCCCCTTCACCGCGTTGGTCAGGGCCGCGCTGCCCTGGGCCATATCCGGCTTGCCGCCGCCCCGCCCCCCGGCGAGGCCGTTGACCGCCAAACACAGTTCCTTCATGCTGGCCTCCACCCCGGCGCTCCGGGCCAGCTGGTAATACAGGGTATCTCCCTTCCGGCTGAACAGCAGGGCCACCACGCCGGCTTCCCCGCATAGCTTTTCCGCCAGCAGCTTCAGCTCCCCCATATCCAGCCCTTCCAGCAGGGCCGCCGCCAGCCGGATGCCTCCCAGGGCCTCCCCGTTGGCCAGCAGCTCCCCTGCCCGATACGTCAGCAATTCGCCGGTGCGCTGCTTCAGCTCCCGCTTGCAGCCGGACAGCTCGTCCCCCTGGCGCACCACCGCCTCCAGCGCGTCCTCGCTCTTGACGGAAAACCGCCGGGCCACTTTGTCCAGCTCCGTCTTTTCCCGCCAGGCCCGTTCCACCCCCCGCATCCCGCAGGAGAACCACAGCCGGGTGCCGCCCTTATACTTGGCCGCGCTGTCGATGTGGATGTAGCCGATCTCCCCGGCGCGGGACACATGGGTGCCGCAGCAGGTGCAGGAATCCACCCCCGCCACGTAGACGATGCGTACCGGGCCCGTTAAGCCCGCCGCCTTTTTCCGCAGGGTCATTTCTGCCAGCTCCGCCCCATCCACTACCTGGATCCGGGTGGGCTGGTTCCGCTGCACCGCCTGGTTGGCGGCCAGCTCCAGGGCATGGAGCTGCTCCTCATCCAGGAATATATCCAGATCCAGCGTAACGTAATCCGCCGCCATGTGAAATCCTACATTTTTCGCCCCAAAAAGGGCGTATGCCAGCCCGGAAAGCACATGCTCCCCGCTGTGCTGGGCGCTATGGTCCCGGCGCAGATCCTCCCGAGCCTTGACCAGCACCTGCGTCCCCGGCTGGATGGGCCGATCCGTCCGGTGGAAAACCAGCTCCCCTTCCTCCCGGGCATGGCTGACTTCGGCTAGTACCGCTCCGGTCTCTATGTGGCACAGCTGCCCCTGGTCGCTCAGCTGCCCGCCGCCCTCCGGAAAGATCACCGTGGCGTCCAGGCAGAGTGCATACCCATTCTCCACCGCCCGGCATTCCAATACCCGGGCCGTACAGGTAAGGGTATCCTGCCCTTCCCCGGGATAATACAATCGCTTTGTCATGATAGGTCCCGCCTCCTGCTCGTTCCGTTTCTAATATATCATAATACCAAATTCAGCTGGCATTGCCAGCCAATAAATTTACAATTTGGTCAAAAAAGGGAAGGCTACCGCCTTCCCCTTGTGGAAAATCCCGCGCCTAGTTGACGCCCACATAGCTGACCCGCTTTTCATACAGGGTGACGGGGATCTCCTCCCGCCAGGCAGCCAGGGTCTCCTGATAAACCTCGTTCTGCTTCTGGGTATTCAGGTAATTCAGGATCTCCTCCTCCACCTCTTCAAAGGCCAAAGGCTCCGTGGAAACATCCCCGCACCGGCGGATGATGTGATACCCGTTGCTTCCTTCCACGATGCCGGAGGTATCGCCTTCCTCCTTCAGCTCCATGGCAGCGTCATAAAAGGCCTTGTCATACACGCTGTCAAAGCCCTCGCCGATCAGATAGCCCAGGCTCTTATTCGGCTCGTTGGTCATACCGGGATCCTCGCCGTAGTCCTCGATCAGCTTGTCGAAGTCCTCGCCGGCCTGCACCTTTTCCAGCACCGTTTCCGCCAGGGCTTTGGAGTCCCGGAAGGAAGCGGAGGAGGAATCGGACAGGGTATCCTCGCTGGACTCGTCCGCAGTTGCCTCATCGTTCATGATGAGGATGTGCTTTACATAGAACAGGCCCTCCGGCGCCACCAGGGGCTGTACCTCGCCATAGTAGGAGTAATACTGGGAATCCGTATAGTACGCCACAGGATCGGCGGCATATTCTTCCTTCTGGGCTTCTAGCTGCTCGTCATACCAAGCCCGGACCTCCTCCTCGGTTACGGAGGGCACCTTGGCCTTTTCCTGCTCGACGAGCTTATTGCTCAATGCCTGGTCCAAAGACCCTTGCTCCGTCTCTTCCTTCACCTGGGCAAAGGTCACGCCCGCGGATTTGTACGCCGCGTCAAAGGCCTCGATGGCGGCCGCTTCCCGCTCCGCCTCATCGGTGATGCTTTCATCCAGATAGCTGCTCAGGTAGGAATCCAGAATGGATTGGGCGGACTCCATGGCCTCCGCAGTCTCCTCCTCGGTGAGGGTGATATTCCGGCTATGGGCAACGGCCAGGGGCAGCGAAGCCTCCACCAAGTCGTCAAACACCATGGCCCGGGCTTCCTCCAGGCTTTCGGCGGTAGAGGTATCCACCATACCATAGGAAGAATAGGTATCAAACAGGTTTGCAAACTGGGAGTAGGTAATCTCCACATCCCCCACCTTTGCGACCACGGGGTTGGAAATCACCGCGCTGCACCCGCCCAGCATCAGCACGGCCAACACCAGGGCGCAAATACGCAAAAGGGTCTTCTGGTTGTTCATATCAGTTGCGATCTCCTTTGTTTTTGCCCGATGGGCATATCATCAGCCTTATCATTTTATACGCTGGCCAGCGGCCTGTCAACCGCCGACATGCTTCTGCCAAGTTTTTGTAGAAAGAAATTACAAAATAGGCTATAATAGGGAAAGATATGCGCCGCTAAAATGCATTTTTCAAACCGGGGATGCTTTCTTTACGGCTTCCCTACCGCATTTTTCCGGGGCCGATAGGAGGTGCATCTTGAAGCATATACCCAATATCCTTTCCGCGATCCGTTTGATTATGGTGGGGATATTCGCCTATTTTTTTCAGCAAGGAAACTATTTGGCCGCTGTGTTGGTTTATGGCGCGGCTTTTTTAACGGATATCTTAGACGGATATCTGGCGCGGCATTTTCATTGGATCACGGATCTTGGCAAGATCTTGGACCCCCTGGCGGACAAGCTGATGCTGCTGTGCGCCCTGTTCTGCTTCTATCGGGCGGGCTGGCTCCCCCTGTTCATCCCCCTGGCGGCGGCGGTCAAGGAGCTGGCTATGCTGCTGGGCGGCCTGATGGTGCTGGGGAAGCGGAAGCTGGTGGTAGTCTCCGATTGGTGGGGGAAATTCGCCGCGGGCTTTTTCAACGTGAGCGTATTGCTGACGCTGATCGCCAACCTGGCAAAAATGCCCTTTTTGCATCGGATCACCCTGCCCCTATTTTGCCTGGCCATCCTTTTTGCCTGCATCGCCTGCGTCCACTATGCCCGCACCCAGGTGCTCAACAGCGGCCAGCAGGCCGCCTCCACTGATAAAAAGGAATCATGACGGCCGGCGCATAGGCCATTTCCGTTGCTTCCTATATTTTATTTATTCCGGCCCGCCTTTTCACGCCGGATCCCAATGCTTTGACACATGCAAAGCCGGCGCTTGCCCTGCGGGGAAAGCGCCGGCTTGCCTTTTGGGGATCAGCGGCCGCTGTCCCCGTAGTTGGCCAGCACCCTAGCGGAAGGGTCGTTCACATCGCAGCCGGTCCAGTCTTTGTTTGGCATCCAAAAATCCTTGACCATGGCCGCCTGGCCGGGATAATACCGCTCGAAGATCTCCCGATATAGCAGGCTTTCCTTGGTAAAGGGCCTGGCAAAGTCATAGCGGCTGCGTTTTTTCTGATATTCCGCCTGGGTATAGCAGCTTTCTGCGTAGGCCTTCAGATCGTCCACCATGGAGTGGCCCACCGCGTCGGAAAACGCCGCTTTTTCCCGGTAAAGGATGCTTAGCGGAAGCCAATCCCCTTCAAAGGCCCGCCGGAGCAGATATTTGCCCTTGTGATAACGGTTCATCTTCATGGCCGGGTCTATGCGCATCACATACCGGACGAAATCCAAATCCCCAAAGGGTACCCGCGCCTCCAAGGAGTTTGCCGAAATGCACCGGTCCGCCCGCAGCACGTCGTACATATACAGCTCATCTACCCGCTTCTTGGCCTCCGCCTGGAAGGCGGCCGCGTCCGGGGCAAAATCCGTATATTTGTAGCCGAATAGCTCGTCGCTGATCTCCCCTGTGAGCAGAACCCTGATATCCGTTTGCTGATGGATGGCCTTGCACACCAGATACATGCCCATGCTGGCCCGGATGGTGGTAATGTCGTAGGTGCCAAGGACGCTGATCACCTCCTCCAGGGAGCGAATCACCTCTTCCTTGGTCATAAAGACCTCCGTATGGTCGCTGCCGATGTAATCCGCCACCTGTCTTGCATATTTTAGGTCGATGGCGTCCTTATCCATGCCGATGGCAAAGGTGCGGATGGTCTTTTTCGACCCCAGGAGCTTTTGGGCGATGGCGCACACCAGGCTGCTGTCCAGGCCGCCGGAGAGCAAAAACCCCAGGGGCGCGTCTGCGTCCAGCCTTTTTTCCACCCCGCGGATCAGCTTTTCCCGGATGTTTTTACACACCGTATCCAGATCGTCCCGGCAATATTCCTCCGGCGCCACCGTGGTAAGATCCGCAAAGGGCACAAATTTTCCATCCGCGTAATAGCAGCCCGGTGGGAAGGGCATCACTTTGCCGCAAAGCCCCATCAGGTTTTTCGCCTCGCTGGCAAAGGCGATGGTGCCGTCCCGCAAATAGCCGTAAAATAGCGGCCGGATGCCGATGGGGTCCCGGGCGGCGATCAACTGCCGCTTCCTTGCGTCATACAGGATCAAGGCGAACTCCGCGTCCAGCTGCCGGAACATATCTACCCCATACTTCCGGTACAGGGGCAGCAGCACTTCGCAATCGGATTGGCTTTGAAAGGTATATTCCGCCTCCAGCGCCGCCCGCAGCTTGCGAAAGCCGTAGATTTCTCCATTGCACACCACCATATCCCCCTCCAGGGAAAAGGGCTGCATCCCCTCGGGGCTCAGGCCCATGATGGCCAGCCGGTGGAAGCAAAGATAGCCCGTGGGCGTCTCCTGGATACGGGTCATGTCCGGCCCCCGTTGCAGGGTGCGGTCAAAGCAGGTAGCCAGCTGGGCAAAGTCTACTTTTTTGCTCTCGATTCCCATGATAGAACACATAAAAAGCACCTCCGAAATTGCAGCGCCCTAAAAAACATTTTTTAGGACGAATCGCTGCTATCCGCGGTGCCACCTAATTTATTGCAAATGCAATCCCTTTTCCGGCTCTAACAAGCCTAGCGGCTGTAACGCGCCGCCCGCGTCGCCCCTACCGGCCTAAGGTCAGGCTTTGGGTTTGCTGCTCCCGAGTGTTATTCGCGCAGGGCCTTGTACGGGATTCCCACCATCGCCCGCTCTCTAAGACTGGTGTCCGGCGCTACTTGTCTCGATCCAAGCATTTAAAATATGGGAATAATGATACCACCCAACCGGCGAATTGTCAACAGAAAAAAACTTTCTCTCCTCGGCACGAAAAAGCCGCCGGCCTATGGCCGGCGGCATGGAAGAACCAGCCTTAGGGCAGCAGCGTCTGAATGTATTCGCAGGCGATATTCACCCCGCTCACCACCGCGGTGGAGCTGATGGTGGCGTTGGTGACCGCGTCCACATCCGTCCCCAGGGCGATGGGGGCGTTCAGCCCGGCAAACTGGTCGGTAAAGGCCGCATCCCGGGTTTTGGCGCCCAGGCCCATGGTTTCGGAAAAGTTGGGGCCGCCTACGCTGATGCCGGTGATGATCCCGGCCGTGTCCATGCCCACAGTCACCTGGATCTCCCCGCCATAGCCCTTGACGGTGACCTGGGCCACATAGCCCACGGCCGCCTCGCCCACAAGGCCCTGATAGCAGCTATCCAGCCCGGCGTCCTCCGCCACCTCCAGGGGCTCAAACGCCTCCGCCTGGGGCAACACCGCCCGGCGGGCCTCCTCATCCTTGATCAGGGTCTGCTGGGCAATGACCGGGGCGGTCAGCTCGTTGGTAAAGCCCAGTAGCAAGCCAGCCACCAGGGCGATCAAGCCCAGGGTGATCCATGCGGGGATTCCTTTTTTCATAAAAACCATACGCTCCTTTAAAAGCAAAATAAACGATGTGTTATTTATTTTCGTGTTTTGAATGATCCATCGCTTCCATAGCAGAAAAGGTAGCCTTGGCGGCCACGCCTGTAAGCATCCCTGTTATTATAGCGGAAACCAGCAGGATTGGCAAGTAGGAAAGCACAGGGGCCACCCCGATCACCAGGGCGGCAGCCGCCAGCTGGCCCAGATTATGGCACACCGCGCCGCAGACGGAAACCCCGATCAACCCCATACCGGACAAGCGCTTTGCCCCCAGCATGGCGCACAGGCTGCAAACGCCCCCGGCCAAGCTGTATAAATATGCGCTGGGTGTGCCGAAGAGCAGCCCGCTGAGCAGCACCTTGCCCAGCATCAGCCAGGCGGTCTGCTTCCCGCCCAACGCATATAAACCAAACAGCAGCACCGTATTCCCCAGCCCCAGCTTCACCCCGGGCAGGCCCGGGGCAATGGGCAGCAGGCTTTCCACATAGCCCAGCACCAGCGCCAGCCCCATAAACAGGCCGAACCGGGCGATCTCCTTTGCCTTCATTCCCCATCCTCCACCAGCTCCACGCTCACCTGGTTGGGCAGGCATATGATCCACCTGCCCAGGGACCGTTGCTGGGTCTCCCCCGGGATCAGCGGGCTTTGATGGACGCAGTCCTGGTTCGGGCAGCTGGCCGCCGCCATATATGCCTGCCCCTGTCGGATCACCAGCAGATTCCAGCTGCCGTCCGCCTGCTGGATGCGGATCTCCTGCTCCTCGGAAAGGGAGACCTCCTGGTATAGCGATTCCCCCACGTAGATCCGCAGCCGGCACCCGCCGCCTTTTCCCCGGACCGCCAGGGCCACGATCCCCGCCAGGGCCAAAAGCCCCAGGACCAGCCAGATATCCTTGCCCGTCAACAGCCGGGCCTTCGCCTTCCCCATGGGCTTTTGCACCTCCCTCCTAAACCATTCCCGCGCCCCGGCTGTTCGCCAACGGGCTTTATTATAGATAAAAACTATAATGTAGGGAATATTATAGATCCTCTACCCGAATCGTCTCCGGGGCGCCCCCCCGGATGCGAAACAGCCGCCAGCCCTCCTCCAAGCCCTGGGAAAGGGCGGCCTTAAGCTTCCCGGCGTCCTGCTCCTCCACCCGCAGCGAGATGCCGCACCCCGCCTGAACCGCCCGCAACGTAGGCATTACGCACACGGGCACCAGGTCCTTGAAGCGCCGCTGGGCAGCGATGGCCTGGTGGGTGGATGCAAAGGACAGCATGTAATACGTATCCGCGCGCATAGCATCCCTCCTGTTTTTTTCATTATAAGATATTGTGTTTTGCCCGGCAATGGGCTATCATTGTTTATAGATAATTCCCAATGAAAAGGAGTCCTTCCAGTATGGCACATTACATCGACGCAATGGGCAAAGCCTGCCCCCAACCCGTTATCTTAGCCAAGCAAGCCCTGGACGCCGGCCAGGTCCCCCTCACCATCGACGTGGATAACCCCACCGCCGTGGAAAACCTCAAGCGCATGGCCGCCAGCCGGGGCGTGGAGGCCCAGGTTTCCGAAGCCGGCGGCCGCTACTCCGTCACCTTCCAGCAAAGCGGCCAGGCCGCCCAGCCCCAGGCCCAGAAGGGCTCCTATGGGGTGTTCATCGGCAAGGAATGGGTTGGAGACGGGGATCCGACCCTGGGCGGCAACCTGATGAAGATGTTCCTTTACACCCTCTCCCAGAGCGAGGATGTGCCCGCCGCCCTGCTGTTCATGAACGGCGGCGTCAAGCTCCCCGCCGGGGACGCGGCGGATGTAATCGACAGCATTCGCGCCCTGGAGCAAAAGGGCGCCGCCGTGCTGGTATGCGGCACCTGCCTGAACTTCTTCGGCATCGCCGACAAGCTGCAGGTGGGCACGGTGAGCAACATGTACGATATCGTATCCAAAATGCAGGCCTGCGATAAGGTCATCACCGTGTAAGGCGGCCCTGTCCAGGACCTGAAAAAAGTGGCGGTCATGCCACTTTTTTCAGGTCCTTTTTTTGCCTCCGGCTCAGTCGCCAAAGCCTGTGCCCACATCCCGGGCCGCCCGGATAAGGGGATGGTCCGTGGGCAGGAACTTGGTTTTGCTGGCGGCCTCCTCTAGGGGCACCGCCACAATGGCGCCGTTTTGCATGGCCACCATGTTGCCGTAGCGCTTTTCCATGATCAGCTGGGCTGCTCCCGTGCCGAACTGGGTGGCCAGCACCCGGTCGTAAGGGCAGGGCGGGCCCCCCCGCTGATAGTGCCCCGGGATGGTGACCCGGGTCTGCTGGCCGGTCAGGGACTGCAATTCCTTGGCGATGCGGTAGGATATGGTGGGATAGTCGCTCCGCTCCTTCAGCGCCCGGCGCTCATCCTCGGAAAGCAGGGCGTCTCCCTTGGCCACCGCCCCCTCCGCCACCGCCAGGATGGAATAATGCCGGCCCTGGCGCTTGCGCCGCTCGATGGTCTCCGCCACGGATTCCAGGTCGTAGGGGATCTCCGGGATAAGGATCACGTCCGCTCCGCTGGCGATGCCCGCATGGAGGGTGAGCCAGCCCGCATCCCGGCCCATCAGCTCCACGATGAAGATCCGCCGGTGGGAGCTGGCGGTGGTGTGGATATAATCCATCACGTTGGTGGCAATATCCACCGCGCTTTGAAAGCCAAAGGTCATCTCCGTGCCATAGATGTCGTTATCGATGGTTTTCGGCAGGGTGATCACGTTCATGCCGGCGTCCATGAGCAGCTTGGCGCTCTTCTGGGTGCCGTTCCCTCCCATCACCACCACGCAGTCCAGGTTTAGCCGGGTATAGGTATCCAGCATAGCGGGCATCATGTCGTTGCCGTCTGCATCCAAAATGGCCTGGCCGGGGATGTATTTCTGCCTGGATGTGCCCAGCAGCGTGCCGCCCACGCTAAGAATGCCGGAAAAATCCTTGGCCTCCATAAAGCGGTAATCGCTTTCCGCCAAGCCCCGGTATCCGTCGTACATGCCGAAGATCTCGATGTTCTCCACATATTGGGTCAGGGCCTTCCCCACGCCCCGTATGGCTGCGTTTAAGCCCTGACAATCCCCGCCGCTGGTGAGGATAGCTACCCGGGTCTTTCGCTTCATAAATGGACCGCCTCCTTGTCTGCTTGCTTCATCAAAGCCGGTCAATATATACCCGCTATGACGCTATAATAAGTATAGCATACCCGGCCCCTATGCAATAGCCCCTTCTTCCCGCCCCCTTGCCGTTTCATTCCAAACGGCGCCCCAGCCCGCCCCTTCTCCATCCTTTTCCCCCGCCCTGCCGCCTGGGGGGGTATTCCCGATATCTTTACAAAATCCTTCCTACCCTGTTGACAAGCGGCGAAGGCCGGCTTATAATATATATGAACAATTGCTCATATGAAAGGATGTTGTTCTATGATCCATTACGACCAAACGCCCCAATGCGAATTTATCCACGCCCATCCGGAGCTGATCCAGCGGATCCAGCGAACCCTGCCGGACGAGGGGGTATTATGCGACCTGGCGGAGCTGTTCAAGGTATTCGGGGACTCCAGCCGGATCAAGCTGCTGCAGCTGCTCATGGAGGGAGAGCTTTGCGTATGCGACATGGCCCAGCTGCTGGGCATGAGCCCAAGCGCGGTATCCCATCAGCTGCGGGTGCTTAAGGCGGCGGACCTGGTGAAATTCCGCCGGGAGGGGAAGGCCGTGTTCTATTCCCTGGCGGACGACCACGTGCGCACCATCATCAGCAACGGCATGGAGCATGTGCTGGAATAACCCGGGCGGGGCCTATTTCAAAATGATGATCGTTTAAGGAGGAGCTCTCAGATGCGGAAAACCTTCATGATGGAAGAACTGGATTGCGCCAACTGCGCAGCCAAAATGGAAGCGGGCATTCAGCAAATTGACGGCGTGGAAAGCGCCAGCATCAGCTTCCTGACCCAAAAGCTCACCATCAGCGCCCCCGAGGAGCAGATGGAACGCATCCTACAGGAGGCGGCCAAGATCTGCCGCCGGATCGAACCGGATTGTCGGATCCGCTTGTAGGGATGGGGCGCGGGGGAAATCGGCTATGACAAAGAAACAAAAGCGCATCGCCCTGCGGGTGGCCGTCAGCGGCCTGATGCTGGCGCTGGGATATTTGGTCCCGGATGGACTCTCCCTGTATCTGTTTTTGCCGGCCTATGTGCTGATCGGTTACGACGTATTGTACCATGCCGGCCGGAACCTGTTTACCGGGCAGCTCTTCGATGAGAATTTCCTCATGTGCCTGGCCACCGTGGGCGCCCTGGCCACCGGGGATTATCCGGAAGCGGTGTTCGTGATGCTGTTTTACCAGGTGGGCAGCCTGTTTGAAAGCTACGCGGTGGGCCGTTCCCGGGCCTCCATCGCAGAGCTGATGAACATCCGGCCGGATATGGCTCGGGTGCTCCGGGATGGGCAGCCCCAGGAGGTGGCCCCGGAGCAGGTGCAGGTGGGCGAGACCATCCTGGTGGCCCCCGGGGAACGGGTGCCCTTGGACGGGGTGGTGGCCCAGGGGGAAAGCGCCCTGGATACCAGCGCCCTGACCGGGGAGTCCCTTCCCCGGAACCTGGTTCCCGGGGACGAGGCCCTCAGCGGCTGCATCAACCAAAGCGGCCTTTTGGAGATCCGGGTCACCAAGCCCTTTGGCCAATCCACGGTGAACAAAATCCTGGAGATGGTGGAACATGCGGCCTCCAAAAAGGCCCGCACCGAAACCTTCATCACCCGCTTTGCCCGGTACTATACCCCCTGCGTGGTGGTATGCGCCCTGCTGCTGTGCCTGCTGCCGCCCCTTTTCACGGGCCAGCCCTTTGCCATCTGGCTCCGCCGGGCCCTGATCTTCCTGGTGGTGTCCTGCCCCTGCGCCCTGGTGATCTCCGTGCCCCTAGGGTTCTTCGGGGGCATCGGCGGCGCGTCCCGCCAGGGCATCCTCATCAAGGGCAGCAACTATTTGGAAGCCCTCTCCCACGCCCAAATTGTCGCCATGGATAAGACCGGTACCCTCACCCAGGGCCGCTTTTCCGTGCAGGCCTGCTACCCCGTTCCCGGCGTGGACCAGGCCGCCCTGCTGGAAGCCGCCGCCCTGGCGGAAAGCTACTCCTCCCATCCCATTGCCCAGTCCCTGCGGGAAGCCTGGGGCCAATCCCTCCAGGGCCATCAGGTGGAGCAGGTGCAGGAGCGCCCGGGGCATGGGGTGCGTGCCTTGGTAAACGGCGCCTGGGTTGCGGCCGGCAGCGAAGGCTATCTTGCTTCCCTGGGCTTCCGGCCGGAAGCTCAGGCCGGGCATGTGGGTACCCTGGTCCATGTGGCCCGGGGGGAAACCTATCTTGGGTATATCCACATCGCGGACCAGCTCAAGCCCGACGCCATCCAGGCCATCTCCGGGCTGCGGGCTGCCGGCGTAGAAAAGCTGGTGATGCTCACCGGGGATTCCACCCCCGTGGCCGCCCATATGGCCGCCCTGCTTGGGCTGGATGAATTTCACAGCGAACTTTTACCCGAGGATAAGGTGACCTATATGGAAGCCCTGCGGGCCCAGCTCCACAAGGGCGCCCTGGTGTTCGTGGGGGACGGCATCAACGACGCCCCGGTGCTGGCCCAGGCGGATGTCGGAATCGCCATGGGGGGCCTGGGCAGCGACGCCGCCATCGAAGCCGCAGACGTGGTCATCATGGACGACCACCCCGCCCGGATCCCCGTGGCCATCTCCATCGCCCGCAGGACCATGGCCATCGTGTGGCAAAACATCGTGTTTGCCCTGGGGGTCAAGGCCATCGTATTGGTCATGGGCGCCCTGGGGGTCGCCACCATGTGGGAGGCCGTGTTTGCGGACGTAGGGGTATCCGTGATCGCCATCCTCAACTCCATGCGGGCTCTGCAATTGAAACACCGGTAGCTCTCCCATTGCGCAAAGGCGCCGCCTGCTTCGGTCCCGGCCATGGTTTCCCCTGGCTGGGACGCCCCGCAGGCGGCGCCGTGTGTTTGTTTCGTTTGCCGGGCCTTATGCCTGGACCAAATCCGCCTCCTGTAGCTCCGATTCCCCCTTATGCCGGGCCATAAGCCTTCGATACACCACAAAGTAAAAGGCCAGCTCCACCAGGAAGGTGACGATCCAGGAGACCGGATAGGACAGATACAGCATATTCAGGGTGCGGTTGGCGGCAAACAAGGTATAGATCCAGATGATCCGCAGGCCGCACGCGCCGCACAGCACCACCACCATGGGGGTAAAGGAAGAACCCATTCCCCGCATGGAAGCCACCATCACGTCGATAAAGCCCATGAAGAAATATACGGTATTCACCATGAACATCCGCTGTACGCCATAGTCCACTGCGGCGGGATCCGTAGGCAAATAGATCTCCAGCAGGAACCGGGACGCGGCCAGGAAGGCGGCGGACATGACGACGCCTACCAAAAACACCACGCTTAAGCAGATCCAGGTGATCCGGTGGATCCGGTGGTATTGGCGGCCGCCCACATTTTGCCCCACAAAGGCCAGGGCCGCCTGGGAAATGGCATTCATGGCGGTGTAGATGAAGCCCTCCAGGTTGCTGGCGGCGGCGCTGCCCGCCATGGCCAGGGCGCCGAAGGAATTGATGGAGGACTGGATCAAGACGTTTGAGATGGAGAACACCGTGCTTTGCAACCCCGCCGGCAAGCCGATCCGCAGGATGGCCCAAACCTTATCCGGCTTGAGGGCCAGCTGCTTGGGATGGAATTGAAGGCAGCCTTCCGTGCGCATCAGGCATAGGATGATCAGCCCGGCGGAAATGTACTGGGAGATCACCGTGGCGATGGCAACGCCCGCCACCCCCAGGTGGAACCGGATCACCAGGAACAGGTTCAATATCACGTTGATCACCCCGGCGATGGATAGGTAATACAACGGCTGGCGGGTATTGCCCACCGCCCGCAGGATGGACGCGCCGAAGTTATAGACCATGCTGGCCGGGATGCTCAGGAAGAAGATGCGCAGATATAGGGCGGATTGCTCCAGCACCTCCGCAGGGGAATCCATCCACTCCAGAATGGTGCGGGAGGCGAAGAAGCCAAAGGTGCCCACGATCACGCCCAGAATCAGGCTCAGGGAAAAGGCCGTATGGATGGTCTCGCTTACTTCGGTGTAGTTTTTCGCCCCATAATGCTGGGCCACCGCCACGCTGACCCCCACGGACAAGCCCAGGAACAGGTTGACCGTCAGGTTCACCAGGCTGGAGGTGGAGCCCACCGCCGCCAACGCCGTACTGCTGGCGAACCGGCCCACTACGATAATATCCGCCGCGTTGTATAATAGCTGCAACAGCCCTGTGAAAATCAGGGGCAAGGAGTAGGCTATAATCTTTTTCAGAAGCGGCCCATGGCACATGTCCACTTCATACTTGCTTCGCTGCACCTGCTTATCCAAGGTTTAACCAAACCTCCATTTCTTCTGTATACATCGTACTTCCGTCCGCCAGGATGAAGAAGGCCTCCACCCCATAGGCCGCCGCCAGGGCAAGCCCCTCCTCCGCCCCCAGGGCGAAGCAGGCGGTGCTCAGGGCGTCCGCCAGCAGGCTGCTCTGGGCCAATATGCTGACGGATGCCACCCCGTTTTGTATGGGATATCCGGTGTGGGGATCCAGGATGTGATGGTACCGCACCCCATCCAGGTCGAACCCCCGCTCATACACGCCGCTGGTGACCAGGCTATAGCCGCTTGGCAGGGAAACGACCCCCACCCCGCTGCCATACTGGCCTGCCGGGTCCTGTATAGCCACCTGCCAGGGGCCCCGGCGTTCGTTTTGTCCCAGGGCCTTTACATTTCCCCCGATGTTGACCAGCGCGTCAGTAACGCCCCGGTCCGCTAAAAACGAAACCAGGGCATCTGCCACATATCCTTTTGCAATCCCCCCCAGGTCGATGGATTGTCCTTCCCCCAGGCGCACCCCCGCCGGGGCGATGGTCACCTGGGTATAATCCACCAGGGCGGCCGCCTCCGCCAGGGCCGCCGCCTCGGGCAGCGCCGGGGCCTCCGCCTTGAAATCCCACAGGGCGGAAGCCGGAGCAATGGTCACGTCAAACCAGCCGTGGCTGGCCTCGGATACTTCTTGCGCCATGGAAAGGATGGCCCGGGTTTCCTCGCTTACCGGCACCCTTTCCCCCTGGGCGTGGTTGAGCCGCCACACGTCGCTATCCTGGCGATTTTTGCTTAGCAGGGCCTCATAGCGGGCGCATTCCTGCAACGCCTCCTGCAGCACGGATTCCTTGCAGCGGCCCTGCAAGCTCACAAAGGTGTCAAAATAATAGCCCAGCGCCGTATTCCAGCGCGGGGCGCAGCCTCCCGAAGCAGCGGCAAAGGCAATTATAAGCGCAAAGGCTACGCTTCGCAATAGCTTTTTGACCATACACATTCCTAACATCCGTCGATCAATATTAAGGTAGCATAAACGCCGAGGAAACACAAGCCCTTCCTGTGAAGAGAGCGGAACAGCGCACCTTTTTTCCCCGATTGTGGGTATCGGCTTTTTTCTAGGGTGTTTCGCATTTTTCTTCGGGGGATATCCTGCGCTTACGGCAAGCCCCCTCCATGCGCGGCGTTCCGCTCCATCCCTGCGGGCCGGCGGCCGTTTCCTTGTAACCACGCCGGCTCTGCGGGGTTGGAAAATAAAAAAACAATATATCGTGTATTGACTTTTGTTTTTTCCTGTGCTATCATTGCCCCATCATTTAATTTGGGGAAGCCGGAGAAAGGAGCAGCCATGTACCAGTTCGCGTACGCCAATATGGCCCGTATGGATGCGCACAAGCGTGCGTCTCATGGTGCTGCTCGCACTTCCGGCGCTTCTGCGCAGGTATATGTACTGGGCACCGCGCTTGCGGTGTCCATTCTTATTTGCGGGCTTGTAGGCATGGTACGCCTGCTCGGCCTGGTCATCCTGCTTAGCCTGCTGGTACATGAGCCTCCGCGCCGTCTAAGAACCCAATAAATCCATTGGTTCGTATACTTAGGCGGCGCCGTTCCAGGAACGGAGCCGCTTTTTAAGTATAAAGTTGCAATGAAAAAAAGGAGAAGGAAAAACCATGAAGAAGATCGTTTCTACCCTCATTGCCCTTGTGATGGTCCTGGTTTGTTTCGCGGGCTGCTCCAGCGCTCCCGCGGCTGACAGCAGCACCCCTGCGGCTGACAGCGCGGCTACGTCGGAAGAAGCCGCCGACAGCGCCGGCACCATCAAGGTCGGCGTTTTGGCCCCCCTGACCGGTTCCGTGGCGGAATACGGCGTGGCGGTCGCCAACGGCGTGAAAATGTATGTGGAAGAGCTCAACGCTGCCGGCGGCATCAACGGCAAGCAGGTTGAGCTGGTCGAATACGACGAGGAAGGCGATAGCGCCAAGGCTGTTACCGGCTACAATTCCCTGGTAGATCAGGGCGTCACCGCCATCATCGGCGACGTGACCACCGCCCCCACCGTGGCTGTTGTGGTGGAGAGCCAGGCCGACCAGATGCCCATGATCACCGCTTCCGCCACCGCTGACGCGGTCACCGTGGCCGAGGACGGCACCGTGTATGAGAACATGTTCCGTTCCTGCTTCATCGACCCCTTCCAGGGCAGCAAGATGGCTTCCTTTGCCAGCGAGAAGCTGAGCGCAAAGACCGCCGCCGTGCTGTATAACACCGGCTCCGACTATTCCATCGGCTGCGCCGAGGCCTTCCAGGAGCAGGCTGCCGCCATGGGTATGGAGGTCGTGGCTGTGGAGAGCTATGCGGATGGCGCCACCGAGTTCCAGAGCCAGCTCACCAACATCGCTTCCAAGGCCCCCGATGTGCTCTTCATCCCGGATTACTATAGCGTAATCGCCCTGGTTGCCCAGCAGGCCAACGCCGCCGGCGTCACCGCCACCATGCTGGGTTCCGACGGCTGGGACAGCGTGCTGGATGTGGTCACCGACGCTTCCCTGCTGGAAGGCTCCTACTACTGCTCCGGCTACTCCATCCAGGATACCTCCGAAGCGGTGCAGACCTTTGTGAGCGCCTACCAGGAGAAGTATGACGCCTCCCCCAACATGTTTGCCGCCCAGGGCTATGACGCCGCCATGATCATGTGCGCCGCCCTGGCCAAGGCCGAAGAGCAGGGCCTCACCGCCGGCACCGCGGAATACATGGCCGCCGTCATCGACGCCCTGAACGCCACCGACATGGAGTGCGTCACCGGCCACGTGACCTACGACGAGTTCAACAACCCGGAAAAGACCGCTGCCATCATCAACATCACCGGCGGCGCCGCCGAGTTCTGGGGCAAGTACTAATTCCCGGATTCGTCTTACCCAATACGACACACTATCGCTGCTGCGGGGAAAACAGCCGTTTTCCCCGCACGGCATCGCAAATGAAGCCATAGCACTTGCGATGCCGCTTCCTATTTGAAGGAAAGGAATCACACTATGCTATTTTTGTCCCAACTGATCAACGGCTTGCAGCTGGGCAGCATTTACGCCCTGGTGGCCTTGGGTTACAGCATGGTTTACGGCATTATCATGCTGCTGAATTTTGCCCACGGCGATATCATCATGATGGGCGGGTATTTTGCCCTGGTCTCCCTGGCGGCCAGCTCCAACCCTGTCCTGGCGGTGATCGCCACGGTAGCAGGGTGCGTGGTGCTGGCCGTTGTCATTGAAAAGGTGGCCTATAAGCCCCTGCGGCAAGCCCCCCGTATCTCCCTGCTGATTACCGCCATCGGCGTATCCCTGCTGCTCCAGAACCTGGCCCAGCTGATCTGGACCGCCAATACCCGGGCCTTCCCCAGCACCATGATCATCCCCGCCATTACCTTTAACCTGGGCGGCCTCTCCATCAGCCTGAACGTCATCGTCACCATCGTGGTGGCCGTGATCTCCATGGTGCTGCTGGCCTTCATCGTGCAGAAAACCAAGATGGGCAAAGCCATGCGGGCCGTGAGCGAGGATACCGAAGCCGCCCAGCTGATGGGCATCAACGTGAACAATACCATCACCTATACCTTTATCATCGGCTCCGCCCTGGCGGGCATCGGCTCCATCCTCTATTGCTGCCGCTATCCCATCGTCAATCCCACCATGGGCTCCCTGCTGGGCCTTAAGGCCTTTGTTGCGGCCGTGCTGGGCGGCATTGGCTCCATCCCCGGCGCCATGATCGGCGGCTTTGCCATCGGCCTGGCAGAGGTGCTGGTCACCTCTATCGGCCTGTCCGCCTGGACGGACGCGGTGGTGTTCGCGGTGCTGATCGTGGTGCTGCTCATCAAGCCCACCGGCTTTATGGGCGCCAGCATGACCGAAAAGGTATAAGGAGGGCTGCCTATGAAATCCACGTATAAGCAGATCCCCATGGTGGCCCGGTATCTGATCAACACGGCGTTGATCGTGGCCTTTCTGGCCGTGGGTACCACGGTGATCTCCAGCGGCCTCATCAACCGGGCCCAAAGCTCCGTGGTGCTCCAGGTGGGCATCTACATCATCCTGGCGGTCTCCCTGAACATCGTCACCGGCTACCTGGGCCAATTGCCCCTGGGCCACGCGGGCTTTATGGCCGTAGGCGCCTACGCCGGGGCTATCTTCTGGAAAAGCAACCTGGGCGGCAGCCTGCCTACCGGGGTCGCCATTTTTATCGGCCTGGTGCTGGCCGGCATCGTAGCCGCCATCTTCGGCATCCTCATCGGCATCCCCGCCCTGCGGCTTAAGGGGGACTATTTGGCCATCATCACCCTGGGCTTTGGGGAGATCATCCGGGTGTGCATCATCAACCTGCCGGAGATCACCGGCGGCACCCCCGGTATGATGGGCATCCCTAAGCACGCCAGCTTCCTGGTGGTATACCTGGCGGTGGTGGTCACCTGCGCGGTGATCCACCTGATGATGAAATCCCGCCACGGCCGGGCCATCCTGTCCATCCGGGAAAACGAGATCGCTGCGGAAAGCTGCGGCATCAATATTACCTATTATAAGGTGCTGGCCTTTGCGGTCTCCTCCTTCTTCGCCGGGGTCGCCGGCGCCCTCTACGCGGGCTATCAGGGCTTGCTCACCCCCACCAGCTTCGACTTCATGGCTTCCATCAACATCCTGGTGATGGTGGTGCTGGGCGGCATGGGCTCCATGATCGGCTCCGTGATCGCCGCTGCGGTGCTCACCAGCCTGCCCCTGGCCCTCCAGGCCCTGAATACCTACCGGATGGTCATCTACTCCATCCTGCTGATCGCCACCATGATCTTCAAGCCCTCCGGCCTGATGGGGACCTATGACTTCTCCATGAGCCGGTTGCTGGAGAAGGTCATCAACGCCAAGCAGATCCGGGCGGAAAAGAAAGCCAAGAAAGCAGGTGACGCAAATGGATAAACTGGTTCGTGTTCCCGGCAACGCGCTGATCCCCGAGCGGGACCTGGGTAAGCTGCCCATTTTGGACATCCGCCATCTTGGCATCGACTTTGGCGGCCTGAGCGCAGTGGACGATTTTAACCTAACCATCGGCCGCACGGAGATCGCCGGCCTGATCGGCCCCAACGGTGCAGGCAAGACCACCGTGTTCAACCTGCTCACCAACGTATACCATCCCACCCGGGGCTCCATCCTGCTGGATGGGAAGGACACGGCGGGCAAAAAGACCTATCAGCTCAATAAGATGGGCATTGCCCGAACCTTCCAGAACATCCGGCTGTTCAAGAACCTCACCGTGGAGGATAACGTCAAGATCGGCCTGCACAACGCCACGGACTATTCCCTGGCCCAATCCATCCTCCGGCTTCCGGTATTTTGGAAGAAGGAAAAGAAGGCCCACGAGAAGGCCTTGGAGCTGCTTTCCATCTTCGATATGCAGGACATGGCGGACTGGAAGGCGGGCAGCCTGCCCTATGGGGCCCAGCGCCGGCTGGAAATCGTCCGGGCCCTGGCCACCAAGCCCGGGATCATGCTGCTGGACGAACCTGCCGCCGGTATGAATCCTTCCGAAACCACCGAATTGATGGAAAACATCCGCAAGATCCGGGATACCTTCCACATCGCCATCATGCTCATCGAGCACGATATGAACCTGGTGATGGGCATTTGCGAGGGCATTGCCGTGCTCAACTATGGCCGCATCATTGCCAAGGGTTCCCCGGAGGAGATCAAGTCCAACCCCGTGGTCATCGAAGCCTATCTAGGCAAGAAGGGAGGCGCCCAGGCCCATGCTTAAGGTCGAGGATATTCATGTTTACTATGGCAACATCCACGCGGTAAAGGGCATTTCCTTCCACGTAAACGAGGGGGAGATCGTTTCCCTGATCGGCGCCAACGGCGCGGGGAAATCCACGGTGCTCAAGACCATCTCCGGGATTCTGCGGGCCAAGAGCGGCAGCATCTCCTTCCTGGGCCACGACATCACCAAGGTGGAGGCCCATAAGATCGTCCGCCAAGGCATCGCCCATGTGCCGGAGGGCCGCCGGATCTTCCTGAAGATGACGGTAATGGAAAACCTGGAGATGGGCGCCTTTACCCGCAAGGAAGTCTCCAAGGAGGATGTGGAACGGGTATTTGAGCGCTTCCCCCGGCTTAAGGAGCGGCAAAGCCAGATCGCCGGCACCCTCTCCGGCGGCGAGCAGCAGATGCTGGCCATGGGCCGCGCCCTGATGAGCTCCCCCAAGCTGCTGATGCTGGATGAGCCCTCCATGGGTCTGGCGCCCCTGCTGGTGGAGCAGATCTTCGACATCATTAAGACCCTCCACGCAGCCGGCACCACCATTTTGCTGGTGGAGCAGAACGCGGGCATGGCCCTGGAGATCGCGGACCGGGCCTATGTGCTGGAGACCGGCCGCATCAGCCTGAGCGGCACCGGCGCCGCGCTCGCGGATAGCGAGGACATCAAGAAAGCCTATCTGGGGGGCTAACGCCCCTGCAAAATTCCCCGGCTCACTCCTTTCCCAAGGGGGCCCGGCCGGGGTTTTTTGCTGTTCAGAAACCAAGACGAGGTGATCGGATATGGAACAAATTCAGGATCGTAGCGAATTTCTCGCCACGGAACCCATGGGGAAGCTGCTGCGCAGGCTGGCGGTCCCGGCGGTGATCGCCCAGCTGGTCAACGTCCTGTATAACATCATCGACCGGGTCTATATCGGCCACATCCCGGGCATCGGCAAGCTGGCCCTGACGGGGGTGGGCGTATGCCTGCCCATCATCCTGATGATCTCCGCCTTTGCCGCCCTGGTGGCCATGGGGGGCGCACCCCAGGCCAGCATTCAGATGGGGATGCGGGACAACGAAAAGGCCGAGGAGATCCTGGGCAACTGCACGGCCTTGATGCTGGTATGCAGCGCCCTGCTGATGGCGGTGATCTTCATATGGTGCCGGCCTTTGCTCCTTATGTTTGGGGCCAGCGAAAACACCATCACCTATGCGGAGCCCTATATGCGTATCTATACCTGGGGCACGCCCTTTGTGCAGCTGGCCTTGGGGCTCAACGCCTTTATCAGCGCCCAGGGCTTTACCCGCGCCAGCATGAACTCCGTGATCATTGGCGCGGTGGCCAATATCATCCTGGACCCCATCTTCATCTTCCTGCTGGATATGGGCCCCCAGGGCGCCGCTCTGGCCACGGTGATCTCCCAGGCCATCTCCGCCCTTTGGATGGTGCGCTTCCTCACCAGCGAGCATACGGTGCTCCACATCCGGCGGCAATATCTGCGGATCGATTGGCCTATCATCGCCCCCTGCCTGGCCCTGGGTCTTTCCCCCTTTATTATGCAGGTGACGGAAAGCGCCATTTCCGTGTGCTTCAATTCCTCCCTGCTTCACTATGGAGGGGACACCGCCGTGGGCGCCATGACCATCCTTAACAGCCTGATGATGTTCTTCATGATGCCTCTCCGGGGCTTGACCCAAGGGGCCCAGCCCATCACCAGCTACAACTACGGCGCAAAAAACGCCGCCCGGGTCAAGGCCTCCTTCTCCGTGCTGTTAAAAGCGTGCCTGGGGTATTCCCTGCTCTTTGGCATCAGCATCCTGGCCTTCCCGGAACTCTTTGCCCGGATGTTTACCCCGGACCCGGAACTGATCGCCTATACCGCCTGGGCCGGCCGGATCTACTTTGCCGCCACCGCCATCTTCGGCATCCAGCTGGCCTGCCAGCAGACCCTGGTTTCCATCGGCAACGCCAAAACCAGTACCTTTCTAGCCCTGTTCCGCAAGGTATTGGTGCTGATCCCCCTGATCTATATCCTGCCGGCCTTTCTGGAAAACAAAACCATGGCCGTCTATCTGGCGGAACCCGTGGCGGATTTTCTGGCGGTGGCGTTGACCAGCATCCTGTTCGCCAAAAACTTCAAGCGCGCCCTGCGGGAAATGGCCCCCCAGCCCTAGCTTTAGGCCGGCTGTTGCCCCTTTGCCGGGCCAAAGGATTGTCCAAAACGCCCAGCCTCGTTTTTCTTTTGGCGCTTCAATGGAGTCAACCGTTGTGCGCTTTGCATATATTTGCTATATTGAAGAAACAATGCCGCATGGGAGGTGTGTATTATATGGCGAAACGAAGCTTGCTGGCGGTTTCCCCCCTTGCCGTTGGGTACGGGTTGAACCACGCGATGCTGAATTTGCCTATCCCGATCCTGGTAATCGCCATCTTGGGCCTGTGCCTCCTGTTTTTGTGGGGGTATTTCTCCTACCGCATCGCTTCCCGCGACAAGAACCCCTTTCTGCAAGCCTGTTGGATCTGCGCTTTCGGATTCCTGATGCTGTTGCTGGTGCTTTACCAGGAGCTGGTGCTGGGACGCTACTGGTTTAACCTCTTTGGCACCGCGCCCCAGCTGTATTTCCTGCCTTTGTTTGCCGTCGCTACCACCGCCCTGCGGCTTTCCGTGGCCCTCTTTGTGCCGATCACCCAGATATGGCCCTACTATATCCTCATCTGGGGCTGCATGTTCGCAGCCAGCTGCGCGGGCTGCCTGAAAAAGGGCAAGGCCTGAGTCCTTCCGCCCGCCGGAGCGGGCCAATGCAAAACCGCCAAAAGCAAGATCCGCCGCATGGCTTGCCCATGCGGCGGATCTGCTAATTCATTCGATTGGCGAGGCTTTCATCCGGCCCCGCCTGTGGACGGGATCAATAATTCTCCGCCCGCACCTCAAAGTAGCTCTGGGGATGGAGGCACACGGGGCATACCTCGGGGGCCTTCTTGCCGATGACCAGGTGGCCGCAGTTCCGGCACTCCCACATGGTCTCGCCCGCCTTTTCAAAGACGGCCTTCATCTCCACGTTGTTGAGCAGCTTGCGATAGCGCTCCTCATGGGTCTTTTCAATGGCGGCTACCGCGCGGAACCGGGCGGCCAGCTCCACAAAGCCCTCTTCCTCCGCTTCCTTGGCGAAGGTGGCGTACATGTCCGTCCACTCATAGTTTTCGCCCTCTGCCGCATGGAGCAGGTTGGCGGCGGTATCGCCCAGCTCGCCCAGCGCCTTGAACCAGAGCTTGGCGTGCTCCTTTTCGTTGTTGGCGGTTTTCTCAAAGATCTCCGCGATCTGCTGATAGCCCTCCTTGCGGGCTACGCTGGCAAAATAGGTGTACTTATTGCGCGCCTGGGATTCCCCCGCAAACGCGGCCTGTAGGTTCTTCTCGGTCTTGCTGCCTTTGAGTTCCATCATTCAATCCTCCCTTAAGATTGGTAACTATTATTATAATAGTACTTTATAGTCTATCTGTCAAGGCTTTTTCCAGCTGTAGCAGGAATTTTTTTCTTTCCTCTCCCCAGGCGAAGCCCACCAGGCTTCCGTCCTTGCCCACCACCCGGTGGCAGGGGATCAGGATACCGATGGGGTTTTTCCCGCAGGCGCCGCCCACGGCTCTTGCGCCCTTTGGGCAGCCCACCCGTTGGGCCAGCTCCCCATAGGTGATGGTAACACCGTATGGTATTTTTTGCAATTGTTTCCAAACCCTTTTTTGAAAATCCGTACCCGCCGGGCACAGGGGCAGCTGAAACGCCCGGCGTTGGCCCGCGAAATAGGCGGCCAGCTGGGCATGGGCTTCCCCCAGGAGGGGCGTCTCCCGCTCCATGCCGGCGGCGGGCCGCGCAAAACCCAGGGCTGTGATGTAATCCCCTTCCTGGCAGATATACACCCTGCCTATGGGGGTGGACGCGGCTTGATACTCCATAGCTGGATTCCTCCTAGTTTTCCCCGTACCGCAGGCAATATCCGCCCTGCTGGCCCGCCTGCTCTGGGGATCATGATAGCGTTGGGTTTATTAAGAAACCATTAGGGATTCATCAAGTTTATCTTAGACCTGGGGATTTCCCTTGTCACAGCCCGGAAAAACTGCTTATAATAACCTCATATAATAGAACCGCTTGGGCATCTTACCCCTTTGTGTGCCATTGGCGCGCAAAGGGGCGCCCTATTTCCCCACGGATGCATCCGGACATGGGCCCCGGCACATGCTATGTGCGATAATCTCCCCCCCGGGATGGGGAATGGAAAGGGAATGGATCATGCTGCAATTTCTGGATGGGCTTCTCCACAACAAGGTGCTGTTGTGCGCCATAACCGGCTGGTTTGTGGCCCAGGTATGCAAGGCCCTGCTCTTTGCCCTGATGAACCGCCGGTTCCAGCTGGAACGGCTGGTGGGCAGCGGCGGGATGCCCAGCTCCCATGCGGCCACGGTGCTGGCCATGGTGGTTGCCTCCGGGGTGGAATACGGCCCGGAGAGCTTTCCCTTTGCCATCAGCGCCCTGGTGGCCATCATCGTCATCCACGACGCCCGGGGCGTCCGCCTGGAAACCGGCAGGCAGGCGGAGATCCTGAACCGGCTCATGCACTATGGCGACCTGAAGGAGCTCTTCGAAGACGAAGCCTACCTAAAGGAGCTGGTGGGCCATACCCCCTTCCAGGTATTGGTGGGGGCGATCCTGGGGGCTGTGACCGGGCTCATCATGAGCCTGTATGTGGTCTAGTCCGCCCGGGGCCGGCCCAGGGCATCGAAATTCCGTTTCAGCGCCCGCTCTACCGGCAGGATGGTCAGCACCACCGCCAGGGTCTGCACCCCCACCAGAATGCCGGCCCACAGGCTGATGGTATCGACGGGCCTGCCGTACAGGCAGCCCATGACCGCCAGGGACGCCGCCAGCATGGGCCAGCTGAGCCGCATCCAGAGCCTTCCCGCGTAGACCTGGGCGAAGCGCCAGGTCTCTTTGCTTTTTGTGGAGCGCCGGGTGCGGTAGCCATAGGCCCAATTGATCTGCTTGGGGGGATGCTTTGCCAGCAGCGCTCCCGCCCCCAGCAGGATCAGCGGGATCAACAGGGAACAAACCAGCATGTAGATCCAAAACATCATGTTAAATCACCTGGAATAAATAGAATTTCAAATAGTCCGTTTCCGGCACATCCGGCAGGATGGGATGATCCGGGGCCTGCTGCCGGGCTTCGATCTGCCGCAGGGTGCGGCCCGCGTCAAAGGATGCTTCGTGGAGCATCTGCCGGAACATCTCGTCCCGCATAAAGTGGGAGCAGGAGCAGGTGGCCAAATACCCGCCCCGGGGCAGTAAGCCCATGGCCCGGCGGTTGATCTCCTTATAGCCACGGAAGGCGCTGCGGGCTGTAGCGGCGGATTTGGTAAAGGCGGGCGGGTCCAGGATGATAAAATCATAGGTACTTTTTTTCTGCCCCCCCATCTCCTCCAAAAGGGCGAACACATCCGCCACCAGGAACGCCATCCCTTCTATGCCGTTGCGGGCCGCGTTGGCCTTGCAAAGGTCGATGGCCGATGCCGAAATGTCCACCGCCGTCACCTGGGCGGCGCCGCCCTTGGCCGCATTGAGGGCAAAGGCCCCGGTATGGGTAAAGCAATCCAGTACCCGCCGGCCCTTGGCCAGCCTGGCCACCGCCTGGCGGTTGTATTTCTGATCCAGGAAAAAGCCGGTCTTTTGCCCCTCCATATAGTCCACGTCGTAATAGACGCCGTTTTCGCAGATCTCCACATGGCCGGACAAGCCCGTTTCCAAGCCGTCCATTTCTACAAAGCCCTTGCCCTGCTCCATACCCTCCAGCTCCCGGATGGCCACGTCGTTCCGCTCATAGATGGCCCTGGGCCTGGCCCCCCGCTTTTCCAGCTCCTCCACCAGCAGCCGGAACAATAGCGGCTTTCGCTGCTCCATGCCCAGGGAAAGGATCTGCGTCACTAGGATATCCGAAAATCGGTCCACCGTCAGGCCGGGCAGCTGGTCCGCTTCCCCGAAGATCAGACGGCAGCAGGCAAAGTCCGTCCCCATCACCGCCTGCCGGTAATCCAGGGCATAGGCGATCCGGCGGCGGAAAAACGCCTCGTCAAACCGGTCGTTGGCGTTGCGGGAGAGCAGCCGCACCAATATCTTTGAATGGCGGTTCACCAGGCCTGTGCCAAGATAGCTCCCCTTGGGGGACAGCACGTCCGCCAAGCCTCCATCCTGGGGCTCCCCGTCTATCTGGACCACCTCCCCGCCATAGACCCAGGGGTGTCCGTTTTTGATGGAGCGTTCTGCCTTTTGGGTGACTGTCATGCGGGGATAGCCCCGGCTTTCTATGGCCATGGGTATGGAATCCCTCCTTCTCTTTTTGGCGTATACGGCTTTGCTTGCTAACTGCATCCGCAGTTCCATTATATAGAATCCGGAAGGGCTTTGCAAAGGGAAACCTGGGCGGCAAATTCACCTGGGTTTTCTTTTGCCCGGCCTTGTAATCCCGCCACCCGAGGGGTATAATCCATTTGGAATAGCAAAGAAAGAAGGCAAAGATTCTATGACAAAGATCGATATCGTCTCCGGGTTTTTAGGCGCAGGCAAAACCACCCTGATCAAAAAGCTCATTCGGGAGGCCTACGCCGGGGAACAGCTGGTGCTGATCGAAAACGAATTTGGCGAAATCGGCATCGACGGAGGTTTTTTGCAGGACGCCGGCATTCAGATCACGGAAATGAACGCGGGCTGCATCTGCTGCTCCCTGGTGGGGGATTTTACCAAAGCCCTTGCCCAGGTGTTGGAGCAGTTCCATCCGGACCGGATCCTCATTGAGCCCAGCGGTGTAGGCAAGCTGAGCGATGTGATCCGGGCCGTGCAGGGCATTGACCAGGCCCTCTTCCTTAATAGCGCCACCACGGTGGTGGACGCCATGAAATGCCGCATGTATATGAAGAATTTCGGCGAGTTCTTTGACGACCAGGTGACCCACGCGGGCTGCATCGTTCTAAGCCGTACCGCCAACCTGCCCCCCGAAAAGCTAGCGGACTGCACCGCCCTGCTGCGGCAGCACAACCCCGCCGCCACCATCATCACCACCCCCTGGGACGCCCTGACCGGCCGCCAGATCCAGGAGGCCATGGAGGGCCGGGAAAGCCTGGCCCAGGCCCTTTCCGCCCTGGCTGCGGAGCACCATGCGCATGGGCGTGAACACGAACATGCCCATGCGCACGAGCACGAGCATGAACACGCGCACGAGCATGAGCATGAGCATGAACACGCGCACGAGCATGAATATGTGCATCATTATGACCAGGATGGCGTTTGCGCCTGCGGGCATCACCATGACCATGGCCATGATGCGGACCAGGTCTTTACCAGCTGGGGCGTGGAGACCGTGCGGGCCTACGACCCTGCGGACCTATCCCATATGCTTGCCGCCCTGGATGGCGGGGCCTATGGACAAGTGCTGCGCGCCAAGGGCATTGTAGCCGGCAAGGACGGGCAATGGCTGCATTTTGACTATGTGCCCGGGGAGGCCCAGGTGCGGGAGGGCGCGCCGGGGGTGACCGGCCGGCTTTGCGTCATCGGGGCGCAGCTGCAGGAAGAGGCCCTGGCTTCCCTATTCGAGGTGGCGTGATCATGGCGGAACAGATTCCTGTATACCTTTTTACCGGCTTTTTAGAGGCCGGTAAAACCAAATTCATCCAGGAGACCATGGAGGACCCCCGCTTCAACGAAGGGGAGCGCACCTTGCTGCTGCTCTGCGAGGAGGGGCTGGAGGAGTATTCCCCAGCCGCCTTTGTGAACAAGCGGGACATATACATCAAAACCCTGGAAAAGCCCGAGGAGCTTACCAGTCAACAGCTGAGCGGCTGGCAAAAGCAATACCACATCCAGCGGGTGGTGCTGGAATACAACGGCATGTGGCCCATGGAGAGGCTTTTTTCCGCCATGCCCAAAAGCTGGGTGCTCTATCAGAACTTCCTGTTTGTGGATGCCGGCACCTTTTTGCAATACAACGCCAACATGCGGCCCCTGGTGGTGGATAAGATCCAGGCCTGCCAGCTGGTCGTATTCAACCGCACAAGCGCGAAGACCGATAAGATGGAATTCCACAAGATCGTGCGGGGCCTGAACCGCCGCTGTTCCATCGCCTTTGAATGGCCGGACGGCAAGGTGGAATATGACGAGATCCAGGATCCCCTTCCCTTTGACCTTTCCGCCCCCGTGGTGCAGATCGGGGACGAGGACTATGCCATATGGTATCGGGATATCATCGAGGAAATGGACAAATACCAGGGGAAAACCGTGCAGTTTACCGGCCTCATCGCCGTTTCCGGCCGCCTGCCCCAGGATTGTTTCCTGGGGGGCCGGCATGTGATGACCTGCTGCGAGGCGGATATCGAATATTCCGCCCTGGTCTGCCAATGGGATCCCGAGCAGATCAAGGCGACCCTGAAAAACCGCACCTGGGCCAAAATCACCGCCCGGGTGGAAAACCGGTATCACCGGATCTACGGCCGCAAAGGCCCGGTCCTAAAGACAATCTCCGTCGTCCCCTGCCCCAAACCCCAGCGGGAGGTGGCCACCTTCTATTGACGGGCGGTAACCCCCGCGCCTTTTGCAGCGCGGCCCGGGGCGGCTGCGAGCCCGCCAGCCATCCCCGGGGGGGGCGGCGGGCGCGCGCAGCGCGCACAACGGAGGGAGGGGCCTTTGGCCCCTCCCTCCAGCTTGTCGAAAAACCTCTGGCGAATGGAAGATCGCGGCCCTTTTAGGCTTTA
>OLGD01000878.1_pt1 | contig 52923 bp, 43 predicted proteins | sample 1605311 | NCBI WGS metagenome assembly OLGD01 (sample SAMEA3888917, study PRJEB22519) | human gut metagenome | biome: human gut; feature: human-associated habitat; material: faeces | place: Denmark | collected 2010
AAAAGGGAGAATTGCATAAGGAAAAAAACCTCCCCGCCGAAAGAAAAGGCTGTCTTTCTTTCGGCGGGGAGTTGCTTTGTGCGTCAGGATATGTATTTTTATATTGCTTCTATATTTTTCCCATGTTTTTCAAATAAAGCATATTCACCAGTATACCATTGCTTTTCCACCAGTTTTTTGCGACTGCCCATTGTTCGGGGTAGTCCGCCCACCCCCAAGGAACAGTCCACGAGCCATCGGAAAGCTGCGTTTTTTCAATGAATGTACACTCATAGTCGGCGAGTTCTTTATTGTCGGCATAAAAAATACTGTTTTTGCTGTTGAAAAACTGCGACGGTTTACAGACATAACTTGTTTCCCATTCGGATTTGTTCCGAGTAATGCTGTTTTTCACCTGCTCCACCAGCTTTGCTTTTAACGCCGACAGATTTATGACATCCGTCTGTCCTGATTCCTCAATGGATTCAGCAAGTCTTATGTAACAAAGGGCTGTGTGCATATCGTTTAAAAAGCCTTGCGAAACGTATGCTTCATAAGCCTCTTTTGCAATCCGGCAGCCGAGTTGATACAAATCGCTGTCCTTATCGGAAAATTGAATAATGAATCCGGCAAAATAAGCCGTAGGGTTATAGTCGGTATGACATGTAGATTCGCTTTCCGTATGCCACCAGGGGGCATGGGGATAATCGTTATTGCTTTTTACAGTATTGTACCAAAATTTCCCCTTAAAATCCTTACCGCTTGCAAGATATGTAAGTACGCCTTGCATCATCGGATGTTCCGCATCGGTAAAGTTGATTTCCCGCAGAATTTCTATTGCGCACCAAGTTTGTATGGGCGACGAATTGGGATTCCATGCATCGGCCTCTAATGCGTGACCGAATCCGCCGTCTTCATTTTGATAATATGAAAGCGCTTTCAATACCGGCTCCCTGCTTCCGTTTTCAAAATGGTATTGCCACCTAGCCAAATCAAGCGGTCTTGCGTTTCGATAGATGAATTCCTTTGCTTTTTTGAATGTTTCCATATTTCGCACCTCAAAAATCATACATCCATAATCGGTTATGGTTACGCTTCGGACGGCTGCAAATGTACGGCGTCCTTTTTTACTGCGTAATGTCCCTGACAATGTCCTCCGGATACCGGCCGGCGACGCGGAGGCAGAAGACCCGGAGCATTTCCGTTTGCTCGGCTTTGCCGCCGTAGGTGTTCCCGGTCTGCGGAGACTGCGGCTCGATTTTAAAGTCTTGCAGCAATACGAAAACGTCGTTCCCTTTTGCAAGGCCGCCGCAGTGCTTGATGCATTGCAGCAGAGTGCCGAAACGCTCGCCGGCAAGCATCCGATTCAGCAGCGACAGTGTTTCCTGCGCGTGCGCCGGGGGGCTTTCTCTGCCATCGCCGGACGTGCAGTCCGGCGATGAACTTCATATGCTTTCCTCGGTCAGTCCCGGCTGTCCGGCGGTGAGACGGGCGGCCGTGTCCTGCCGGACGCCGCTCCGGCCGAGCAGGCAATCGCAGGAAACGCCGAAGGAATCCGTCCATTTCGCACGCCGCCGTACCCGAAAATCGGGTACGGCGGCGTTTTGCGCTGTTGCGGACTGCGGTCAGTCCTTCAGCTCCACGCGGCGGATCTTGCCGCTGATCGTTTTCGGCAGCTCGGCGACAAAGTCCACGCGGCGGGGGTATTTGTAGGGTGCGGTGTGTTTTTTGACGTAATCCTGGATTTCCTTTTTCAGCTCTTCGCTCGGCGAAGTTCCCTTGGTCAGCACGATGGTTGCCTTCACGACCTGACCGCGCGTCTCGTCCGGCACGCCGGTGACGGCGCATTCGAGCACGTAAGGAAGCTCCATGATCACGCTCTCAATCTCAAACGGGCCGATGCGGTAGCCCGAGGACTTGATGACGTCATCGATGCGGCCGACATACCAGTAATAACCGTCCTCGTCGCGCCAGGCGGTGTCGCCGGTGTGGTACAGGCCGTCGTGCCACGCTTCGGCGGTCTTCTCTTCATCACGGTAGTAGCCGGCGAACAGGCCGCAGACGGCGGCATTGCGGTCGGCGCGGATGACGATCTCGCCCGTCTCGCCGACCGGCACGCTTTTGCCGTTCTCGTCGACGATGTCCACGTCATACTGCGGGTTGGGCCTGCCCATTGAACCGACCTTCGGCGTCATCCCGTACAGATTGGCAATGGCCAGCGTTGTTTCGGTCTGACCGAAGCCTTCCATCAGCTTCAGGCCGGTCGCTTCGTAAAAGCGGTGGAACACCTCGGGATTAAGCGCCTCGCCCGCAATGGTTACGTAATGCAGCGACGACAGGTCGTAGCGGGACAGGTCCTCCTTGATGAAGAAGCGGTACATCGTCGGCGGCGCGCAGAAGGTGGTGATGTTGTACTTCTTAAACAGCGGCAGAAGGTCGTCGGCCTTGAAGCGGTCGAAGTCGTACACGAAGATTGCGCTCTCGCAAAGCCATTGGCCGTAGAGCTTGCCCCAGAGCGCTTTGCCCCAGCCTGTATCGGAGATGGTGAGGTGCAGTCCGCCCGGCTGTACGCCGTGCCAGTAGCGTCCGGTGATGAAATGGCCGAGTGCGTATTTGTAGCTGTGCACCGCGATTTTTGGATAGCCGGTCGTGCCCGATGTGAAGAACATCAGCATGGGGTCGCTGCCCGCCGGCGCGTCCTCGGCGCGCTCAAAGTGCGAACTGAACAGCTTGTAGCTGTCGTCAAAATTTTGCCACCCCTCGCGGTTGCCGCCGACTAAAATCTTTGTTTTCAGCGTTGGGCAGCCGGGCGCGGTCATGTCTACCTGATGCGCGGTGTCGCCGTCTGCGGTGCAGAGAATGGCGCTGACGCCCGCGGCGTTGAAGCGGTATTCAAAATCATGCTCCTGGAGCTGATTGGTCGCGGGAATTGCGATCGCGCCCAGCTTGTGCAGGCCGAGGACCGCAAACCAGAATTGATAATGCCGCTTGAGCACGAGCATGACGCGGTCGCCCCGCTTGATTCCGAGCGATTTGAAGTAGTTGGCGCACTGCGCGGACGCGCGCTTCATGTCCTTGAATGTAAAGCGCCGCTCGTTTTTATTGCGGTCGATGTGGATCATGGCCAGTCTGTCCGGGTCGCGGTCGGCCAGCGCGTCCACGATGTCGAAAGCAAAGTTGAATTTGTCTTCGTTTTCAAAGTCGATTTTGGTCAGTACGCCGTTTTCATCCAATTCGGTTTTGACAAAGTTTTCGCAGATCAGCTTCTCGGATGTATTGGCAAGCGCCACGCTTTCCCGAATATATTTTTCCTCGGTCGGCGCGCCGTTGACCACAACGGCGAGAAACAGGCAGTCGGCGCCTTCGACCGCGATCATACCGTGCGGCGTGCCGCTGTCGTAATAGATACTGTCGCCCTCGTGCAGAATCTCGGTATTGTTGCCGATCTGCACTTTCAGGCTGCCGTTTAGGATCAGGTCAAATTCCTGCCCGCTGTGCTTGGTCAGGTGAATCGGCCGATTTTGCTGATCGGCCGAATATTCGTACCGCACCCAATAGGGTTCCGCCAGCTTGTTGCGGAACAGGGGCGCAAGATTTTGAATATCGATGCCGGGTTCCTTTGCGGTGGAATGCCCGCCGCCTTTTCGGGTGACGGCGTAGGAGGAGAGGTGCGCGCTCTGTCCCTCCAAAAGATCGGTCATTTCCACGCCGAATGCCAGCGCGCATTTGTGGATAAAGGTGAACGGCAAATCAACGCCGCCGCCCTCGTATTCGAGATAGGTGGATAGCGGAACTTCCGTTTTTTCGGCCGTTTCCTCAGGGGTCAAGCCGACAATTTCGCGCATTTCCCGAATCCTCAGGGCAACCTCGTACAGTTTGTTTGCGGAATCAGCCATGTTTCTTACCGCGTTCAAATTTGATTGAACTTTCCTTTCGATCAAAATTTACGGACATTGCGTCCGGCGGCGGGAACAAAAAACACCCGCCTCAAAACTTTGAGACGGGTGTATAACACTCGCGGTACCACTCAAATTGCAGCCGGGGCTGCCACTCTTCAAGACCAAACAGTCTCTATGCACTAACGCGGCAAACACGAGAGGCGTCTACTGACCTTTCGGCTTTCAAACCTCCGACTCGGAAGCGATGGGTCTCTTGAAAAATCGCATTGTCGGCTCGCAGCGACCGCCGACTCTCTGAGAACGGATTTTTCTGACCGTCTTCGTCACAGTCTTTCTTGTTGAAATAAATGTATCACACTTTGCCCTGTTTGTCAACAGACGCGAATAAAATTTTAAAACTTTATTCTGTTGCACAAAATTCAAGTTAGAAACCCCGCGCATTTTTGGTGATTTTTCGAGCTTTGGACAGGTGCGAAATTCAGGTTGGAATTTTTCTTTGAAAAATTATGGAAAATATTTTCGACCTATAGTATAGTAGATACAGAGAAAAAACGTGTGTTCGGCGGCCAAGCGATCCGTCGGAGAGGGAGACGTATAATGTATTATGTATATATACTGCGCTGCGCGGACGGTTCGCTGTATACCGGGATCACGTCGGAGCCGCGCCGCCGGTTTGCGGAACATATATCGGGAAACCGGGGCGCAAAATACACCCGTATGCACCGTCCCGAAGCGCCGGCCGCGCTTTGGGAGGCAGGGACGCATACTGACGCTGCGAGCCTTGAATGGCGGATCAAACGGCTGCGGCGGGCGCAAAAGCTTGCTTTGCTGGAAAATCCCGATATGGCGGCGCGGCTTTTGCCGCCTGAGCGCCGGGAGACGCTTCGCAGCGTTCCAAAAGAAGAATCAGCCGCGCTCTGGCCGCAGTCAGATGAACAAAAGGACATCCATCTGATTTGAAGAGGCGGATCGCAGTCAACGATGGCCTTTTGGCCAAAACGCCCCTGTAAATCCATGCAATTTGTATACTTTGGTTGAAAATACAGGCTGTTTCAGGAAAAAACACGGAACAGTATTGTACTATAAATAAACCATAAACGCGAATGATTGTGAATTTTATCCGATAAAATCGCAAAACCGAAAAACAGCAAAATATTGAGAGAAAAAAGTATTTTTTAGAGTTTTTTAGCCCGTACCTTTTTGAGGTATGGGCTTTTACTTTGTCGAAAATATAAAAAATATCGGGGATGCATACGAAATAAAACCTGCCGGAATGCAGGAATTTGCAGCCGTAAGACGGCGGCATAGCGGTCGGGGACATTGAAAAACCGAGTTTATTTCGGAAAATACAATCAAGCCAAATCCTAATAAATATTGACCCGTTTCATAATGGCTTTCTTGCTGTATATGCGGTAATATAAGCGTGTCCGGGAAATCCGGATAAAAAGATAAGGAAGTGAAGAAATGAATTTAAAAGATGGGATCGCGGCCGCGGCTGGCGCTGTCGGCGGCTGGGTCGCCTCATGGTTTGGAGGTTGGGACAGCGCGTTGATTACGTTGCTTTTATTTATGGCTGCGGATTATTTCACGGGCTTGGTCGTGGCCGGCGTGTTTCACAAGAGCGGAAAATCCGAAAACGGTGCGCTGGAAAGCAAAGCCGGCTGGAAAGGACTTTGCCGCAAAGGCGTTACGCTGATGATTGTACTGGTCGCCTACCGATTGGATCTTGCAATCGGTTCAAACTATATCCGGGATGCGGTCGTGATTGCGTTTGTATTAAACGAAACCATCAGCATTATTGAAAATGCAGGTTTGATGGGCATACCGATTCCGGCTGTGATGGCGAAAGCAATCGATGTACTGCGCAGTCGGCCCGAAACGCCCGCGGCAAAGCAGGAAGATTCAAAAAAGGAGGAAAAATAAGATGATTCCGTTTCAAACCAACCGTGTAAAAGTGACCTCGCCGTTTGGGCAGAGAACCCTGAACGGCCGTTCGGAATTTCATACGGGATATGATCTTGTCGGCGTCGGATCACATGCGGTTGTGGCCGCCGTCGGCGGAAAGGTTGTGCAGAGCCGCATGGTGACGGATAAAGCCAATCTGACCTGGCAGTGGGGCAATTACATATGCATTCGGACAGACGCGGGGCAGTATCACTATTACTGCCACCTTGCCGAGCGCAGCGTGACTGCCGGGCAGACCGTCTCTGCCGGTGAAAAAATCGGCGTAATGGGCAATACCGGGTATTCCTTTGGTGCGCATCTGCACTTTGAGGTACGCGCCTCTGACGGCAAAACAAACGTGTCTCCTGCGGAGGTATTGGGGATTCCCAATGTCGTGGGCGTTTATACGGAGCCGGAGGCGCCGCCGCTTGAAGAGGACTTGAAGGTTTTGACAGAACACGGGGTAATCAATACGCCGGAATACTGGATGAAAACCGCGCCGGCTGTAAAGTATCTGCCCGAACTGATTCACAATGCCGCACAGGCGCTGAAACAGCAAAATATTTGAAAAATAACAAAAAGGAGAAAATGAAAAATGTGTTACGAAGAAGAATATGAATATTCAGGAAATTGTACAGTTGATACCGATTCGGATAACGGTTGCTCCGGTGAGAACCGCGAAGATGTCAACACCGGGAAATGCGATTGCACCGCGGATGATGCTAACAGCGGAAAATGCGACTGCCTCGCGGATGAAAAAGCAATCAGAATACAGTGCAAAGGGTGTGAAATCATACATACCATTAAAAGCAGCAGAACGCTGCGTCTGTATTCCTGCGATGAAGCGAATGACTATTATATTGTTCGCGATTATACCAAAAATACCGCTGTTGCAGGCGACGGAACCATTCGATTTACCGCTTCCGGTACGATACGGGTATGGGTACGGTCAAGCTATACCGGAGAAGTGGTAGATTGTTACCGGATTACCGCCTTTTTGATGCCCGGTCAGGTAACGATGTTTACCGTTGTGCATTATTGTAATTGCGATGATAAGGCCGATTCGGGAAGCGGCGGTACAAAGAAACCGACAAGAGTAGAATTGTGCGATGAATTCGGCAACGGATTGGAAGAACAGCCTCAGACAATGGAGATCGGAGACAGAGTACGGTTTACCTATAAAATTTACAATTCGATCGGGAGACCGGCGGTGAAGTGGTCTGTTTATAATCCGGAATTTGTGACAATCGATGAATCCGGTATTGTACATGCCAGAGATGCGGGCGTTTCTAAACTGCGTATTGAATTGCAGGGAGGCGAAAGCTACAGTGAAATTGAGATTCGGGTTAATGTGGGCGAGTATCTGGTTACGGCAGAGCAAATGAGGGCGCTCGGATGGAACGAGTTCAAAACCTCTATTGCGTCAATGGAAGATATCAACCGCACATTGAAAAAATTTGAAATCACAACGACGGAACGCATCCGGCATTTCCTGGCGCAGTGTTTTATTGAAATAGGCCGAAGTGATGCTTATAATGATTATGTGGAAGACGGCGTTTCAGATCCATATTGCGGTGCCGGTGCAATTCAGATGACTCATAAATACCATTATATGGCTTTTTCAACCTATAAAATCCTTGAAAAATATCCGTTTTTAGATGGGGTGCATCTTGCGGCGGCGCATCATGATATAACTGAAATCGAGCCCAATTATTATCATATTCTGCAAGACGCAGCAGATGCAGGAATAAGCGCGGCGGCATTGAAAAAATTTACGGATATTTATGATATCGGTCCGAAGTATGTGGGCAAAAACTATCCATGGGAATCCGCAGGGTATTATTGGCAGATGACCGACTTGAATGAGACAACAGACCGTCTTATACCGGGGAACGAAAGTGGTGTGGAAGTGATTTTAAATAAAATGAATTCTGGTGGTGCTTTGGAGGCACGAAAGCAGGCATATATAAGAGCATGTGAAGTGATTCAGTAGGTTACTATTTTGCCGGTGTGGCATCCGATTCGGCTGATTCGTCAAAACTGAACGGGACTTTTATGAGCGCGTCTTTTGGATCGCCCATACAATAAGGCCACAGTAGTACGGTATAGAGTGAAGCCGGAGTCGCAAACGAACTTTGGCTGGCGTATGGATTATATGGCGCAGAAGCTATAAAGAAATTGCTGTTTGTTTCCGGGTTTAAATTATCCGGGAGCCATGTTTTCAGCAATTCCCGATCTTCAGCGTAGCCTAAATAGAGACTATACCGTGTGTCCGGATATGTAAGGAGTGCATCGAACTTTTCGTTCGTCATAGACAGGTCGGCAAGTGTCATCTTTTTCTTCGCGGTCACGTCAACGGTGATGCCGTACCAGGAATTTGTCGTGCGGTTATAATTGAAATTTCGGAAGCAGACGATGCTGAAACGGGTTCTGTCCGCCCAGGTGATTGCATAGGTGCCGGTAACATGCATATAACCGAGCGAGCATTCGGGAAAAGCTACATAGTCAAACATAAAGTCGTGTATTTCCTGATTCAGTTGTTCGGCAAGTTCGGGCGCGCTCGGAATGTCGATCACCGGGTACAGGATCGAAATCATATCGCCGCCCTTTGCCATGTCGTTGTAAACTCCCGGCATAATGGAATACACCGTTTCTTTGATTGTAGAGGGATCACAGCAGTTCGTATTGGGAATGGTATGATGACAATTCACAGAAGACCAGCTTAGCTGCCCCGCAGACAGGATTTTGCGCGGCGTCAGGAATGTAGAGGACGAAATTTCCCCATCGGGATTCGGAAGCTCGACTGATTCGGTGATATTGGCGGGCAAATTTGTGGAAGAAACAGCGGTACTCTCAGGCAATTCTGCGGAAGAATCAGCGGTGCTTTCAGGCAATTCTGCCGAAGAATCAGCGGTACTCTCAGGCAATTCTGCCGAAGAATCAGCAGTGCTTTCAGGCAATTTTGTAGAAGAATCGGCAGTATTTTCCGACTGTACGGCGGCGCCGGAGTTCAAAATTTCGGTGTCCGCCGTATTTTCGGGATTTTCGGTTTCATTGCATGCGCAGAGCCCAAAGCAGAGCGCAGCCAGTATCAGTATACGCAGCGTCGTTTTCATAAGCCCTCCGAAGATGGATATATATTTTTATTATATCCTCTTCGCCGCACGGTGTCAATACGATTATACGCCGAAACTGTACAATCTTTTTTATAAAAATACCCGGAAAAGATTGAATTTTAGGGGTAAATCGCTGTGGAAGCCGTGGGATGGGCGTCAAAAAGGCAACAGGGGAAAAAGCCCTGTTTTTCGAAATTTTCGGACAGGGCTTGCGATCGGAGAAAATTCGGTTTTTCATTCCGTGCGCGGCGCGCGTTCCGACCGCAAAAGAACCGGAGTTTTCCGGCGATGCGGCATGTATTTCAGCCCGCTTGGCCGGCGTATGCGCGCATTTTCGCCCTTCTTCGTGCGTATTCGGTGTGCGTCCGCAGTGCGTTTTTACCGCTTTGTATTTTGGGATGGCTTCGCAGACTGAAAATGTTTTCAGCGCGTCTTCTCCGAAATGCGGAAATCCTGCGGCGAGATTCCGAACTTCTTTTTGAAGATGATGGAAAAGGTTACATAGGAATTAAATCCGCATTCTTCGCTGATGCAGTCGATGGTTTTGTTTGTGCCGAGCATAAGCTGGATGGCGATATTCAGTCGGTAGCTCAGTATGTATTGATAGATGGTCATGCCGGTGCCGCTTTGGAATTGTCGGTTCAGCATGGTTTTGCCCACGTGCAGCGCCTCCAAAATACAGGCTGCGTTGAGATCCGGATCGGCGTAGCCGTCCCAGATCATGCGAAGCGCCCGGTAGAGTTCGGGTGTGTCTTTGGAAATGCGTACATTCGAGAGCGCTTGCGATACATCAGTCTTCGGCATCGAAAAAATTTCCTCACAGCAGTGTAAGCAGTCGATCAGCCGCGACCTTGCGCGGAACACGCCGTAATCCGTGCCGCCGAGCAGCAGCGCGTTGCATTCCTGAAGCAGTCGGTGCATTTTCTGAAGCGCGCCGGGAATGGCGCTGCGGAACGAATCGCTGAACGTATCCGCAAGAAAAGGCAGCAGCATCAGAAAATCGTATTTGGCGCAAAGGGTTTCGGGGCGGTGTTTTGCGATGGTTTGCAGCGTGAGCTTGCTGTTCAGAAAATCCGGATAAAAAAATACCGCTGCGCCCGCCAGATGATCCGCCGTTTTCAGTTTGAACGTTTGTTTGTCGTTCAGACATAATATTGACGGCGCGGTGCAGTGGTATTTCGTGTGGTTAACTGAAAGCTCAGCGTACCCCTCTTCAAACAACAAAAGCGCATAGCAATTTGTCGGTTTGTCGGGGAAGGTTCCCTCGTAAATTGTCAGTTTGTCCTTAAGTTCTTGACATCTTATGACTCGGTTTGGCATATTATAGCCCTCCTTTTATGAAGTTTGTTTCAATATGCCAAAAGTAAATGGTAATATTTTGTAAAATTAAGTAAAATATCCCAAATATTAATATTTTTGTCCCAAATCATAATGGTAATACGATTTGCAGGGGCTTATAATGAAGCCACAACGTGATCGGCGATCACAAAAAGGAGGATTTTATGAACAGAGAAGATCAGTTATTTTTGGATATATGCAGTTTCGCGGAACCCGACCGGGATCGTATTGCGCATGGGCTTTCGTCCTGCGCGGGGTATGACCGTCTGCTTGGCCGGCTGTTTATGCACCGTATGAGCGGCGCCGCGTACGGCACGCTGCGCGCGGCCGGGCTGCTCGGCGCTGTGAACCGGGAGTTTCGCACCTCGCTGGAGACGGCTTACCGGGCGGCTTGCATGAAAAACGAGAGCTTTTCAAGCGCGCTTTCCATGCTCGGCGGTCTGTTTGAAAAAATGCGCGCGCCGATGGCCGCGCTCAAGGGCGCGTATCTGACGCAGGCGTATCCCGCGGGGTATCGAACGTCCAACGATGTGGATTTCCTTTTGCGGCCTGAGGATGTTTCGGAGGCGGCGGAACTGCTTCTTTCGGACGGCTTTCGTCAGGGAAGCGTGAAAAACGGGGAGTTTTTTCCGGCCAGCCGGGCGGAGATCATTTATTCCCGCATGAATCGCGGGGAAACCGTTCCTTTCGTCAAGCGGATCGGACTTCCGTTCCTTGACTTTTTAGAGGTGGATTTGAATTTTTCACTTGATTACAAGCCGGCGGACGGCAGTCGTGTCGGCGTCTGGCTGGCCGAGCGTACGCCGCTTCCCGGCGGGCTTGAAACGCTTTCGCCGCCCGTGTTTTTTGTTCACTTATGCGCGCATCTTTACAAGGAGGCTTCCACGTATGCGTGGGTGGAAATGGGACGGGATTTGTCGCTGTATAAATTCGCCGATCTGTATTTTCTTTTGCAGACGTATACCGAGGCCGATTACCGCGCGCTCAAACGTGCGATCCGCACGCTCGGCGCCGAGCGGGAATGCACTTATGCGGTCATCGGCACAAAGCTTCTGTTTGGTTTGGACAACCCCTTGCTGAATCTGTTTGTGACCGAAACGTTCGGCGAGTGGTATGACTGCCTTGACGAGGTCGTGGATCCGGCGAACGGAAAACGCTATCTGTATGACCTGGATTTTTGCACACGGTTCTTTTGCGATAACCGGATTCAACTTTTAAAGGAGGCGGGCGACTTTGGAAAAACTGCATATGTATGAGCATGGGGAGCATGGACTGCTCATCAGTTTCTGCGGTCTGGACGGCTGCGGCAAGACGACGATGATTCGGCGCTTAGACCGGTTTTTGCTGGAGGGCGGAATCAGCCCGGTGCTGACGAAGCAGCCGACCGACGCGGTGCGCAACTCGGAAATATTCCGCACCTATATGGATTCGCCGCAGCACGACGCGTACGACTACCGGAGCCTTTCGCTGCTTGCGGCGAGCGACCGCGTTCAACATGCGAACAAGGTGATTTTGCCGCAGCTTCGCAGCGGTAAAATCGTAATCAGCGACCGGTATTTCTATTCCTGCATCGCGAATCTGCGGGCGCGCGGCTATATGCAGGATACCTGGATCAACGAGGTGTCGGGATTTATTCCGAAACCCGACATTTCGTTCTTTATGGACGTGCCGGTTTCGGTGGCGATCTCGCGCGTGCGCAGCCGCGCGGCGGAACGGGATCGCTTTATTGACATACCGCTTCAGTACAGACTGCACAGCGAGTATCGCGAGCTATGCGCGTCTGTGGGCGGCATTCTGCTTTCTACGCTGGAGAGCGAGGAGGATACATTTGCACAAATTATTCGGGCGGTAAGCCGGAAAGTGGGGGAGAAATATGGAAAACATTGAAAAGGCGGTCGGCGGCGTTCTCAGACGGGTGAGCGGCGCGGAGGATGTTGCGCCGACGCGCACGCTTGTGGGCGATCTTGGGCTCAGCAGTCTGAAAATGGTCGATCTTTTGCTCGGACTGGAGGATGCGCTCGGCATTACATTCAAGCAGTCGGATATGAACTTTTTCAAACTGAAAACGGTCGGCGATTTGACGGCCCTGGCCGAAAAATACGTGATGCCGGGCTGAGGAGGAAACATATGTTCTGGAATTTTATCAAGTCCGGGATGCTCCGGCATCCGGACAGCCGCATTTCGGAGGGGGAGCGGAGTTGTACATTCGCCGGGGCTGCGGCGGAGGCCGAACGCCTCGCCGCTTCGCTTTTGCCCGGAAAGTACGCGGTGCGGTGCGCGTCCGAATACAACGCGGGACTGTCGCTGCTTGCCTGCCTTGCCGCGGGGGTGACGGCGATTCCGCTTTCCGAGCGGTATGGCGATGTGCACTGCGAGCGGATTTTGAACCTGACTGCGCCGGACTGCATTTTGACCGACTCAGGCGGGCAGATTCGGGTTTTGCCTTATGGAAGACAGACGGTGCGCGCCACCGCCGCGCCGGATGCGTATCCCGCGCTGATTATGTGTACTTCGGGCACCACGGGCGCGCCGAAAGGCGCGATGATAAGCGCGGAGAATCTCATGGCCAATCTTCGGGATATTGACCGGTATTTTGATCTTCGCTGCACCGACCGCATTCTGATCTCGCGTCCGCTTTACCACTGCGCGGTGCTGACCGGAGAATTCCTGATTTCGCTTTTGCGGGGAACGAATATTCGTTTTTACAGCGAGGCGTTCAATCCCGCCGCGCTGCTGGAGGAGATTGTCAGGGAGAAAATCACGGCGCTGTGCGGAACGCCGACGCTCTTTTCATTGCTCTCGCGTCTTGCGCGGCGTATGCCGGACAGCCTTTCGCTTCGGCTTCTGGTATCGAGCGGGGAGTGCATGACGCGGGAGACGGCTGCGGCGATTCGGCAGGCGTTCCCCGATACGCGCGTGATGAACGTCTACGGTCTTACGGAGGCGTCGCCGCGCGTAGCGTACCTGCCGCCCGAACTCTTTGACGCGCACCCGGAAGCGGTCGGATACCCGCTGCATTCTCTGCGCGCGCGTGTTGTCGATGCGGCGGGCGCAGAGGTCCCGCGCGGGACGGACGGGGAACTGCTCATTTCGGGCCCCAGCGTGATGCAGGGGTATTACCGCGCGCCCGAGGCGACCGAAAAAGCGCTTCGGGGCGGCTGGCTGCACACGGGCGACATGGCCGCGATGGACGATGAGGGGCGGATTACGATCAAATGCCGGAAAGACAATATGATTATTCTGGCCGGCATGAACATCTATCCGCAGGAAATTGAAAGCGCCCTGCGCGCCGACGAGAACATCGAGGATGTACTGGCATTCGGCGCGCGGGACGCGGACGGGCGGCAGTATATCGGCGTGCGGGTCGTTGCGCCGGGGCTTGACCGGGAGGGCGTCGCCGAAATTTGCCGCCGCCGGCTTCCCGCGTATGAGCGGCCGTCGGTGATTGAATTTGCGGACAGCCTGCCGAAAAACGCTTCCGGAAAGCTGATTCGCCCAAAAGATAAAGGAGCGGGTTATGGAGAGACATGAACACACGGCCGTCTGCCGCCTGAGCGGTACATACGAATGGCAGGACGGTCGGATATACGAATCGGACAAGCATACGATTTTTGCCGGTGACTGTGATTTTGAGGGGTGCCGGCGTGTGTATTTGCGCTTTGAGGCGCCCGCGCTTCCTAAAAATATGAAAATTCTGCGCGCGGAGCTTTCGCTGTCTCAGATTGAGGGGGCCGGCGGGGGGAGCGCAAAGCTCGGCGTATACCGCGCCTACGGTCGATTGAAAGCGGGCAAATGCACGCCGGCCTGCGCGCCCTGGCCGTTTGATTACAGCAATCCGAAAAGCGGCGTCTGCCGGCATCGCTTTGACGTAACGGCGTTGTTTGCACGGCACGGAAAAACCGCGCGCGCCTATACGCTTGCGCTGCGGATGGTCGATGAATCCGACGGAGACGGGAGCTTTGCGACATTCGGCGGCCTGCCGGATGCGCAGCAGGTCTTTGTGCTTTCGATTGTGTACGGCGAGGGGGAGGCGCGTGTCCGCATCCCCGCCGCCCGAAAACGCGGAAGCTGCAATCTGCTTTGCGGGCACGGCTTTGAAAGCTTTGCCGATCTTGCGCTTTGGAGCGCGCAGTATGCGTGTGATGATTTTGAGGTCTGCATACGTGAAGCGGGCGCGCTGCTCGGCCGCGGCGCGGCGGTCTTCCGCTCGTCGGACGACACGGCAACCGAGAGCGGTCTGTACCAGGAGGTGTGCCTGCCCGCTTCGGGAAACTATGTTTTTTCAGCCTATGTGCGGCCTCTGGGCGCCGCGGGGATCACCAGCGGCGTGCACGGCGTTTCGCCGGGCATTTATCTTCGGGTCACGTGCGGCGGTCTTGTGTGCGCCAAAAGCCGCGCGGTGACTCTGCCGGGCGGGTATGTGCGCCTCTATGCGGCGTTTAGCGGACGGATGTACGACCGGATCCGGGCGGAAATTTTGATGGACGGATTCGGCTGTGCGGCGGTTGACGGCGCGCAGCTGGAATACGGCAGTCTGCCGGGCGTGTATAATTTGCTCGAAAACGGCGGCTTTGAGCAGGGACTTTCGGGTTGGACGCATTCGCTTTGGGGCGTGTATGCGGATCATCCGGAACTTTCCTGCGACGCCGCACATGCCTCCGTACGGCTTATGGGAACGCCGGATACGCGGACCTATGTATGCAGTCGGGTTTTCCTGCGGCAGGAGATCGAGGCGCATGGCGTTTTCACGCTGTCGGGTTTTGCCCGCGCGGCGGGATTTACGCCCGCGACTTTTCATACCGGAAAAGAAGCGCCGGTCTTTCGCCTGCGCGCAAGGATCGTCTATAAAAGCGAGAAAGACGCCTTTGAGGATTATACGGCGGAGTTTTGCGGCAAAGACGGCTGGCAGTATGCCGAGGTCGAATTTTCCAAGCGCAAAATGCGCGCCGTCGATCGGATTGAGGTTTATTGCGAATACGGCGGCAGTTTCGGCATGGCCGGCTTTGACCGGATCTGTCTTTGCTGCCGCGAGAGCGGAATGAAAGGGGAGATCAACAATGAATAAAACAGTTTTAGATACAATTCGGCAGATTCGCGGCGGTCGGGCGTTTCACATGTCCGGCAAAAATCAGAATATATACAGGGTGCTGATTCAGGAGGCGGATTCCCAGACCGCCTATTACTTCAATACGCCGGTTTACCGCCGCCTGAGCGGACGGCTGGTCGATTTGAATTTTCTGGAGACGGGCGGCGTGCGCATGTTTGAGGGCGCCAATTCGATGATAACGTCCGCCGGACGAAAAATGAAGCTTTCGGACAGCTTCGGCGATCTTTTGATCGACATGGACGGGATGGAGGACGCGGAGTGCGTCGGCGGTATGCTATACGGCCATGCGATCCGCGTGGAACCGACGCTCAACGGCATTGCCGTCGAAACGGTTATGAAAGGCGGAGGACCGTTCACGTTTGAGATGCAGACCACGGAAGCGTTTGAAAGAATAAAATCCAATTCAAAGTACATTGCGTTTATGCGCGAGCAGTTCACGCCGTTTTTTGTGATTTCCACGCTGTATGCGCGGGAAAACGAGAGCGGAGACGTGCTTCCCGCGACGGTTGCGCTGGAGCGGGTGAGCGACCGAACCTATCTTGTCCATGTGGAGGCGAACACGCGCAAGGCGCATACGCTTTTGTTCGAGATTAATTTATATGAAGGAAAGTTCTTTCAGGATACCACGGTGGAGAGCCGTTCGCCTTCACGCAACAACTGTTACGGGAGCGTCTCGTTTCTGGGGCAGACGCCCATGCTCGGAGAGCAGTGGCTGTATACCAAAACAAGCCGCAAAAAGGTTTTTGACATCGAGCGCATGCCGATACGGTATGTGCGGATGTATATTCCGATTTTTGAAAAGGGCAAAAATCCGCTGACCGCGTTTTTGCCGCGCGCTCGCTTTTGCAGCTTCGGTTCCACCTGGAAGAACAAAATCGCATGCGGCGATCAGTTGACCGTTTCCGAGACCATAGACGGCTATTATACGCTGGATCTGACGGCGCTTTTGACCGACCCGAAAACGCACTGTCTGCGCCGTTCGGAGGGGATCGTGCTTCGCAACATGCTGGGTCATGAGGATTGTTCTGTGATCGCGACCGGGGACTGCTGTTACGCGCCGCAGATCCTGGAGGTCAGCATTGAGCAGTCAAAGAGCGATTCGATGTAAGTAAATACAGAGGCGGAACAATATCGCCCTCTGCGCGCGTTTTTGCACGGAGGGCGGTTTTCAAAAACGTCTTGTCTGCCGGACGCATGAAAAATGTGCGTATCAGGCCGGTTTACACTGCAGCGCCGTTTCCTTTTGCGTGCGTTTGGCAGACGGCTGAAATTCGGAAAGGAGAAAATGTTTATGGAATATGTCATGAAAGCGATCACGGCGCGCCGGAGCGTGCGGAGCTTCCGTCAGAGAACGGTGCCGCAAGACAAAATTGAAAAGCTGCTTGAGGCCGCGGCGGCTGCGCCGTCGGGCAAAAACTCGCAGCCCTGGTGCTTTGCGGCAATAGATGAACAGCAAATGATCTTCGATTTGGCGAGTTTGATGCGGAGAAGCCGTTTTATTGAGCTTGCCTCCCTTGTGATTGCGGTATACAAATGCGAAAGCCGGTGTTATGCGGAGGCAAAGGACAATATGGCGATCGGCGCGGCGATCGAAAACATGCTTCTGTGCGCGGAGGAGGCCGGACTTGCCGCCTGCTGGGTCTGCGAAAATATCGAGGATGCGGAGCGGTATCTTGCGAAACGGTTTCGGACAAACGGCTGTATTTTAATGTCGCTGGTTGCGATCGGATACCGCGATAACAGCCTTTCCGAGGAACGCCGTCCGGCGCCCCGGAAGCGTCCGGCGGAATTGCTTGAAAAAAGGAGAGCATGGGATGAACTATAAGAAAAATTACAGAGAAGATTCGGCCGGATGCTGGATTCGGCAACTGACGTATTTTGTATATGCGAAGCCCGCGCGGCTGTTTATGAATGCCGACGGCAATTACGGCGAACCGCTTGAAAGCGGCAGGGCGGCGGCCGACCGGGCGGGGATGTTTCATATGGATGCCGGCCGCGGTACGGTGCTTCGCGCGCAGTTTTCGATCCGGTCGGAAAAAGAATGCTTTTTGTCCCTTTTGGTCAGTGCGAATCGGAGTACGAAGATTTTTTTGAGCGGCGAACTGATCCATATCTTCAATGCGTGTTCGCAGGTGCTTGTCGTACGCCTGAAAAGGGGAGAGAATATCTTTTGGCTGGATGCGCTCGGAGGGAAAAGCGCCTATGAAGTGCAGATTCGCACGGAAAGGGCGGAAAGCGGCGCGCTTTTGTCGGCGGCGGCGCCGGAAAACCGGACGCTGACCGAGCGCGGATTCGCTCTGTATATGGAAAAGCGGGATTTTTCCAAACTGCCGAAAATCGAGTTTCTTTTAACCAGACTGGATCAGCGGCAGTTTGATCGCGGGACGAAAATCCGCGTGGAAATGCGCGATGTGGATACGGGGCGGTGCGTGTTTTCAAAGCGCGTCCGGTTCGCGCAGGTGTACCGGTTGGACAAAACGCGATTTTCCTATTGTCCGGATCGCTTAAACGGCCTTGATATGATCTTTTGCGGAAAGGGAAAAGACGGCCGCACGGTAAAAATTTCGCGGCGGATCTATGTGTACGAATATCAGAAGCATATTGACGAGCTTTTGGATTTTGCCCGGCGGCTTGTGTCCTCGCCTCTTTGTCTGCCGTATGACCGGGAGGCGGTTTTGGGGCTGTGCAGCCGAATTGACGCGCCCGGCGGCATTCCGTATATGCGGCTGCATTTTTCGGAGATTTTAAAAGATTTTTTGAAAGAAATGAAAGCGTGCGATCTTCGGAAACTCTATCTGCCGGGAACGAAACGTATCTTTTTCCGGGATCCGCTTGACGACAGCGTGAATTTTTACCGGGTGACGCTGCCGAGGGGGTATCGCCCCGAACGGGAATATCCGCTCTTGATGATCTGCAGCACCAAGGAGTACGGCTCTTACGGTCAGCAGCTTGAGGATTCGGAGCTTGAAAATCTGATTGTTGCGGATATTTCGGGACGCGGCGTGACGATGGGCAGCTATATCGGGGAGGTCGCGATCCTCTCGGCGCTGCGTGATCTGCGGCAAAAATTCCGTGTGGATGAAAACCGGATTTATATCGGCGGATATTCAAACGGCGCGTCTGCGGCGCTCACCGTGGCTGCGGCCTATCCGCATCTGTTTGCCGGCGTCTATGCGCTGTCCGGGCGTGCCGAAGTTAAAAAAATGCGCAACCTCAGCGCGCTTCATACAACGCTGATTTCCTCGGAGACGGATGAATTTTATCCCGACGTCAAAAAGCTGTATACGGAGGGAAGGAAGTATTCCGAGACGGTACGGCTCTTGTCCGCGTCCTGTCATAATCATCTCACGATCCAGCGTATCTGGATGAATACTGCGGCGCTTTCCGAGCTTCTTGTGTGGGAGAGGGATCTCTATCCGCAGCGGTTTTCGTATTACACGGACCGAAATCGGCATCTTCGCGCCTATTGGATCACGCTGCACGGGATTGCGCCGGGCAAACAGCGGTGTATTTTGAAGGTGGACGCGGGCAGAAGCATTCTCGACATCCGGCTGAGCGGCGCCGCCGGGCTGACGGTCACGATTCCGCCTTTTGTGAACCGCGATTCGTTCACCGTCCGGCTCAACGGCAAAAGCTTTGCGTTTGCCCATGTCTCGGAGGACTGCCTGCACTTTCGGTATAACAGCCACGGGTTTCATCTGACTCCGTTCCCAAACGCGGTCGTCGAGTCATCCAAGGGCAACGGGCTTTTGGACGTGTATATGGATCCGATGAAAATCTTTGTGCCAAAGGAGGCGTCCGCGCCTGTTTCGGCGGCGGCAAACGCCCTTGCGCGGCCGCAGACAAACGGACTTGTGTCCGAGGTCGCGGTCTGGTATTCGGTCGCCCGACGCCCGCAGGCCGGGGATTTTGCCGATCTTGCGGCTTACAGCATGATCGCCGTAGGCCGGGATGACAGTCCTTTTTACCGTATGCTCGAAGAAAACGCGCCCATCCGGATGGAGGAGGGCGGATTTTGGTATGCGGGGCGGTTTTATCCGGGCAGCTTTTGCGTGATGCAGCTTGTGCGCAGTCCGTGGAACTGTTCAAGGCATGTTTTGTATGTCACCTGGCATGACGAGGCGCTGCTCAGGCGGAATTTGTTTACCCGCTGTATGACGCTGCCTTCCTATATCGGCGGGCGGCACCCGTACCTCGGAGGCGCCGCGCTGATTTTTGACGGAAAAAGTTACAGCGCCGTGCGGGAACTCGGAGATGCGCCGCAGCCGGTCAGCGCCGACGCGGCATAAAAGCGCTGTTTGGCTTGATTTTACCGGTAAAGGCGCAGACTGAACTCTTTTCGGCAGGACAGCCGATTCAAATGCCGAAAACAAAGGCAGTACGCAGAATCTTTTTTTCTGCGTCTGCCTTTTGTTTGGCGCCGCTTCGCTCCGAATGGTTTTTGCGCGCCGTGCCGGGCAATGCCGCCAGCGCCGGAATGTCGTTTTTTCTCCTTTATATATAAAAAAGCGATTTTAAACCAAAGCGCTGCAAAAAGATTTAGCACCCGAATGGTGCGGTTGCAAATATTTTGGACTTTTCACCCAAAAATCACAAAAAATATTGGAAAAAACCCTTGACAAAAGCGCTTCGAGGTGGTACATTCTAATCAAGGTTTAGCACTTGGCATCAAAGAGTGCTAAAACCAAAGGAGGTTTGGTATCTTGGAGCATAATCTGAGCAAGCGCCAGGCGCAGATCCTGCGTGCGGTTGTCGAGGCTTATGTCGAGGGCGGCGAACCGGTCGGTTCAAAGTACATCGCAAAGACACGGATGCCGAACTGTTCGCCTGCGACCATCCGCAACGAGATGGCGGCGCTGGAAGCGTTTGGGTATCTGGAACAGCCGCATACGTCGGCGGGGCGGATTCCGAGCGGGGCCGGTTATCGTTTTTATGTCGATTGTCTCGCGGACGAATACAAGCGAACCCGCGCCGAAACCGAGCTTATGGCCGAACGGCTGCGCGGCAAACGCCAGGAACTGGACAACATTCTCACCGAGGCGTCAAGGCTTGCGGGCAGTATGACCAATTACACGGCGGTGGCGATCAAGCCCCGCGCGGAGATGTCCAGGATTCTGCGCTTTGAGGTCATGTATTTTGACAGCCGCAATCTGATTCTCGTCCTGCTTTCGGGCAGCGGGAGCGCGCAGACGCGGTATCTTCGGCTTCCGTTTGATGTGCTTCCCCCCGCGGCGGCGCTGCTTGCCGGTGTATTGAACAAATACATCGCCGGACACACGCCCGCCGAGATCACGCTGCCCCTGCTCATGCAGGCGGAGGCGGAAATGGGGAGCGAGGCGCGGCTGCTTTCGGCTGCGATGAAAGAAGTCTACGCCGTCATGGCGGAGCAGAGCGGCGGCGAGGTGCGGTTTGACGGCGTGGAGCGGCTGCTTGAATATCCCGAATTTACGGATATCGACAAGCTGCGCGGACTGCTTGGTGAAATCGAGCGCAAGGACAGCCTGCTCGACGCGGTGTCCGGCATAGAGGGCGACGAGCTGCGCGTGCTGATCGGCAAGGAAAATCCGGGCAGCAGCATGAGCGATTCGACGCTGGTGGTGAAAAAGATCAAAAAGAACGGCAGAGTCGTGGGCGCAATCGGCGTCATCGGTCCCTGTCGTATGGATTATGCAAAGGTCATGTCCACGGTGGACGCGCTGGCTGAATCGGTCGGCCGCATGATCAGCGATGAGATGCGGATGCTGGAAGAACCGAAACGGCGGCAGCAGTTCCCGAAAGAAGAATAGAAAGGAAATTTTCGGAGATGGCGGAAAAGGAAAAGGACATACAGACAGAGGCGGAGGCCGGCGTCAAAGCGGAAACCGAAGAGACGGCTGCCCCTCGGACCGAGGAAAAGGACGACGTAAAGCAGAAAAAGAGCCGCGCCGAGAAAAAGCTGGAAAATGAGGTTGCGGAAGCGCGCCTGGCGCTTGAAAAAAAGGAAGCCGAGCTTGCCGAGCAGAGGGAACAGTATCTGCGGGTTTTGGCCGAGTACGACAATTTCCGAAAGCGGTCGCGCGCGGAGCACGACAGCACCTATTCGGACGCGTACGCCGACGCGATCAACGCGCTGCTTCCGGTCCTGGACAACATTGAGCGCGCCGCGTCGTTTACCGACGGGGAAAAGGTGCTCGAAGGTGTGAAAATGATTGCGAAGGCGTTTGCGGACGCGCTTGAAAAGATGGGCGTGACCGAGATTGAAACCGCTTCCTTTGATCCCAATTTCCACAACGCGGTGATGCATGTGGAGGACGAATCGCTCGGCGAGGGCGAGATTGTGGAAGTGTTTCAGAAGGGCTATAAAAAGGGCGACAAGGTGATTCGCCACGCGATGGTCAAGGTTGCAAATTAAAAAGACAAAATTTACAGTTGTTATATTTTATTGTTAAGATAAACGGAGGAATGGATTATGGGAAAGGTTATTGGTATAGATCTCGGTACGACAAACTCTTGTGTGGCGGTTTATGAGGGCGGTGAGCCGATCGTAATTCCGAATCCGGAGGGCGCGCGAACCACGCCGTCGGTTGTCGCATTCGGCAAAAACGGCGAACGCATGGTCGGCCAGGTCGCAAAGCGCCAGAGCGTGACGAACCCGGACAAGACGGTCATCAGCATCAAGCGCGAGATGGGCACGAATTACAAGGTAAGTATTGACGGCAAACAGTATACGCCGCAGGAGATTTCGGCCATGATTCTGCAAAAGCTGAAAGCGGATGCGGAGGCATACCTCGGCACGAGCGTAACCGAAGCCGTTATCACGGTGCCTGCTTATTTTACCGACGCGCAGCGTCAGGCGACCAAGGACGCGGGCAAGATCGCGGGTTTGGATGTTAAGCGTATCATCAACGAGCCGACGGCTGCGGCGCTTGCCTACGGCATGGACAAAGAGGCGGAGCAGAAGATCATGATCTTCGACCTTGGCGGCGGTACGTTCGACGTTTCGATTCTGGAGATTTCGGACGGCGTGTTTGAAGTGCTGGCAACGGCCGGCAACAACCGTCTCGGCGGCGACGACTTTGACCAGCGCATTATCAACTGGATTGCCGACACTTTCAAGGCTGAAAACGGGATCGACCTGCGCTCGGATAAGATGGCGGTACAGCGTTTGAAAGAGGCGGCTGAAAAAGCAAAGATCGAGCTTTCCGGCATGGCTTCCACCAACATCAACCTGCCGTTTATCACGGCGGATGCGACCGGCCCGAAGCATTTCGACGCCAATCTGACCCGCGCTAAGTTCAATGAACTGACCGCGGATCTGGTCAGCGCGACCATGGGACCGGTGAAGCAGGCGCTGTCGGACGCGGGACTGTCGGCCTCCGACATTCATAAGGTACTGCTGGTCGGCGGTTCGACGAGAATCCCCGCCGTGCAGGAAGCGGTTAAAAACTTCATGGGCAAGGAGCCTTTCAAGGGCATCAACCCGGATGAGTGCGTCGCAATCGGCGCGGCGATTCAGGGCGGCGTGCTCGGCGGCGATGTCAAGGACATTGTTCTGCTCGATGTAACGCCTCTGTCCCTCGGTATTGAGACGATGGGCGGCGTATTCAACCGCATCATCGACCGCAACACGACGATTCCGGTTAAAAAGAGCCAGATTTATTCGACTGCGGCCGACAATCAGACCTCGGTTGAAATCCACGTGCTTCAGGGCGAGCGCGATATGGCGGCGGGCAATACCACGCTCGGACGCTTCATTTTGGACGGCATCGCGCCGGCGCCCCGCGGAATTCCGCAGGTCGAGGTCACCTTTGATATTGACTCCAACGGCATTGTAAACGTCACGGCCAAGGACAAGGGCACGGGCAAGGAGCAGCATATCACGATCACCTCCTCCACCAATATGTCCAAGGAGGACATCGACCGCGCCGTTAAGGATGCGGAGAAGTTTGCCGACGAGGATAAAAAACTCAAAGAGGCCGTCGAGGTGAAGAACCACGCCGACAGTCTGATTTTCCAGAGCGAAAAAACGCTCGGCGAACTCGGCGACAAGGTGAGCGCAGAGGAAAAGGCGCCGGTCGAGGCGGCTATTGCCAAACTGAAAGAAACAATCAAGGGCGGCGATACCGAAGCGATTCGCGCGGATACCGAGGCGCTGGAGAAGTCGTTCTACGCCATCAGCGAAAAGCTGTACAGCCAGGCGCAGGCGCAGCAGGACGCCGGAGCCGGTCCTGACGCAGGCGCAGATGCAGGCAATGCTGGCGGCGACAACACCTACTACAACGCTGATTTTGAAGACAAAACCGATAAATAAAGCAAAGCGAAAAATCCTGAGCCGCCGGTCGGCTCGGATTTTTCGCGCTGTAAGACGATACGGCGCGGTCTTTGCATATGGGGAAAGCTATGGCGGATAAAAGAGATTATTATGAAGTGCTCGGCGTGGATAAAAACGCCGACGCTTCGACCATAAAAAAAGCATATTACAAGCTGGCGAAGCAGTATCATCCCGACGTCAATCCGGGCAATGCGGAGGCCGAAAAAAAATTTAAGGAAATCAACGAGGCGTACGCCGTTCTCTCGGATGACGAAAAAAAGGCCAAGTATGACCAATACGGCCACGCCGCCTTTGAAAACGGCGGCGCGGGCGGCTATGGCGCCGGCTTTGAGGGATTTGATTTCGGCGATATTTTTTCCTCCTTCTTCGGCGGGGGATTCGGCGGCGGTTCTTCGGGGCGGCGAGGCGGACCCATGCGCGGCGAGGACATTTATGCGCGCGTGACGATTTCTTTTGAAGAGGCGGTCTTCGGCTGCAAAAAAGAGGTTTCGTACGGCCGCGTGCAGAAGTGTTCCGATTGCGCGGGCAGCGGAGCGAAAAAGGGTACCAGCGCCGAAACCTGCAAGCGGTGCGGGGGCAGCGGTCAGGTTCGCGTGCAGCAGCGCACCGCGTTCGGTGTGTTTCAGTCAACGCAGACCTGCAGCGAGTGCCGGGGTACCGGTAAGATTATCAAGGAACCCTGTTCAAACTGCCGGGGCACCGGGTATGTGAAGCTCAGCAAAAAAATCGAGGTTTCGATTCCGAAAGGCATTGACGACGGGCAGAAGATTTCGATCGCGGGACAGGGCAACGAGGGACGCGGAGGCGGACCGTCCGGCGATTTGATCCTGACTGTGTCCGTGCGCCCGCACGCGGTATTCGAGCGCAACGGCAGCGATGTGTACTGCGAGGTTCCGATTGACTTCTGGGAGGCGGCGCTCGGCGCTTCCGTGGATATTCCGACGCTGGAGGGCAAGGAAAAATTCACGATTCCCGAAGGTACGCAGACCGGGACGACCTTTACGCTGCGGGGCCGCGGAATTACGCGGGTCAATTCCTCCGCGCGCGGCAATTTGTACATTACCGTGAAAGTGGAAGTGCCGCGCGGACTCAGCGCGCAGCAAAAGCAGCTTCTTTCCGAACTTGCGGCTTCGTTTGGCGAAAAAGTGGAAACAAAGCGCGAAAAGTTCTTCCAGAAATTCACGGATCTGTTTAAATAAAAATCTCAGGCCTGCCGATAACCTCTTGGATTTTCGGCAGGCTTTCGGCGCATTGCGGGCGCAGACCAAAATTTTAAAGGCGGATGGATAATGGAGATGGAAATGCAGTGGATTCAGCTTAAAGTAACGGGAAAAACAGAAGATCTTGAGATTATCAGCGCGGTGATGAGCATGGTGTCAAGCTCGCTGATGATCGAGGATTACAGCGATGTCACGACCGACGGCATGTACGGCGCCCTACTCGACGAAAGTCTGCTTTCGGCAGACAAGACGCATGCCGCCGTTTCAGTCTTTCTGCCCGAAACGGCCAATCTTTCCGAGGCGCGCTTCTTTGTCGAGGAGCGGCTTCGCACGTCGGGGATAGACTATACGATCGAGACCTCCGGCTGCCGCGAGGAGGACTGGGCGGAGTCCTGGAAGAAGTATTATAAGCCGGTCAAGGTCGGTAAAATCGTCATTGTTCCCGCGTGGGAAACCTATACGCCGGGCGATGACGAACTGACAGTGACGATGGATCCGGGCATGGCGTTCGGCACCGGCACGCATGAGACGACAAGGCTTGTGATCGCGATGCTGCAAAAGTATATTGTTCCGGGCTGCCGGATGCTGGACGTGGGCTGCGGAAGCGGCATTCTGTCCATCTGCGCGTCCCGCCTCGGCGCCGCTTACTGCGCGGCCTATGATCTCGATCCCGTGGCTGTGCGCGTCGCCCGGGAAAACATTGAGGCGAGCGGGCAGCCGGGCATTGTCTGCGGGCAGTCAGACTTGCTTTCCGATGTGGACGTACGCGGCGGAAAGTTTGACGTTGTCGCCGCGAATATCGTTGCCGATATTGTGATCCGGATGACGTCGGACGTTCACCGCGTTTTGGCTGACGGCGGCGTATTGATCGCTTCGGGCATTATCTGTCCGCGCCGGGCGGAGGTAGAGCGCGTCTTTGCCGAAAACGGACTTGAGGTCTTTGACGAATTGGTTGAAAACGACTGGTGCGCGCTCGCGGTTCGCAAAAAAGCGTAAGAGTATTTGCTTTACCGGCGGGATTTTTGATTGGTTTGACGGAGCCGCTTACTTTTTTCAGAATGGCTGTCACACAATTTTGCCCTGCCGCATATACTCCTAATAGACGGGCTAAAAGGAGGAGTATTATGAATCATCTGAGATGCGCGGCAAAACTGATCGGTTTGACGGTTCTGGCATTCGGCGTGGGACTGCTTGCCTCATTTTTTTTGCCGGACGGCTTTCTGGTCGTGATAGAAGCGGTGGTCATTATCGGTATCGGATTTTTATATTTCTCCATTAAATAGAAGCCCGGGAGTGGCTTATGAGAATCATTACATTCAAGTCGCCGCGCGCGCTGCGCGCGCTGCTTCGCAGAATTTTCCGGATTCGTTGATTTTAACCTTAGTAAGATCAAAAAGAAGAAACATAGCGGTTTGTCAAAGCGCGTAAAAAGCGCTTTTGCGCGAGAAATGATGCGACCCTCGAATGGATCGCATCATTTTTTTATTTACCTATTGACATAATAGGTAAATAGTGCTATACTGCAATTACCTACTTGATAAATAGGTGATTCGCGCGATTCGTTTTGGAATCTGCTTGCGTCGGGTATCGAACCGAATGCGATCCGCCCTTCTGTCGGAACAGAACACATCGACGATATGCTCGCCGATCTTGAGCACGGCTTTGAAGCCGTAAAGGAGGAATGAAAATGGCAGCTATTTATACGTCAATCGATCAACTGATCGGAAAAACGCCGCTTTTGGAGCTTACACACATTGAAAGGGAACTCGGATTGGGCGCAAAGATCCTCGCGAAACTGGAGTATTTCAATCCCACAGGCTCAGTCAAGGACCGTATTGCGAAAGCGATGATTGACGACGCCGAGGAGCAAGGGAAGCTGAAGGCCGGTTCTATTATCATCGAACCGACATCCGGAAACACCGGCATAGGCCTTGCGTCGGTCGCCGCCGCAAGGGGCTACCGCATGATCCTTGTGATGCCTGAAACGATGTCCGTAGAACGCCGCCAGCTTATGAAAGCTTACGGCGCCGAGCTTGTGCTGACAGACGGCTCGAAAGGCATGAAAGGCGCTATCGCAAAAGCTGAAGAGCTTGCAAAAGAATTGCCGGACAGCTTTATTCCGGGACAGTTCGTCAACCCTGCAAATCCGGCCGCTCATCGCGCCGCCACCGGCGTTGAGATTTGGGAAGATACCGACGGGAAAGTGGATATTTTCGTGGCCGGCGTCGGTACGGGCGGAACGATTACCGGCGTGGGCGAATATTTGAAGGGACGGAATGCCGGCATTTCGGTCGTCGCGGTCGAGCCGAAGTCTTCCGCCGTGCTTTCTACCGGCGTTGCGGGCGCGCACAAAATTCAGGGGATCGGCGCGGGATTTGTTCCCGCTGTCCTGAACACCGCCGTCTATGACGAGATCATCCCCGTCGAAAATGAAGACGCTTTCGCTGTGGGAAAGCTCATCGGCAAAAAGGAAGGCGTGCTTGTCGGCATATCTTCGGGCGCAGCGGCTTTCGCGGCGATCGAGCTTGCGAAGCGCCCTGAAAATAAGGGCAAGAACATTGTTGTTCTGCTGCCGGATACCGGCGACCGGTATCTTTCCACGAAGCTGTTTGCGGACTGAGGAGGAAAAATGAAAATATATGCAGACAATGCCGCGACAACAAAGACAAGCCGCACGGCGATCGAAGCGATGCGCCCGTATCTGGACGAGGTGTACGGCAATCCATCGAGCTTGCACAGCGCGGGACAAAAGGCTGCGGAGGCTTTATGGAGCGCCAGAGAAACCATCGCAGAATGTCTCGGCGCTGCGCCGAAAGAAATCTATTTTGTCTCCGGCGGCAGTGAGGCGGACAACCAGGCAATTCTTTCAGCCGCCGCCGTCGGAGCGCAAACCGGCAAAAAACACATGATTTCCACGGCGTTTGAGCATCATGCCGTCCTGCATACCCTGGAAAAACTGAAAAAGCAGGGGTTCGATATCGAACTGCTGCCGGTCGGCAAATCCGGCATGGTCACGGCGGAGGCGGTCGCGAGGTCGATTCGTGCGGACACTTGTCTTGTCACGATCATGTATGCCAATAACGAAATCGGCTCTGTTTTGCCGATCGCCGAAATCGGCGCGGTCTGCCGTGAAAAGGGCGTATTGTTCCATACCGACGCCGTGCAGGCTGCGGGACATTTACAGATTGATGTAAACCGGCAGAACATAGATATGCTTTCCCTTTCCGCGCACAAATTTCACGGTCCGAAAGGCGCGGGCGTACTGTATGCAAGAAAAGGCGTTCGCCTGATGAATCTGATCGAGGGCGGCGCGCAGGAGAGTGGAAAACGCGCCGGAACAGAAAATATCCCCGCGATTATGGGCATGGCGGCGGCGCTGAAAGCGGCGTCGGCGCGTATGGAGGAAAACGCCGCAACGGTGTCGGCTTTGCGGGACAAGCTGATTGCGGGGCTTTCAAAAATTCCGCATTCGGTTCTGAACGGCAGCCCCGTAAACCGTTTGCCCGGAAATGTGCATTTCTGTTTTGAGGGAATAGAGGGCGAGAGTCTGCTTTTGCTTTTAGATGCAAAGGGAATCTGCGCTTCCTCCGGTTCGGCCTGCACCTCCGGATCGCTCGATCCGAGTCACGTTCTGCTTTCCATCGGACACCCGCACGAGATCGCGCATGGTTCCTTAAGGCTGTCCCTCAGCGCGGAAAATACGGAGGCGGAAGTAGACTATATGCTGGATGAAATTCCAAGGGCGGTTGAATATCTGCGAAATATGTCGCCGCTTTGGCGGGATAAATGCAGCGGAAAGAAAGAATTTGTGTTAAAATAGGAGTGAAACAATGGCTTTATACAGTGAAAAAGTGATGGATCATTTCATGCATCCGAGAAATGTGGGCGTGATTGAAAATGCCGACGGGATCGGCGAGGTCGGCAACGCCAAATGCGGCGACATTATGAAAATGTATCTGAAGATCGAAAGCGGCATCATTACCGATGTGAAATTTGAAACCTTCGGCTGCGGTTCCGCTATCGCGTCAAGCTCTATGGCAACCGAAATGATAAAGGGAAAATCCGTATCCGAAGCTTTGAAGCTTTCAAACAAAGCGGTTGCCGAAGCGCTGGACGGACTGCCGGCGCACAAACTGCACTGCTCGGTGCTCGCGGAGGAGGCAATTAAGGCGGCGGTAGAGGATTATTGCGAAAAGAACGGCGTCGCCTATGACAAGGCACAGCCGACAGACTGCGCTTCTTTCGGCCGTTGCTGCGACGTGTAAGGCGCTTATTTCAGGGAAACAAGGAGAGGGGACTATGATTTCAACTCGCGGACGCTACGCTTTGCGTGTGCTGATCGATTTGGGGGAGCATAAGGACGAAGGATTTATCCCGATGAAAGTTGTCGCCGCGCGGCAGCAAATTTCGCACAAATATCTGGAGAGCATTATGCCGCTTCTGATCAAAGACGGATTGCTTGACGCTGTATCCGGTAAAAACGGAGGCTATCGCCTGAATCGACCGCTTGACGAATATCGGGTCGGTCATATTCTGCGCCTGACTGAAGGTGAACTTGCGCAGGTGACCTGTCTTTCCTGCGATGCGGAACCCTGTGCGCGCGCGGCCGATTGCAGGACGCGCCCGATGTGGGAAAAATATCAACGGATAAGCAACGATTTTTTTGACGGGATCACATTGGCCGATCTAATTGAAAGAAATCTTGATTAGAGGAAGAGGAGTGACTTTCCCCTGATTTTCCATGCGGATCGCTTGGGGTATAGCGCTGAAAACGAGATGCAATGCCTGTAAGTGTAATTTTCAAATTACATTTTTATGGGCATTTGCTTTTTTTTAATTTTTGTACTGGATTTCTTCGGCTGCGCAGTTTATAATAAAAATGTGAAATGTCAAAAGCGAGGTCTTCTATCGGCCGACTATGAAAAAATTCGGGGGATCGTATGAAGAAAAGCTTTGCATTGTTTTTCACAGCAACCGTTCTGCCGCTTTTCGGACTGTTTACCGTGTCCGCGGCGGCATATACCTTTACGCCGGGCAGCGAGGCTGTCGTGTATGTGGACGGCGCTGCGGGCAGTAATTCCAATACCGGCGCGTCCGCTTCCGCGGCTGTTCAGACGCTGGATCAGGCTTATGCGCTGCTGCGCAAGAGCGGCGGGGGCACCCTTGTCGTTTCGGGAGCGGTTTCGGTTCCCGGCAGTTCGTTTGCGCCTGCTTCGACAGACGGCGCGGTCCTGTATACTTCGGTATACGGCGGGGTGGATTACCGTACACAGGGAGCGGCGCTGAAAGTTGCCGCTCATATGGCGTTCAATAACGATACTTATTTCGACGATATTCGTCTGGAGATTGAAAAGAGCAATCTGATTCTATCGGGACGGTATCACAATTTCGGCATCGGCGCGGGGGTTGATTGCGTGAGTACCGCTTCCGCTCCGATCAATTTCCCGCTGCTTGTCGGCGGATACAACGACCCGGCCACCATAGCCATGGCAAGCACGGACAAGAGCTACACGCTGACGGTCGCGGGCGGCGCCTGGCAGGGACTCATGGGCGGCAATCGCCGCGGCAGCAGCACGAAGGCCATCGGCGTTCTGTCGGGCGATATTGCCGTGCTGATTGAGGGCGGCGTTTTTGACAAGGGCAGCGGTTCGCAGTATGTCAGCGCCTCAGGCGCCTGCTTTCATATGGGGCGGCTGTATATGGAGATCACGGGCGGCACATTCAATGAGGATATCTATATATATCGGCGGCTGGGCACGCTACCGTCCGACGCTTCGCTGAAAGCGGATTCGGCGAGTAAGGCGCAGACGGTTGTGCGGCTTCTCGGCGGCAATTTCAACGGTTCGTTGTTTACGGCCAATGAGACGCCGGGCGCCGCCGAAATTTGGAGCGACGTCTGCATCGTCGTGACCGACGCGGCGTTTTCCTCCGCGAGCCGGCTGTATAACCGCGGCGTGCTCGGCAGCGTGGTGATTCGCTGCTCTGCGGAAACCGAGGCCGCGTTGCTTGCGCACTGCGACGGCGCCTTTTTGTTTTCAAATTCGCTTGACAGCGCCGCCGGCGCGACGACAACCGCGCATTTTTCGGGATGGGTCAATTCTTTGCAGGATCCGTACGTGGTGGAAAAAGACGGCGTGTTCTACTATTGCTTTAGTTCCGGCGCGAGTGTAAACGGCGTCACGTATCCCGGAATCAAGATCGCCGCTTCCACGGAAATTCTGTTTTCAAATATGTCGTATAATTCAGTTTCGGTTTTCAATGCGGCGAAGACCGATATTCCAAACGCGAAAAAGGAATACTGGGCGCCTGAGATGCACTATTTCAGCGCGGAGGAGGTCGGCGCGGCCGATGCGGGCTGGTATATTTATTTTGCCGCCGACGACGGGGAAAACGCAAATCATCGCATGTATGTGCTGCGCGCGTCCGACCCCGAAGATCCGACGAGTACATATTCGATGGTCGGCCAGCTTGTGACCGACGAGGACAAGTGGGCGATTGACGGCACGGTGCTCAAATACGGCGGGAAGCTGTATTTTGTCTGGTCAGGCTGGCCGGGAGATGTGAACGGCTGCCAGAATCTCTATATTCAGGAAATGGAAAATCCGTATACGATGAAAACGGGCAAACGGGTTTTGATTTCCACGCCGACATACGATTGGGAGACAAAGGACAGGCCGCTTGTCAATGAGGGGCCGCAGGCGCTAGTCCTCGACGGTACGACGCATATCGTGTATTCGGCCAGCGGAAGCTGGGGAAAGAACTACTGTCTCGGCGTGCTGACGCTGACCGGCGACGACCCGCTTGTCGCGTCGAACTGGTATAAGCATCCAAAAACCGTGTTTTCCTCCGACGCAGGCGCGTCACGGTACGGAACGGGGCATTCGTCCTATGTGCAGAATTATCATGACGGCAGCTTTTGGATGTATTTTCACGCCAATCCTTCGCTGACGGTATCTGCGGGGTCAAGCTGGTGGGCGGATCGCGAGGTCTATGCGCAGCCTTTCACGGTCAAGGAAGTCAGGATTAACGGCAAAACCTATTCTTTCCCGGATTTTGGAACGCCGCTCGCGCCGTCTGCCGCGCGCGGCGTCACGGTGACGTCGCCCGACTTTTGCGCGGGCGGGCATTGGTATGGCGGCGCGGGAGGCGTTTGCAGAATCTGCGGCGCGAAAGCGCCCTTGACCGGACGTTACAAGGATGTGAACGGGGACGGATGCACGAATACGCTGGATGCGCTGATCGTGATGCGTTGGATGCGCACGGGTGAGCGTCCGGCCTCGCTTGACGACGTGCTTTGGATTTTGCGGTATGCAGCCGGCACGCTGCATATCGACCGTTGAGGGCGATGCTTTGAGCGGAATCGTCTTTCAGAAAAAACAAATGCAGGAGATGGAATCTATGATTATCAAACCTTTGACCAAAGCGTTCCTTATGCTTATGCTTCTGATGACCGGGATGCTGCTGCTCAGTGCGTGCGGCGGGGATCAGGATGGCCGTGCGGTTGTGTATGTGGACGGGGAGACGGGCGCGGATACCAACGCGGGCACCAAAGGCGCTCCGGTGGCCACGCTGGAGCGCGCGTTTTCAAAGCTGGAGGCGGGCGGTACCGCCGTCATTTCGGGCAAAACGACCGTGGATGCGCCCTTTTCCTATGCAGGCAATACCGAAACGGTGGCGGTGACCTCGCTGTTTGGCGGTACGGACTACCGCGAGGCGGGCGCGCAGCTTTGCGTGAACGCCGACATGACGTTCGGCGGCGGCGTGTTTTTCGATGACATTACGCTTTTGATCGGAGAGAGCGGACTGACGTTTGCCGGCGGCTACGGTGACATTGGCTTCGGCGCGGGCGTCGTCTGCGAGGCGACCGGCGCTTCGATCCGTATGCCGGTGGTTGTCGGCGGTCAGAATGAGCCGAAAACGGTGGAAGCGGCTTCCTCGGACAAAAGCTATACCGTTTACGTCGGCGGCGGTACGTTTTCCGGTCTTTCGGGCGGAAACCGGCGCGGACTTTCCTCGGCGCGCGGCCTGCTTTCCGGCGATATTGCCGTGCTGATTGAGGGCGGAACCTTTACCGGTCAGCACGGGCAGAGCGTCAGTCTCGCGGGCAGCAGCTTTCATTCGGGCAATTTGTATATGGAAATCAGCGGCGGAACCTTTTCGGGGAGCGTGTATGCGTACCGCGCAATGGGATCTTTGCCGATAGACAGAACGCTTGCGCCGGACGGCGCGCACACGGGGCGCGCGGTGCTGCGCATTTCGGGCGGCAGTTTTGAAAAGCCGATTTATACGGCTGACGACACTGTGCGCGAGATCAAAAATTACAGCGATCTCACCATTGTTCTGACCGGCGGTGAATTTGCCTCCGGCGCGCAGTTTTTCAACCGGGGTATGCTCGGTTCCGTGCTTCTTCGGTATGACGCGGCGCGCTTCGGCGATACGCTGGACAAATTGCTCGGCAGTACGTTTGCACTGTCTGCGGATACCGAAATCGCCCGCACGGAGACGGTTGAAGCTTTCTTTTCGGGCGCGCTTTCCAGCCGCCCGGATCCGTGGATCGTCGAAAAGGACGGCGTGTATTATTACTGCTATGCCGAGGCTGTCTCGGGCTTAGCGGGTATCACCGTGGCGGCAAACGGCGGAATTGTGATGGGGGATCTGGATGCTTCCGCGGTTTCGGTGTTTAACGCGTCCATGACCGATATTTCCAATGCAAAGCATGAATATTGGGCGCCCGAACTGCATTATTTTGACGCGGACACGGTAGGCGAGTCGGACGCCGGCTGGTATATCTATGTTGCGGCGGATAACGGCGACAATGAAAATCACCGCATGTATGTGCTGCGCTCGACGGTTCCCGAAGATCCGCAGTCCACGTATAAAATGATAGGCGAGCTTGAAACCGACGGCGACCGTTGGGCGATCGACGGAACCGTGCTGGTCCTGGACGGCAAGCTGTATTTTGTGTGGTCCGGCTGGGCGGGCAGTACCAATGTCTCGCAGGATATTTATATTCAGGAAATGGAGAACCCCTATACGATGAAAGCGGGGGCGCGCACCCTGCTTTCAAAGCCGCAGTTCTCGTGGGAGACTGAGGGGAATCCGGATGTCAACGAGGGACCGCAGGCGCTGATTTTGGACGGCACGGTACATATTATTTATTCCGCAAGCGGAAGCTGGACGCGCTATTACTGCCTCGGCGCGCTGACGCTGACCGGGGACGACCCGCTGCGCGCGCAAAGCTGGACAAAGAGCGAGGCGCCGCTTTTCCGGGAGAGCGAGGCCAATTCCATGTACGGCACCGGGCATTGCTCGTTTGTGACCGATGCGGCGGGTGACGGGGTGATTTATTATCACGCCAACAAATCGCTTACCGTGCCGGAGGGCTCCAGTTGGTGGACAGAGCGGGATACCTATGCGCAGCGTTTCGGAACGGTTCAAAAGGAAATCGGCGGCAAGACGTATACCTTCCCGGATTTCGGCGAACCCTGCCCGGCTGACGCGATGCGCGCGGTGTCCGTGCGCGCGGCCGACTATGAACCGAAAGGAACGCATTTGTATGCCACGCGCACAAGCCGCGACGGTTCTTGTGACCGGTACTGCTGCATTTGCGGCGCTGCCGCCGAATAATGCGCGAAAAATCCAAATGCGAAAATCGAACGCGCCAAACAAAAGCTTTCCGCTGTGTATGATGCGGAAAATAAACCTTTTTCGGTAAGCTGAAAAACGCCCCGCCGCCGGCGACGCATTTTGCGTGTCCGGCGGCGGGACGTTTTTGTATAAAGATGCGTTTTACGTTTTTCAAAGAAGTTGAAACGGCGTGTCTTTGCCTCCATGCGCGCGGGTATCGCGCGCCTTTGCTTTTCTTTGGGCGTGCGGAGCGGTATTTTGGACGGCTTTGTTTTTGTGCTTACTTTGTCATAAGCGTAAAGCGCATAAAGAGCGCGGCGGCTTCGGCGCGGCTGGTGGTCTGCGCGGGTTCGAGGCGCGTTTCGGTCCGTCCGCTGATTAAGCCGGCCGCCGAGGCCCACTGCATGGCGCTGAGCGCATAGGGGCTGATGGCCGCCGCATCCGAAAACGCGGACAGATCGGCTGTCTTTTTGGTATCGTAGCCCTTATATTCCGCGTAGCGGAAAAGAACCGCGGCCGCCTGTTCTCGTGTGATCGGGGCGTCGGGCGCAAAAAGATTGTTTTCATGGCCGTGCAGAATTTCGTTTTGGTACGCCCAGGCAACGGCGTCTGCGTAGTAGGCTTCTTTGGAAACGTCGGCGAACGGCGCGGATTGGTTGACTTTCGGCGTTCCCTCAAGCCGGTACAGAAGCGTTGCAAACATGCCTCTTGTGGTCGATGTGTTCGGGGAAAAGGTCGTGGAGGAGATCCCTGTCATGAGCCCGTTTTCACTGACGAAGCGGACGGCCGCATAATACCAGTCGGTTGCGTGTACGTCAAAGAACGGGTTGACCCAGAGTCCCGCGAGGGTATTGTACGCGCTCTCGATCAAAACCTCTTTTGAATCCTGGGACAATTCCCAGAATCCGACGCCCGCAAGGCCGAGTTCGTTTGCAAGCTCGGCTTTTTTCGCCACTGAAGCGGCGTCGTCATAGGAAATGAACGTATTGTTGCCGTACAGATAGGGGACTTTGGCCTGCGCATGGTACAGCTTTGCATAGGCCGCGTTTGAAAGATAGTTTTCGGCGATTGCGGTATAGGTGATGGCTTTGGCCGACTGCCAGGCGCTGTACAGCCCGTTGTTTTGCCCGGAAACGCCCGTGTAGATGTATCCGTACAGCGGAATGCCCATGACGAGCTTGTCCGCGGGAACGCCGCTTTCGAGATAGCTTTGGATCCCGTCGTATACGCTGTTTTTATATTGCGGCGAGTCCTCTTTCGGCATGTACAGCGGCGCGTTGAGGTCGGCATAGTCGTCCCAGGGGCCGTGCATATCGTAAGCCATGATGAAAATATGATCGACAAGCGCGGCCACTTTGACCGGTTCGATCTTTTTCAGATAATCGCGGCTGGCCGCACCGGCAATGGTCAGGTCGTATTTTCGGCCGTCTTTTTTTTCAAGCGCGTCCAGCTTTTCGCGCACGGCCGCGAGCAGAAGCGTGAAATTCTCTTTGTCCTCCGGCCGGTTCCCGTTGCCGCTGAGTCCCCCTGAGACCGGATATTCCCAGTCGAGGTCGATCCCGTCGAGGCGATGCTCCGAAATAAAATCCGCGCAGCTTTGCGCAAAGATCTCGCGGTTTTCCTTTGTGGACGCCGTGATGGAGAATTGGTCGGAGTAATCCCATCCGCCGACCGAAATCAAAATGCGCAGGTCGGGATAGGCGTTCTTCAGCGTGCGGAGCGCGGCGAAATTCTTTTTGTCTGTCGCCGGGTCGGCAAGCGCGATTTTGTATGTATCCTTGTCTATTTTTGCAAATGCATAATTGATCTGCGAAAGCTTGTGCGCCGGAATTTTATCGGGGGTGTACCCGCGATACGTGGCCCAACCGGCGTAATAGCCGACAATGGCTTTATTTTGAGACGCGGCTGCGGAAATATCCGTATTTTTCTCTGATATGAAAAGATTGCCGGCGTCGGATTTCTTGAACAGCGCCTCCATTGGAATGATAAACAGCAGAACAGCCATCAAGACTGAACAGATTTTCCTCATTTTTATCTCCTTTTTGTCCGCTGCGGCGCGCCGCGCGCGGAATTTACGCTGTGATTATATCGCAGGGAGCGGGGCGCTTCAAGACTTTATTTTTGGCAGGGCTTCCATCCTTTGAAATGTCGGAAAACCCGTAGAGCCGTTTGACCGGTTCTATGAAATTCTATCGGTTTTGGCTGACGGCGGCCTACAAATGAATTGACATCTTTTTCGGATCGTGCTATAATAAATCCGCCTTAAAACGCATCATGACCCTGTGTCTGTTGAGCAGGCAGAGGCAGGGATGAGGGAAGCCGGTGAGAATCCGGCGCAATACCCGTTGCCGTATGTGCGGGAGGCTGTCGCTCGTGGCGTGAGCCGGTCATTGGGAGCAATCCTGAGAAGGCGGAGCGGCAGCCGCAGAGCTTTTTGCTCTACACCGTACAAGCCGGAAGACCTATGATGCTTATATGAGGGCTTGCGTCAGCACGCCCAAAAATGCTCCGCAGGAAAACTCGGCTGCGGCAGATTGTCATGTCTGCCGCAGCCGTTTTTGCATTTTCAGCGAGACCCGGCTGTTTATCTGCGGAACAAAAATTGAAAAGGAGAAAGATATGAAACGGACAACAAGGAAACGGATCGGTCTTGCGCTGGCACTTTTGTTTGTGCTTGCATTGCTGCCGTCGGCTGTTTTTGCCGCTGAAGCAACGCTTGAGGGAAGTGGGACCGATGAAGACCCCTATTTGATTGCCGATGCAGAGGATTTAAAAGCATTCCGGGATTTAGTGAATGCCGAGGCGTCCAGTAAGCTTTGTGCAAAATTGATCGAGGATATTGATTTAAACAGCGAGGCGTGGACGCCGTTCAATCCTGCGTCCGGCTATGTGACAGAAGCATATGCAGGCGTTTTTGACGGGAACGGGCATACGGTCAGCGGACTGTCAGTTGACGCGCCCGGCGCCGGTACCACGGATGGAATCGGGTTTTTCGGAACCGTCAACGGCGCGACGGTTAAAAATTTGCGCATTGTCGGAAGTGTCAGCGCGTCCAGCAGATTTGTGGGCGGGATCATCGGCAAAACGCAGGGAAGCGTCACGGTGGAAAACTGCTCTTTTCACGGTGTGGTCACTTCAACGGCAAGCGGAAGCAATGCAAGCGCGGCGGGAATCATAGGCAGAATCAACAGCGGATCGGTAACCGTTCGAAATTGTTTCAATTCCGCGGACGTTACGGGTTTTAATTCTGCCGGAATCGTCGCATATGGCTCTGCGACCGGCAGTTCGATTGAAAATTGCTATAACACGGGAACCATTTCCGGCTCCAACAGAGCTGGCGGTATGGCAGGCCAAATGCATAATAATACCGTTTTCCAAAATTGCTATAACATTGGTAAAATCGGCGGCAGCGCCGCATTTACAGGTGGTATCTCGGCGTTCAACAATCAGAATGCGCGCAATTGCTTTTACAAAGATGTCGATACGCAGAATCCCGGCGGAAGTGAGGCAGCCGCGGGCGAGGTGCGTCAGATTTCCGAGATTTCCGATTTGTTGATCGCAATAGGGGAAGCTTTTGCTGCCGACCTAAACGCTATAAATAACGGCTATCCCATACTCAAATGGCAGAGTTCGGAAACACCGGAACCGGCTGTACCGGGGATCTCTATCGTTTCAGCCGATGGCGGGACCCTTTGGGTACAGACCGGCGGCGATCACCCAAATGCGACCGCATTGAGCGTGCGCTGTGAAAATATGGGGGACGCTGTCCCGGAGGTCACATGGACATTTTCGAGCGACGAAATTGCGGACATTGAAATCCCCGTAAACGATGCAAACGGCCGCATCGTAACGGCAAAGCAGGGCGGCGCGCTGACCGCAGCGGCGTCGGTCACTTTTGAGGATACAGTTTATACGGCGGAATATGAGATCAAAATCATTCCTTATTTTACCATGGCGGAAATTGTCAATGTGGACAAGCCGGGCGCCGTCGCCGTGGGGCAGACCGTTCAAGCCGTTTTGTATATGGAGGGCGGCGGCGTTTACGATCCCATGGATTATCCGGATTTGGAGGTGACCTATCAATGGTATCATCGTACAAGCGGCGGCGACACGTCCGTGATTCCCGGAGAAACCGACCGCACCTTTGTCATCTCCGATGCTTTTGAAGAGTGGGACTATGTGGCGGTTGAAGTAAAATGCGCCGGTGAGATCGTCCATGACAGACAGGATCATCAGGCATGGGTGCGTTCTGCGGATTATGGGATTTTATATCCCGTGGCTTATGATGAAGCTTTTACAATATCCGCTGAGGTCAAAACCGATGCACCGCTGTATTTGCCCACCACATATGTCAAGGGGGATGTCTGCGCCGCTGTAGAATGGAGCAGCAATTCTTCGGTGATTTCCGCGTCGGGCGCGGTCGCGCGTCCGGAGAGCGGCAAAGCTGAGGTGACGCTGACGGCCAAGTTCAGCTATGGATCGGCATTCGCAAACCGCACGTTTACCGTTATGGTTTGGTCTGACGACGCCGTAAAAAGTGAAATTGCGAAAAGCGAACTGGAACGCGCGGCGGAGAGCCTGGGTGCATACTATACGCTGCATCCCGTTTTCGGAACGGATACAAACGTGACCGAAATGCTGGAATCCGATTTGGCGGAGAACGAAATTTTCGGAATTGACGCTTCTGTCAAACAGGTGGAAGAAGTTTACGGGAATGCGGGTATAGATGAGAATGGCGACATCACTTACTTCTATGTGGACCCGAATGCTGTGCCTTCCGTTCGATTCGGCAGTTATCGCGTTACCTTCGCGCTGCATAAGGATGGCGAAACGCTGGAATACGGTCCCGTGTCTGTTGTTGTATATTGGGATGCGGATCGGGTCAAAGCCGTTATGACCGACGAGATTTTGGACAAGGTCGCAGAAGCCGTTATTTTGGCTGAAGGCGACCAAGCGGATCAGGTTACGCAGAATCTGATTTTACCAAAAGCCGTAGACGGGAAAGTATGGACTTTGATCTCTTGGAAATCGTCCAATGAAAAGGTCCTGTCTGTCAGCAGCGAGGATCAAACAACGCCGGATACACTGTTCGATCCTTATGTGGGCGTCGTAAAGCCGGGCGACATAGCGCAAGAGGTTGTTCTGACGGCGACCTTTACCTTCCAGCTCACAAGCGATGTGATCGGTACGGAAAATCCGATTACCCTGCATAAGGTGTTTCATTTAAAGGTGGCCCCTGCCGAAGATGAAACGGTGAAGGAGATTCGCCGGCAGCTGCTGGCGAAATTGGACACCGGTTTCGAGGCGGCCGGTTTGAGCGATGCGGTGACCGGGGAACGCTTGGCCGCCGACGGCAATGCGATCTATACGGCGTATCATGATATTCAACTGCCGACGACAAGGGATTTCGGAGTGGACGGAAAATATTATCCGATTACCATCACCAGCAGCGATTCCGATGTGATCGCCGCGCCCGATGTAAAAAATGCGGCGCGCGTCGCGGTATATCGTCCGGGCGCGGGTTGCGAAGACGGAATGGCGGTCATCACCGTGACCATTGCGGACCCGAATACCAATATTACCGCGTCGAGAGAATTTACGGTTTCGGTTCCGTCTTTGACAAAAGAGGAAATCGATGCGGAACTGTTGCTTATGGCCAAAGTGAAAGAGAATTATTTCGCTGGGCTAAACAACGGCGCCAATGCGGATCAAGAGACCGTCTTGGAAAATCTTTGCGCTTTCCAGGAGGTTTATGAAGATGAAAACGGCAATCTGATTTGGGTGCGCGATCACGCGGATTTGGTCAATCACGGCATCGTGCCGACGCCGATAGAGGGATGGGAGGAACTGGAAGCCTGGCGATTGTTCAAATCCAGCAATCCGGCGGTCATCACGCACGAAAATTTGTTGGTCACCCGGCAGTTTCGGACGAAGGGCGTGACAATCGTCAGCTATTTGTCCAGCGAAACTTTGGGCAGATACGGGGAACTGTATCGGAAGGACCCGGTTACATATCGGCAGTACGCGGATTTGGCCGGACTGTATTATCAGGAGGTCACGGCTGAAATTGTCGTGCCCGGTTATCAATATGCTTTGTCCAACAGGCAGTTGAGCCGCGCTGTCGTGGTGGAGACGCTGGATGTGTCTTTTGTACTGCGCGGACCGGATGGCGCCTGGATCGATACGGTGAACATTTCCGGCCTGAACGAGACCTGTTCCGTTTATGATGTATTTCGGGATGTTCTTTCCGAAAGAGGATACACCTTTACTCGGGAAAGAGGCACGTATATCGTTTCGATCACGACGCCGGACGGCGAAACGCTTGCCGAGGAAAGCCGCGGCGAAAATTCCGGATGGCTGTACCGAGTGAACGGCAAAATTCCCGATGTGTATATGGGCGCCTGCGGTTTGCATGACGGCGACCGGATCCAGGTATTCTTTACCGATGATTATACTAAGGAAAGCGGATATGTAAATGATGACTGGAGCAAACCAAGTAGCAGCGGTCAAACTTCCGCCGGTTCAAAACCCAAAGAAGAAAAGATCCGGATCGAAAAGATTGAGGATGAGACGGACGGGGACCGGTATATCGTAACAATCCCGGACAGTTGGTCGGGAAATCAGACCGTCGCCATTTCCGGTGTAAAGGAAGATCAACTGGTCGTTGTCGTCGAGCCGAACGGCAGTGAAAAAATTATTAAAAAATCGTTTGTAGACCAAGAGCAGGCCGTATTTTTGCTGAGCGGCAGCGCGACTGTTAAATTGGCAGAGTACGCGAATCATTTTGATGATGTGCTTTCAGACGCTTGGTATTTCCCGGCTGTGAATTTTGCGGCCGGACGCGGATTGTTTATCGGCGTAAGCTCATATCGCTTCGCGCCCGATATGTATTTGAGCCGCGGAATGATGGTTACGGCTTTGTACCATTTGGAGGAGCCGGAAACGCAGCAGTCGGACGAGCGTTTATTCTCGGATGTGGCCGAGAACGACTGGTATGCGGAAAGTACGGCTTGGGCGGCGTCCGCCGGTATTGTGAACGGCTATGACAACGGGATGTTCGGGCCGAACGATTTGATTACCCGGGAACAGCTTGCCGCTTTGTTGTTCCGCTATGCGGACAATTTGAATATGAGTACCGGCGGGCGGGATACGCTGAACAGCTTCCGGGATCGTGCGGAGGTGTCCGACTGGGCGTTGGAGGCCATAGCATGGGCGGTGGACAACGGCATCATCAACGGAAGACCGGGCGGAATTTTAGACCCCGGCGGGTATGCGACCCGCGCTGAGGCCGCGGCTATGATTCGCCAATTGGTTTCTCTGATGGTGCGGTAGTTTTCGGTACGCATTTGACGCATCAGGAATAGAAAAACGATGTTGAGGAGCTTGTCTCTTCAACATCGTTTTTTAAAATTACGGAATGCAGGGTACGGATGTTTGGTTTTTGGTTGAAATTCTCCTATCGTATATGGTATAATGACCGCAGAAAGCCTTGCTGCGCAAGTCTTTGGGCTTCGCCCCGCCGTGCAGACGCCCGGCTGCGGCATTGACGGCTTCGCAAAAATGCCCTTGCAAGCAAGCATTTTTGCTTCATGGTATAATGACCGCAGAAAGCCTTGCTGCGCAAGTTTTGGCAGACCGCCGAAAAACCAAGGTTCTTCGACGGTCTGAGCCGTGCTGAGCCTGAGGCTTTCGGTATGGACGGCTTCGCAAAAATGCCCTTGCGAGCAAGCATTTTTGCTTTATGATAAAATTCTCTTCATCAATCGTTATTTTTAAGGAGCGCTATGGGCAGATTTTTGATTCCCGACTTTGTATTTGACCGTTTTTCGGATATTACGCCGGCTTTTTTGGCTGAAAACCGGATTTGCGCGCTGCTCTGCGATATTGACAATACGCTGTCCCCTTATGAGGACGCGCTTCCGTCGGAGGCGGTGCGGGCGTGGGTGTCCCGACTGGCGGATTGCGGCGTGCGGATCGCGTTGATTTCCAATAATTCGGCGGCGCGTGTGGAACAATATAATTCGGCGCTTTCGGTGCCGGCTTACGCCGATTCAAAAAAGCCCTGCCGCGCGCCGTATCGGGCGGCGATGGCGGCGCTTTGCGTGCCGAAAGAGCAGTGCGCCGTTTTGGGCGATCAGCTGTTTACCGACGTGTGGTCGGCGCAGCTTGTCGGCATACGGAGCATCGTCGTCCCGCCGATACGGGACAAAAAGACGCTTTTCTTCCGCATGAAACGGGCGCTTGAGACGCCCTTTATGAAAAGATATTACAGATTGGAGAAAAAAGCAGATGACAGATAAACCGAATGCTGCGTTGTTCGGCCCCGGCGGCAACAGCAAAAGCTTTTATGACGCGGGGTATAAGCATACAAAACAGGCGCCGGCCTGGCTTCGGACGATCGGGCTGGACGCCTACGAATACGAGGCCGGAAACGGCATTACCGCCGGAGAGGCGACGCTTTGCGAGATCGGCGCGGAGGCAAAGAAACACGGCATTCGGATGTCTCTGCACACGCCGTATTTTATCTCGCTTTCCGGAACGGATCCCGAAAAGCGGCTGAAAAGCATCGACTATATTGAAAAGAGCCTTTGGGCGGCCGAACTGCTTTTTGCGGACACGATCGTGATTCACTGCGGATCGGCCGGCAAGATCAGCCGCGCGGAGGCGATGCGGCTGTCCGCCGATACGCTTTATAAAATGCTCGAAAAGCTCGGAGATACGTCGGTTTCGTTCGGCATTGAAACGATGGGCAAGCAGAATCAGCTTGGAACGCTCGACGAGGTCATAGAGCTTTGTCAAATGGACGCGCGGTTGTCTCCCGTGGTGGATTTCGGCCATCTGAACGCCCGCGACTGCGGGAACGTGTTTTTGAGCGCCGACAGTTACCGCGCGGTTTTTGACAAAATCGGCGAAAGGCTCGGCGCGGATAAGGCAAAGTATATGCACTGTCATTTTTCCAAGATTGAGTGGACCGCGCTCGGCGAAAAGCGGCATCTGACTTTTGCGGATCAGACCTTCGGACCCGATTTTGAGCCGCTGATGGAGGCTATAGCCAAAGAGGGGCTTTGCCCCCGCATTATCTGCGAGTCGGCCGGCACGATGGCCGAGGATGCGCTCGCCATGAAAAAATATTACAAAAATTTGGTTTGACTGCGAAAAAGGAAACGAGGTTCGTTACTATGAACAGAGCGGAAAAACTTCGGGTACGCTTTGCGTCCTTTGCGGACGCCATTCTGCTGACCGACGTTTTGAATCAGTATTATATCAGCGGCTTTCGCTTTACCGACGGCTTTGTCGTCGTCACGAGCAGGCGCGCGCATCTGATTACGGATTCGCGTTATGCCGAGGCGGCGCGCGCCGCTTTGCCGGAGGGCTTTGAACTTCATGTGCCGGGCGGCGCCGGTATGATGACAAAGCTGCGGGAACTTTTGCGCGCAGACGGGGTCAAAACGCTGGCTTTTGAAGAAAAACGGCTGACCGTGTCCGCGCATGAGCGGCTGCAAGACGCGCTGCCCGGCGTTGCGCTCACGCCTTCGCGCGGCATTTTGGAGACGCTTCGCCGCTGCAAGGAACCGTGTGAAATCGAAAAGATCGCGCAGGCGCAGAAGATCACCGACGCCGCGTTTGCCCACATTGTAAAAACGCTTACGCCGGATATGACCGAGTCCGAGGTTGCCCTGGAACTGGAATATTTCATGCGGCGGCAGGGCGCGGAGGACAAAAGCTTTGATACGATCGCCGTATCGGGGCGCGCTTCCTCTCTGCCGCACGGTGTACCGCGAAATGTGAAGCTCGAACCCGGATTTCTGACGATGGATTTCGGCTGCGTTGTGGACGGCTATCATTCGGATATGACGCGCACGGTCGTTTTGGGGCGCGCCGACGCGGAAATGAAACGGCTGTATGCAACGGTGCTTGAGGCGCAGACGCGCGCCATCCGGTTTGCCTCGGTCGGTGAAACGTGCGCCGCTATCGACAAAGCCGCGCGGGACTTTATTGACGAAGCCGGATACCGCGGCCGCTTTGGCCATTCGCTCGGTCACAGCGTGGGGCTGGAGATTCACGAAGCGCCGAATTTTGCCCCCCGCTCAGCCGATTGCTTGGAAAACGGCCATGTGATCACGGTGGAGCCGGGCATCTATATCGAGGGCAAATACGGCTGCCGCATCGAGGATATGATCTGCGCGCAAAACGGCGAAGTGCAAAATCTGACCGGCGCGCCGAAAGAACTGATTGAACTGTTTTAGGGCGTTATGATGATGAAAAAAAATTTTTATTCTTTTTAATACTGGAATCTACGCTGATTTTCGGTATTGTACGACTGCTTAATTCTTAGAGGAGGAAACAATTTATGGTTGCTTTGTTTTTTTTCGGTATCGCGGTGATCGCGGTGTCGCTGATCTGCGCTTTTATGCTGCGTAAGCGCGGGAAGAAGACCGGCGGGGTTTTGGGTTTTATCGGCGGGGCGCTCGGCGTCGGCATCATTGCGCTGAGCTGCGTGGCTTCGGTGCCGACGGGGCATACCGGTATCGTGACCACGTTCGGTCAGGTTGAGGATTATACATATGAGGCGGGCATTCATTTCAAGCTTCCCTGGCAGAATGTCGTCAATATGGATAATCGCAATCAGAAAGCCTCGGTGGATCTCAACTGCTTTTCCAGCGACATTCAGGAGGTCACCGTGACCTATACGATCAACTATCAGATTCAGAAATCCAACGCGCAGACCATTTACAAAACGATCGGCGTTTCCTACTTTGATACGGTGATCGCGCCCCGTATGCAGGAAGCGGTCAAGAGCGTAATCGCAAAGTACAATGCGGAAAATCTGATCGCCAACCGGGAAAAGCTTTCCGAGCAGGTGCGCGAAATTCTGATCAACAAGCTGGCGCAGTATAACATCGAGGTGATCGACGCATCCATCGAAAATTTGGATTTTTCGGATGTGTTTACCAATGCGGTTGAAGCCAAGCAGGTAGCCGAGCAGAACAAGCTCAAGGCACAGATCGAGCAGGAGCAGGCTATCATCGAGGCGGAAGCCGCCGCCAAGCGGCAGATTATTGAGGCCGAAGCCGCTGCCGAAGTCACCAAGATTGAAGCGGATGTGGCGCAGTATGCCGGTGAGAAAGAGGCGGAGGTGAACCGCAAGCTCGGCGAAACGCTCACCGAACAACTGGTTCAGTACTATTATTCGCAGAAGTGGGACGGCAAGCTGCCGACCTATATGGCCGGCGGCGGTACGACGCTCCCGATCCTCAATTTCGGGGAAACGGTCACGGGCGGCGCGGCAGAGTAAACTGTGCGGTCCGGGAAACGGTGAATTTTTATTTCACCGTTTCCCGGACTTTTTTGTTTCTCGAATGTCAAACGCCGATTGACAGATTTTGTTTTTTTCGGTATAATATGGAGAGATTTTGATTTCCGGGGTACCTATAATGAACATGATTAAGCGATTTATTGCCTACTATAAGCCGTATCTGCGGCTTTTTGCGAAAGATATGCTCTGCGCGCTCGGCGTTGCGCTCTGCAATCTGGTCTATCCGAAGCTGACCGGTACGATTATTGACACCTATGTGCCAAACAAGAACGTGCGGGCAATTTTGATTTTTGCGGCGGCGCTTCTTTTGCTGTATGCCGCGAAAAAGTGGATGAACTGCTTTATTCAGGATTTCGGACACAGGATGGCGACCGATATTCAGGCGGATATGCGCCGCGATCTGTTTTCTCATATGGAGAAGCTGCCCTTTTCTTTTTTTGACAACAACAAGACCGGCGCGCTGATGTCGCGCATTGTCAGCGATTTGCAGGACGTGTGCGAACTGGCGCATCACGCGCCGGAGGATTTTTTCCTGTCCGCCGTTTTGCTGGTCGGTTCCTTTATTCTGATGGCGCGGGAAAATATCTGGCTGACGTTGATTATTTTTGCGTTTATTCCGGTCATGGTGGCGTTTGCTATGCACATGCGCAAGGCCATGAGCCGGGAATTTAAGGCGATGCGTGTGGAAAATGCGGTCATCAACGCAACCATTGAAAACAGTCTTTCGGGCATTCGGCTGACGAAAGCGTATGTCGCGGACGACTATGAAAATCAGAAGTTTGACAATGTGACCCGGCGCTATGTCGGGGTTCGCGGCCGCGCGCTTGCCGCGATGGCGCGCTTTCACAGCGGTTCTACCTTTATGTTTGACGTGCTCAAGCTGATTGCGCTGATTTCGGGCGGACTTTTCTGCATTTACGGAAAGATTTCGGCCGGTTCGTTTGCCGCGTTTTTGCTTTATGTCAATGTGTTTATGGATCCGGTCAACCGGATTGTCAATTTTGTCGAGCAGTTTCAAAACGGCATGAGCGGGTTTGAACGCTTCTGTCAGATCATGGACACGCCGGTCGAGGCGGATCTGCCGGATGCGGTCGATGCCGGCCGGCTTTCCGGCAATATTACATTTTCGGATGTGAGCTTTCGGTATGACGGTGGGCGGGATGTTCTCCGCGGACTTTCATTTTCGCTTGACGCGGGCAAGACGCTTGCGCTTGTCGGGCCGTCGGGCGGCGGAAAAACCACGATTTGCCACCTGATTCCCCGCTTTTACGAGATCGAGCAGGGATGCGTGCGGATCGACGGCACGGACATCCGGAATTTTACGCGCGAGTCGCTCCGCCGAAACGTGGGGATTGTGTCTCAGGACGTATTTCTGTTTGATTCCACCCTGCGTGACAATATTACATACGGATCGCCGGACGCGACCGAGGAGGAAATGATTGCGGCGGCCAAGCGCGCCAATATACATTCGTACATCATGAGCCTGCCCGAAGGGTATGATACGCCGGTCGGCGAGCGCGGCGTCAAGCTGTCGGGCGGGCAGAAGCAGCGCGTCGCCATTGCGCGCGTCTTTCTCAAGAACCCGCCGATTCTGATTTTGGACGAAGCGACGAGCGCGCTGGATAACGCGACCGAAAAGCTGATTTCGGAGAGCCTTGACGAGCTTTGCGTAGGGCGCACGACCATTGTGGTTGCGCACCGGCTGTCCACGGTCAAGAATGCGGATGAGATCATCGTGATTACCGATGAGGGCATACGCGAGCGGGGCACGCATACGCAGCTGATTGAAGAGGGCGGAATCTATAAGGAACTTTACGAATATCAGTTCAGAACCTAAAAAAACAGCTTTAAAAATGTAAAAAGCGCTTTTTTTCCATCTGAAAATATGGTATACTGAATTTGCGGCGTGTGTTTATACCCAAAATGGCCGCGGCTGAATAAACTGTCAAAGACAAGAACGAGCATCGGCCGCAGAGCAAGCAGACCGTGTCTCGGATACGGTCGATAACACGAGTGAAAGGATGCGTGCATTTTTGAGCCTGAAAACAAACTGTCGGATTTTTTTGAATACGCTGCGGGAAGTGTTTGTTTCTTCACTGCCGCTGGCGATTATCATTATACTTGTATGCGGTTTCGTCGCACCGATGGAGACGCCGTCGGATTATGTCAAATTGGCCGTCGGATATGTCAGCGTCGTTTTGGGACAGGCGATCTTTTTACAGAGTTTGAATACCAGTATCCTGCCGATTGGAAAAATGATCGGGAGTTCGCTGGTTCAACTGAAAAAGCCGGTATTTATTCTGTTTTTCGGTTTTTTGTTCGGTCTTTTGGCGACGGTAGCGGAGCCGGCGCTGGTTGTTTTGGCGCGGCAGACAAATATGATTTTGCCGATTGTCAGTGAGACCGTCTTTATTTGGATCATGGGCGCGGGCATCGGCGTCATGGTCGGATTCGCTTTGTTTCGGATGATGAAGGATTTAAATATCCGCGTTGTGTTTGCGCTTTTGTATGCGGTGGTTTTTGTGACCGTGTTTTTTGTGCCGGAGGAATTTGTGGCGCTGTCTTTTGACGGCAGCGGCGCGACAACCGGCGACGTATCCGTTCCGTTTATTCTGGCGCTCGGAATGGGTGTGTCGGTGACCATGTCGAAAACAAAGAGCAACGACGATACGTTCGGTATTATCGGTCTTGCTTCCGTGGGGCCGATTTTGGCGCTCTTTCTGTACGGGATTATTTTAAAGGTGACAAACGGCGGACATCTGCCGCCGGCCGGTACCTATGATCCGGGTTCGGTTGAAAATATATCCGAAATTCTGCTTTCCAATTTAAAGGGCGTAGCGCTTGCGCTGCTCCCGGTGCTTCTGGCCTTTTTGCCGTTTCAGATTTTTCTGATTCGGCTGCCGCGGCGGGAATTTGTTCGGATGATGCTCGGTGCGGGCGTGGTGTATATCGGCCTTTTGATCTTTTTATCCGGTATTGATTACGGTTTTGCTTTTGCCGGTAAATATATCGGCGAGGTGTTTTTGGACAGCGCGCGGCCGGTCTGGTTCAAATGGCTGCTGCTTCCGGTCGGATTTGTTTTAGGCGCGGCGATTACCCTGTCCGAACCCGCTGTCGCCGTGCTTGCCGAGCAGCTTGAAGAAATTACGAACGGACACATTCAAAAACGCGCGATCCGCATTACGCTTGCGGTCGGAATCGGGTTTGCGGCGCTTTTGTCTATGGTAAAAATTCTGACGCAGATCAACATTTTGTGGTTTTTGATTCCGCTGTATTTGATTGCCATTCTGATGATGCGGTACACGCCGAAGCTGTTTGTGGGTCTGGCGTTTGATTCGGGCGGCGTTACCGGCGGCGCGCTGACTTCCGCGTTTCTGACGCCGCTGACCCTGGGAACGGCGCAGGCTGTGGCCGCATCCGCCGGCGCTCGGGCGCAGTCTGTTTTGACCAACGGTTTCGGTATGATCGCCTTTATCTCGGTGACGCCCCTGATTGCGGTGCAGATGCTCGGTATTCTCTATGAAAACCGTATGAAGAAAGAGCAGAGCAGCGCGCAGATTACGGGTGAGGAACTTGAAGCGCTTGAATCGCTGGCCGCTTTGTCTGCCGGGGCAGATGCTGCGGAGCCGCACACGACGCCGGAGCAGTCCGAAGAGGAGAATCAAAATGTCAAATGAAAATGTTTGTAAAATTGAATATTTGACCGTTATTTCCGACCGGAAACGGGCGGAGGAATTGCTGGAGGCGCTGCGCGGCGCGGGTTGCCACCTGATTCACAGCGAATATGCCAAAGGGTCGGCAACGACCGGTTATTTCAGTGATATGCTCGGACTGATGCCGGAGGAAAAGAAAATTGTTATTACCAGCCTTTTAACGAGCGCGGCATCCAAGACGGTTTTAAAACTTTTGGAGACAGATTTCGATTTTGACAAACCGAATACCGGAATTGCCTTTACGGTGCCGGTAGAAACGGTGTCATTGTAAATCGGGGGGGATTTGGAGATGAAAGCGTTATATATTATTGCGAATGTCGGCTTTGCCGAGGAAATTGTGGAGATGACCCGAAACGCGGGCGCAAAGGGCGCGACCATTATGAATGCCCGCGGAACGGCCGACATCAACAAGGCATTTTTCGGTATAACCACAAGTCCCGAAAAGGAGATTATTCTGACGCTTGTCGATGCGAAGGTGGCCGATACGATCATGGCTGCGATCGGTGAAAAAGCGGGCGTGAAAACGCCTGCCGGAGCGGTTTGCTTTTGCGTTCCGGTAGACGGGGCTGTCGGCATTCGTTTTTCCGCGGAGGATGAGCGCGCGGAGCAATAAATTTACAAGAATCAATAAACGGCGCCCCGCCCAAAACGGGGCGCCGTTTATTGGTTTTGACGGCGTATGCACGATTGCCGGAACACGAAAGAAAAAAGCTTTCCTTTTGTATTGAATGTAGATGAAATAAAAACAACAATTTTAACACAAATTTGCGAAAAATTGAATCCATGTCGTTTTAAATTATAGAAGTATGGACGGTTGCTGTTTTATATTGACTCGAAAAAATACAATAAAGGAAGGCTTTTTTATGAAAGAAAACGTGCTTCGCGGTTTCGCCAAACAATCTCGCTTTTCTCTTGTAACCTTGGGATGGCTTTGCTGCCTGTATTTGGCCTCACACTTGGTTTTTAATTTCATTTTCGAGACGGTATGCCATATGTTCGGCAGGTATAACAGTATGGTGCTGCTCTATTCTATCGCCATCAACACATGCATGATTCTTTATCTTGCAAAAAGGCATCGGGCAAGCAAAAGCTATGACGGGAAATTGTTTGATCCGGCGGTGGGGGATAAATTAAATCTCAAAAAAGAAATATCGAAGGTGATTCTTTCAAATTCGCTGAGTTGTACGATCGCGTATATGATTTTTACTTTGCCGCATTTTATTTTGTACAGCGTGACGGGCGGGTATCCCTTTGAGGAAGCTCTGTTTTTTGACCGCTTTTATATCCCGACGCTCTTTTGGCTTGATGTGACGCCGGTTCCCGTGCTGGGATGGCTGCTTGGCGGTCTGTATTTTCTGATTGTTTTTTCTGCTGTGCTGCTTATCGGTCGTTTCCGCATGTTCAAAAAGCATTCCGAAAATCAAAATTGACTGTCACGATTCTGAAAAAGCCGGTTTTTTACTGGCATATGCTTGAAAATATGCACAATAAATACGGTTTCCTTGAATAAACAAAAATCGTCCTGCTTGTTTTAAAGCAGGACGATTTGATCGTGAAACAAATACGGGAAGCGTTATTTATCGGTTTTCATCCACTCTATGGCGTATTCTTGCCCGTATATTTTGCCGAGTTTGTTTATGTAGTTTTCAATCAGTTCAACGGCGCGGGTTTCTGCCCGTTGAAACCGGCAGATGTTAATAAAATACCTGCTACCGTAAGCAATAGAGACATTTGGTTTCTCCTATAAAATATTACAGTTTTGCCAACAGTTCTGATTTTTTAGTTTCAAATTCTTGTTCGGTAATAATTTTCTGATCCTTTAGTTTGGCAAGTTTTTCGATTTTCTCGAGAATTTCATGGTTGTCGCTGGTTTTTCCGGAATGCTTGGAAATCAATTTTGAAATTTTTGCATGGGCATTTTTAATATTTTTTGTAACGGTATCTTGAATCGGTTCTGAGTTTTCTTTCATAACAGTTTCATCGACATTTTGAATTTTTTCAATATCTTCTGCAAATTCTTGATCGGTATAGTCAAATGTTGCCTTTTCCAGAGTTGTTTGCAGTCTATTGGCCATAGGTAGCATAGAAGCAAAATTTAGCCCGCCTGAAATCACTCCACCGATAATGGGGACGATTTTACCGATGCCGCTGGCCACTGTAGTTTTAGTCACTTTAATGCCGATGGATTTTCCTACCTGCTTAATTATAGGATACCAAAAAGTTTTGGTTAATGCTTGTTGTGAAAGCTTTTTGGAGGTTGTTTTGGCGATTTGCGTTGTTAAAACTCGCACGCCGGTAGCGGCACTTGAAACGCCAAACATTACCCCGCAATACATAATAAGTTGATTTTTGACTTGCTCTTCATTTACTTTTCCGTCCTTCCATAAATCATTTGCGCCGTATAAATAGGATATTTCTTGCGCAAGGCGTAACGCCATCCCGAAAAACTGCATGACATCGGCAGGAATTGTCGCTGCCATTGCTAATCCACCTGGAATGCCTGTAACAAATGAAGCAATCGAGGATTCACTCGTTCGTTTTAAGATTAATTTGTTGGAAATTCGTGCCAACTGTTCCTGCGTATATCCGGCCTGAACAGGCCCCCAATCCAATACGTTCTGAATTGCTATACTCTCATGAACAAAGGTTTCGGCTAAAAACTTATTGCGGTCAACTTTTACGCCTGGAATTTGTACTGCAGGTGTTATGATACTTTCAAGGGCGAGTTCTTTTGTAGAATCTTGTTTTACTTCCATTGCTTTTTCCTCCAAGATTTATAGTAAATTTTAAATGTTGCTCAATATATAACTTGTAAAATTCGCGAAAAGTACAAGAACTATTTTGAAAATAAAAAAAGGTGCGCCCACGAAGGAACGCACCGAAAAAGTGTTGTTCCCTCATTGTTGTCACACAATTACTCTTCCAATATGGTACGAGAAAAGAGGAAAAACACTTTTTACCAAAGTATTTTCCCATATTGGAAGATAATTATTCTATGTAATTGTGTGACAAGTAAATTATAGCACAGCCATTTGATTTATGCAATAAAAATATCATATGAAGCGCATAAATGGGGAAAAAGCGCAAACAAGCCGGAAACTCGTTTTATAAGGTTAGTTTACTTCCCGAATACAAAAACAGGCATATCCAATCGGATTGCTCCGAAAGAATATGCCTGCTTTTGTATTGAATTTTACTTGCGGGATGATGCAAGCGCCGTAAATCCTTGAAGCTTGCTTATTTGCTTGCTTCTTCTACCGCAACGGCTACAGCGACGGTCGCGCCGACCATCGGGTTGTTGCCCATGCCGATAAGACCCATCATCTCAACGTGCGCGGGAACCGACGAAGAG
>OLGD01000882.1_pt1 | contig 52696 bp, 11 predicted proteins | sample 1605311 | NCBI WGS metagenome assembly OLGD01 (sample SAMEA3888917, study PRJEB22519) | human gut metagenome | biome: human gut; feature: human-associated habitat; material: faeces | place: Denmark | collected 2010
ACTGCGAAGCTTATGCGCTACCTGGTTTGCACGGGCGTTCAGCATCGCATAGGTCTGTTTCTCATTTCCGAAAACAACTGCTGTTTTCTCCGGCACCTTTGCTGCCTGCTCTTCAAACAGGGAAACAATTGTACCCGCCTCATTATAGGGCATAGCTGTGTCATTGAACTGTCCAAGAATCAGTTCTTCTTCATCCTTTGCAAGCATCCTGATATCTGAAAGCGTGCAATTGCAATTTTGGGTCACTTCCTCCAATATTTCAACAAAGTGCTTTTGTAACAGAATAATACTTGATTTCTTAAATAAATCACTGCAATATTCAATATTAAGCTGATAAGCATCACTGCATGGCTCAATATTGAATGAAAGATCAAATTTGGTTGTACTACCTGCTGCCATTCTTGCTATCACAGGTACATTCCCAAGATAATAATCAACCTGTTCATTATTCTGTAGAATGAGCATAACATCAAACAGCGGATTACGTGACATATCACGCTGTACATCGACTGCCTGAACAAGCTCTTCAAATGGATATTCCTGATACTCGTAAGCCTTCAGACAAGTCTCACGAATTTCACTAAGAAAATCTGTATATTTCTTGTTCTTTTCCGGGCGGCCACGCAAAGCCAGCGTATTAACAAACATACCCAGCATTTTCTCAGTATCTCTGTGAATTCTGCCACTGATAGGACTGCCTATTACAATATCATCCTGTCTGCTGTATTTACTCAGAAGAATCATAACTGCCGACAAAAATACCATATATTCTGTGGCATTATTTACAGTTGCAAGATTTTTTATTTTTTTTCCAAGCATTTCATCAATCATACATGAAATAGTATTTCCACGATGGCTCTGCTCATTTGCACGGCTATAGTCTAATGGCAAGTCAAGCACAGGAATATCATCAGAAAACTGCTCAATCCAATACTCTTTCTGATTTGATATGTCCCTGGTAAACATCCATTCACTATAGTCCTTATACTGATGGGACAATGGCTCCAGCTGACTATCGTTATATAAAGAAGTCAGTTCTTTCATAAACAGAGCTATACTCATACCGTCAATAATAATATGATGAATAACAAATATCAAAAGATATCCTTTTGAACGCTTTACCAACTTTACACGAAATAGCGGTGCCTTACTAAAATCAAATGGCTGATTAAAACTTGTCGTCAATATTTCTTCTGAAGTTTCATAATCCTCCTCCACATAGAACTCCAGATTGACATGTTGTACGACTCTCTGCATCAGTTCACCATTTTGCATAATAAACTCTGTCCGCAGAATCTCATGCCTTTCAATAAGTTTACAAAGAGCCTTTTTCAACTTTTCAACAGATATTTCACCATCAACGTACAAATTTAGCAACTCATTATATGAAGTACCCTGTGCATCAAGCTGGCAAACAAAATATACTCTTTTCTGTGTTGAAGAAGCAGAATAATAATCCTTCTTAACTGCAAGTGGAATGGGTACATATTCATCATCCGATCGGATAAGCTGCGCTAACTGTTCCGGAGACTGATGATTAAAAACCTCACGTAGCAAAATATGGCAACCTGTTCGCTCTTCTATACGATTCACCAGCCAAGCTGCTCTAAGTGAATGTCCACCTAATGAAAAAAATCTATCCTTTATACCAATTTTTTCTATACCTAATATTTCGCTAAAAATATCACAGAGAATTGTTTCAGTTTCATTCCTTGGAGCAACATATTCTACAGTGCTGCTACATATATCAGGTAATGACCTGGTGTCTACCTTTCCGTTTTTTGTCATAGGAATGGCATCAAGCTGCATCATATAAGCCGGCACCATATACTCCGGTAATATGACCCGCAACTCATCCTTCACTGCTTCCAGATCAATTTTGTCATCTCCTACAACATATGCATTCATGACTATTTCACCGTCACTGTCTTCCCTTGTAACAACAGTACAGTCCTTGATACAGCTGACCTTACGCAGCTGGCTTTCAATCTCACCCAGTTCTATGCGGAAGCCCCTTATCTTGACCTGCGTATCAATTCTTCCCAGGAACTCAACATTACCGTCTGGAAGCCATCTTGCAAGATCTCCTGTCCTGTACATGTTTCCCTCACCGAAGGGATTGTCAACAAACTTCTCGGCTGTCAGCTCCGGCCTGTTCAGATAGCCTCGTCCTACACCGTCGCCTGCAATACACAGTTCACCCGGTACACCGATTCCGCATAGCTGCCCGTCCTGCATTACATATGCCTGTACATTGGCAACCGGGATACCAATCGGTACCTGTCTGTTCATCTCTGTATGAATTTTATACCAAAGTGCTATCGTTGTTGTTTCGGTAGGACCATATCCGTTACTCAGCATCACCTGGGGAGCACTTTTTTTCAGAAGGTTAACATGTTCCACTGATAAGCTTTCGCCGCCGACGGACAGACATTCAAATCCGTCAAGTATCTTCGGATCATAGCTTACACACTGATTAAACAATGCCGCTGTTAAAAACTGCATATTGATTCTGTTACGATGCAGGTATTCACCAAAGCTTACCGGATCAAGAATCGTGTCCCTGCAAATCAGATACATGCAGCCGCCATTAAGAAGTGTTCCCCAGATTTCAAGGGTTGACGCATCAAATGCAAGCTGGCCTGCCTGCATCATTCTCGTATTTCCGTCAAGCTTTACAAAATCACAGGTTTTTACGAGATTGACAACACTCTGCTCCTGAATCATGACTCCCTTTGGATTACCCGTTGTGCCTGATGTATAAAGACAATAAGCCAGATCCTTTACACTGTTCACACGTTCAGGGTTTTGAATGCTTTCGTTAAGCAATGACTCATCCTCAAGGTCAACAATATGCCGGCTTGTATTTACAGAGGTACGATAGGTCAGGACAGCTTTTGGATTGCAGTCATTAAGAAGATATTCTATACGTTCTGCCGGATTTAACGGGTCAATTGGGACATAAGCGCCTCCGGCCTTTATTATTGCACAGATGCCGACGATACATTCAATGCTCCTGTCTGACAGCACCGCAACAAAATCATCAGGACCAACACCAAGCTTACGCAGTCTGTGTGCCACCTGATTGACACGGATATTAAGTTCTTCATATGACAGGCTTTCATCCTCATATACTACTGCCGTAGCCTTCGGAGTCTTGCAGACCTGTTCCTCGAACAGCTGTGCAATTGTCTTTTCCCTGGGATATTCGCGTGCTGTGTCATTGAATTTGCCAAGAATCAGCTTCTCTTCTTCTTTTGTAATGGCATGAATATCTGCTATCTTCTGTGTACTGTTTTTAGTAATCTGTTCAAGAACCTCAATGTAATGTCTTGCAAAGCTTTCTACATTTTCGACTCTGAACAAATCGCTACAATATTCCAGATTAATGAAATATCCATCATTGTCAACCTCAATATTAAAAATCAATTCATACTTAGCTTCCCTTAACGGTACTTGATGTACTTCCGTCTCTACTCCATTAAATTTGTACACTGCCTGCTCATTATTCTGCATTACAAGCATTACATCAAATAATGGATTGCGTGACATATCTCTGCGTATATCAAGAGCCTCAACAAGATCGTCAAACGGATATTCCTGATTCTCATAAGCCGCAATACAGTTCTCCCTAATCTCGTTAAGGAAATCTGTGTACAGCTTTCCACCCTCCGGCTTTCCTCTCATTGCAACGGTGTTCACAAACATTCCAAGCAACTTCTCAGTGTCAGGATGAGTTCTTCCACTGATTGCGCTTCCGATTACAATATCCTCCTGCCGACTATATTTACTAAGCAAAATCATTGCAGCAGAAAGAAAAATCATATATTCGGTGGCACTTTTTTCACTTGCCATCCTTTTAATTCTCTTTTCGAGCTCTGAACTTACTTTCTTTCTCAAAACAGCACCTTTATGGCTCTGCTTCTGCATTCGTCTGCCATCAAGTGTCAAGTCAAGTACAGGGATGTCAGTTTCAAACTGCTTCATCCAGTATGCCTTTTGTCGTGAGAGATCTCTTTGTCCCATCCACTCACTATAATCCTTATACTGGTGTGTCAGTTCCTCAAGTCTATCCCCATTATAGAGCGCAGCGAACTCTTTTAAGAAAATCTCATCACTCATTCCATCAGTTATGATATGGTGGATATCCAGCAACAAAAGACTTCCTCCAGTTCTTTTTACAAGCCTTGCACGAAATAGTGGTGCCTTGCTAAGCTCAAATGGCTGTACAAACGCTGCCATAAGCTCTGACTCCGGTGTTTCCCAATCTTCTATAACATCAAAATCGGAAGCTGCATATGGAAGTATTCTCTGCATCAGTTCTCTGTCTCTTATGACAAATTCTGTACGCAGAATCTCATGCCTGTCAATCAGTGCCTGCAATGCAGCCTGCAGCTTTTCTGATAATACTTCACCCTTTAAAAAGAGCACCTGTTGCTCATTATAGAATGTTCCATTACTATCAAGTTGACTGGTCAGATATATTCTTTTTTGTGCTGATGACATTGCATAGTATTCCTGCTCTGCTGCTCTTGGAAGTGAACAGTATTTCCGGCCTTTATCAACCTTCAATGCCAGTGCCTTTGGTGTTTGGTTAGCAAATACATCACGAATTGTAAGATGACCACCTGTCTTTTCTTCAATTCTGTTAACGAGCCATGCTGCTCTTAAAGAATGACCTCCAAGTAAAAAGAAATTATGGTTAATGCCAACATGCTTTTTTCCAAGGATTTCACTAAAGACATCGCAAATAAGCTTTTCTGTTTCATTACCCGGTGCAACATAGTCCTGACTGTCATCCGCGATGATATCAGGCAGAGCATGCTTATCTAGTTTTCCATTTCTTGTAATAGGAAGAGTATCTATTTGAATCATATACAGAGGAATCATATATTCTGGTAATATTTTGCGAAGTTCTTCCCGAATAATATCAAGATCCAGTTCCAAATCGCCAACTACATATCCGTAAAGAGCTTTTTCTCCATTTTGATCCGTTTTTGCAATTACAGCAGAGTCACTAATCCCGTCAAGCATTTTCAGACAGTTTGCAATCTCACTTGGCTCAATACGAAATCCCCTGATTTTTACCTGCTCATCAATTCTTCCAAGATATTCTATGTTTCCATCCGACAATAATCTTGCAAAATCTCCTGTACGATACATTCGTCCATTGCCAAATGGATTTTTAATAAATTTTTCTTCCGTCAGTTCAGGACGGTTAAAATATCCCCTTGCTACACCACACCCTGCAATGCAAAGTTCACCCTTTTCTCCGACCTCACACTCTTCTATGTCCTTAAGAATATATATCTGAGTATTGCTAATAGGCTTACCAATGGTCACCGTGCCATCTGTAACATCTGCACAACTGGACCACACAGTAGTCTCAGAAGGTCCATAAACATCAATAATCCTTGCATCACACATTTCATGCAATCTCCGTACTAATTCTTCCGGCACTGCTTCTCCTCCAAGCATAATATATCTTAGATATTTATATGCAGAATTATTCTGCGTCCTAGACAGATATATCTGGAGTCTGCTTGGCGTTGTCTGTAATATTTCCGCCCTACTGTATTCTAATAATTTACAAAATGCGGCAGCATCTGTTTGTTCCTCTGCATTTGCCATATATATTGTCATACCATTAAGTAATGACAATATTGCTTCTGTAACAAAAATATCAAAACCAATATTATTCACTGAAAGAATAGAATGATATTTTTCTTTTGCAAAGCGAAATACACCTTCTCCATCCTGCAGACAGTAGTTGATAACATTTCTCTGTTCTACCATAACGCCTTTCGGCTTTCCGGTAGTACCGGATGTATATATCAGATATGCGATATTTTCAGTTGTGCAAATAGCAGGCAGATTCTCTTCGTTCTCTGCCTGTTGTTCTTCAATATCTATGACCGGTATCTCAGCATCAACGGCTGCTCTGTATACCAATATCGCCTTGGGTCTGCAATCCTCAAGCATATACTGTATACGTTCCCTTGGATTCCCCGGGTCAATCGGTACATAAGCTGCTCCTGCTTTTAATATCGCATAAATTCCTATTAGAACCTCTCCCCCGCGTTCAGCAACTATTGCTACAAAATCATCTGGTCCGATACCCAGATTACGTAGCACTCTTGCAAGTGCATTTGCTCTACAGTTCAATTCCCGATAGCTAAGTGACTTTTTTTCATATTCAACAGCTATCTGATCTGACCGTTCTGCTGCCTGTGCCTCAAACAACTCTGCAATAGTATTTTTCTTCTCCATAACCAATACACTCTTTTCATATTATTCACATTACTACAAGTCATAAAAGCAGACACAGCCCTGCATAAGTAAGGCTGTGACTACCTCAGATTCTCATACCATCACTTTATTTTCACAAAGTCATATTATTAATTTTCACCTACTGTAAGCTCAGTAATATGCTCTGCCATTTCTATAACACATGGATATGTAAACATATCAGAAATGTTTAAAATATCGTTATACCGATTATTAAGCTGCTTCAAAACCTCTGCTGCAACAATAGAGTCACCGCCCATTGAGTTAAAACTTTCATAAACATCAATTTCATTAAGGTCGAGTACTGCTGCATAAACAAATGCTACCGTTCTTTCAATATCTGTATATTCATTAGCCAGCTTTCCATGAATAATAAGCTCGTCCGGATTAAATCTTTGACCTCGTGTATCTTCCTCTGTTGCACCATTCTTTGCTGCAAGACGATCAACCATTCTCTTAAGTGTAGGTGCAATTTCAAATGGTAATGTACTTTCAGCCATACGAAGAAATTCAAAATTGAGCTCACCGGGGATAACATTACTGATATCATGATTCATGATGAAATTGAAGCCAATCAGGGCTTTCTTTGTAGTAAGTGACCGGAATAATGTTACTGCATCTGATACACCGTAATCAACAGCCATGCCTGTTTCACTCCAACCCGGCCAGTTAATTGTCTTTGCATTGACTCCCTTAGCACGCAGATATTCTGCATAAGCATCAAGGAAGGCGTTTGCTGCTGTGTAATCCCCCTGACCTGATCCACCAAATAAGGTTTGCATTGATGAGAACAAGATAAGGAAATCAGGCTTGTCATTCTTCAGAAGCTCATAAATAGCTGCAGTTCCAAGGATTTTTGGATTAATTACCTCACTGAAGGCTTCCGTTGATTTATTATAGAGGAAACCATCGCCTGCAACTCCGGCACAGTGAATTACCCCACAGATTCTGCCAAATTCTTTCTTCAGTTCATTGAAGGCTGTTTTCATTTCATCATAGCAGCAGACATCAGCATGCTTTATAACGACTTTTACACCACGCTCTTCCATTGCAAGAATTGTATTGATGCAATTAACATTCCTTCTACTTCTGTTCTTTACAAGAATACTCTCCCATTTGCTTCTGTCAGGAAGCGCATGTCTTGCAATAAGGCAAATACTAGCAGCGCCTACTTCAACTAAATACTTTGCCATCTCAAGTCCAAGACCACCGGTACCACCGGTTATCACATATACTCCATCCTTATGTATTTCTGTATCAGTCTGAGCAATCTCTGAAATATCACGTTCTTCAAGAACCTCTGCATAGGTATTTGCACCACGAAGTGCAACAATTAAATGTTCATCTGCATTCATGATGGCATCATATATTTCATCAACAGTCTCATTTTTCGAAATATCAAAGCCACGGAATGTACAGTTCGTGTATTCATGAGTAAGTGTCTTGATAAGTGAAAGGAATGCATTGCTCATCGGATTAACTATTCCTTCATCACCTATAATAATATGAGCATTTTCTCCAAAAATATAAAAGTTTGTTCTTCCCGAAATATTGCGAAGCATAACCTTTGGAAACAAGAACAAGCTGTATATGCTGCGTTTTAATACATCATCATAATCACCAAAGGACAACTCCTCCTTCTCTGAGTTAATGCTTGCAAAGTGGAACACATTCTCAAGTGTGCTGATATTAAGTTGTTTAAACAACCATGTGTACCCTTCCTCTGTTCCATCAACACAATAACTGTCATTTTCAAAACTCTCACATTTATCGCCAATTTCAACAAACATAAGTCTTGATGCACCATCAAGCCTTTTTGCAAAACTGCGAGCAGCGTCAGCCTTGTCCACAAAAATCATAACATTACCTGTAATCTCTGCCCCAGACTTTGATACAGCTGTTGTATCAATTTTCTGCCAATCCATACCATAGTAAGTATTAGCAACATAACTGTTGAACTTGCCAACCTTTTTGGTTGTATACTCTTCTATTTCAGCAAGTATCCTGCTATTTTCATCAGCTAAGGTCACTCTGAAGCTCATAGTTTCCGAACCATTACCACCGGAGAGCTTTTCAAGTCTGCTGTAGAAATGCTTAGGAAGCTTACCATAAATCTTGAGGTTACGGTAGCAAAGCGGCAGATACATCTCATTATTGATATATATCTGAAGTGGAATATTCAATGCTGCATCTGCAAGGCTCGGATGATAATTATAACTGTCAAGATCCTTAACGAACTTGTCATTAAGCCTTACCTCACTTTGCAGAACATCTTGGTTTTTGAAAATATGTTCAATGCAATGCCATCTCGGTCCCATATATACAAGGTCATCAGTTTCATCCTCTGGAATTGCTATTGTAACATTCTGGCCATTTTCTGCATATTTTGTAACATCAAATAATGAGGTCGGCTCGCCCGCAAAGGAAACTGCACTGCCCTCTGCATGAATAATCCATTTGTCGCTTTCCTCACTTTGCTTTGTAGCAACGATGAAATCAATGCCACTGCTAACTTTTTTCAGAATAATATGTGCATCAACCGGTTCCTCTCCAACAACAAGCGGCTGGATAAATGTCAAAGACTTGATTTCAATCTTATCTGTCTTAAAATATTTCTCACAAGCAGCCTTGACTACCTCAATATATGCGGTTCCGGGTACAATATTGCTGCCCATAATCTTATGTTCCTGTACAAACCAGTGCTTTTCAAGACTGAATTTTGCCAGAAAAATGGTTTCATCCAGAGATGATACCAGAACTCTGTCAACAACAGGATGAATCTTTGTACTGTCATCAGAATTCTCCTCTGAATGAATCTTTGAAATCTTCGGATCACCCCAACATGAAATACGGTCAAAACAGTATGTAGGAAGAGAAACCTTATAATGCGTTTCATCGGCATAGAGTTCCTTCCATTCAACTCCTGCCCCCTTTGCATAAAGATATGCAATTCTGTCAAGACTTTCCAAACCAAATTCAGCCTGTCCGGCAAGCTCACTTATAAGCTTCTGTGCCTCAACTGAAAGTTCTCTTAATTCACTTTCTGTAAGTTCACCATCTGCCTTATGCTGATACTTCTCAGAAACAATCCTATGCTTTCCAATGTAAGTATTTTTGATACCTTCTGTGCTGAAATGATTCTCAACTACAGCTTTCAGCTTATCACGAAGATCATTTATATCCTTTACTACAATAGCCAGTCTGAAGCTATAATGACCACGCCCTGTATTAGCTGTATAACATACATCACCAAAATCAATATTTCTGTCTTTCTTTAAGAACTCACAGTATCCCTCAATCAATGCCTTTAAAGATGTTTCAGTTTTACCTGAAAATGTAATAATATTGTTCTTCCGGGCAGGTGCAGATATTTCCTCACGTTCAGGCGCCTCTTCAATAACCATATGGCAGTTTGTACCACTAAAACCAAATGCACTGATACCTGCACGTCTGGGCTTCTCACCAGTCTTCCATGAAGTAAGCTTATCTACAACATAAACAGGAGAGTTCAGAAAATCAATGTTCTGATTAGGCTCTTCAAAATTGATGCTTGGCGGAAGTAAATTATTCTGAAGTGCAAGTGTAACCTTCATCAAACTCGCACAACCTGACGCAGCAACCAGATGACCGATATTGGTCTTTACTGAACCCACACCACAGAACTGCTTCTTCTTTGTCTGCTTAGAAAATGCCTTTGTAATACCCAGAATCTCGATAGGATCTCCAAGAAGCGTCCCTGTTCCATGTGTCTCTATATAGTCAATAGTTTCAGGTGAAACACCTGCACGCTTCCATGCCTCTGTAATAACTGCTTCCTGTGCAAGTGGGTTAGGTGCTGTAATACCATTTGATGCACCATCATTGTTAATGGCACTACCTTTGATTACTGCATAGATATTATCCTTATCCCTGACAGCATTTTCGTAGGATTTAAGCATGAATACTGCAATGCCCTCTCCAAATACAGAACCACTGCACTTTTTGTCAAAGGTACGGACACGATTGTCATTTGATGAAACAGCACCAATCGTGCTTGAATTATTATCATCTTCCTCTACCTCATCCTCTTCATCCTTTGAGACACCGCCTGCACCTATTGAGAGACCGCCTGCAATTGCCATTTCACATTCACTATTACGAATTGCATTACATGCCTCGTGAACTGCAACAAGACCTGATGAGCATGCAGTATCAATGACCATTGTTGGACCAGTAAGGTTAAATGCGTAACTCAAACGGCTTGCAAGCAGACCTTCCCAGGTACCTGTTACCTTCATTGGGTCAGGTGCTGTAATCTGTCTGTAATGTAATGAATTTGAGTAATCCTTTCCAACAAACACACCCGTCATAGTGTCATTTATTGTGCCGGCACTATATCCTGCGTCCTCAAGAGCTGCCCAGGCTAACTCAAGAAAAATACGCTGTGCAGGATCTATATATTTTGCCTCTCTGGGCGATATGTTGAAAAAGTCTGCATCGAACTTATCAATATCCTGAATATATGCACCAATAATGCTCTCCAGATCATCTGTATTTGGGTATAACGTCGATTCAAGGAATTCAGCATAATATGGGTTTTTTAATACTCTCTCATGTAAGTACTTTTCAGCAGGCTTTGCTCCAAAGCAACATCTGCCGTTGATCAGATTGTCCCAGTATTCATCAACATTATTCGCTAAAGGAAGTCTGCAGGACATACCAATAATAGCAATATCACCAGACTTTTCAAGTGATGCACCCTGCAGATCCTTTAGCAGCATGACTGCTTCTTTCTGAGGAATCAGACCCATACTCAATTGTTTTAGTATATATTTCTTTACTTCTTGCATTTTATTCACCTTTTCTTTCTTAGATTAGTTGCTCCATTTCCTCTAAACTTAATTCGCCACTGACAAACTGTTGAACCAGATCCTCAATATCAACAGCTTCCTCTTCAGTGATTATTTCAGTATCTGAAGCAATACCTAATTTTTCAGAAATGTATTTTGCAATATCAGCAATCGTTGAATATGCGAAAACATCTGTAATCGCCATTGAATCGGGATAAATTCTGTTAATTTCCTTCTGAAGATAAGAGGCTAGCAGAGAATTACCGCCTGTTTCAAAGAATTTGCTATATATATTTACCTCATTTACCCTCAAGGTTCTTGCCCATGCTAAAGCAACCTTTTTTTCTATATCAGTAAGCTTATCATAGCTCTTTCCATAGATTACCAGTTCTTCAACAGGGAGCTCCTCTGATTTTTCATCTTCTATCTTCAGAAGTTCCTTTGGAATATAAATTCTCTTTTGCAGCTGCTCTACATCCTGCCGGTTTAGTTTTTTCTGGAACTGACATATTGCAATGCGGGGCCGACCTGACCTTAGTGCCTCACCAAAGAGTTCCTTCCCTTCTTCATCTGATACAAAGCGGATTATACTGTTTTTCCAGTCAACTTCAAAATTTGCTGACATGCCGGAATCCTTCCAGCCCGTCCAGTTTATTGTCATTGTACCGGGAACTCTGCGGTTACGTTCATAGGCATAGCTGTCTAAGAACGCATTTGCAGCAGAATAGTCAGTCTGACCGCCGGCACCAAGTACAGAGGTAAAGCTTGAAAACATAATAAAGTATCGAATCCGGTCTTTCTGAGTTGCTCTGTCTATATTCCAGACTCCAATGGTCTTTGTCTTAATGACCCTCCATTCATCTGCCCAATTCTTGTTAAATAATGTACCCATAGTACCAAGACCGGCAGCATAAATAATACCATCAATATGACCATATTCCTGACGCACCCTGTTTATTGCCGAAAGTGTCTGGTCATAATCTGTCATATCACTCTTATATACTGATATCTGATATCCCTTATTAAGCAGACGCTCAAATGATGCTTTTCTTCCGTCTGTGTCATCGTTTGTCACACCATTTCGGCTTAAGAGAACAATTTTCATATTCTTATAATGACTGAACAGGTAGTCACTTACCGCAAGACCTATTCCGCCATAGCCGCCTGCGATTACAACAACATCTCCATCCTTTGGTTCAATCGGCACAGCCTTATGCAGTCTGGTTCCTAAATGCTCAACATATCTGACATTTTCTCTGTAGCCTGCAACTGTCTTTAATCGCTTGTGATTTATTTCAGACAATAATACTTTAGGATCTGTCTGCTCGTCTGTGTCAATGATACAGACATCAATATTATTTTGTTCAAGAACAATACAGGAAGTAAAACCTACTATTGACTGATTTATCGGATTGTAGCATGCTTCTCTTCCTGTAATTGCTCCTGCATTCTGCACTATAGTAGCAAGTGTCAACTTACGGGAACACTTGTAAAGTGCCTTTGCCAGATTGAATGTTCCATGAAGTTTTGTAAATGCTGCCTCATTATGTTCAGTAGAATCAGACACATTTCCAAGCAGATTGATGACCACTGCATTCTTGGGCATATTCAGCTGCTGTATGGCTGCTGTTATCTCCCCCTCTGTGTTTCCAACCATGTAATAGTTCCTATCAATCTGTTCAGAATGATCTCCCAGATACAAACATACAGTATTTGAGTATGTATTCTCAATTTCTCCCAATAATAAATCCGCTTCCTGACCTTCTTTAAGAACCACAAGTGCATAGTCTGAGCTCGTATCCGTCTGCTCATTCACATTTTCTTCCGGCTGCCATTCAATTTCATGAAGGTCACTATTTATTACTGACTCAAATAGCTTATCAGATTCATTGCATCGCTTTAGAGCATATTGTTCAACCTCACCTAATATGACACCCTCTTCATCCATGATTTCCACATGAAACAGCTCAACTTCACCTGCCGATTCATCTGCATTTATTCTTGTAACCTTACTATATATTTTTCCTCTTAATCGCCCATAGAAGTTCGCATTCTTGTAGTTTAGTGGAAGATATTCCGCATCCAGAAGTGCAATTCCAGCATTTACCGCTCCATCAAGCAATGCAGGAAACAGATAGTAACCTGCCATATCTTCTGCAAGTTCTTCCTGAACCTCGGCACATAATACAACAGAACTTTCTCCAAGGCAAACAGTCTTTCCACTCTGCCAGTGCTCACCAAGCTGCACGAAACTCTTCTCCTCATTACTCTGCTTTTTTATTGCATACACCTTATCATAACTGGCCAGAAGTTTCTGCAAATCTACTTTTTTCTCAATTTTTAACTCATACCTTCTCTTTAAAAGAATTTCTGCATGTATACTCCACTCTTCATCATCGCTACTGCGACTCAGCATTCTGATCCTGAGTGTATCATTATCTTCATTGACAATCGAATGGAGAATACGTTTTTCTTCCGTTCTGCATGTTAATAAGGAATAAAAAGTAACTTCGCTGAAAGTAAAATTTGCTGAATGATACACTTCGCGTCCAATTGCATATGCCATTTCCACATATGCCGTTCCCGGAAGGACATGAACTCCTGTAATTTTATGCTCACGAATCTCCAAGCAACTCTCAGTAGATATCAGCTTTTCAAAGACCCAAAGCTTGCAGGATTCAACACCGCAACGATCAATAAGCGGATGTATTGCCTTCTCATAAATATCATCCTTTTTTTGTGCATCATATGTAGCCTTTGGCAATACATACCAATATCGCTTATTGTTAAATGGGTAAGTAGGTACGCTGATTCTGCTTACTTCTTCATCAGCATAAAGCGGTTCAAAATCAATCTCTGCACCCTTCAAATATAATGTTGCAAGTTCTTCTATACACTCCGGTCTGCATAATTTCTTTGCCTGCTCAGTATAGGAATTCTGGGTACTCTGCAGAATCATTCCTTTTGAAATGTTCTCGCTCTGTGTAACTACGCTGAATTTGCCACATAGCTTTTCTGACAAAAGTTCATCAGTATTCAGCTCGGTAAATTCCAAAACATCTGAAAATACCATCGCAAAACGACATTGATACTGTCCTCTGCCTGTATTTACGGTATAGCAAAAGTCCTGAACGTCTGTATTGGGATTTGCTTTCATAAACTCCTGATACGATACAAGCAATTTTTGCAATGTACTGTCTTCTTTCGCTGAAGCAGTTAATAAATATTTACCGCAAGAATTTGTATACTGTTTTTTTTCTTTATTATATGACTGCAAAACTACATGACTGTTTGTGCCGCTGAGACCAAATGAACTTACACCTGCTAACAAAACACCGTCATCAGTTTCCCATGGTTTTGCTTTATCATTGATATATACTGGAGAATGCAAATAATCTATTTTACGGTTTGGCGTGTAGAAATGAATTGTCGGGGGAATCACCTTGTTCTGCATCATAAGCAAAACCTTTAATACACCGACAAGACCTGCTGCACAGTCCAGATGACCAAAATTAGACTTTGCTGCACCAATTGCACAGAATTGCTTCTTATCCGTGTAACGTGCAAACGCACCTGTAAGTCCACCTATCTCCACAGGGTCACCTAATCTTGTTGCGGTACCATGTGCTTCAATATAAGTAATTTTATCCGGATCAATGCCGGCATCCTTCCATGCACCGGCTATTACTTCCTCCTGTGCTGCTGAATTGGGAGCTGTGAGTCCGATACAGTTTCCATCCTGGTTGATACAGCTTCCCTTAATTACTCCATATATATGATCGTTTGAAGCAACTGCAGCACTTAGTGGTTTCAATATTAAATTGATTACACCCTCTCCACCACCGGTTCCATCTGCTTTCTCATCAAAGGTCTTTGTTAACCCGGTGGAAGAAGTTGTTCCCATTTCTTTATTATTATCCTCAGGACATAAAAACACACGAACACTTCCAACAACCGCCATACTAATATCTTTATTCTTCAAAGCTCTGCATGCTTCATGAAGAGCAACAAGTGAAGACGAACATGCAGTGTCAATAACCATGGCAGGCCCTGTCAGGTTCAGCAAATAGCTTAGTCTGCTTGCAATAAAAGAATTAACCTGTCCAGATACTACAAGACCAAAGGCTTCATCAGGTACATTACCAGCCATAATATCGCTCCGTGAGCTCATACTGTTATATCCAACATAAACACCTGTCCTGCTTCCAGACAGTTTTTTCCCACCATAACCGGCATCTTCCAATGCAGCCCACGCTGATTCCAGGAAAATTTTCTGTGCAGGTTCAATAAGCTCAGCTTCCATTGGAGATATATTAAATAATCCCGGATCAAACAAATCGATTCTTGGAAGATATGCCTTTTTTACAAAACCAACTGCACGCTTCCCAGATTCAGAAAGCAGATACTGCTGTGCATCTTCCTCTCTGATAGCCGATAAATCTGATACCATATCCTTGCCTTCCAGAAAGGCCTGCCAAATCTCATCCCGTGTAGCAGCATTACCAAGTTTTGCATCAATTCCTATTATTGCTATTCCGCTCAGGTCATCCGTTTTGTTTTCTTCAAAGCTATCAATTGCAAAAGCTTCCCTGTCCAGTTCATCTATATCTAGATTTAGGTTTAAATTTTGCATTTTGCCTCCTGACTCAACTAAATAATGGTACTAAAATCATAGTCCTTAAATAACTCTTGTTCACCTGAATCTGCAAACAGTTCTTCAAACCTGCTCTTCTGTTCTTCAAATGGGGTCTTCTTAGTTGCAAAAATCTTTAACAAAAGCTCAATTGTGCGCTTCATCTCATCCACCGTTGCTTTCCTGTTTTCTTTTTCAACTTTGGTCTGGATATTTTTCATTTCATTGTATGGTGCAATAACACCCTTATTATACTCTTCATCATCCCAATTTGTATTTTTAGTTGCAACAGCTATGCCCATTGCTCTTGATACAAATGGAAAGTATGACTTTTCTATATAATCAAAAAGTTCATCCTCTTCACCATCAAAGGCATATACAGGAATATCTGAAATATTTGTCTTCATCATATTCTTAAGAACACGACCAGGACCAACCTCAACACAGTAATTTGTCATGTATTTTTTCAGATAAGTCATACTGTCTGCCCAAAGAACTGGACTGTAAATCTGTGCAACCAGATTATCTACTATGGCTTCTGTACCTGCATAAGGCATAGCATTAACATTAGAAAGAACCGGATATTTCAGCTCACCAAACTTATAGTTTTCAAGCTCCTCCCTAAATTTCTCAGCAGCCGGCTTCATCAATTGACAATGGAATGGAGCACTGACATTGAGAAGCTTTGTCTTGATATTCTCCTGTGTTAACTGCTCAACAGCCTTATTTACTGCATTTACATCACCAGAAATAACCTGCTGGGTACGGGTGTTATAATTTGATATGCTTACACTGCCCTCTGATGAAAATCTGTCACACAGTTCGCGGAGCTTGTCAATATCACGTGTCATAACTGCAGCCATTGCACCAACGCCCTGAGGAACTGCCTCCTGCATAAGTTCACCACGTTTTCTTGCAAGACAAACTGCATCTTCAAATGGAATCGCACCTGCACAGGTCAAAGCAGAAATCTCGCCCAGGCTGTGTCCTGCAAGTATATCGGGAACTATATTCCTTTCCCGAAGTACTCTGAACATTGCAACACTTGTTGTAAGAATGGCCGGCTGTGCATTTTTAGTCAATGTCAGTTCTTTAATATCACCGCTAAAGCACATATCACTCAATGAGAATGAAAGTGCATCATCAGCTTCATCAAAGGTCTTCTTTGCTATTTCGTACTTTTCATACAATTTTTTGCCCATGCCTATATATTGTGACCCTTGGCCGGGAAATAAAAAAGATTTTTTTATCATAGTTTCCACTAACTGGCTTTTGCCAGAATACTCCTTCTTTCGTATTTTTACTTAGCCGCCGCAAAAGCGGCAGCATATAGTTATTAATCTGTTACAGTTTAATACTTCTCATCTGTCTTCACTACAAATGAAAGTATCAGAAGAATAAGGATTAGCCCCCCCAACAAAAGCATTTCCTTGCCAGCAGCACCTAAGCCTTCTCCGTTAAGAACACTGCTTGCTGCATTTAAGAACCATGTTGTTGGCATAAAATCGCCTATACGCTGAACACCTTCCGGCATAATTTCTCTTGGCCACAGACACCCACCAAGCATTAGTACAGGGAAATTAATAAGGCTTACAAGTGCAGCTGCAATTGAACTGCTTTTTGAAAAACGGCTTACTGTAAGACCTATTGCAATACAAACACCTGAAAATAGTAGTGTAACAAGCATAGTCTCAAACTCTATTGTTGTAGTGCTGCCAAAGCTTATCTCAACAATATTGGGAATTATCAGGAAAATTAGTGCAATCTGGATAACAGCAACTATCAGGTAGCTAAGAAGATGCTGGAACAGATAACTTGCACGTGTCACAGGAGTTGTGATAATTCTGCTGTATACTCTTGTTTCCTTGTCTTCAAGAAGAAGTGTAGTAGCAAAGGTCATCAGGAACATCATACCCATAGCAAGATATCCAAGTGATGTTACTGCACGGCTGACCTTTTCCTTTGAACTGAATTCAAAGTTATCATACTCAGCTGAGAATGTTCCATCCACGTAGTTATCGATTGCCTTATAGAACTTCTCAGAATCGCCATCAGCTTGTCTGCCAATCTCTCTTGCAGATGATGCAAAGCTTGATATCAGAATCCTGATAGGTTCCGAAAGATTTGTTTCTGTAATTGCAAAGGTCTGAATTTTTGCATCCTCGCCATTCATAATTTTCTGTGCATAATTCTCATCAAATTTTAATGCCAGATCGATTTCTGAATTTAATAATGCAGAACGAATTATCTCTTCATTATCCTCGATTTCCTTAATCTCTGCCTCCTCCGATAGCTTATTAAGCAGACTCTCAGTAAGCTGCGACTTATCACAATCAATTACCCCAATAGTATACTTTTGAGCTGAACCACTGATAGAAATGAAGAAAATATTCAGTACAACAGGAACAACAATCATTAATATAATGTTTATTGGCCTGCCGAAGATTCTTCTAAGGTTATTCATTAATACTGTCATGCTTTCTTCCTCCTTGACAACAGAACTGTAAGTATACCTGCTACTGCCGTAATTCCCCAAAGGATTCCGACATAAAGGTATGTTGTAGACATATCACCACCATAAATAGTAGTAATTAGTGATGTCTGGGCATAATAGTTTGGAGACAGATACTTCATCTCGCCCATGTCCATCTTTACAAACCCTCCAGCTAAAAAAGTGCAAGCAATTACTAGAGCTGTCACAATTGACTGTCCTCTTGACCGATCTCTTGTAATCATACAAATGAGTGCACCGAGTGCAACAGCAGTACATGACATTGAGAAAACAACAAGTAATACCATAAGATAATTACTTCCCCAGTTAACATCATAGACTATCTTGGTAAACAGTACCAGGAATAATCCCTGTATTGTTGAGGAAACGCATAATCCAAATATCTTTCCAATATATTGCTGATAAGGTTTTAATGGTGTAGTCTTAATTCTCTCACCGATAACCCCAAGATAATCCTCTGCAATATTATCACAGCCATACTCTGCACTAAAAATAAGAAACATCATCAGCATCGCAATAGCATAATAGTCCATAGCACCAGGCTTCTTTTCAGATTTCATAGGAAGCTCCTCAACTCCATTATCTGAAGAGAATTCTTCACTGACATTTGTTCCAAATTCCTCAAGGATAACCTTATTCAGATTTACCATATTGGAAAACGTATCAAACACGCACTTGATGACTGTTGCCTCAACCTGTGAGGTCTTTCCACAATAAATTTTAACTTTGCATGGATCGCCATTCTCATATGTATTTGAGAAATCCTTGTCGATATAGATCATACCGTCAATTCTATCCTCATCTGAAACACTTGAATCTCCGGTAAGGCTCTGTCCCTGTTCAAAGCTGTCTACCTTGACGAGTTCAATCCAACCCTTGATATCATCTGATTCCAGAAGGTTGTCCAAAAGAATCTCGCCTATCTCGCCTTCATCTTCATTAAGATATCCTAACCGAACAGGATCAAGTGAAGATGTTGAAAATGCATCCTTAAATGCAGAACCAAGGATTAATATTACTACAATAATAGTTAAGAACTTTGATATCAGAGGCTTCGTATCCATGAATGTATATTTCATAGAATGGAGCATTTGATAAAAGGTGTTTTTCATAATGTTTTATTCCTTTCTGTTTTTGCTTCCTTTGCTTTAATCCCTTAGTTTCTTTCCAGTCAGACTCAGGAATACCGTCTCAAGATTCGGTTTTTCCACGTTTATTGCCTTTATGTCGACCTTTTGTGCGATCAGCTCCTCTATCAGCTGTATGGTAGAAAAGACACTCGGATCAACATGAACAGAAAGTACATTTCCATCACGCTCACACAAATTTACACCCTTCATACTCTTTACATTATCAACAATCTTTGAAGATATTCCATTGATTTCAACAGTTGCACACTCGTCCTTTACAGTATTTGTAATAAGCTCATCAATCGTACCCTGCGCAATAATCTTACCAAAATCCATGATGGCTACTCTGTTACAGATAGCTTCAACCTCTTCCATGTAATGTGAAGTATATACTACTGTTGTCCCCTGCTTGTTGAGTTCCCTGATTGATTCAAGAATACTGTTACGTGACTGAGGATCGACACCAACTGTAGGCTCATCCATGAAAAGAAGTCTTGGCTTATGTACAATAGCACATGCAATATTCAGACGACGTTTCATACCTCCTGAGAACTTAGCTGACTGGTCTTTTCTTCTTTCCCAAAGCCCTGTATACTCAAGTGCCTCCTGAACTGCCTTTTTCAACTCACGCCCGCTAAGTCCATACAGCCTGCCCCAGTATGTCACATTATCATATGCATTCATTTTCTCAAAAAATGCTAAATCTTGTGGTACATAACCTATGTCCTTCTTAATTGCAGCACTCTCTTTTGTAATATCTTTCCCAAATATCTTAATTGTTCCATCTGTGATTTTAAGAATACTAACAATCATGTTAATCAGTGTTGACTTTCCGGCACCATTAGGGCCGAGTAGTCCGAAGATTTCCCCCTCCTTTACAATAAGGTCAATTCCCTTTACTGCTTCATGTTCTTTATACCTCTTTACTACCTGGCTAAGTTCGATGATATTTTCCATCGATATATCCTCCTTAAATATTTATATTTCTACACATCAGATATTTAACAAATTAGACCGGTATTACCCGCATATTTCTGAATCCATGCATATCCAAGTGAAGTTAACTTTGACCTACAATTAACGTTTTTCAAAACTTTTTCTAATGGATTATCTCCCCTGCAAAGATCATTCATCAAAGTATTCCAGCATCTTATCGACCTCAATTTCACCACTTTCAAACTGTTCAAGAAGATCATTTACATTTTCTTCCTTTTCTACAGTATCATTCTTTGCATTTAGCTTGCTGTCAATGTATTCTGCCATCTCGACAACTGTTGGATATGAGAATACATCAGATACATCCAGCATATTATCGAAGTATTGGTTGAGTATTTTCAATATCTCAGTAGATGTCATAGAGTTGCCACCAAGAGAATTGTAATTATCATAAATGTCAATTTCCCTGATATCAAGAACCCCGGCATAAATATATGCAACCTTCTTCTCAGTGTCAGTATATTCACCTGCTGCTTTCCCAAGCATTACAACATCCTGCATGCTGTACTCGCGTGACTTTGAACCATTTTCACTCTGGAGCTTCTTCTTCTGTATGTCAATTGCTCTCTTTATATTCTGAGCAATATTCATACGGATTTCATCTGAAGCAACTGCAAGCATATCATAGTTAATTTCACCCGGAACAACATTCCTAAGCCGATATGAAATCGCATCATTCAGATAAGTAATTGCTGTTGCGTTGTCAACTGAATGAAACATTGTCTGTGCATCAGAAACATTGTAATCAACAGCCATACCCGCTTCACTCCATGCAGGCCAATTAAGCGTTACTATTGGCTTTCCAGTCAGGGCACCCTGCCCTGCAAAAGCATCAAGATACGCATTTGCTGCAGTATAATCGCCCTGTCCGGGACCACCCATAAGACTTGTCATAGATGAGAATGCAACAAAGAGCTCAACCTTATCCCAGTTAAGTACAGTATCAAGAACCTTTGTTCCAATTACCTTTGGTGAAAGTACCTCCCTGAATGTACTAAATGGCTTATTCACAATAAAACCATCACCTGCCATACCTGCGCAATGAATAACCGCCACTACTTTTCCATACTCATTTTCAAGATCAGAAATAAGAGTTCGCATACATGTTTCATCAGAAACATCAGCGCTTCTTGTAAAGACATTAACACCCTTTTCCTTAATGCTGTTCATTGCTATAATTGCCGTACAGATTTTCTGGTCTGTACCATCACTAAGAAGCTGCTGCCAACGATCCTCGTCAGGAAATACCCTTCTGCTAATCAAGCAGATATTTGAAGCCCCCTTCTCAGCAATATATTTTGCCGTTTCGATACCAAGTCCGCCAGTACCACCGGTAATCAGAACACAGCCTTCAGAAATATTCAGCGGAACCCCATCCATTTGAGCCGTTCGCTCAAACTTTGTCAGGCACTCTTCATATCTGTCCGTTCCCCGGAGCGCCACATATTCGGTATGCGCACCACTAAGAATTTCTGTCATAATTGTATTATCTTCGGTATTGCTATCTACGTCAATAATACGTGTTTCAAGATTTGGATATTCCTGGGGTATGCACTTGCCAAGACCTGCCAATGATGCATTTTCCGGCTTCACTACCTTTTCCTCTCCCGTTACCAGTGCTGAATGATCTGTAAGCAATATGACATCAAGCTTTCCACGAATCTTTGACTTAATTATCGCCTTCACTAAAAAGAACAAACCATAATCGCCATTTTCTAAGCTTCCATTAAGCTCATCCAGACTCAAGCTGCCTTCTGACGGCGAAAAGCTGCCCGCATAGATAATTGTGTTGAGCTCACGACTGCTAAGCGTTGTGCAGAGACTTCTGTAATCATTTTCATTACAGCCAACAACAAAGCTGTTCTCATTAGTCTGTGCATATTCTGCACCTTTATTTGCCGTCATCAGTACTGTTGATACCTGACTAATCTTTGAAAGCAATTCCTCTCCAAGTGCATTACTGCCTACTACAAGTACATTGCCGAGACTGCTGTTCATTTCTTCGGCTCTATCCTTTTTAATCCAGTTTACACGATAATATATCTTATCCTCGTAATTATTAAATTTATGAACCTTTTTTATACTATAGTCTGAAATATCTACAAGAACATTTCCTTCACTGTCAGTGAGCTGAACATCATATGTGTTGATTTCATCACTCTTTACATCAGGATTTGTACAAAGTGCACGACTATATACTTCCTGAGGCAACGGCTGGTACAGCTTTATGCTCTTGAAGAGGAATGGCAGGTAAACCTGTTCCTTTGCTGCTAATACACCTGCATTTACGGCTTCATCAAGAAGACTTGAATGATACTTGAAAACCTTCAGGTCATCTGCGAATTCATCCGCCAGCCTCGCATCAACATAACGGTATGTGGGAGATACATAAACACGTCTTACATTATTCCATCTTGGTCCAAAGCACATTGGTGCATCCGAAGTGCCTAATGGTGCAAGCACAACCTCTTTACTGACTAGAGAAGGATCGTTAAGTACACTCAGATCAAGCTTTTCAGGTCTCGTTTCCGGATCAAGCTTATATGCCTTGCCTTCAACATGCTTTACCCACTCATCACCTTCTGCATCAAGATCCTGCTTCGCAGTAACAACCATGAATTCCACATGATTCTTACATTTTGTAATAATGATCTGTGCATCTACTTCTTTATCAGGTTCAACACCCAGCGGTGTAAGGAAGCACATATCACGAAGCTCCATCGGTCCTTCAATATATGTTGAACATGCTTCTCTTGCCAGTTCAACATATGCTGTTCCAGGGATAATATTCTTTCCCATAATAACATGATCATGAAGAATCCAATGCTTCTTAATACTGAATTTTGTTGTATATATATCCTGGTTTACTGACCTGATAAGGCAGCATTCAACCAAAGGATGGTTATTTGGCTCACCTGTCAGAACTGAATCAGGTGCTTTAAGTTCCTTATTATCAGCCCAGTAGACTGTTCTCTCAAAAGGATATGTAGGAAGCGGAATCTTGTCAGGAACCTGATTTCCAAATAATACACTCCAGCGTATACTTGCTCCATGTATATAATGCTCACACAGCAGCCTATACTCATCAATATTGAAATTATCTGCTTGAATTTTCTTAAGAACTTCCTCCGCCAAACGATTGGTCTGTTTCACTTCAGACTCGGTGTATTCACCCTTTCCGCGTTCCATTCTCCTGTCAGAAACTACCTTGTAACTTCCAAAATATACATCCTGATAAGTATTCTCAAGACCACACCAGTTCAGACGATCTATTTTCTGCTTCAGGTCTTCATAATCTGTAAATGCAATAGCAACGCGGAAGTTATAATGGGCTCTGCCAAGTGAAGCTGTATAACAGAGTGAATCAAGACAAATATCAGGAGTGTTGTCAATAAGTCCTGCGTAACGCTCGATTGCCTGTTTCAATGACCACTCTGTCTTTGCTGAAATAGTAAGGATTCTTGGCTTTGCAGAATTCTCCTTAGCCTTTGGCTGATATTTTTCTGCACTTTCAAGAATAACATGAACATTGGTACCACTGAAACCAAAGCTACTGACACCTGCATAAAGTGTCTCTTCTTCTTCTCCCCATGGTGTAGGCTGATCTACAATATACAGAGCAGAATCAAGGAAGTTAATATGCGGATTTGGCTCTTCAAAATTAATGCTTGCCGGCAGAGTTCTGTGCTGCATTGCAAGGATAACTTTCATCATACCAACGCAGCCCGAAGCAGCAATAAGATGCCCCATATTACTCTTTGCAGATCCGATGCCGCAGAACTGTCTGTCAGCAGTATACTTACGGAATGCATTATTCAGAGCCTTAAACTCAATCGGATCACCAAGAAGGGTTCCTGTACCATGAGTTTCTACATAAGAAATCTTTTTAGGATCAAGCTTTGCATCCTCCCATGCCTTGCAGATAACATCTGTCTGTGCTGCCGGGTTAGGCGCAGTAATGCCATTAGAAGCACCATCATTATTTACTGCACTTGCGGTAATAACTGCATGTATATGGTCACCATCCTCAATTGCCTTTGAAAGAGGCTTCAGCAGCAATACTGCACAGCCTTCTCCAAATACAGTTCCTGCTGACTTTTTATCAAATGGACGTACAGTAGAATCTGTTGCTGCAACTGCCTCAAGTGCATCACCTGTACTGTCAGGATCCTTCTCACCATTTGCAGGAGAACCACCGATTGCAACACCACCTGCAATAGCCATTGTACAATCACCGGCCTGCAATGCGCGGCAGGCTTCATGCACAGATACAAGACCTGATGAACAAGCAGTATCTATTACTATTGCCGGTCCTCTAAAGTTGAATATATAGCTGATACGACTTGCAAGAATGCCATGCCAGCTGCCTGTCGTACTGAGTGTATCCGGCTTTGTAATCATCTTATAAAACTCTGCATTATTATGGTCCTTACCAACAAACACACCAATACTGCTTCCCATCACATCATCAAGGCTATAGCCGGCATCTTCAATCGCGCCACATGCAGTTTCAAGGAAAATTCTCTGACTTGGCTCCATATAACGAGCTTCTCTGGGTGCAATTCCAAAGAATGCTGCATCAAATTTGTCCGCATCCTTTACATATGAGCTTCTGCTCTGAAAACGGTTTGCTTCAATGTCAAATGGCTTTGTCCCCATTACTTCAGCAAAACGTGGATTTTCAACAAGTTTGTAATAATCATCAAATTCACGTGTCATATATCCAAGACAGTCACGCTCATTGAGCAGATTATCCCAGAAATCATTATAGTTTTTTGCCTCTGGAAGGTCACATGCCATACCGATTACTGCAATCCGGTTATCGCTTTCTTTTACATTCTCCAATTCCTGAAGATATAAAAGTGCACTTTCTGGCTGCAGCTCTTTTTTGCTCACCTGTTCCAGAATGTACTCTTTAATACTGTTCAAAATTCCTTCTCCTCCTTATATCAATTTGCCCGCTTCTCTTACATCTATCTCGCCTGCAGCAAGCATCTCAAGCAATTTATTTAAATTTCCTGTACCCGGTTTATTTTTCCTTTTCACAGGCTTATCCTTGCTTCTTTCTATGTCTGAATTTAAATTGTCATTCACTTTTTCTTCTTTCTTCATTTTACTTTCAATAAATTCAGACATCTGCTGAATAGACGGATAAACAAATACATCCGTAATATCTATTGTATTAGGGAACTGACCATTAAGCTCCTTCTGAAGATAAGTTGCCGACAATGAATCGCCGCCGATTTCCAGAAACTTGTCCTGATAATCAACCTCTTGCAGACCAAGTATTTTAGCCCATGCCTGTGAAACCTTTTTCTCAGTAGGCGTAAGAGGTGAAGCCTTACCCTTTACTATCATATCATAAACTTTCTTAGTAGTCTTCTCGTTATTTGAAATACTTCGAAGCTGTGTCATTACATAATCAGGAAAACGAATCACCTGATTGTAGTCATCCATTGTCTCGGCCAACTCTGTATAATTGAATCGACCAATAAGAATCTGTCTTTCGTCTGCTTCCATTGCTTTTGCAAACAGTTCGGCTCCTTCTGTATTTGTTAAAAATTCAACAGGAGTCTTTACCATATCAACACCATTGTCAAACGCCATACCACATTCTCTCCATCCGCTCCAGTTCATTACCTTTATTGGCAGCTTCTCATCTATGTAGTATGTGCATGCATCAATAAACGAATTCGCACCAATATAGTCTGACTGTCCCGCAACAGGAAGCACTGTCGAATACGATGAAAATAAAACAAGGAATTCAGGCTCAAGCTTCTTTGCCCACTGAATCAGATTCCATGTTCCAAAAATCTTCGGTAACAATACCTTACGGAAGTCTTCCCACTTTCGTTTTATTACAAAACCACCTCCTGCAAGACCTGCCGCATGCACAATTCCATTGACTGGCCCAAGCTTCTCTGCCAATCTTGTAACTGCTGCCTCATCAGAAATATCACATGAAACATATTTCAGTGATGCCACCTTTTTTCTAAGACTGCACAGCCTGATATATTTTCCATCAGTCTCTTCTTCCCACTTTTCCTCTGGCATCAATCTGCTACGTGATGCAAGTACCAGATGAATATCAGGTTCAAGTAATGCAAAATATTCAGCAATCACAAGACCAATGCCACCAATACCACCTGTAATCAGATATGTCCCATTCTTCGACAACGAGAATCTCCCTTTATGGCTATTTCCAAGCTCCGCTATTTTAGGAACAAAACGGTCATCCTTCTTCAGCCACACAAGATAGTCGTTATTGTTATAGGATATCTCATCAACTATGTGAAATACGCTTGTTTCTGAGGTATAGAAAATGCTACATACCTTTAGACGACTGTACTCATACAAAAGTGATTTTCCCATCCCCTGAAGTGCCATTGCCATGGGATGAACCCCTATTTCCTCTGTTCTGACAACCAGATTGATCTTTATATTGCCAAGCTCCTTATCGGATGCCAAAGCATAAGTAATATTAAAATAACAATGTAGCATATTTTCAAGTTCTGCATCAAGTGCTTCATAGTTCTCAGCCTGTCTATACTCCTGTGCAAGGAATATCACCTGTGATATTCCACACTTCTCAAAATCCTTAAAGTATAGACATATTCCCTTTAAATCATCAGGCGCCACAAAGTGCTTATTACCTGTATCCCTTACTTCCCAATCACAAAGAATAAGCTCATGTATATTGTTATCCGCAGCATTTTCTATTTCTCGTAATAAACGCTCATTATAGTTTTCAATCGGCCTGACAATAATAATAGTTCTTCCCTGATTTTTCAAACCGGATGCTCTAAATTTCGAATCTTCCTTTTCCCATTTGATTGTATGGAGACTTGGCTCCTCCCACTGGAAGAACTGCTTCTTCTGTTTCTCGTTTGTCTTCTTCATGGCATAATCAGAAACTGTTGCGATTACATTACCATTTTCATCGAAGATTACCACATCAAATACATTAATCTCACCATCCTCTGAAGAGCTTTTTGCATTTTTGACGGTATGCGAGTAAATTCTCTCTGGCATCTTTCCATATATGCGAAGCGAACCATAATAATACGGCAAACAGAATGTTTTACCATTTAATGCACTGCTGCAGTTTACTGCTGCATCAAACATGGATGGATAGAAATAATAACGTTCAAGCTCATATGCGAACTCCTTGTCTATTTCTGCCATCGTAACTGCATCCTCACTTCCAACCCATAAGGCCTTCTCAACCTGCCATCTTGGTCCTGTTGTAACCATTTGATCAACGGGTGAATTGTCATCTGTAAGCGGCATTTCAGTCATACCATTCAGGAAAGACTGAAGATCAACCGGTGCAGGAGAATCCTCAGACAATGCCATAACCTGTGCCTGTGCATGAATATCCCACTTATCAACTCCAACCGGTCTACTCTGTATTGTAGCCGCATACTCATTCTCCGATTTATGATACAGAACTACCTGAACCTCACGTGTCTGATTTTTTTTGAAAATCATTGCTGCCAGAAAAACAAGGTTGTCAATCTGAAGCTTATCGGTTTCCAATACCTTGCTTGCGGCACAATGAAGCATTTCAACGTATACTGTCCCCGCCAGAACATTTTTCTCTCCGATAATATGTTCCCTGACTTCAGCATGTGTATCCTCACTCATCATAGTTTCATATACACTAAGCGTTGGTGACGAGATCAGACAGGTGTCTATCAGCTGCTCATTTTCTGTTTTCTTATGTGTCAATATCGGCTGACGGGGCTCCTCCCAACAACGTTCAAGCTGCATGGGATATCCCGGAAGTGATACTATCTTCACCTGTAAATTAGAATAAAGACTGCGCCAGTCAACATCTGCCCCCTCAATATAGAGTCTGCAGAGAATCTGCATTTTTCCAATGTCAGAACCGTTTCCTTCCATCAACTCGTTTACAATTGCAGCGGCTGCAGAATCAAGCTCCTGCTTTGACCTTTCTGTAGTCTGAGCTGAAATAGCCTGTATTTGTTCCGTCAGTTTATCAAGATCCTCTGCTCTCTCAACAACAATTGCTGCTCTTACTTCATAATCGCTCCTGCCAATCGCTGCCGAATAAATACAGTCTGAAAGACTGTTACTGCCATATCTAACACACTCATTAAAAAGTTCAGCTATCTTTTGAAGATCACTCTTATTCTTTGCTGAAAGTGGCAGGATCATTGGCAAACATTCCTTGGTCTCTGTATTCTTGTCATAATCCTGCAATACCATATGACAATTTGTACCACTCATCCCAAAAGAACTTATTCCACATATTCTAGCGCCATCAGTTACCCATGGTGCCATACATTCATTAATATAAACAGGCGAATTTATATAATCAATTTCTCTGTTAGGACTTGAAAAATTAACTTGTGGCGGTAACACCTTATGTTCCATTGCTAAAACGCACTTAATCAGACTGAATATTCCTGCAGCACAATCCAAATGACCCATATTAGCCTTTATAGAACCGATTGCACAGAACTGTTTTCTGTCAGTATATCTGCGAAACGCATGTTCAATACCAGCTAATTCGACCGGATCACCCAGCTTTGTTGCAGTACCATGTGCCTCTATATATGAAATCTTATCGGGGTCAACTCCAGAGTTCTCCCATGCTCTTGCAATATTCTCTTCCTGTGATTCTGCGTTTGGTGCAGTAATGCCCACAGATGCACCATCTTGGTTAATTGCACTTCCCTTAATTACAGCATATATGTGATTCTTGTCCTTCTCTGCCTTGCATAATGGCTTCAGAATGACAGCTGCAACACCCTCACCAGGATTTGTTCCATTGGCATCTACATCAAAGGTTCTTGTCCTGCCATCTAAAGATGTAACAGAAACACTATTTTCACAATTCTCGACAATTGGCAGAAAATTGAACTTGACGCTTCCTGCAATTGCCTGTTCACATTCGCCCTCACGGATTGAATTACAAGCCATATGGATAGCAACCAAAGATGAAGAGCAGGCAGTATCAATCATAATGGCAGGTCCCTTAAGATTTAGATAATAACTTAATCGGCTTGCAATAATTGAATTCACCTTTCCCGGTATCGCACGGTCTGCATATTCCGGATTAGACTGTGCAAGAATTTCACTGTAATTCTCCGGTGATGGTGTATAGCCTACGAACACACCTGTATTGGTTCCTGAAAGTTCCTTTTTTGAAAGACAGGCATCCTCTAGCGCCCTCCAGGATGTCATCATAAACAGCCTCTGCGCCGGATCTATCAGAGCAGCGTCCTTTGGTGGAATATGAAAAAAAGAAGGACTGAATAAATCAATATGCTCAAGGAAACATTCTTTTCCATAGCTTCCTGTGCTTTTTCCAAGATACCTGCAAAATGCCGCAATATCCTCTGCACGCGAGTCAGGAAATTCTCTTACAAAATCCTCTCCTCTCTGCAATGCCTCCCATAATGCCTCGGGTTCCTGATAATTTCCAACATTTACAGCTATTCCTACAATGGCGATATCATTTACTGAGGTGTGTTCTTCCTCAATAATGTCCTCATCTGACCTAAACAAATCGTCCTGGTCATCAAACATACTGAGGTAAATCTCATTATCCTTCATACCTTATTGTCCCTCCTTCCATCATGCATGAGCTTTCATTTTCACACGTATGACAGATCATCCTCAGGTCTCCATTTCTGTATCAATATAAAGACGTTCAAACTTCTGCTTCTGCTCATCCTCTGATAACTTCTTCGCAGAAAAGATTTCAGCCAGAAGCTCCTTTGCCTTATTCATCTCTTCAAGGGTTGCCGTTCTTGCCTCATCATCAATCCTATACTGCATCTCCTGCAGCTTACGGTAAGGTACAACTACATGCTCTTCATAATTATCATCATCACTGCACAAATTCTTTACTGCAACTGCAAGCCCCATGCAGCGCGAAACGAAGGGAATCGGCTTATCAGCGATTATCAGTTTTTCGAGTTCAACTGCATCATCCGGAACATCATAAGCAAGTGCTTTTACATTCTTAAAATTCGTAAACATCAGATTCCTGAGTACCTTTCCCGGTCCAATATCAACAGCAAGACGGATTCGCTGCTCTTTAAGATACTCCATTGATTCCTGCCACCGAACAGGTGATACAATCTGTTTTGCAAGATTATGCTTAATCTCTGACAAAACATGTGGACGAGCTGTAACATTAGAAAGCACAGGAGCACATGGTTCACGAAAATCATATTCTTTAAGAACCTCTTTAAACTCCTCGGCAGCCGGAAACATTAGTGGTGAATGAAAGGGTGCACTAACATTCAGACGCTTTAAGGATGCTCCAAGACTTGAAAATATCTTCTCTGTTTCAATAACAGCTTCCTTGCTTCCTGAAATTACATTCTGCTTTACTGAATTATAGTTTGAAACACATACTACGTTTCCGGATTGTGATACCTCGCCACATATACTTGTAACGAGATCCTTCGGAAGCTTGCCAATAGCTGTCATCAATCCCCCTGTATTCTTGACTGCAGCTTCCATAAGCTCGCCCCTTTTTTTTACAAGTCTCACTGCATCCGCAAAATCAATTGCACCTGCACAGGTTAATGCAGAAAACTCACCTAAACTATGACCTGCATAGAAATGTGGTGTAAAACCAGTATTCTCCTTTAGTACACGGAATGCTGCCACACTTGCTGTCAAAATTGCAGGCTGGGCATTCTCAGTTTTTGTCAATTCTGAAAGTTCTCCCGTAAAACACATTTTTTTCAGGTTACATGAAATTGCGTCACTTGCCTCTTCAAAGGTTTTTCTGGCAACTTCATAATTCTCACAGAGCTTTTTGCCCATGCCGACATAAACGCTTCCCTGTCCCGGTAACATTGCAACTTTAATTTTCATGCCTTATTGCACATCGTATTTACAATGTGTCCTCCTTTTCTCAGTTTTGTATTTATTTATCTGTAAGAATATTTACAATACTAACAATTAATTTCATTATCTGCTTTGCTATATCACTTTGTATTTCTCTATTATTTTTCTTCAGGCTGATATAGATACCGTCCTGCTTAACATCCGCTAAAATCCAGATATCAAACAGTTTATCTATATGCTCTTGTTCCTTCCTGGGAACAGCTTCATAAAGGCTTACATAAATACCACATGTACACCTTCCTGCAGCGGGCCTGCGAACTGCCGTCAGACAATCCCAATCATTCTCTGACATCTGCATCTTACTAACAACCTCTTCCAGCGTTTTAATTCCATTCATGTCACATTCAGCTGTTCTGTATCTGCCATTTGCCTGCCTTACTCCAATACAGGCTGAATTATTTTTAGTAATTTTTGATAATGCAAACAATACTGCTGCACTAAATTTGTCTGCAAAATCTATCGGAGCACATGAAGTCACTGTATAATGGTACCCTAAAGTCTTTGTATCACCAAAGCATGTACTGCCAAACTCCATTCCAGGGAGTATGTATCGTTTCTGATTCCCTCTTCTCTTCTGTATATGCTTTGCCATCATCTCAATTGTAGGATTTGCAAAAACATCCGCTATTTGAAGAGTATCGGGGAATTTCTCACAAAGTTTTGAAAACATAGCCACCAGGGAAAGTGAAGTACCACCTGCCTCAAAAAAATTCTCATCCAAACCAATACTGTCTGTACCAAGTATTCCCTTCCAGATATCACCTATTATCTGTTCACACTCTGTTGCCTTACGACTTATAGAAGGTACAGCCCTCTGCGTTTCCACTTTCAACTTTTTTTTATTCACCTTTCCATTTGATGAAAGCGGGAAACTGTCAAGTCGTACCCAGATGTCCGGAATCATATACTTTGGAAGATATTTCTGAAGTATTCTCTTTGCTTCTGTCTGATTTATCTTTTCCTTTGCCAGATAGAACAATGCTATTCTCTCAGTTCCTGTGCTCTTATCGACAATTGCTGCACAGTTTATAATTCCACAGCGACTTGCAGATACTGACTCAATCTCTCCAAGTTCTACTCTATTTCCTCTGACCTTTACCTGGTCATCATTTCTGCCCTGATACTCAATATTTCCATCAGGAAGCCACCGCCCAAGATCTCCTGTCTTGTATACACGCTCTCCCCTTCGGAATGGATTCGGTATAAAGTTTTCTCTGGTTCTGGACTCATCATTGATATATCCCCTTGCAAGTCCTGCACCTGATATCCAGATTTCACCGATAAGACCAATCGGCTGAAGTTGCCCAGTCTTATTTACTATATAAACCTCTGTATTAGTAATAGGCTTACCGATAGGAATATTATCATATACTCTGTCTACACAATATGCAGTTGTCAGTACTGTACATTCTGTCGGTCCATAATTATTGTATATAACATAATCCTCAGAAAAGCTTTTCAGCTTGTCACCTCCGGTAATAACCTTTTCAAGTGTATGACACTTTTCCTTTGACAACAACTCACATACAGGAGTCGGAAAGAAACCTATATTAATTCCTTTACTGTCAATATACCTGCATATGCCCTGTATATCCATTCTCATTTCTTCAGGGATAATATGAATTTGGGCACCTGCAGCTAATGGTGGATACATTTCATGTACTGATGCGTCAAAACCAAAACCTGCATATTTTGTTGTTTTGTCATGCTCTGACAAATTATAGTACTCGTTATTCCAACGTATCATGTTGGCAAGTGACCGATGTTCAATCATAACGCCCTTCGGTTGTCCCGTTGAACCGGATGTAAAAATCACATATGCAAGTGAATCCGGCTTTATTTCCGGTAAATCACATTCATCATTCTGCATAGCCGACTCTATCGTAATCGCCTGTATATCCTGACCAAAATCGGGCATTAATACTTCATCGTACAAAACAAGTCTGCATCTGCTCTTTTGGATCATATACTCGATTCTTTCCTTTGGGTATTGAGAATCAATCGGCATATAGGCAGCTCCTGCCATCATTGTTCCAATTGCTCCAACAAACATACCAAATCCTGGTACTGCCATTACACCAACCACTTCTTCTTTTTCAACACCGCTCTTCAGTAATGCCGCTGCCACCGCTTTACTCTTTCTTTCAAGCTCACGATAACTCATTTCCTGATCACGGCAGACAAGTGCTGTCTTTTCTCCCACCACTAATGTACATGTCCTCAGCATGTCAGGGAATGTTTCTGTTTCATCATATATCTTCTTTGTCTGGAAACTCTCAAAAACCTGCTTCTCTTCTTCCTTTGAAAGCATTTCTGCCAGCTTTATCGGCTTCTCTTCATTCTTTAATGCCCATTCAATGAGTTTTTCATAATGTTTAAGCAACTGTTCTGCAGTTCTATTTGAATACAAACCTGTCTTGTATGTGACATTTAGTGAATAATATCCATCCTTTAGTATTACATCAAATACAAGGTCAAATTTTCCGTTTCCACTTTCAATCTCACACGGCTCTGCCTGGAAATCCTTTGTGCAAATACTGTTCACAAGAGTAGAATCATAATAGTTAAAGAATACATCAAACAGTGGATTTCTACCCTGTGCACGTTCCGCATGCAACTCCTCCACTATTGTATTGAACGGATACTCCTGATTGTTCAACGCATCCATTATTATATGCCTTACTTCATCAATATAATCTGCAAAGCGCTTCTCCCCTGCAGGCGCCATTCTGACAGGAAGCGTATTGACAAGCATTCCGACAATATTCTCTGTATCAGCATGCGTTCTGCATGATGCAGGTATTCCAATCACCACATCTTCACTGCCATAATATCTTGACAGTAAAAGTGAAAGGACTGAAATAAAGAACATATTCTGTGTTATGCCATTCTTCCTGCAAAACTGCTCAACCTTCTCTGTCTTCAGCCAATCAAGCCTTTGCTCAATAATTGCAGCCTTGTGTTTAACATTTTCAAGCCTCTTATAGTCCATTGGCAGTTCATTGTCCGCAAGCTCATTATCAAAGATCTTCATCCAGAATTCCTTTTGCAAGCCCATATCACGCTTTGCAAACCATGCTGAATAATCACGGTACTGAAAGCTTAATTCTTCCAGCTGCTCACCATTATAAATACGCTCAAATTCCCTTAACAGAAGATTCACACTAAATCCATCCACTATACTATGGTGAAAATCAAGCAGAAGCCAGCAGCCTCCAGCTATGTCCTTTGCTAATTCTGCACGGAACAATGGCGCTTTAGTCAAATCAAATGGACGAATAAAACGATCATATTCCTTTTTAATTTCTCCAACCTCTATTGTCTGGTATTCAAGTTCAATTTCTACACGGTTATGCACAATCTGGCGAAATTCACCATCCACCATGCACAGGCTTGTTCTCAGGCTTTCATTACGTTCTACGAGCTTTTTTATTGCTGCATTTGCACGTTGCTTATCAATCTCACCTTCAACCCTGAAGCAGAAAGGTACATTATAGCTTAGCTTTGTCTCATCAAGCTGTTCAAATACATATAACCGCTTCTGCGCTTCAGACATCGGATAATAATCTTTATCCTCTGCCTTTTCGATTCTCGGAACCATATTTTCTGACATACTGCTTTCGTTAATATATGCCGCAATCTTCTCAACTGTCCTCAGCTCGAATACATCTTTGATTGTAATCCGTCTCTGCAAAGCATTGACAAGTTGTACACATTTTAATGAATGTCCTCCAAGTTCAAAGAAATCATCTTTTACACTTACATATTCTACACCAAAAATCTTGCAAAAGATATTACATATTTCATTTTCTTTCTCATTTCTTGGCGCTGTATATTCTTTTCTTGTACCTCCGACAATCTCTGGTAATGCTGACTTATCAATCTTACCGTTCTTTGTCATAGGAATTGCATCAAGCTGCATCATGTATGCCGGCACCATATATTCCGGTAATGATAAACGCAGTTCTTCCCGTACTGCTTCTAAATCCAGTTTTTCATTTCCAACTACGTATGCGTTAATGACTATTTCACCGTCACTGTCTTCTCTTGTAATAACAGTACAGTCCTTGATACTACCGACTTTGCGCAGCTGGCTTTCAATTTCCCCAAGTTCTATACGGAAGCCCCTGATTTTGACCTGTGTGTCAATCCTTCCAAGAAATTCAATATTGCCATCAGGCAGCCACCTTGCAAGATCTCCTGTCCTATACAGCTTTCCCTTGCCAAAAGGATTGTCGATGAACTTTTCGGCAGTCAGCTCCGGTCTGTTCAGATAGCCCCGTGCCACACCATCACCTGCGATGCATAACTCACCCGGTACACCGATTCCGCAAAGATGACCATCCTGCAGTACATAAATCTGTACATTTGCAACCGGGATACCAACAGGTGTCCGCTTATTCATTTCAGTACGAATATTGTACCAAAGCGCTATGGTTGTTGTCTCAGTAGGACCATATACATTGCTGAGCCGAAGCTCTGGAATACTTTTCCACAGAGTATTAATATGATTCTCCGATGCGCTCTCACCGCCAAATGCAAGACACTCAAGGCCCTCAAAGGTTTGGGGATTATAGCTTACACTCTGGTTAAATAGTGCTGTGGTAAGGAACTGATTATTAATTCTGTTGTGATGTATATATTCACAGAATGCCTCGGGTTCAAGCATTGTTTCCTTCTTAATCAAAAACATACAGCCGCCATTAAGAAGCGTACCCCAGATTTCAAGTGTAGACGCATCAAATGCCAGCTGGCCGGCCTGTATCATTCTGGTATTCTCATCAAGCTTCACATAATCACAGTTCTTTACAACATTGATGACATTGTTCTCTTGAATCAGAACCCCCTTTGGATTACCAGTTGTACCTGATGTATATATACAATATGCAAGGTCATTTACACTGTTTATGCAGTCAGGATTCAGAGGGCTTTCATTCAAAAGCCCCGGATCTTCAAGGTCTATTACAGGCAGATTAGTACTTATCGAAGTACGATATGTCAAAATAGCTTTGGGTCTGCAGTCACTTATAAAATATTCTATACGGTCTGCAGGATTTGACGGATCAACCGGAACATAGGCTCCGCCAGCCTTAATAATTGCACATATACCTGCTATGCACTCGATACTTCTGTCAGATAATACAATGACAAAGTCATCAGGCATAACACCAAGTCTACGCAATCTGTGTGCGACACGGTTGACGAAAATGTTAAACTCGGCATATGACAAACTTTCATCCTCATATACTACTGCATCTGCATCCGGTGTCTTACAAACCTGCTCCTCAAAAAGCTCTGTAAGCGTCCTTTCCTTCGGATAATCACGTGCAGTATCATTGAATTTTCCAAGAATCAGTGACTTTTCATCGGCTGTAATAGCCTGAAGCTCTGACAATCTGATATCTGCATTTTCTATTATCTGCCGCAATATTGAAACATAATGTTCCTGCATATGCATGATACTGTCCCTGGTATACAGCTCCGTACAATACTGGAGTCCAAACATATAACCGCCATTGCATATTTCAAACGCAAAGGCCAGATCAAATTTTGCAACATCATTCTCCGAAACCCGCTTTTGAGCCTTTATTCCATCAAAGCTATAAACACTCTGCTCATTGTTCTGTAACGTCATTATAACATCAAAAAGCGGATTGTGCGACATATCTCTTTTAGCATTTACCAATTCAACCAGTTCCTCAAATGGATAATCCTGATTCTCATAGGCCTTCAGACAGTTATCGCGCAGTTCCTGTAAAAACTCACTATAGAACTTATTCCCTGAAGGTTTACCACGCAATGCAAGAGTATTAACAAACATACCAAGCATTTTTTCAATATCAGGATGGGTCCTGCCATTTATTACACTACCAACAACAATATCATCCTGTCTGCTATATTTACTCAGAAGGATAAATACTCCAGATAACAGTACCATATATTCTGTTGCACCATTTGATGCCGCAAGTAGCCTGATTTTCTCTGCAATCTCTGAATCAATCTGTTTGTAAAGCATTGCTCCACAGAAGCTCTGCTCCTGCGGACGTCTATAATCCAGAGGCATATCAAGTACCGGAATATCATCCTCAAACTGACTTCTCCAGTATTCCCTCTGCCTTTCAAAATCCTTCTTAAGCATCCATTCGCTGTAGTCCTTATACTGTTGCAAAATTGGTGCAAGCTCCTGACCATTATAAAGGGCCGCAAGCTCTTCTACAAATATTTCCTCGCTTATTCCATCACTTATAATGTGGTGGATATCAATAAGAAGAAGCGTACCATCATTTCTCTTCACAAGCTTTGCCCGAAGCAAAGGTGCTTTACTTAAATCAAATGGCTGATCAAACTCAGAAACAAGTACATTTTCAGGAGTTTCTGTATCCTCATCATAAGCAAGCTCTACACTGGCATATGAGAGCACCCTCTGCATTGGTTCGCCATCTATCATAAGAAATTCTGTACGCAAAACCTCATGCCGTTTGATCAGTGCATTTAGTGCATTACGCATTTTTTCCAACGAAACATCACCTGGCAGATACAGGCACTGCGGCATATTATATGATATTCCACTGCAATCCATCTGACATACAAGATATATCCGCTTTTGCGCAGATGACATAGGATAATACTCCTTCACAGTTGCATATGGTATTGCTTCATATTCAGAGCCGTCCTTTAATAATTCCGCAAGTTCCTCTGGCGTCTGATAACTGAATACATCCCCTACTGTAATACGGTTGCCCGTCTTTTCTTCGATTCGGTTTACCAGCCATGCAGCTCTTAAGGAATGACCGCCAAGTTCAAAAAATCTGTCCCTAACGCTAACGCAATCTATGCCAAGTATTTCACCAAAAATACTGCAAATAATCTCTTCTGTCTTGTTTCGCGGCGCCAGATATTCCCTTGCTGCTCCAATTGATATTTCCGGAAGTGCTCTCTTATCAATCTTTCCGTTTCTTGTAACAGGAAGTTTTTCAAGCTGTAGCATATAACTTGGTACCATATACTCAGGCAGCATATTAGAAAGCCTTCTGCGTACATCCTCAAGATCTATCTTACTCTCACCAACAAGATATGCATATATTGCTTTTTCACCATTTTGGTCTGCACGAACAATTACCGCACAGTCCTTTATTCCATCTATTCTCTGCAGGCAGCCTGCAATTTCCTCTGGTTCTACTCTGAAGCCGCGGATTTTCACCTGTTCGTCAATTCTCCCAAGGTATTCAAGTCTTCCGTTAGGGAGCCATCTTGCCAAGTCACCAGATTTATATAATCTTCCCCCTTTGTAAGGGTCACTGATAAATTTCTCTGCTGTAAGCTCCAACTGATTCAGATATCCTCTTGCAACACCATCCCCTGCAATACATAGTTCACCAGGTACACCAATTCCACAAAGTTCCATTCCATTCATGATATATATACGGGTATTGTTTATTGGCTTACCAATGCTGACTGCCGTACCATGATCCTCTTCTTCATCAAAGATATAATCACAGCAGCCTACTGTTGCCTCAGTCGGACCATATTCATTATGAATTAATAGACCCTTACCAAATGCGCATTGTGCCTTTTTTGCAGTTTCGCACATCAATGCTTCACCACCTAATACCATATGTTCAAGACTGCTTGAATGGAGATGCTTTAGACGTCCCATCATTTTCAGATGAACCGGCGTCAGTTTGACAAAGGTCATTACTTCATTTTCCAGTATTGACTGAATATCATACTCTGTTCCGTCAGGATAGATCCGTGTAATCCCACCGGTAATCAGTCCCAGAAAGGTTGATGTAATCGTAAGGTCAAATGCTATATTACTAAACAATGGCACCTGCATAGGAGATTTTGATGCTACATAATGTTCCTTTGCATAGCTGATATAGTTCATCAGATTGCGATGCTCAACCATTACCCCCTTCGGATTTCCTGTTGTTCCTGATGTATAGATACAGTACGCGAGATCCCCTGGTCCGCTGATACGCTTAGGGTTATTTTCATTATCAAAAATATCTGCTTCCTCTGTCATATCTATGACCATAATATGTGTTTCCACACATGCATGGTATGTTATGACAGCCTTAGGCTTGCAATCGCCCAATATATAGTTGATTCGCTCCTGTGGAGAAGACGGATCAATCGGCACATATACGCCTCCTGCCTTCATAATACCAATTATACTAACAATCAGTTCTGCACTTTTCTCTGCGACCACTGCAATGTAATCACCGATTACAACACCAAGCGCAAGCAGATTTTCTGCTAATCTGTTAGCCCTGCTATTCAATTCTTCAAAGCTCAACTGATTCTTTTCACAGATCACAGCAGTATGGTCAGGAACCCGTACTACTTGTTCCTCGAACAAGTCAATAACGGTCTTCTCTTTTTCATATTCTGCATCAGTAGCATTAAATACATCCAGAATAAGTGAGCGTTCCTTTTCTGTAATCATCTGTATTTCAGAAATGCAGCGCTCACTCTTTTTAGTTATTTCATCCAAAACTGTAACGAAATGCTCCTGAATAAGATGAGCTGTTTCTTCACAGAACAGGTCGCTGCAATACTCAAGTCCAAAATGATACCTTTCTTCATGGCTTTCCAATGTGAATGTCAGATCAAACTTTGCTGAATTTCCTTCTGAATAATAGCTGTTAACTGCTGCCCCATGAAAGTTACATCCTGTCTGTTCATTATTTTGGACTACAAGCATTACATCAAATAATGGATTCCGTGACATATCACGCTGCACATTAATTGCATCAACAAGCTCATCAAACGGATACTCCTGATTTTCGTATGCCTTCAGACAATGTTCACGTATTTCCTTTAAGAATTCTTTATAGCTTTTTGAACCGTCGGGATATCCACGCATAGCAAGTGTATTAACAAACATACCAAGCATTTTTTCAGTATCAGGATGTGTTCTTCCACTTATAGGAGTACCAACAACAATATCCTTCTGTCTGCTGTATTTACCAAGAAGAATCATTACTGCTGACAGGAATACCATATATTCTGTCACACCATTTTTTGAAGCAACAAGATGGAGTCTTTTTACCAAATCCCCTTTTATTTCTGTAGACAAATATCCGCCGCGATAACTCTGTGTCTTTGGACGCACAAAATCAAGAGGAAGATCAAGTACCGGTATCTCATCTTTAAACAAATCACACCAATACTGCTTCTGTTTTTCGAGATTTTTCGTCTGCATCCATTCGCTATAATCTTTATATTGATGCACAATCATATCAAGCGGCTCATCATTATAAAGCGCTGCCAATTCTGATGAAATAATTTCCTCACTCAATCCATCGGTAATAATATGATGAATATTCAAAATCAAAAGGTTACTGCCTTTTTGTTTTTTTAGCACTGCGCGAAAAAGCGGTGCATTTCCAAGGTCAAATGGCTCATTCAACTCTGTTGCCAATTCATTTTCGTCAGCATCTGAAACCGCCACAGTTTTGAAATCCACCTCGGCATGTGAAAGAATCTGCTGCATCGGTTCTCCGTCTACTAATAAGAATCTTGTCCTGAGAATCTCATGTCTGTCCACAAGCTGCTGTAACGCAGCATGCATTTTCTCCGATGACACTTCACCCTTTATGCACAGATTATGAACTATATTGTATGAAAGCCCCTGACTGTCAAGCTGACATGCTAAAAACATTCTTTTCTGCGCAGAAGACATCGGATAATATTCTTTCTCTCCTGCCTTGGGAATTGACTCATAAACTGTATTTTCTTTTACGAAACCGGCAAGCAGCTCCGGTGTTGGATTATGAAATACATCACTAACCTTAAGACGGCTGCCCAATTTTTCTTCCATTCGATTTATAAGCCAAGCAGCACGTAAGGAATGCCCCCCAAGTAAGAAAAAACTGTCATCAATGCTCACTCTTTCAAGACTAAGTAACTCACAGAATATGCTGCAGATTGTTTCTTCCTTTTTGTTTCTTGGGGCAATATAATTTTTCTTCGTTCCTGTAGTGATTTCCGGCAATCCGCGCTTATCAACCTTTCCGTTTTTTGTCATAGGAATGGCATCAAGCTGCATCATATAGGCCGGCACCATATACTCCGGTAATATAACCCGCAGCTCATCCTTCACTGCTTCCAGATCAATTTTGTCATCTCCTACAACATATGCATTCATGACTATTTCACCGTCACTGTCTTCCCTTGTAACAACAGTACAGTCCTTGATACAGCTGACCTTACGCAGCTGGCTTTCAATCTCACCCAGTTCTATGCGGAAGCCCCTTATCTTGACCTGCGTATCAATTCTTCCCAGGAACTCAACATTACCGTCTGGAAGCCATCTTGCAAGATCTCCTGTCCTGTACATGTTTCCCTCACCGAAGGGATTGTCAACAAACTTCTCGGCTGTCAGCTCCGGCCTGTTCAGATAGCCTCGTCCTACACCGTCGCCTGCAATACACAGTTCACCCGGTACACCGATTCCGCATAGCTGCCCGTCCTGCATTACATATGCCTGTACATTGGCAACCGGGATACCAATCGGTACCTGTCTGTTCATCTCTGTATGAATTTTATACCAAAGTGCTATCGTTGTTGTTTCGGTAGGACCATATCCGTTACTCAGCATCACCTGGGGAGCACTTTTTTTCAGAAGGTTAACATGTTCCACTGATAAGCTTTCGCCGCCGACGGACAGACATTCAAATCCGTCAAGTATCTTCGGATCATAGCTTACACACTGATTAAACAATGCCGCTGTTAAAAACTGCATATTGATTCTGTTACGATGCAGGTATTCACCAAAGCTTACCGGATCAAGAATCGTGTCCCTGCAAATCAGATACATGCAGCCGCCATTAAGAAGTGTTCCCCAGATTTCAAGGGTTGACGCATCAAATGCAAGCTGGCCTGCCTGCATCATTCTCGTATTTCCGTCAAGCTTTACAAAATCACAGGTTTTTACGAGATTGACAACACTCTGCTCCTGAATCATGACTCCCTTTGGATTACCCGTTGTGCCTGATGTATAAAGACAATAAGCCAGATCCTTTACACTGTTCACACGTTCAGGGTTTTGAATGCTTTCGTTAAGCAATGACTCATCCTCAAGGTCAACAATATGCCGGCTTGTATTTACAGAGGTACGATAGGTCAGGACAGCTTTTGGATTGCAGTCATTAAGAAGATATTCTATACGTTCTGCCGGATTTAACGGGTCAATTGGGACATAAGCGCCTCCGGCCTTTATTATTGCACAGATGCCGACGATACATTCAATGCTCCTGTCTGACAGCACCGCAACAAAATCATCAGGACCAACACCAAGCTTACGCAGTCTGTGTGCCACCTGATTGACACGGATATTAAGTTCTTCATATGACAGGCTTTCATCCTCATATACTACTGCCGTAGCCTTCGGAGTCTTGCAGACCTGCTCCTCGAACAGCTGTGCAATTGTCTTTTCCCTGGGATATTCGCGTGCTGTGTTATTGAAACTGCCAAGAATCAATGACTTTTCTTGGACTGTAACAGCCTGAAGCTCCAACAACCTTGCACCGGGATTTTCCATTATCTGCTGCAGTATCGAGATATAATGTTCCTGCATATATGCAATGTTTTCCCTGGCAAACAGGTCCGCATTATACTTCAGTTCAAATATATATCCATCACTACAAATATCAAAATCAAATTTCAAATCAAACTCTGCAACACTTTTTTGGGAATCACAAGCCTGAGAAGCCACTTCACTAAAGCTGTTGATACTCTGCTTACTTCTGCGGAATGTTATTACAGTACTTAACTGGCAAAGCATGCTCTCATGGATTTTCAGACAGTTTCCGTGCATCTCCTGTAAAAAGTCACAGTAAAGTTTCTTTCCCTCCGGCATGGCACGCATTGCACTGTCAATTACAGCACTGCCATCCATTGAACTGCCAATTACAATACAATCCTGACGACTGTACTTACTCAACAGAATAAATACTGCAGACTGCAATATCATATATTCTGTTGCATTTCCTGCTGAAGCAAACAGTCTAATCTTTTTGCAAAGCTCTCCATCAACCTTTGTAAATAGCTTTGCTCCGCGACAGGTCTGCCCCTTCTTTCTTCCAAAATCCAACGGCAGATCTATCGCCCAAGTATCATCCTCAATCCAATTCCTCATATCCCAAGGCTTTACTGTTTCCTGCGCTTCAATTAAACCTATCTCACTTTTTTTCTGCTCATTCATCCAAAAGTTCCTCACTTCCCCCCCGGCGAATCCATTATTGCTAAACCCCTAATACTGTTTTTAATACAACCAGAAATTTCTGCAGCATTAACTTAAGCCATTTCTCATCAAGTACTGCACTGTTCACTGTTACACTTAATTTGTTTTTATTTACATTACAGTTCAAACTAAAGTCTGCCATCTGCATATATGCATTTTCTTTCTTACAATTCATTATAAATACAGGAATAATTCCCTTCGTCTTTGCATCAACAATAATCCTTGGTGATGTTATGAACGAACCTGCCTGATATTTTTTTGAGACAGAATCAGTAAGTGCCGCAAAATTTTTGATAGTATCTGTATCAACTGAAAGGGAATAATAATTCTCTCCCATGACGCCAAATACATCAAAGCTGTCTGACATAATTATCTGTGACACTGCAACGCAGTATGCAGAAATAAATACATTTTCAAACATTGATTTATTTTCATCCTTCAATTCTGCAACTGCCTTGCATAATGCCTCCTTATCAGTAAATGAAATCGTATTCTCACGCTTATCATTATCTGATAACAGGATACCTGATTTTACTTTCTGCCTGGTCAGCGAAATCAAATTGTCATGTGACTGCCTGCTTTCAATAAAGCCCGAAAGCAATGCAATTGTGGGATTTGCGAAAATGTCAGCTATTCCGACAGTCTCCGGATATTTCCTTTCTATCATTTCCTGCATTTTTACAACAAGAACTGAGTTACCACCCACATCCATAAAATTCTCGTGTATTCCGATTGCATCTGCTCCAAGTATTTCCTGCCAGATATTAAGTACCAAACGCTCAACCTCTGACTCTGCCTTATCATTAACTGAATAATTTTCAAAATCCGGTAACGGAAGCGCCTTCGTATCCACCTTACCATTGAGTGTCAGCGGTATTTCATCCAGATGGATAATGAACCTTGGCACCATATAATATGGAAGCTTAGCAGTAAGAAGCCTTCGAAGTTCTTGCTCTGGCAGCACATTTTCAGAAGAATAATATGCTGCTATCCACTTATTGCCGTTCCATTCCGGCATTGTAACGGCAGTTCCGATTACACCATCTGCCTGATTGAGCACAGCTGCAATTTCACCAAGTTCAATTCTGTTTCCATTTATCTTTCTCTGTTCATCATTCCTACCCATAAATTCCAGCTCACCATCATGATTCCATCGGACAATATCACCTGTGCGATAGGTTCTTCCAAATTCCGAATCAACAAATGCTGCCTTCGTCTGTTCTTCATCATGCAGATATCCTTCTGCGAGGCTACCGCCACAGATCAGAAGTTCTCCCCTTGCATGTGGCGGAAGAAGCTTACACGAAGCATCTCCAACATAAACCTGTACATTATCAATTGATCTGCCAATTGGAATATTTGCTTCCTGCTTCACGACCTCATAGCATGTCGCAACAACAGCATTTTCTGTTGGTCCATAGTTATTATACAGCTTGTATCTATGTCCCGGAACAAAACTGTTCAGCTTATCTCCACCGGTCAACAGGATACGCAGAGAATGATTTTCCAACTTCATAAACTGCTCACAAATAGGCGTAGGAAGAAAGCTTACCGAGATGTTGTTCTTGTGATAATAAGCATTAAGTGCCTTAATATCAATACGAATATCATCAGGGATAATATGTATGCTTGCCCCCGCCACAAGACTGGGGAATATCTCCCAAACGGCTGCATCAAAGCCAAAGCCTGCATAACGAGTTGTTATATCTTCTCTTGTCAGCTCAAACTTACGGATATGCCAGTTAACAAGATTTATGAGACTTCTGTGGCTGACCGCAACCCCCTTTGGCACACCTGTAGAACCAGAGGTATAAATTACATAAGCTATATCATCATATGCTGCTCTGCTTTCATAAGTAGAGACCTCTTCCTTGGGATATTCCGGAGGCAGGTAACTCAAGCCCTGAATGCGATGTGCATTTTTTTCATCAGCAACTGCACATCTGCAGCCACTGTTTTCAATAATTGTTGCAATACGGCTGTCAGGTGTTTCAGTGTCAATTGGCAGATAAGCTGCACCTGTCATGCAAATACCAAGAATTGCGGGTATAACTGCAAGACCATTTTCAAGAAGAACACATACTATGTTCCCCCTGCCAATACCTTGTTCTGTCAGCTTATGTGCATAAGAATCAGCCCATTGTAAAAGTTCTGAATATGTCAGTGAATGTTCTTTATACACAACTGCCACATTATCACCATTGACCTTCGCCACATTTCTAATAAGATTAATAACCGTCTGTCTGTCTGATGATTCTGTTTTTGCACCTGCAAGCATCATCAGTTTTCGCCTCTGTGACTCTGATATTGCAGTCAGTGCTGAAACTACATCTTCCCCACTGACAATCTGACTTAAAACAGTCAGATAACTTTCAAGAATATTTTCTGCTGTTTCCTTATAAAATAGTCCATCTGCATATGTTATCTGAGCTCTGCAGGAATTTTCTCCTTCAGATACGGATAATACCATTTCATACTTTGCCGCACCTTCAAATCCTTCCTCAAGCCTGAGCTTAGCATCACCAAAGCTTACCTCACCAGATTCTTTTCCATAATATGAGAATACCATGCGAAGCTTGTCATATGAAGAATCCGGCAATGCAGAGATAATTGCCTGCACATCGCAGAAACAGTTCTTTGTTGCATGAATGACTTCATTCTCAACCTGTTTTATACATTCCTCAACCCGCTGCTGCTCATCAAACCTAAAAGTAAGTGGCAATACATTTACCATCATTCCAAGTACATTTTCAAGGTTATGTCTGCTTCGCATCGAAAAAGGTACGCCAACTGTCACAAGCTTCTGTCCACAATATCTGTTCATTGTCCTCATTGCAGCAAATAGCAGAATATTGTGCGTAGTTGTCTGCAGCCTTGCTGAAAGCCTGCACATTTTCTTATATGTTTCACCATCAACATCTGCCAAAACATGAGCTGATGAATCCACATCAGCCGATTTATCATAAGGCAGCGTCATCACTTCATCTATGCTTCTTATCTTCTTTTCCCAGTAAGCATATTCATTTTCTAATGACTTATTGGCGAGCCACTCACTAAAATCATGATATTGAAGCTTTATTGAGGGAAGTTTCTCCCCATTATACAGTGCTGCTAGATCTGTCAGCAAAAGTACAACACTGCCACCGTCAGCTATAATATGGTGAATATCAACAAACAGCTTCTGTCTGTCCCCATATTCAGCAACAGCAACTCTAAACAGTGATGCCACATTTAAGTCAAATGGCCTTACGAAACGACTGAATGCATCCCTTAATTCTTCTTCGCTGTTTGTATGGTATACTTCAAGAGATACCTTTGCGTCACTATTTATTTTCTGATAGATTTCTCCATTCTCGGTTACAAATGAAGTCTGTAGTGCTTTATGGCGCTTTACAAGCTCATCAATTGCCTTCTGCATTCTTGAGGCATCTATCTGTCCCTCAAGTTCAATATTTGCCGCCATATTATAAACAGTACCGCAGTCAGTGCTCTTTTCAGCTATATAGACGTTTTTCTGTACTGATGTGGCTGTATACCTGTCTTTAGGTTCCGCCGGCATAATCACTTCACTAATATCATCATGTGATGACATCAGTACTTCGCAAAGTTCTCTGGCACTTGGTTTCTCATATACAGTCTGTATATCAAGACGAACACCTATACTTTGTTCTATCCTGTTAATGAGCTGTGAAATACGCAAAGAATGTCCTCCAAGTTCGAAAAAATTGTCGTCAGCAAATACCTGTTCTATACCAAGTACCTCACTAAATATTTTACATACCACCTTTTCGGTTTCATCCTTTGTCTGTGGTATTAGCCTAATTGAACTTTCAGCATTCTCATAAACAAAATTGTTAACCTCTATCTTATTATTTGCACTTCCGGACAGTTTTGGTGTATGCCAGTAACGCTTACCATTGAACGGATATGTCGGTACACTAAGTCTATGTGCTTTTCCTTTCTCATACAGTGGCTCAAAATCAATATCTGCTCCTTCTAAATAAAGTTCTGCAAGTTCCTCAAAATGCTCCTTTGTACAGATTGTTTTCGCCAAATTACTCAGTTTCTTTTGTATTTCATGAGTAATCTGACCATTCGCTTCATCTACATTTTGAGACACGATGCGCACTCTTCTGCAGACAGCTTTTTTCTGCAGTTCTCCCGGTGATAAGCAGGTAAATTCTTCTACGGACGAAAGAACTATGGCAAATCTGTATGCATACTGCCCTCTTCCTGTATTTACGGTATAACAAAAATCATTAATATTCACATCAGGCTTTGCCCTTAAATATGACTGGTATAACGTTAATAACGTCTGAAGTGCTTTTTCATCTCTTGCTGAAGCAGTTAATAAATTTTTACCACAAGAATCCGTATTCTGATTTCTCTCTTCCTGAAACGACTGCAATACTACATGACTGTTTGTACCACTAAGACCAAATGAACTTACACCGGCTAACAGAACACCGTCATCCGTTACCCATGGTTTCACTTTATCATTCACATATACCGGAGAATGCATAAAATCAATTTTGCTGTTTGGCATGTGAAAATGAATTGTCGGAGGAATTATTTTGTTCTGCATCATAAGCAGAACCTTTAAAATACCGGCAAGACCTGCAGCACTGTCAAGATGTCCAAAGTTTGACTTTGCTGCACCTATTGCACAGAATTGTTTCCTGTTTGTATAACGTGCAAATGCACCTGTAAGCCCACCGATCTCCACCGGGTCACCTAATTTTGTTGCTGTACCATGTGCTTCAATATAGGTAATTTTCTTGGGATCAATACCTGCATTCTTCCATGCACCGACTATCACCTCCTCCTGTGCTGCTGCATTTGGTGCAGTAATACCATTTGAACTTCCATCCTGGTTGACACAGCTGCCCTTAATAATCCCATAAATATGGTCACCTGCTTCTATTGCCCTATTTAGCGGTTTCAGTACAAGGTTGATCACACCTTCACCACCCCCTGCACCGTCTGCATCTGCATCAAAGCTCTTTGTTCTTCCGCTTAAAGAAGAAATACCCATATCCTTTCCTGAATTTTCAGGGCATAAGAAAATTCTTATACTGCCAACTACAGCGGTATCAATTTCTCCGATACGAAGCGCCTTACATGCTTCATGGAGAGCCACCAATGAAGAAGAGCAGGCTGTGTCGATAACCATAGCAGGACCTGTCAAATTCAGCAGGTAACTCAATCTGCTTGCGAGGAAAGCTTTTATATTGCCAGCCACAATATCACCGGGTATATCATCTTCAATATCTTCAAGCAATGATTCGTATCCCTTGCCAGAATGACTATAGCCAACATAAACACCTGTACGACTGCCTGACAGCTTACGTCCGCCATAGCCCGCATCCTCTAATGCAGACCATGCCGATTCAAGCATCAGTCTTTGTGTCGGATCCATAGCTTCTGCTTCAAGCGATGACATTTCAAACATTGCAGGATCAAACAAATCTATTCTTGGAAGATATGCTCTCTTCCAGAATGCATCTGCGACAGATCCTTTGGTAACTAATGAATACATCTGTGCATCAGCCTTACGTTTCTCGGGTAGGTCTGATATCATGTCATTTTCCTGAACAAGAGCCTGCCATATTTCATCCATATTCTTCGCATCACCGATTTTGGCATTAATACCTATTACAGCTATATCAGATACACATGTATTATATGCCTCAAAGGCAGGTTTCTTGCTCTGCGCATCCTCTGACTTTACTAAATTCTTTTTCTTCTCTATCAACTGCGAAAGCATTGCAATCGTTCTGTTAGAAAAAATATCTGCAATTGAAATCAAATCCGGATAAACTTTCTCAATCTCATCATGCATACTAATGACTTTTAATGAATTTCCACCAATGTTCATGAAGGCTTCATTAATACCTATGCTCTTTCTGCCAAGCAGTCTGCACCAGATTTTCTCAAGCACACGCTCTGTTTCAAGCATATCTGCCTGTTCTGCTTCAACCAAATCAACCTCCGGACCAGGAAGTTTTTTTCGGTTCAACTTTCCATTCTTTGTAAATGGAATCTCATCAATTTTATAAATATATGAAGGAATCATATATTCAGGCAATACCTTCTTCAATTCTTCACGAACCTTATTCACAAGCCTTTCGCCACTGCCTACAACATATGCACATATTACCTTATCGCCGACCTTATCATCACAGGCAACAAGTACGCAGTCTTCAATGTCCGCAACCTTACGAATATGATTTTCTATCTCACCCAGTTCAATTCGGAAACCTCTGATCTTTACCTGTTCATCAATTCTGCCATAATACTCGATATTTCCATCCGAATTCCATCGTACAAGATCCCCTGTATGATAAATCAGACCGTCAGTAAATGGACTGTCAGTAAATTTCATAGCTGTCAACTTGGGATTGTTCAAATATCCCTTTGCAACACCTTTTCCACCAATCCACAGTTCACCCGGGACTCCGATGCCGCACATTGTATCACCATTCATAATATAAGCATGAGCATTGCCTACAGGCTTACCAATAAATACCTTATCACAGTCAGACGTACAGTCATACCAAGTGGAATATATACTTGCCTCTGTTGGTCCGTAAAGATTCTTCAATTGCCAGCGAAGACCGCCTTCCTCCGCAATCCTATAAGCTTTGGCTACCGTATCCCTGTTCAGTGCTTCACCTGCTGAAATAAGATATTTTACACTTCTAAGTTTGTAAAGATTCTCCTTTTTATTACCGATGCTTCCAAGAAATACATTCAGCGCTGACGGTGCATAATCAAGCACTGATACACGATTTGTATAAACCGTATCCATAATGATTGCCGGATCTTTTTCACCATCAGGCTGGAGCATAGCAAGAGAAGCCCCTGCAGCGCACCACCAGAAAATCTCACTTGCAGAAACATCAAATACAAATGTTGTTTTCTGCAAAATAGTATCATCCTCTGTTAATGGATACTTTTTCTGTAACCATGTTACAATATTCAAAAGACCTCTGTGTGCATTCGGTACGCCCTTAGGTCTTCCTGTTGTTCCAGATGTATAAATACAATATACCGTATCCTCAGATACATTAACCCTATCAGGATTTTCGATGTTCTCACTATTAAGTGATTCATCCGCAAGGTCAAGCACAGGAATTTCTTTCTCTGTTGCAAAAGTCATTGCAGTATTATATAACAATATAGCCTTCGGATTGCAATTTTCAAGCATATACAGAATACGTTCAGCAGGATTAGAAGAATCTATTGGAACATATGCCCCGCCTGCCTTCAGAATGCCAAAAATACCTACTATCATTTCAATACTGCGCTCAGATATAATAGCAACGAAATCATTAGGACCTACACCAAGACTGCGAAGTCTGTGTGCCACCTGATTTATTTTTTCATTCAGTTCTGAATACGTCAGTTTCTCGTTTTCAAATATAATAGCCGTATGTGTCGGAATTCGTTCAACCTGCTCTTCAAACAGTTCTATAATAGTCTCATACTTCTGACACTCAAACTCCGTATCATTAAATTCTCCAAGTATTAATTCTTTTTCTTCTTCAGTCATTGCCTGAATATCAGCTAATCTGCAATCACTTCTTTCCGTTATCTGCTCAAGAACACATTCAAAATGTTCTAGCATTCTTCTTGCACTCTCTTCTTTATACAGGTCAGAGCAATATCCAAGAGCAACCAAATATCTGTCATTATCATCCGATTCAATACTGAAAGTCAGATCAAATTTCACATTATGTTCTTCTGGAACCAAAACTTCAGTCTCAGAACCATTGAACATATACTTTGCCCGCTCATTATTCTGTACTATAAGCATGACATCAAACAACGGATTCCTTGACAAATCACGCTGCACATCCACAGCCTCAACCAGCTCTTCAAAAGGATATTCCTGATTCTCATACGCCTTCAGACAATTCTCACGAATTTCTTTCAGAAAATCACAATATTTCTTCTGTCCCTCTGGACGTCCACGCATCGCAAGTGTATTAACAAACATCCCCAACATTTTCTCAGTATCTCTATGCATCCTGCCACTTATAGGACTGCCGATAACAATGTCCTCCTGCCTGCTATACTTGCTTAATAAAATCATTACTGCTGATAAGAAGACCATATATTCTGTAGCATCATTTTCTGCAGCCAAAGACCTAATTTTCTCGCTAAGCAATTCATCAAACTCTTTTACAAGCGATGAACCATGATAGTTCTGCTCTGGAGAACGGCTGTAATCTAATGGCATATCAAGTACAGGTATCTCATCCTCAAACTGCCCACACCAATAAGCCTTCTGTTCAGAAAGATCACGTGTACGTATCCACTCACTATAATCCTTGTACTGATTATTCAGTGGTTCAAGTTGCTCACCATTATATAGTTGCGCTAATTCACTTACAAACAGATTCACGCTCAAGCCATCACTTATAATATGATGCATATCAAGCATGAGGATATATCCCCCATCGCGTTTTACAAGCCTTGCACGGAAAAGCGGTGCCTTTAAGAGGTCAAACGGCCGAACAAATTCCTCAGTCAGCTTCTCCTCTGAAGTATCCATATCCTCCACAACTTCAAAACAAGGCTCCACATATGGAAGTATACGCTGTACCGGCTCACCATCTGCTAATACAAATTCTGTACGCAATATTTCATGGCGCTCAATCATTCTGCTGAATGCATCCCGAAGCCTTTGTACTGATATCTCACCCGCCAGCCGCAGACTCATAGGGATATTATAGGAAACACTCTTGCTATCCATTCTGTAAATAAGATATATTCTCTTTTGTGCAGATGACATCGGATAATATAACCTATCCCCTGCATACGGAATAGAAATGTACTCTTTACTCTCATCAATAAGTAGTGACAGCTGTTCTGGTGTCTGGCATGCAAACACATCCCTTATATTAATTCTGCAACCTGTTTTTTCCTCAATACGGTTGACAAGCCAGACGGCACGTAAGGAATGACCGCCAAGTGAAAAGAAGCTATCATTAACACTTACTTTGTCAACACTAAGCAACTCGCAGAATATGGCACAGATTATTTTTTCTGTTTCGTTTCGTGGCGCAATATAGTTCTTTCTTATTCCTGTAATAATTTCCGGCAGTGCGCGCCTGTCAACCTTTCCACTTCTTGTAACAGGTATATTATCAATCT
>OLGD01000894.1_pt1 | contig 52057 bp, 54 predicted proteins | sample 1605311 | NCBI WGS metagenome assembly OLGD01 (sample SAMEA3888917, study PRJEB22519) | human gut metagenome | biome: human gut; feature: human-associated habitat; material: faeces | place: Denmark | collected 2010
GGAAGTAGTTCATCATAGAGAACATACCTTTCTTCATCTCTCCGCCGTACCATGTGTTAACGATAACCTGCTCTTTGCTTGTGATGTTGAAAAGTACAGCTGTCTCAGAGTTAAGTCCGAGCTCTTTGTAGTTCTCAACTTTAGCTTTGGAAGCATTGTAAACAACGAAATCTGGCTCGAAGTTCTCAAGTTCTTCCTCTGTTGGCTGAATGAACATATTTGTTACGAAATGTGCCTGCCAAGCTACTTCAACGATAAAACGGATTGCCATACGAGTATCTTTATTAGCACCGCAGAATGCATCTACAACGAAAAGTCTCTTGTTAGAGAGCTCTTTGATTGCGATATCTTTAACAGCTGCCCAAGCTTCTTCTGTAGCCGGGTGGTTGTCGTTCTTGTATTCATCAGATGTCCACCAAACTGTATCTTTGGAGTTCTCATCCATAACGATGAATTTATCTTTAGGAGAACGTCCTGTGTAAACACCTGTCATAACATTGACAGCACCGAGTTCACTTTCCTGTCCTTTTTCAAAACCTTCAAGTTCCGGTTTTGTCTCTTCTTCGAATAATAATTCGTAGGAAGGGTTGTATACGACTTCTGTTGTTCCAGTAATGCCATACTTACTTAAATCAATTTTTGCCATCTTACATATACCTCTTTCTTTCTAATGATAGAATAAAATGCTGCTCATGCAAGCTTTTCATATCCTTTTTTAATTATACATATTATGTGAAGAAAATCAATAAAAATCCCGTAAATTTTTTAACAAAGAACTGGGAAAAATGAAAGATTTCATATTAAAAATGCAAGAAGAAAAAAGAAAAATGTCAAAAAATGAAAAATTACAAGGAAAATATGACAGATTCCGTTGCTTTTTTATATATCAGAATGAAAAAAATTATGATAAAATAGGAGAATGATGCTAGAAAATGCGAAAAAAACTGGCTTGTGAAGTTAGAAAGACAAACTATAGATCAGAAGAAAATAATAAGAAAAGCAGACATAACAATGGTAGATGATGAAAGAAAAACGACAAAAAATGAAAAGATGTCGATGAAAGAAAATGAAAGATTATTGATTGAAAAATTCAAAATGATAAAACCGGTGGAGAAATCCTATGAAGAACAGGCAAAAAGACGATGGAAAACAGTTGCAAAACCACTGTTTAGCTTAGGAAAACTGGAAGATGCTGTGATCCGGATGGCTGGAATTCGAAGAAAAGCGGATTTTGAGATTAAAAAGAAAGGCTTGCTGATCTTTTGTGCGGATAATGGAGTTGTATCAGAAGGAGTGACCCAGACCGGACAGGAAGTGACAGCAATCGTTGCGGACAATTTTACAAAATGTGCGACGAGCGTATGTATTATGGCAGAGACCGCCGGAGTGGATTTATTTCCAATCGATATTGGAATGGTGACAGATGTTCCGTCGGTGACAGATCCGAAAGACAAAGTGATGTACGGAACAAAGAATATGGCGATGGAACCTGCAATGTCAAGAGAACAGGCTGCACAAGCCGTTCTTATTGGCATACGAAAGGTCAAAGAGCTGGCAGAACAAGGGTATGATCTGATCGCAACAGGTGAGATGGGGATTGGAAATACAACGACGAGCAGTGCTGTTGTGTCCGTTCTGCTTGATGAAAGTGTAGAAAATGTGACAGGGAGAGGCGCAGGCCTTAGTTCAGAAGGGTTAAACAGAAAGATTCAGGCAATCCAGACGGCAATTGAGAAAAATCAGCCGGACAAGGAAGATATTTTAGATGTCTTGTTCAAAGTCGGAGGGCTTGATATTGCCGGAATGACAGGTGCATTTCTCGGAGGTGCGATCTATCATATTCCGGTTCTGATTGATGGGTTCATCTCTTCTGCAGCAGCATTGTGCGCAGTGCGTATGGTTCCTGAGACGGCGGATTATATCCTGGCATCACATTGCTCTGGAGAACCGGCGGGGCGAATGGTCTTAGAAGAGCTGAAACTTCCATATCTGATTGATGCGAAGATGTCTCTTGGAGAAGGCAGTGGTGCAGTTGCAGCAATTCCACTTCTTGAGATGGGTGTGAATGTTTATCGGAAGATGAGTACCTTTGAGGAGATTAAAGTAGAGCAGTATGAAGAACTTAAGTGAAGATGAGGAGTAAGAAAAATGTGGTTATTGAACGCAATGATCATTGCAATCGCAATGTATTCTAAGATTCCGATGCCGCGGGTTGACTGGAATGAGAAAAATATGAGATATGCGATGTGCTTTTTCCCTCTTGTTGGTGTTATAATCGGTGTACTAGAGGCAGTTGCAGGGAATCTGATCACAGTATGGAAGGGAGAAGGAACTTTCTTTTATGCAGTTGTATTGACTTTGATTCCGGTTTTTATAACAGGTGGGATTCACCTGGATGGATTCGCAGATACGATGGACGCAAAAAGTTCTTATGGAGACCGGGAGAAGAAGCTGGAGATTCTGAAAGACCCACATACGGGAGCATTTGCGATCATCAGTCTTTGCTGTTATTTCCTTCTGTGTGTGGGGATTTTTAGTGAAATGAGAATAGAACGCCTGTTTGCGACAGCACTCGTGTTTGTGTTCTCGCGTTCGCTGAGTGGAATTTCTGTTGTGACGTTTCAGGCAGCGAAGAACAGTGGACTGCTTCGGACATTTCAAGACGGTGCACAGAAGAGAAATGTAAGAATTGTATTGATCATATGGCTATTGGCAGCCGGAGTTGGATTCTATCTGACAGCAGGATTATGCGGAGTGGCAGCAGCAGTTGTCGGATTTGCTGTTTTCTTTTATTATTATCAGTTTAGCAGAAAACAGTTTGGAGGTATTACGGGAGATCTTGCCGGATACTTCCTGCAGTTATGTGAACTGTTTATGCTGGCAGTGCTTGCATTATTCTAGAAATGTTATTGCATATAAATGTTTTATGATAGATGCTTTATTATAGAAATGAAAATGAAATAAAATAGATTTTTTTGGAGTGATTTATGGAGCTTATTTTGATCCGGCATCTGAAGACACCGGGCAATGAAAAGAGACAATATATCGGAAGTACAGACGAAGAACTGTCAGAACAGGAAGTACTGAACTTTAAACAGAGATATAAAATAGATAGCTATCCACAGGTACAGCAAGTGATTGTCAGCCCAATGAAGAGATGTATTCAAACGGCAGAGTTGATTTATCCAGAGGTGCAGATACAACAGGAATCGTTGCTGAAAGAATGTGATTTTGGTATCTTTGAAGGTAAGACATATGAAGAACTGAAAGATAGAGAAGAATATCAGGCATGGCTGGATTCCGGTGGAACGATTGCATTTCCGGAAGGGGAGGAACAGAAGGAATTCCGTTCACGTTGTGTGAGAGGCATGCTCTGTCAGGTGGATAGATTATGCAAAGAAAATGTAGAAAGCGCAGCTTTTGTCGTTCATGGAGGAACGATTATGGCGGTGCTGGAACAATTGGCAGAAGACCAAAAAGATTTTTATCACTGGCAGGTGGAAAATGGCGGAGGATATAGAATGCTTGTGAATGAAGATGAGTGGAAGTCAGGTATTCATAGATTTCGTAAAATTCAAAAACTGGGAGGAGTGACAGAATGAATGGAAGGATGACGATTCTGGCATGCATCATAGGATTTTTGTTAGACTGCATTTTCGGAGATCCGGTCTGGATGTATCATCCGATACGCGTGATCGGAAACCTGATCAGTGTGTTGGAAAAAGGATTGCGGAAGTTGTTGTGCAGTCGGATTCCTGCATCAGAACAAAAGAAGAAAAATAAAAGAGAAGTTCTGGCAGGAGGGATTTTATGGATTCTGACAGTTTCATTATCCTTTCTTGTACCGGCGGTACTCTTATTTGCTGCAGGAAAGGTTCATCCGGCAGTACAGTTTCTTTTGGAAACCTTCTGGTGTTACCAGATATTTGCGGCGCGGTGTCTTGTAGGAGAAAGTAGGAAGGTTTATCAGAAATTAAAAGAAGACGACTTGCCTGGTGCAAGAAGAGCTGTATCCATGATTGTCGGAAGAGACACAGAGAACCTTACAGCAGAAGGTGTGACGAAAGCTGCGGTAGAGACAGTGGCGGAGAATACTTCCGACGGCGTGACGGCTCCACTTTTATTTCTTCTGATTGGCGGCGCACCGCTTGGATTCTTATACAAGGCAGTGAATACGATGGATTCCATGCTTGGATACAAAAATGAAAAATATCTGTATTTCGGAAGAATTCCGGCAAAGATGGATGATGTATTTAATTACATTCCAGCCAGGTTGACGGCGTGGTTTATGGTTGCTGCAGTATTTTTGACGGGGATGGATGGGGAGAATGCGTGGAAGATTTATCTGCGTGATAAGAGAAAACATGCAAGTCCGAATTCCGCCCAGTCAGAGGCGGTATGCGCCGGAGCGCTTGATGTACAGTTAGCCGGGGATGCGGTTTATTTCGGGAAAATCTATAAAAAGGATTATATCGGCGATGCAATCCGTAAGATTGAACCGGAAGATATTCTTCGTGCCGGGAAGTTAATGTATATGACAACGATACTGATGATGGTTGTCTTTGGAGGTTTATTGTTATGGATTTATTGATTCGATTTGCAAAAATGGAAGATGCAGAAGAACTTCTTGCACTCTATACACCATATGTAATGGATACAGTGATTACATTTGAATATGAAGTTCCGTCACTGGAAGAATTCAAAGATCGAATGCGTCAGACGATGAAAAAGTACCCGTATCTGGTCGCAGAACAGAATGGCGAGATTCTTGGATATAGCTGTGCAGGGGCATTTAAAGGTCGTGCAGCATATGACTGGGCAGTGGAAACAACAATTTATATAAGAAAAGACCGGCAGAAAACCGGAGTTGGTAAAAAGCTGTATGAGGCACTGGAGAAAGTACTGCACGCTCAGAACATTTGCAATTTATATGCATGCATTGGATATCCAGAGGTTGAAGATGAATATCTGACAAAGAACAGCGCACAGTTCCATGCACATCTTGGATACCGCATGGTAGGAGAATTCTATCATTGTGGATACAAATTTGACCGCTGGTATAATATGGTCTGGATGGAAAAGCTTCTGAATCCGGAGGTTAAACATCCAAAGCCGATCAAATGGATGGAAGAGAATCGCGAGGAGTTGGAGGCAGTACTTTTAGATTAAAAATGAAACACATAGAGAAGTAGGAGTATGATTCATGGAATATGTACACGGAGGAGACATTTATACATATGGAGATGTGCTGGATTTTTCAGTTAATGTAAATCCTTACGGTCCGTCAGAAGAAGTTCTTGAAGCGGCAAAAAGATCGATGGATGAAGTGAGTCTTTATCCGGACAGTCAATGCAGACGGCTCAGAAAGAGACTGGCAGAGAAAAAAAGTCTGCCGGAAGAATATTTTCTTTTCGGAAATGGAGCAGCGGAGCTGTTCTTTTCTGTCGTTCTTGCAGAAAAACCAAAGAAAGCATTGCTTCCGATTCCGGCTTTCGCAGAATATGAACAGGCACTTCGGACGGTAGACTGCGAAATCATTTATTATAAGTTGAAAAGAGAGAATAACTTTGCATTGACAGAAAGCTTTTTGGAAGAACTGACAGAGGACATTGACCTTGTATTTTTATGCTCCCCGTCGAATCCGTCAGGGCAGGTGATCGAACCGGTGCTTATGGAACAGATCTTTACTCGATGTGAAGAGAAGAAGATACGTCTTGTTTTAGACGAGTGTTTTATTGAATTCCTGGAAGAAGCGCAGAAGTATACCATGGTGAAAAAGGTGACAGATCATGTGTGCCTTTTTCTTGTACAGGCATTTACGAAGATGTATGGAATCCCGGGATTGAGACTGGGCTATGCAATGACTTCGGATGGAGAACTTAAAGAGAAGATGCAGCAGATCCGTCAGCCCTGGAGCGTGTCGGTTCCGGCACAGGCGGCGGGGGTAGAAGCATTGACAGAGAGAGAAGAACAGAGAGTTCAGAAAATACGAAACAAAATCGTGGAAGAAAAAATGCGCATGGAAAAGAAAATGCGTGAGTTTGGGATTAGATTTATTCCAACAAAGGCAAATTTCTTCTTATTATATAGTGAAATCCCATTGTTTGATCAACTGTTAGAACAGGGGATTTTGATTCGAGATTGTGGGAACTACAAAGGATTGAGCAAAGGCTGGTATCGGATTGCGGTGCGGACAAAAGAGGAAAATGATGTTCTTTTACGGGCATTTGAAACAATCCTGTCAAAACAGTGAAGGAGGCGAAAAATATGGCGAAATCAATTATGATACAGGGAACGATGTCAAATGTCGGAAAGAGCGCACTGGCAGCAGGTCTTTGCCGTGTCCTGAAACAGGATGGATACAAAGTTGCACCTTTCAAATCCCAAAATATGGCACTCAATTCTTTTATCACAAAAGAAGGACTGGAGATGGGAAGAGCCCAGGTGATGCAGGCAGAAGCTGCAGGAATTGAACCGGAAGCAATAATGAATCCAATTTTACTTAAGCCGACGAACGATACAGGCTCTCAGGTGATTATCAATGGTAAACCAATCGGAGTGATGGCTGCAAGAGAGTATTACCGTCATAAGAAGGAATATATTCCGGCAATTATGGATGCATATCATGAGTTAGAAAAAAAGTATGATATCATTGTAATTGAAGGTGCCGGAAGTCCGGCAGAAATCAACCTGAAAAAAGATGATATTGTAAATATGGGAATGGCAAAGCTTGCAGATGCACCGGTTCTTCTTGTCGGAGATATTGATCGTGGTGGAGTATTTGCCCAGATCGCCGGAACCGTAATGCTTCTTGAAGAGGATGAAAAAGCGCGGATCAAAGGAACGATCATTAATAAATTCCGTGGAGATGTATCCATTTTGGAGCCGGGCCTTCGGATGCTGGAAGAAAAGACGGATATCCCGGTAACGGGAGTAGTTCCGTACTTTTATTTAGATCTGGATGAGGAAGACAGTCTGACGGAACGATTTCAGAAAAAAGAGAAGCCGGGACTGATTGATCTGGCAGTGATCCGATTCCCAAGGATCTCTAATTTTACTGACTTAGCACCTTTAGAAGCATTGGAAGAAGTAAGTGTGAGATATGTTTCATCTCCGGCTGAGTTTGGCAATCCGGATGCGGTGATCCTTCCGGGAACAAAGAATACGATCAGCGATCTTCTGTGGATGCGTCAGAACGGACTGGAAGCAAGAGTCCTGAAACACAGCGCGCAGAACAAACCGGTCTTTGGAATCTGCGGCGGGTATCAGATGCTTGGAATGGAAATCTCAGATCCAACAGGAGAAGAGTACGGAGGAACTGTACAGGGAATGGGACTTTTGGATACAAAGACCGTGTTCCGCCCAGAGAAACATAGAACCAGAGTACATGGAACATTTGGCGAGATGAAAGGAATCCTGAAAGAGATGGAGGGACTTCCTTTCGAAGGATATGAGATCCATATGGGAGAGACGATTCTTGATGAGCACGCATCCGGGCTTATAACATTAGAAAATGATTCTGATACACTACAACAAGGACATCCGGATGGTTCGCAGAAGGAAAATGTCTATGGCTGTTATGTGCATGGAATCTTTGATTCACCGGAAATGTCAGGTGGGTTTCTCTCCGCTTTATTGAAAGAGAAAGGCTATGATCCGGAGACGGTACAGGCAGTAGACTGGAAGTCTTATAAGGAAGAACAGTATGATAAGCTTGCAGATATCGTTCGTGCTAGTCTGGATATGAAAGAAATTTATAGAATTATTGGATTGTAGAGTTTGTAATGAGAGGGGCAAAAAGATGATTACAGATTTAACGAAAGAACATCCGAACAAGACATTATGGCGGTTCCTTCTGCCAATGTTGTTCAGTGTGATGTTCCAGCAGATTTACAATATCGCAGACAGTATGATTGCGGGAAGGTTTGCAGGAGAAAATGCGTTGGCAGCAGTCGGTGCATCTTATCCGATCACAATTATTTTTATGGCATTTGCCGTGGGAATGAATCTGGGGGCATCCGTAGTCGTATCAAGACTGTTCGGAGCGGAAGACCGGGGCGGTGTGAAGCGTGCGGTTACAACAGCATTTCTTAGTTCTATGGTGCTGGGAATCATGCTGACATTATTCGGGTATTTCTTTAATCATCAGATGATGAGATGGATCCGCACACCACAGAATATTATGGCAGATGGAGTTTTATATTTGAAAATTTACATTTTCGGAATTATCTTCCTGATGCTTTATAATGTGTGTACCGGAGTATTTACAGCACTCGGGGATTCTAAGACACCGTTATATTTTCTGCTTGGATCCTCAGCTGGAAATATTATTCTTGATTACATCTTCGTAGCAAAATTCCAGTGGGGTGTGAGCGGTGTTGCCTGGGCAACATTTATTGCGCAAGGTGTGTCAGCCGTGCTTGCATTAGTAACACTTCTCGGAAGATTGCAGAAATTTGCCGGGGAAGAAAAGCAGCCGTGGTTTGATAAGAAATTATTTGCACAGATCATGGCGATTGCAATTCCAAGCATTCTTCAGCAGAGCGTATTGAGTGTAGGAAATCTTTTCGTGCAGGGAATTGTAAATCAATTCGGTTCAGCAGTTGTTGCGGGATATTCGGGAGCGATCAAGCTGAATACATTTGCCATTAATATCTTTATGACACTTGGTTCCTGTCTATCCAGTTATACGGCACAGAATATCGGCGCGGGAAAGGAAGAACGAATTCCATTGGGATTCCGTACCGGAGTAAAATTGTCAGAGCTTACGGCATTACCGTTTGTTATTCTGTATTTCATTTTCAGTCGTCAGATGATGGGGCTATTCTTAGGTGCGGAGAGTGTAGAGGCGATCAGCGCAGGAATGGCATTTTTGAAAATAGTATCGCCGTGGTATTTTATGATTGTAATTAAGCTGATGACAGATGGAATTATCCGAGGTTCCGGAGCGATGGTCTATTTTGTGGTTGCAACAGTTCCGGATCTTATTTTGAGAATCGGATTTGCGTTGGTTTTGACAAAAAGCTTTGGAAGCACCGGGATCTGGATGGCATGGCCATTTGGTTGGATCGTAGCGACCACATTAACATTGATCTTTTATAGAAAGTTGGGATATAAGAATGATAAAAGCAGTGATTTTTGATATGGATGGGGTTTTGATTAATACAGAACCGCTTCATTATCAATGTTGGGTAGAAATTTTTAAAGAACGATATGGAATTGACTTAGATTACGATGTATATAAACCATGCATTGGATCTACAAGACTCCATTTCATGAATCTGATCAAAGAAAATTATGGAATCACATTTGAAAGTCTTGAAGTTATGAATCAGATTATGAAAGAAAAGAAGGATGAAATTATTGTAAGAGACGGATTTCCTGAGATGCCGGGAGTTGGGCAGATGCTTTGCTGTCTGAAAGATGCGGGATATCGTCTCGCTGTGGCATCTTCTTCTCCGAAACCTGTAATCACAGAGACGCTGGAAACGCTGGATCTGATGAAATATTTCGATGTCGTGACAAGTGGAGATGAAGTGAAGAATCCAAAGCCGGCACCGGATACATTTCTCTTTGCAGCGAAGCAGCTGGGCGTACCGGTAGACGAGTGTATTGTAATCGAAGATTCAACGAATGGAGGAAAGGCTGCTAAGGCGGCTAAGATGCCATGTATCTGGATGCATAATCCGGATTCCGGAGACCAGGAGATACCGGATACAGTGCTCGAGATTACCGCCTGGACAAAGGAGAATATAGAAAAGATCATGAAATTTTTACATTTTGATCAAGAAAAAGTAATAAAATAAATAATTGTAACTGTTCAGAGCCAACCTCTAAAATGCTACGCATTTCGGAGGTGTGGCGTATCCGCCAAATAAAATTTCAAAAACAGTCTAAAAAATGCAAGCATTTTACACCTTTTTTTGAAATTTTGCTTGGCTCTGAACAGTTACAAATAATTGATATAAAACAATTTTGGGGTAGAACGATTAGAAATAGTAGGGCTGGAAGTATTAATAGGATGTGGTTGAATGAAAAAACTGAAATTCATATTTGGCAAGCTTAGTATATTTTATTATATTTTGTTTCTGGTAGTGACGTGCATACTTTGCAAGTCAGGAAGTACCAGGCAGTTGAAGTTTGCATTTTTTGCTTTAGGTATCTTTCTGGTAATCAGTCTTTGTATCTGGATTGGTTGCCTGATCGCGGAAAAGGAAAACCCTTTTAAAATGAAAGGTGCACTCAGAAAAACAGTGTTTGGTACAGAACTTTTGATTCTACTTGTAGTTACGGTTGGATGTATTTCTTATATCGTATATACTGCGATTCCTTATAATGGCGCATTGTCCTGGAAGGTAGATAGCCTGTTTAAGACGAAGAAAATAGAGTATGAACATAACAATTTCTTTCGTGATGGCGCAGAAGGGCTGATAAAAGATATCAATAAGAAATTGAAACTTCCGGACGAGTTATATATCACAGATAGTTTTGAGATGTCCTTTGATAAAGACGGAACGATAACCCGCGTGTCGGCCTATCTCTACGGACAGAATGAAAAGGGAAAAGATAAGACCTATCTGATTGATTATGATATAGATAAAAGTGATAAGATTGTTGTGCAGATTGCAGGTTATGCAAATGCAGATTATGATGATGACAAGAAATTAGACCCTATGTTTACCATTCTGGAAAAATCAGATTGTAAGATGCAGGTGACACAATGGAATCTGAATTACGCATTTGCAGATAATCCGCCGGAATATGAGATTCTGTATTATGGAAAACGCTCCTTCGCTTCTTCGGAAGGTCTTGTTTATCTTCCGGGAGATGTGGATGGTGACGGAGCAGTCAGTGGTATGACTGATTTCACAGCACTGGATAGCGGTGGAGAAGCACTTGGATATGAAGTGTCTCTGTATCTTCCGCAGGATGAATCTGTGACGCCGGTGCGTTACATGATGGAACCGGAATATATCAGTCCTGATACAATTAGTCAGAATGAGCAGGCGGAGAAAGATTCGCAGGCAAAAGAACAGGGAAAAGAGAATAATACCTGGACGGTTGATACGGACGGAAGCGGTGTTGTCCGATTCTTCTTAAATGAGCAGAAAGGCTGGAAACTTTCTGTTGTTGATGCGGCTCTTGGAACACGTTATTATAAACTGGAAACTACGTCAGATGGTGGATATAACTGGATAACAGTAAATGAAGACCCATTTGACGGAAATGGCGGAGCAGGAGAAGGGATACAATTCTTCGATGAACAGTTTGGCTTCATCGGTCTAAGTGGGGCATCGCAGACACATTCATCTATTTATGTTACAAAAGATGGCGGAAAGACACTGAAGGAAATAGAGCTTCCAATGGATACTGTGACAGAATATCCGCCGCATATGCAGGAATATGGCTTCACGCTTGAAGATTATCAGTATCTGGAAATGCCACAGCAGGATGGAGAGAATTACACGATCCATGTGATGACGCAGAGTGGCGAGACAGAAGGTCTTGTATTCACATCTGAAGATCAGGGTGAGAACTGGAGTTTTACTGGAGTGTTTGATGAAAATAACTTATCATAAAAAAACAAAGTATTTTGAATCAATACAATCTGGGAAAAGTTAGGGGGCGAAACCATGGCATACAGCGAATTAATCAAAAATTTTAACAAGATACGTGATTACATGCGGGATTTTTATGTCTACGGTTTCAAGAGCCGGGATGATTATACGAAAAAAAGTGCTAGATCTTATGATGACGAGAAACGTCGGATAGAGAGCTGGCTTGGTAACTATATGAAGTTTCATCAGACTGTTGATGGTAAGAATGTATTTTTGTCAATTGATAGCAGAGCAACCAGACACAATCCACTTTATAAGGCATGGAAGACAAAGAGTTTTACAGATGGAGATATTACCCTTCATTTTATTGTTATGGATATTCTTTCTAATGGACAAGAACTGTCACTTGGGGATGTCGCATATCAGGTGGACGAATATCTGGCAGGGTTTGAGCATGCAAGAGTATTTGACATCTCTACGATCAGAAAAAAACTCAACGAATATGTAAAAGAAGGATTGTTGGTAAGACGGAAGAGTGGAAAGACGATGCTATACAGTCGTACAGAAGAGTTTGAAATGCCAAGTAGAGATGTTTTGGATTTTTTTTCAGAAACCGCACCATGTGGTGTGATAGGATCATTTTTGGAAGATAAAACAAATAATATTGCTGATCATTTTGTATTCAAACATCATTACATAACCAGTGCAATGGACAGTGAGGCTTTGTACATGATACTGAAAGCAATTCATGAAAAAAGAAATATAACAGTTGAGATGATTAATCGTAAAAAAGATCGCATTACGGAAACGAATGTTGTTCCGCTTCGAGTGATGATCAGTGTACAGAGTGGGAGACAGTATATGATGGCCTATACCCCATATTTTAAACGAATAACAGCGTATCGTCTTGATAATATTGTCACTGTTAAAATTGGAGAGATTGCAGATCGGTTTGATGAATTAAGAGATAAACTGAGTGAAATGCAGCAACATACGTGGGGAGTTGCTACAGACAGTCGATCTGGAAATCGGATGGAACATATTGAATTTACAGTTCAATATGATGATGGAGAACAGCATATACCAAAGCGATTAGAGAGGGAGAAACGAATCGGTCGGTTGGAGTACATGGATGAGCATACATGTCGATTTTCTGCTGATGTTTATGATGCAAGCGAATTGATTCCATGGATACGTACATTTATTTGTCGAATTACAGATATTTCAATTTCCAATAAGGCTTTGGAAAAACAGTTTAAAGAAGATTTGCAGGCGATGTATGAAATGTATGGATTGAAAGGGGAGGAATGATTATGCTGTTTCATGAAATTTACAGTACATATTTCCAAACTGTTGCAAAAATCTTGGCAGAAGCGGTAGAGCATCCGCTTACGACTGGAGAAATCAACGCAATCATTCAGGATTATGCATTTGAAGAAAGCACATTGAATATTCCGGAGTCTTTGGGAATGGCACATTGGCAATTATTGAAAGAAGATGGAACAACCACTCTCAGAAAGAAGCCAACGATGCCACTCACAATTTTGCAGAAACGCTGGATTAATGCAATCGCATTAGATCCGAGAATATGTTTGTTTACGGACCGGCCAATCGTATTCTCAGATGTCGAACCATTATTTCTTCCAGAAGATATTTATGTATTTGACAAGTATTCAGATGGCGATCCGTATGAGAATCCAAAATATATTCGGAACTTTCGGTTGATATTGGATGCGATCAAGCATAGGTACCAGATACAAATCAGTATTATAAATCGTCATGGAAAACAAATAACAACCAGAACGATTCCAGAATATCTAGAATATTCCGAGAAAGACGATAAATTCCGGTTAATTGGAACAGGAAGCAAACTGAGAAATACGATCAATCTTGGCAGAATTATTTCTTGTGAAAAGTATGAGAATCAACAAGGTGGAAAAGTAGGGAAAAGAAATCAGCCACGACAACGTAAAGTGATATTTGAACTGATTGATGAGCGTAATGCGTTGGAACGTGTTCTGATGCACTTCGCACATTTAGAAAAACAAGTCGAGAAAATAGATGAGCGAAAGTATCAGGTTACGTTGTACTATGACAAGGAGGACGAAACAGAGATTTTAATTCGTGTTCTTTCGTTTGGACCAATGCTTCATGTTGTAAAACCTGTGGCATTTATTAATTTAATAAAAGACAGATTGTCAGATCAAAAAAGTTGTGGGCTGTAAAAGTTCGCAACTTTTTTTCCATGATAAAAAGAATCAGAAGAGATAAACTTGGATTATGCGAAAGGATGTGAATGATATGTTTGAAATAAAGGGAAAAGTTACAACAGCGATTTGCTATGCAAAGGTGATTGAAGATGAAGCAATCGAGCAGATTAGAAGAATGTGTGATTATGATCTGACAAGGGGAAGTAAGGTGCGGATTATGCCGGATGTCCATGCCGGAAAAGGTTGTACAATTGGGACGACCATGACAATCACAGATAAGATTTGCCCTAATATCGTAGGAGTCGATATAGGCTGTGGAATGTATACTGTAAAGCTGCAGAATCAGGTAATAGATTTTGAAAAAATAGATGAAGCATGTCATTATATTCCTTCAGGAATGAATGTATGGGAAGGAAGAATGGAGCGTTTTGATTTAACGCAGCTTAAGTGTTATCGATCTTTGAAAGATGCAAAGAGATTGGAAAGATCACTTGGAACACTGGGAGGGGGAAACCACTTTATCGAGGTTGATCGGGCAAAGGATGGTACATATTATCTGGTCATTCATTCAGGAAGCAGGAATTTAGGAAAACAGGTAGCTGAGATTTACCAACAGTTGGCGATTGATTTACATGCGGGAAAAGAAGAGTATTTTAAAAAACGAGATGAGATTATTCGTACTTACAAAGAGCAGGGGAGAAGGGCAGAAATCCAGGAGGCATTGAAGCACTTAAAAAAGAATTATGAAATCCAGGAGTTGGATGCTCCAAACGATATCTGCTGGCTTTACGGGTCATTTATGGATGATTATCTGCATGATGTTGAAATTTGCCAACGCTTTGCAAGAAGGAGTAGAGAGCGCATGGCGGAAATTATTATTGAAAGAACCAAAATGACGCGAACAGAAGCTTTTCATAGCATTCATAATTATATAGATGTCAATGAGATGATTCTTAGAAAAGGTGCCATTGCCGCACATGCCGGTGAAAAAGTATTGATTCCGATTAATATGAGAGATGGTTCCGTTCTTGCAGTTGGCAAAGGAAATGTGGAATGGAATAATTCAGCACCACATGGGGCTGGTAGAATCATGTCCAGAACAAAAGCAAAACAGTCCATTGATTTAGAGGAATACAAAGCATCCATGCAAGGTATTTATTCTACTTCGGTGAATGCGGATACATTAGATGAGGCACCAATGGCATATAAATCGCTTGCGGATATCATTGATGTGATCAGAGATTCTGTAGAGATTATCGATATTATGAAACCAGTATATAATTTCAAAGCCTCTGATAGTGAGGTGCCTTGGAAAAAGAGAGGTGACACAAATGAAAGAAAAGATACAGGAGCAGCTTCGGAGAATTGAAGAAGCGGAAAATATAAAAATACTTTTGGCTGTTGAATCGGGAAGCCGTGCTTGGGGATTTGCATCTCCAGATAGTGACTATGATGTGCGGTTTATTTATATCAGAAGGTTAGAGGATTATCTGCGACTGGATGCAATTAGAGATGTGATTGAACTACCAATTGATGATGTTTTGGACATCAACGGATGGGATTTGCAAAAGACATTAAGATTATTGTATAAGTCAAATCCAACATTATTTGAGTGGTTTTCTTCACCAATTGTTTATCAGAAAACAGAATTTGCCGACGAGTTTCGTGATTTGATGATGCATTATTTTTCATCAAAGAAGACGTTGTATCATTATATTAGTATGGCGGAAGGAAATTATCGGGAATATCTGAAAGGTGAGATCGTCAGAGCAAAGAAATATTTCTATGTCTTACGTCCGGTACTGGCATGCAGATGGATCTTGGACCGAGGTACGCCTCCGCCTATGTTGTTTTCGGAGTTGGTAAAAGAAGAACTGCCGGTAGAATTAATTAATCCAGTGAATCAATTGCTGGAATTAAAGATGAACTCATCCGAAGTAAAATTGATTAAAAGAATTACGGAAATAAATGAATATCTGGATGAAAGTATTCCGAGTATCAAAAGTGCAGTGAGATTACTGGATGATAGTCATACACCAGATTGGAGTGAGTTGAATCAATTGTTTTTGCGAGAGCTAATGAAGTAGACGTAGAGAAATACGGAAGAGATGGAACAGATGAGGATGGAAGAAAAAGTTATTGAAAAGTTGCCTAAAGGCTATAAGAGAAATGGGAAAGAATGTTATTTGGATCCGATTCGAGAAAAATTAATCTATATTACACCAGAGGAAACAGTTCGACAAAAGGTAATCATTCATTTGACTGAGAATTTGCAGGTTCCAATTGCAGTGGTTGAATGCAAAGCACCAAATATAGCATTAGATTTAAATGCAAAAGAACTTCTTGGGCATGTATTGGAATATATAATTGAATGGAAATAAAAAATCTGCCAGATATAATTCTCAAAATCTGAGGATTACATTCTTACATTTCCCAGTTTGAAATGTTTATTTCTTTTCAAAATATATCTATACTTAATTTATCAAGAAAACATTGCATATAAAACGGGGTGATTAGATGAACGTGGTACAAAGAATCAGAGTAATTCGTTTGATAGAAAAAATAGACAAAAATCCAGAATTTAGTAACAAAATAGGAATTAAAAATATTTCAGAATTCACAACGGAAATGCAAAAGAAAAAGTAGAGGATGCTTTATTTGATAAGACAAGAAGGAGTAGAAGATGTTATCAGTATTATTTGCAATTTGTTTGATTTGGTTTATAGGAAAGTTTTTTATATTTGGATTAAAAGCATCCTGGGGGATCATGACATTGCTTTGTACGGTTGTGTTCTTCCCTGTGATTCTTATCGGAATGGTTGTTGGAGGAATGTTATATATTGCATTTGGTCTTTCCTTTTTCTGGAATATTCTTTTTCACAGTCCCTCTTTTATTTCTGTATAAATAAATCCCTTAGATAAGTTAAATATTGAAAAAAATGAAGAAATTTTCCGTTTTATTTAACATTTGTCATGTTCTATACGGGAGATATAGTGAAGAGATGTAAGACAAAACTAGAAATATTAATAGTAATTACCTCTAGATGCATATTTTTAAGGCGAATCAAGAAATATTAAAGAAAAATGCAAGAGAACTTGCAGAAAAAAATAGAAGCATTAAAAATGCAGGAGAAAGGTTAAAAGTTGTCTATCGACTGTTCGGAGGGGGGAATGTGTTAGAATCAACTCATATGGAGCTTTCGCGTAGAAGTGTGTGGAAGCAGGAAGTATAATCAGGAAAGGAAGTATTTGCTATCTCAAAAGAAACTTTAGAGTATGTTATAGAAAAAGAGTTGATTGCAACACCAAGCTGTAGTGGGAACGGACAAGCAGGCAGAATAGACGAAGAAATTCATTGCTGAGATGGAAGAAGATATTATTCCAATCGATAGATCGCATTCGCAGAGTCCGATGCAGGAACAAAAGTATTTGGTGGAGCGAAAAGAGCCAAAGGTGTAGCAGAGCACGGAAGAGAGATCAAGGCAGCATGAGCAAAGTATTGTGACTGCCTGGCATGCGTAGCAGTAGAAGTAATTTTCAGTAAGAAAGAGGAACTGCTGGGATAAGAAAATATGATATATTTAATGTATGAACTCTTATGTAAATAAATGCAGGAGAGCTTGAACATAAGAGTTTTTTTAGTATATAATTTAAGTACTATATTAATATATTGCTTTGGAGGGAATAATAGTGAATTTAATATGTAAATTTAATTTTGATGATTCTGCTGAAAGTAAGAAAAATAATTTAAGCAAATATGATGGGATACCAGGAGTGTGGGCGTTGAGAGGAAAGGACAAGAGAGCGGATGCAGATGAACAAGAGGATAAATGGATATGTTTACAAGTGGGACAAACTCAAGATATAAAGATAGAAATAGAAAAAGACATAAAGGATATGGAGAAAAGCAGAAAAGTAATAACTGAAAGCAAATATGTAAATTATTTTGGTGAAGCTATTTTTGCGTATCCTGAAATACGTAGTGGAAATAGTTATTTATATAAATGGATAGTAGATAATTATAGAGATTTAGAATTTTGTTTAATAAAAGAGGAAGACAACGAAAATAATCGAAAAGAAATTGAAAAGTTATTTGCATATATAACTTTGGCACGGGGCTGGAGAAATGGTGGAAGCTTTAGAGAAGAGTGTTGTTGGAAAGAGCGATATAAGAGTGTAAAAAAGGAACAAAAAAAACTTGAATGTAAATTAATAGGATGTGGGATACTATTAAAAGACGAGATTGATGAAATTAAAAAAGATTTTTTGACGCTAGATAATACTAAATATCATAACTATTTCAAGGATATTTTTCCAGAATATTTGGATTAGAAAGCGTTTGGGAAAGGGAGAACAAAGTAAAAAATGAAAATTGAGTTTTCTGTAGAAGAATATTTTGAACAACTAAAATTAATGTCTGAACAATATGGTATGGAGGAAGAACTTTATCCATGGATCTACATGTTATTGCAGATGGCTGAGGTAAAAAAGCAAAAGATATTGAATGAACAATATGTAGCGGTATCTATACGTGATGTACATAATTGGAAAAAAGTTGGGAAATTATCGGATGTACTTCCTAAACGAAAACAAAAAATGGAGTTTATGGTAAAAAGATGTCCGGATATAGCTGTTTTTAACTTGAACGGAACACATTTTGAAGGGTGTGTGGAAATAAAGAAATTTATAGATGGAAGATTAAATCTGAAAAATGGAAAATATATTATCTCCGAAAGTGGAAAAGATATTTTAGAACTTAAAGAGAAAAGAATGCAATATACTTGTAATATAAAGAATATAGTAGAAAAAATTAAAGAAGCATATGATGTCAAAGAATGTTTATGTGATATGGAGTGGAAAGAAGGTTTAATAAAGTCTATTGACGAAAATTTGAAAAACAATGATATTTTTGATAAAAAAATCAGTTACCGAGGAAAAAATCACGATGAACGAAAATTTGATGTTGTCACTGACTTAGAAATTAGGGAAGAAATAAAAGATATTTTAAAAAAACAACAAAGTATAAGTGCAAAAATAGGAGAATATGAGTTAGATAAAATAAAAATAACGATTGAAGAAGAAAAGCAAATATGTAAAGATGAACCTCAAATTATAGAACATTTGAAAACATATAAAAAAGTTTTGTATACAAATGGTTTGGAGTTCTATTTACTGAGATTAGAAGAAGACAAGAAAATAATTGAAGTAAAAGAAATTGCAGATTTAACTTCGTTATATGAATGCTATCAGAAGCGTGATGGTTCTATTTCAAATGATACTCTTTTAGCTGTTTCCACAGAATGGGATCGATTAATAGCTGGTCTTACTTCTATTGATTGGCATAAGGATCCAGTAGTTGAAATCCCAAGCGCCCAGATGAGCATACAGGAGTAAATCATGTCAGAGATTAAGCAGAAAATAATCACTGTTGACGCTAAGGCATTTTTTAAATATTTTCCGAAAGAAATAGCGGAAGATCAGAAATGTTTTACGCTGAAATATACGAATCGTGCATTATATAAATTAGTTGTTCAACAGGAAAATGAAATGGAAGACTGCCCGCTCTTTCATCAATTTTTCAAGGAAATTGAAAAATCATGGAATCCTCAGACGAATGACGAACCATTTAAAATTACAAATACAACGTTATTTGATAAATTTGTAATCGTTGATTTTGGAGATATATTTCTTCCATTAGATGAAATTTCATCATTTCCGGGACAAAAAGAGCGACATGAAGATTATCTGGAAAATGCGAAAGATATTGTGGAGAACGGATTTGATATCTATTTTAAAAATCATGAAAAACCAGTTCACATGATTGCATTTGATAAGAGTGGAAATATGAGCAGACATAGTCGTATTTCTTTTATTGATGAAAATTATTATGCGGGGTTGAATACACGTCTGAATTTAGGTATGGACTTTTCAAAGATTCCGGTGAAGGAAAGTAAATATTATTCATACAGGGGATTATATTTGTCATCATCTAAAAGGATCAATCATAAGAAATTAATTATCGATGCGGATACAATTGTTGTTTTACATGATGTGCGAAAGGATGAAAAGAATCCTTCAAAACCGATAACGGGTTATTACTACGACAAAGGTATTACGATTGCAACAGCGAAATTGGACGTAGAAGAAGATGGCTCAAAAGAGAAGATAAATTGCACTTTCTTGAAGACCAAGAGGGAAGAACTGTTGGAAGTAGATATTCCATTTGACGGAGCAGGATTCATTTCTCCAGAATATGCTTCCTATATTAATGAGGCATTGGGAACTACGGGCGCAACGTCTTTTCAAATAAGACTTCCGTTTATGAAGGGAATGCTTCATGAGGTCGATGTCCATCAATTTCTAGAAGAATATAATATTCATAAGGATGGTGAAGAGAATTGGTATAAGGATGTTTTTGGTAAGAAGCGTGATTTGAGTAAGGCACACATTTTTATTACGGAAAGCATGTTTAAAGGGATGAAATGGCTAATAAAGTATTTATCTAATTTAGAAGACAATAAGTACGGACATCCGATGGAGTTTTATTGTGATGCGATAAATAAGTATGAGCATGCGTTGTATATATCAGGAACAAATTTGCCGTATGGACATTCAAAATTTACTCATTTAAGTTATCAGATGATTAATACATTGGATTTTTCGAAAGAACAGTTTTCAAACGTAATCAACCATCATTGTAATTATATAGAGAATCCAATAGATTTCCTTAAAGAATGGGGAAATAATAACGATAATAATGTTAGCAATGACTATAGCAAAAGAGATAAGATTGGTTTGACAAGTGATATTCCTAATTGGAAGAAAGCGGTGTTTAAGAATCAGAAACTGAAAACGGATGTGTATATAACAAAACAGTTACAAAATACACAGAAGGGTCTTCTGACGAAATTAGCAAAAGGGAAAATACTTGTGGAAGGGCAGACGAGATATTTATGCAGGGATTTGCTGCCATTACTTGTAAGTTTGTTAGAACAGAAGGAAGATATATTAGGTTTTTTTCGTCGTTATTTGTATGGGCGTTTTTATTTACCAATGAAGGATTACCGGGAATTGGATAAAGAACTTCATCTGAATTATAACTCGTATTATGCGTTTTTCAGGAGTCCGCATCTGTCAAGGAATGAGCAGATTATTATGCAGCGTTTTATAGATACAGATGAGGAAACATATCTAGGTGGGGCAAAGTATGAGAAATTTAAGAAATATTTGGTTTTATATGATAAATATTTTGGTAAATTGACAGGTATTGTAATGGTGCCAAGAGGATCGGTAGCGCCTTTGTGCTTAGGTGGGGCTGATTTTGATGGCGATTTAGTTTGTGTAGTGTTTAATCAGGATGTTGTGAATGCGGTTGCGTCTGGAGGATATCAAAAAAAAGAAGGCGTGAGAGAAATAGATGGAAAAATAATAGAATATTGGAAAAGGAATATTTCGGTTGTTAAGATTCCAGCTTCGGAGAGTCCGGAGATTGTACCGGAAAAGAATGTTCCATTCAGACATATTGAAAATACATTTTCTAATAGAATAGGACAGATATCAAATGCTGCCATTTCTATCGGACAGGTTGAGTATGGAAGAAATTTAAAAGAAGAAAGTGATGAGTATATCAACAATAAACAAGCTGAAACTGTGTTTGAATCAAAAGAGCCATCTTGTGAAAAATGTACGTTATTGACCGGATTAGAAATTGATGCAGCTAAGAATGGCCAGCATCCGAATTTGGATATTATATTGAAAACAGAAATCGAAAAGAGCCCATATCTTGCTTTTCTGAAAGATTTTGAGAAGTTACGAGGAGAAGAAAATTACGATTTTAGAAAATTATCAGTTGAACGAGATAAAGAGAGTCTTTGCATTTCAGCTAAGGGCTGTAAGAAGAAAGCAAAATTCCAGATTCCAGCTAAAGGTACATACATTAATGAATTACCAGTCTATTTTGAAAACGAGCTAAAGAAATATCAGTCATCGAAAGAAAAGATAAAAGATACCTCTAGTTTTTTTGCTTATCCGAGGAAGATATCATCGGAAGATAAGAAAAAAATTGAGAAGTTTAAAAAGCAATGCAAGATGGTGCTGGAGTATTATTTCTTTTATGTGCAAACATTTTTAATCTTATTAAAAAATGAAAAGAAAGATAAGTTCTATGCACCAGAGAATCTTCAGACAAATTTGTTCCAAATATATGATGAGAAAAATGCAATTCATATTGAAAGAACGATAGTCCCTAATATCAAAAGAAAAATCAGGCCGTATGTGGATGAGAATAATACGATAAAAGATATGAAAGATCGTATGAATGAAGTGCAGTGGCTGTTACAGCCGTATGACAACAGGGGAAAAGCATTAGAACAGATTATCGGAAATGGATTTAATGAAAGCAGCCTTGACGAAGAGGAACGGGAAGTGTTATATCATTTTTATCAGCAGGGATATAAGACACTGTGGTTAATACTTACTCTGATTGAAGGACCAAAATCTCAAACATTTGACCGTATAAAAAGCAGAGATTTGAAAAAAAATGAAAAGATATCAATTCCCTGTGAAGAACTTGATACAAGTTTAGAACAGCTGGTTCGGGAATTTTACGAAAATAATATAACAAATGTAGAGGATAAGATTTATGGAATATGCATGAATAAACTTAGAAAAATCATAAAGAATTCAGATTTAGATTCTGTATATCAAGTGCCTGCATTATATGAAAGTACAAAAAATTCGGACAAAGCCAGAAGGTTTTTCTGGGATGCATTTGAATGGAAAGATATTGATCCTTATATAAAGGCAGGTGGCGATATATGTTAAATGAAATGTTAGAATTTGAAGCATATGTAAAGTCCCCGGAATCAGAAAAACCAAGAATCCAGCCGAAGTTATTAACAAACAATTTCAGTGAAGATGGCAATCTGTTTGGAATTGAAAGGATTCTTATTGTAATTGCCAGAGGCTACATTTTTTCTAAGTGTCATCAGAATGAAATATATAATTCTGACGGCATGGTCAATAATGAACTGCTAAACGATGCACGAGTTATTTTACAACGCTGGTGTGGATTTGAGTTTGATGAACCTGGTTTACAGATTAACAGGCAGAGTATTTCAAATTGGTTTGAAAAATATCCAGAAGCGGACGGATGGCTAAAGAAATATTGGATGTTTCATTGCGCCAAGAAGACAAAAAAAGAGAAAATGTGGAATACAATTGAAAAAAAATGGGGAGATGGTCTGATGGAGAAAGATTATGCAGAAGACCATATAACATTAGACTCTGTAATAGCGAATGCTATAAACCGGGGACCATTGCGTGAACGTTACATGGTATTGCGAAAAGACAGGTCTGCTACTCCGGCAAAAAAAGAAAAAGAGCGATTTACTTATTTATACAGCATGAAACCAGGGAAAGATGGAAAAATACATTCGCTTCAGGAAAAAACAAGGGAAAAATTGTTGAAGAATATTGCAATGTATCTTCTTAGCAGAGAATATCATCCGAAAGAACAAAAATTTATACTATTGTATGGAGATAAACTTTTGGGATGGTATGGTCTTGATGATTACAAAAGAGAACGAAAAAACTGGTATTTTCCTGAATGCGTGTGGGGAAATCCAGACGAAAAACCAATTATGGAAGTTTATAGTCAAGAGAAAGGATGGCAATTTGTCAAAATGGCTATAAATCAGGATTTCCTGGAATATTTCGAATTTCGCATTATTGATGAGGAACAGATAAAGGATTATGATAAATCTAAATATTGGATCATAAAGGATATGGGGCATGGGCAAGGAAGCTTAAAGTGCATATAAAATACTATTAAATAAAGACCCCGCCAAAATGGATAATATAACAAACACTATTAAATATAGACCCCGTAAAAATGGCTAGATGTGAATCTAGTCATTTTTTTGTCTGTTATATAAAAGTTTCCGGCAAAACGTACAGTTGGACTTTTGGTAGTAAGAGAAGGGGTTAAAGGAAAGGAGGAATTTATTATGGAGTATTATGAAAATGATTGGGACATGTATTGGGATATTGTTGAAGATATGTACAGCAACCTGTCCGAGGAAGAGCTCGAAGAAGAACTGATGGATATGGAGTAATAGTACACTGACTAAATCAAAATTCTGTAAAAAGAAAGCGAGGTATATTTGAGAAATCCAAAAGAAATAAAACGGTATCACAAAACTTTAGTAGATTAATATGGTCAGAAAAAAGAGGTCGGGGACAAATCCCCGGCCTTTTATGATACGGTATATTAAATAAAACTTGAATAAGGGAAAATAAAAGATTTATAGGAGCGTGATGAAATGAATAAGTCACAGGCAAAGAAGAAAGTATTTGATTATTTCAAGAAAAATGCTATTGAATATAAGTTTGTTAATGAAGAATTAAAGCTTATAGATGTGAATTCATTAGATACGATATATTTATGTGCCAGTATTCCGGAAGTTATAGGCGGTCACATAGAAACCTGTATTCGTTTTAGAGAGGAGCATTTGTATTGCCAGTCGTACTATTGTCAGCCTGTTGTACACAATGAAGAGGAAGCAATAAGAGCTGCAAGACTAATTAATTATTTGAATAGGCATTTGAAGTATGATTGTGATAAGCTCTATAACCATGTATATATATTGGATGAAGATAACGGAGATATATTTAATGGATGCCATATCAGATATGAACTTTTGGAAATGTATTTCCAAGAGTCGATGAACCATATCTTGAATTTTAGTGTTCAGCAAATAGCTGATGTATGTGTACCGCTTATATTTTATATTTGCGGTGAGTGGGAATATGATTTTGTAATTAAGGTTGCAACAGACCATGAATTCATGAGTAAGTAGAAGGAGAGCAAAGAAGTATGAATAGAAATCAATATGAAAATACAAGGGATTATAAAAAAGCACTAAAGATTTTAAAAGGTTTTGTAGACGAGGAATTAGACGGTGATATTGATGCAATGCGGACATTTTGTTTTGATAATCTTACAAAGTTCATTGGAAATATAGGTGATCCAGATATGTACCTGATCGTACAAGCAATTTATATCATTTTATGGGGAGACATTTATGACTTGACCTTTGAGAAAATGGGAGTATGGGATTTAAAAGGAACATATGCTTTCCGTGGAGATACAATAAATTCGTTTGGCTCCTTATTTGGTAAGGAAAGCGAGGAAAATGAATTTGGATATCGTGCCAAATTTTTTGGAGCGGATAAAGACATAATTCTTTGGAACAAGATAAAAGAATTCTCAAGATTATACCATCAAATAGGTAACTTTATAGTGATTCCCAATAGAAGTAGCGTTCAATACGGGATTAATGGAGCCAGGGGGTGTTATTATAATACAGATTATTGCGAAGGAATGCGAGACTATTTTGACTGGTTTTTGGTTGCTGTGGAAAAGTATCAGAACAAGGTGAAAAATGGGGATATTAAGATGAATATGTTTGAAATGCAGCTTCAGCAGAATCCAGAATATAATCCTTTCTTCCTGGAGATCAGTCAGTGGAAAGAAATATTTTTCTTAAATCATTATTTTGAAAATGATAAACCGAAATTGCTTTTTAATACTCCGTTAGAGAGACGCTTGTTAATTACAGCAGAGCATGAAAATCGGAAAGATGAAAAATATTACCAGGATCAGGAGTATTTGGAAATCATGAATGATTATCTTGATAAATCAAAAGAAGTGATTGTGTATCGTACGAATAAGATAGTTGATATTTTGAAAGAAAAATGCAAAAAGCAGATAGTTGTGTAAGTTTACGAGGAGGAACATAAAATGCAGACTGATTATAGCAGAGCAATACTTAAGTACCTGATGGATTACAGTAACATGGATTATCCGGTAAATATTCATCAAATATATGAGCACCTATTTTATGGACAAGAATTATCTGATAATAAAAAGAGGGGAAAATTAGATACAATAAGAAAAAATATAGTAGGATTACATGCGAGCGGACTTATTGAGATGGATACAGAATTCACAGAAAATACTGGGAAAAAGGAGCGTTATAAAAAAGAGGATGATGACGTGACAATTTGGTATGAACAGAAATTAGATACCGAATATGCATTGATACTGATTCAGAAAATCATGGAAATGAATAATTTATCGTTTGACGATAAGAAAAATTTAGTTCAGGCTATTTGTGATTGTGCAGGATCTAAAATAATGGAAAGTGCTTCATATGCACAGAATGTTATAAAAAGTAATCCATTATATGATTTGACTGAAAAAAATGGTGTAAAAGAATCCATTTTATTTGAAGGACAGCGAAGATATAAAGCCGGAAACCAGGAAATCCCAGATATTTGGATTTTGTTAAGTAATATCTATAACGTATTAGAAAAGAAACAGAGAAAAAAGATTTCCTTTAAGCTCTATAAGTATAATTCAAAAGGGAAATTTGAAGTTATACATGATGGCAGGGAATATATAGTTTCACCATATTTTGTTACAGAAATGACAGGAATGTACTGGTTAATAGGTTTACAGGATTCAAAGAGTAAGGATGCTGTCAATGGACATAAGAAAAATCTTGGATTTTATCCTATCGACATGATGAAAAAAATAAATGTTCTGGAAGAAGATGCAAGAGATATAAGCGAAGCTTTTGATGGGAAAGAGATGACCAAAGAAGAAAAATATAAATATATTGTAGAACATCAGCAGGTTTTTTATGATGAAGCAGAAAAAATAGTAATTAGAGTTCATAAGAAAAATGAGGATGGATCAGAAAATAATACATCTTATAATTTGATTTATCGAACTTTTGGAGATGATTTTTATATGTTGAATGAGGAAGAAACCTATGATCGTATATTAGTTATAAAAAGTCCATATTTTATTGTAAAATGGGCAATTGAAAATATAAGAGACATAGAAGTTGAGACAGAAACTATCCGAGACAGAATTAGAAATGAAATCGAGAGCTTAGATAAAATATATTCAGTATAAGAGCACGGGGCAATATCCCCGTGCTCTTGTGCTAGGATAGTAGTATAAGGAAGAAAGATAAATCTAGTAGAGAGAGTATCGCAGTTAAACGAAACGGATTTAACTATAAGTTTAATTATAACACTTGAGGAATGTGATATACCTAAGATACCATCAAACCGCATGGGCACTGTTGCATGAACGCCCGGATATATGTGAAAAGCATATATGGAATCAAATCACAAGCAAGTAGCTAAAGGCAAGCTTATTTAACAGTGAGGTCTTGTGGCTGGTGAAAGCTAGACAGGTCTACATCAGTAAGGATTTCTGCCTACAGTGAAGAAATTTATATGTAGGGTCCATGGAATATGAGTTTTGCCGACGGGTAAAACGAGAGGGATACCTCGACAAGATGTTCTGTGCTGACAGTTGTAGCTGTAAAGGTATTTTCAAGGTCTTCGGGTGACCGAGGGCATATTTGAGGGTTCAATTGTATATCCCAAAAGATTGGCGTCACATTTATTTGGAGGGCAAAATGGAAAAGAATTTTATTGATGAATTTATTCCATCAAAAGATACAAGAGCTTATTTGCATAGCATTCATCATGAATTTACGGACTTGGAGAAAGCTACGATTGTTGCAAATCACATTATGATTTCTTACGAGAAAAAAGTAAAGTGGTTAAATAGTTTTAAGGAAAAAATATCTGATGACACATTGAAAGACAGAATATCAAAGGCATTAGTTCAGATAAAAAAGGATAAGAAGTATTACGGAAAGAGTAATACTGCATTAGGAGCATTGCCTTATAATGAGTCACTTTTTGATTTTGTATTTATTCCACATAATTTCAGGCATGGTGACATTGTAAGAAGTCTCTATGGTGGCTGGAATACAACTAAGTTTTGTGAAAAAGTAGGAATCATCCTTAGTTATTTTGATAAGGATTATGAGTTTTATAAAAATCTAAGAGGGGATTATTCAGATGTTCAGGTTTGTGTAGATATTAAATTTGACGGAGTAGCTTATCAGGGCGAGTTTGAACATGAACATATCAATCCAATATATATTGAGCGTATGACATTGAATGAAAAAGATGAAAGAATGGCGTATCTTAACTATCTAACGAATCTTTACCGTAAAAAGAATATTAGGATGGATGCTGAAAATAAGCCTGAATATGCAGGCGGTTCAGATGACTTGTTAGAACAGAAATATCTTGGTGAATATGTTCCGGTTCTAGATGATGCTTCCGGTATTTGGTGTGTGCAGACAGGATACGGATTTGAATGTGGAGATATTAATTATATTGCATCGGAGTTCGCTGGAACAGGTTTAATCTATCATTTCATGGATAATGGTGAGATGGATCATGTTCATAGATTCGAAAGTGTGTTGGTTGAGATTTTGAAAGACCCGGAACACGTAGACATCGTGACAGATTATGGTGAATACTCAGACCAGGAAATTCAAATGGTGAAAGGGATAAAACGAGCAGCGGCATTTGTACAAGCACATCACAGACCTATGACCAATGCAGAATTGTGCAAAAACAGAGCAGAGATAAAGAATAAAGGAGAAGATGATTATGGCAATTCAGTTCAAGGAAATTAGGCAATATTTGGCAAGAAACACTAGATTATCAATATGTTTTGAAGATGGATGTTATCACGATTACTTGATGATTTCGGATATTCCGGCTGAAAAATATAAGGATTTATATGTGTATGGAATAGGAATGGTCGATGTCGAATTTTCTAAGGATATATACACTTCTCCCCAAAATTTGGATGACACGAATAGTTCAATAAAAATAAAGGAGTGCACTTTTGAGCCTGCAATTGAGATTGTTCTTCATAAAATACCACGTGATATAAAAAGAAAAGCAGAGGGACTTCTTTTGTTCAAAGATATCAAACCGTACTTACAGATAGGTCGTAATTTTGCTGTTGTTAACAGAGAGGACTGGTCGTACAAGTTATATGAATGGAAAAGAGATATTCCTGATGAGTATGATGATAAATTTGTTTTCGGTATAGGTATGGAGGACAATTTTGACGAAAACGATAAGGATATTATAAAGGCTTTGGAAAAAAGAGGTTATGATTCTTGCATGAATAAGAGAATGGGGATTGTTTTGTCGGATACAGGGAGGACAGATATAGAAAATGTGAGGGGAGCAATATGCAGAAATTAACCTTTGTGATTGGTGCAAATGCAGCGGGGAAAACTTATTTTATAGAACATCATTTGGCTAACGAAAAGGCTGTTGTTCTTGATGTTTATGATTATCAGCAAAAGGTTTATGATGAACATGGTAACAAGGAGCGGATTACATTTGAAGAACAGTTTCGTTGTCTTAAAAAAGCGAATGAGAAGCATCTTCATGACATTATAAATGAACTGAAGCAAGGCAATGATGTAATAGCTGAACAGACCTTCTTTAAAGCAAAGCGGCGGATAGCTTATATTGACGAAATACGCAACGAAATGGATGTGAAAATAGAAGTGTATGTGATGCATCCGAGTAATGAACGTTGGATGGAGAACAGCAAGAAACGAGAGGATATAGAAAACATAGAAGTATATGAAGAGCAAAAGAAGCAGATAGAATTTCCGAATCCTGCGGAGGGATTTGACGCAATCTTTGAGGTGATTGATGATGAAATCATACTTCGGATGGATGATATAAAGCCAGAAATTGTGAAACAGGCAAGACAGGAACTGACGGAAGAAGATACACGGATTCATAGGGAAGATGAAAGAAAACATAACCACCGTCAGCTCATAGAGAGCATGAACACCAGACCATTTTGGCATTATTGTGAAGTATGCGTCAAATAATTATTCAGTAAGAAAAGAATTAGAATCATATGGAAATTTTATACGATGGGCGGATTTCATTGTAAAAAGTAGTTCTGAAATATAAGTATTTGTGAGGTGAACATGACAATGTTTCAATTTGAAAATCTTAACGAAAAATTATTTAACCGTGTAGTTTGTTTTGCATATTCTTATCCATCCGGGTTAGGCGGGCCAGGTACCTTGCTTATGTATACAGAAGACGGAGAAGAATACTTAGCAGATCAACGAGGTTTGGTTGAGTATGACTGGTTTAAACTTGATGAAATAGTTCCGTTTCGGGATGAATCACGATTTAAAGAATACTATTGGGGAATCGGTGTGCATCTTTATATTCGAAATGATTTATATGATAAAGTGATTTCTGCCATGGAAAGCATAGAGAAACACTATCATATGATGCCTACGGTAAATAAGGTTATATGGCCGCTTTTAGAAGTTCCAGAAGAAAAGGTGATTCGGATTGTGTATGCCGGAACAGAAAAGATAATTGAGCGAGAGAAGAAGGAACGAGAGGAAAAAGAAAAGGCATATGAAAAAATAAGACTGACAGAGAATGATATGAAATGGAATGATTTATACATTCTGTTTGAAAGTGCTAAAGACCGATGTAAACCGGAAGGATGTTACACTACTTTATATAGGCGTAATGAAAATGGAAGTATCACAGGATCTATTTGGAGTATATTATACCAGCAGGACGGACAGTTCTCTTTTGATGAAGAATCCGGAAAGTGGGGAATGGGAATAGAAGCATATAATATTTTCTTTAATCATTATCAGAATCTTCGTGAACCATTGTCATTTCCACCACCGGATGGAGGAGAAGAGCCGGTAACGTTCTTTAATCCGGGCAGATTTTTCTGTTCATGCCAGACGCTGGAAGAGGCAAAGAAACGTATAGCAGATAGGAATAATGCAATTGGTTGGGGATGTTATACGAAGAAAGATATTATAGTTCCTATGGAAAAAGACTGGAAATTTTAAGTTTTCAGGCATGCCTTAAAGAAATCAGATAAGATATATACATTAAGAAATGAATAGGAATGATTTTGATTAGAAATGGAGAAATATATGACTTTTGAATTATTAGAAGCAATTATTGTGAAGAATAAGATCCCGAAGAATGTCTGTTTAGTAAATGACAGCGAAAACGATCTTTGGACAACAGATATGAATGGTATTCAATATTGTGAAAAGAGAAATGAAATCTATTTTATGGAAGGAGAAAACATACATAAACCAGAACATGCGGAAAATGAGGAGTGGAAATTATTGTGGCCTATTTGTGATGAATAAAAGACAAAAGATTATTGGAGGATGTCAAATGAGGTTTGTAGTATTTCTTGATATTGATGGTGTCTTGAACACAAGAACAACCGTTAAACGAACACCTTATGGATACACAGGAATAGACGATGCAAGAGTTAAAGTCCTTGCAAATGCTATTGAAAAATGTGGAGGTGGTGACATTGTACTTTCATCTGATTGGAAAGTGCTAGATAGAAATCATGACGATTACAGATATCTTGTATCAAAACTCGAGCAGTGTGGATTGAAAATATCGGATCATACCATTGATAAAGAGCGGAAAAGAGGACAGGGCGTAAAAGAGTACCTTGAATCACATCCGGAAATTGAAGAATTCGTAATACTGGATGATCAAAAGTTTGATTTTGAACATTATGAAAAAATATGGGAAAGGTTATTGATTACCAATGGTATTGAGAGAGCTGAATTTGCATCTAGAACACCTGCGGTTGAGGCGATACTTTTCAGGGATTACATTAAGGCTTAGGAAAGATTTTTAGAAACGAAGGGGGATGACCGCCATAGTTACTTTTGTTGTTTCAGATATTCATGGAGAATATGAACTGATTATCAGATTGTTAGAAGCAATCCACTTGAAAGAGACAGATACGTTGTATGTTCTTGGAGATATTTTAGACAGAGGTCCGCATCTGATTCAGATTGTTCTGAAGCTTATGGAAATACCAAATACTATTGGTGCCAGGCACAATAAACCCCGATTATATCTTTCCATGCAGAATAAAGCTGGAGGCGGAAATAGGTGCTCGTCATGAGAGATAACGTGGCGGCAATTCCGGCAAGGGCGTATGGTACGATATCAGACTTACCAAAGTGCGGTTTTTATTTAGATTGTGCCATGACGAAATCACAGATATAACATAGCGGATGGGATTCGCCAAATTCAAGAGGTTGATATCAAAGGGGAGAATTTGCTCCTCTTTTTGCTCCTCCGCTGAAAGCTTACAAGTAGAATATAATAGAATCAGAATCAAGAAAGAGAGGATAACGAAATGGTAGTTTTTGACAACTGGAAATTCAGAGAAATATTGAAAAGCATAGTAGAGAAAAAGGAGCTTAATGGAGACAGGATATCTTCTAAACAACAGTTATATGTGCGGATAGGTGAAGCACTGCATGTATCACCGGACACAGTTAAATATTGGCAGAGAGATAAATCCAGTGGACCTGATCCTAGAACCCCAGAGCTTTTGAAAGAATTGGAGGATTATTTGGGATATCCTGATGCTTTGCAAAAGAAGATAAACATAGAGGAAGAGAAAACGGAGGACAAGAGAATGGATACAGTAAGTGAATTTCAGAAACAGCAGATTATGGAGATTTACGAAGTTTTAAAAAATTTTGTGAGTGAGATGAATATAGAGAATGAAGATGAATACTACAGAATCCGAGCTGTGATAGAAAGAAAGCAACTGGTTCTTCCGGATACAATATTTAATACGATATTGCAGTTTACGGACAATGTCGTTGAGGAATATGTGTTTGAAGCGGAGTATCCAGATTTTACCAAGGAAGAAGCAGAATATGAAAATGGAGTGATGAACATCAAGACAGATGCAGCATTTAATAAGCTGATGAGTCATTTCTTAGAAAGACTCCAGGAGTTGGATAAAAAAATAGACCAATTTGCGGAACAAGAACTGCGAGCGTATCTTTTAGGATAATATTTTCGAAGGGTGTCTGGTGATGTGATAGCAGACCGATCCTTAATCCAATATATGCAAGATGATGCATATGCATTATTAATTCAGTGTTTTATCAGAAATAGCGAGAGGAGTGGATATATATTGAATTCAGAAGTATATGATGCAACAAGTGATATTTTAGTTAAAGATTTGGTTTTTATAGCCATAAATAAGGAAAATGGGTTAACAATAGAGGTTCCTTTTTGCTGTTTGTATCCCTACGAAGGCGAAGTTGTGGATATTTGTCTGGACAGGAATGCATATCGTCGAGACGACAGCAAGAATTTACCTGTGGGGGTTCATGATGATAGATTCGTCTGGAGATTAAAGAGACCGGAAGAAAATTCTCCGGACATAAAACCAATCAAATTCATTTCAGCCTATCATACCAAGGAGTACTGCTTGGTGATAGAAACGACAGCAGACAGGAAAGAGTATGATTTTCATAGAGTACTTGAATATTACCCTGAGTGCAGTTTTGATAGTTTTACGATTAAAGAATATTCTATTATATTTGAACATGGACCAGAGATTAGTTATTTGGATTTTCATAAGTATATCCAGTATAAGTTTATCCAATTGATGGGATGATTGAATATATTAGAAGGTGTTGAAAAAAACTATAAAGCAAAAAATAGAGGTACAAGATTTTTATAACTTGTTTATGTCTTGAGCGAAGCGAAAGGAAGGATAAAAAATATGAATAAAAGAGATTACGAAAGTACTAATGATTATAAGAAAAGTATAGAAATTCTTAAAAATTTTGTGAGAGATGTCTTAGATGGAGATATTGAGAAGTTAAGAGATTTTGATTTTACAGATTTAACAACATATGTTGGCGATATTATTGATTCAGATGCAGTGAATGATAATGTGCCGGAAGTGATTGATTATTATGGAAATAATTCACGTAAGATTTTCTGTGATATTTATATTGACGATAAAGCCTGTGTACCGGATGAATTTTGTGGAAAGTGTAGAAAAATCCAATAATGGATTCTAGTAGGAGCATAAAATAAACCTGAAAAGCATTAGATGTGCTGATTTATAGAATGTTCAAAACGATATAATCAGTCACAGATAAAAAGCTGATGCTGTTTATAAAATCATGAAGGGAGCAATTAGGTTGGAGAGATAACAAAAAAAGGATTGAACTTTCAAATATGCCACGCCCATCACAACTCTATCGCCAGTAGAGATTGGGCGCATGGTCGTAAGAGGAATGAATGAGCAAATACAGAGGTTATTTCAAGAGGAGAACCTGTTAGAGTTCATCCGAGCGGAGACGCAAGGATGGTGTTAGTTGACACCAAGAGTTTTTTATTCGGTCATGGCACTTTGAAAATATCGTTGCAGACTGAAAATCATCTTAACGGATGGTTGAGTGTAGTAATACATTTGTGAACGATTTGTTGATGTTTCGATAGGCAGCCTCGATGCAGAGGAAGAACGGTTGATGCCTCACCCGAAAGGTGATGATTTTACACAGCCGAAACCGATAACACATCAAGCCGCATGGGCGCTGCTGCATGAACGCCCGGATATATGTGAAAAGCATATATGGAATCAAATCACAAGTGAGTAGCTAAAGGCAAGATATCGCAACGGCGACCAGGCTTGTGGCTGGTGAAAGCTAGACAGGTCTACATCAGTAAGGATTCTGCCTGCAGTAGAGAAATCTATATGCAGGGTCCACAGAGTATAAGTCTTATCGACGGATAAGACAAGAGGGATACCTCGACAAGATATTCTGTGCTGACATTTGTAGCTGCAAAGGTATTTTTGAGGTCCTCGGGTGACGGAGGGTATATTTGAGAGTTTAATTTTAAAAGACGTTTCTGTTTTTTATTTTAGTTGGATTGGTGGAAGAGGAAGGTGAAAAGAATTGGAGCGAAAATTTAGTTCGGATTTAGAAATACCTAAATATCTCAAACGGAAAGAAAATGATATATCTAAAGCTAATAAGAAGTCGAAACACAAGCATCAATATGAAGAATGTCTAATTAGATATAAATGGAATTGGGAAGAAAACAAAATTCATACATCACTTAACAGCTATTGTACTATCTGTGGGAAGATCAATGATAAAATGAAAAATTCTATTGTAATAGATTATATGAAAAAAGTAGATACACCAGTGGGAAAACGTTATATACAGATTTCAGAAGATATATTATATGACACATATCATGGAAGATTACCAGTATTTTTTGTAGAAGATATATGTAAAGATAAATATGTGAATTTAGGATAAATGGTGATTATTTATGAATACAGGAAGAGAAATCGAAACAAAAAGATTAAAATTATTACCAGGAGTCAATAAACGGGACTCCAAACCATTTTTGAAAATGCTACGAGAAGATGGTAATTTTCAAGAATTTTGCGGAGTAGAATTTTCGGAGAAAAACCTGTCTGAGTTTGCAGCGTATTTTGAAAGAACTGGGCATGAAGAATGTATCTATTCCATTTTCCAAAAAGATTCTATGGAGAAATTTATTGGTTATGTAGGCTTTCATCGTGAGCTGAATGGAGATTATGAAATAGAATTCTATATAGCTAAAAATTATAGGAGAAAAGGATATTGTGAAGAAGCTTGTAAAGCAGTAATAAAACAAATATTTGGAGAAGGACTATCGGTAGATCATAACCAGATCACGGTAGATAGATTGTATGCAACGACACTTGCAGAGAATACACCAGCAGTAGAATTGTTGAAAAAGATTGGATTTCACGGAGATAATCCAGAAGATGGACCGATTTTAGTAATGCAAGGATTTTTGGATGAAGATAAGGAAATTAATATATGTCCCGTTATTAAGATGATCTATGAAAAGAAATCAATGTGTACATAACATGAATAGCGTCAAAAGAGCTGTATTGCAAAGACTGCTCAAGATTGGGGCATGATACGGCCTGCATGACAGCAAGAGAAAATGATAAGGTATATAACAATGGTCAGCGATGTGGAGAATTTATTGATAAAAAAGAAGATGAATTCACAGAGATTTTACTGTTCTGGAAATCACAGGGGTGGTATGAGCGCACCAAAATCGATAGGATGCTAGATGACTTTGAAAAGTTTTATGCTGAGATTAAAGAAATATAAAATCTGTTTTTGGGACAATTCGTTGAATTTGATTTGAGATATATTAAAAATAATGGAGAAATAATTATGGGTACCAATGAAGTATTTGCTATATCAAATAAGCCGGGAGAAGTAACGCTGAAAGGCTTTAATTATATAAAAGACAGGCTTCCTAATAATTTTGAGGTCTGCTTGATTGTTGAAAAAGATGGTCATCTAAGCGCTGGTTGTTGGGATACAGGGTTATGGAGTACTGATCACGGGAAAATACCTGGAAGTTTCAGACAAAGTCGAGGAGAAGTTTTAGAATTTGATAGTGTGTTGGCATGGTTACCGATAGAGAAAACTGAGATAGATATAAAAGAATTATGGTGGAATCCGGAATATCGTCTCATATCTATTATTTATGACAGTATTATGGTATTTGCAAAGGACACAGATAACTATTTAACAATGGAGTATTACGGAGGAAATGAAGGAAAAATCATTTTTTACATGGATGTACAAACTGGCAATATTTTAGAAAACGATAAAAATAGAAAAGAAGAAATATATTATCTCCAATCAACGTTGAGAGCCTGGTACAGCGATATGAGGGAAAAACTGTTAGAAGGCTATCAAAATGGGAAATTCACAATTTTGCCGGAATGGGATGAGCAGGGATAAAAAAGAAAAAAGCAAAGCCTAAAAAGGCAAACGATTCCATCGAATGCAGAAGAAACGTTATATAAAAAACAGAAAAGGTTTTATCTTAAAAGCATAAGTAGAAAGAATTTGGCAGCTAATCGGATTTACTTCTTTGGGAGTTTGTTGTCGTGGGTTCGAATCCCACCAGAACTTTAAAAGTTCTGTAGCTCAGTTGGTAGAGCACAGATTTAATCCGATGATATCGCCAAAAGGATGCCGACAGCTATTGTTACTTACTTCAGATTAGGTGTATTTGAGTGGCAAGATTAGTCGGCATTATTTTAAAGTATAGTAGAAAGAGGTGTAGGCATGAAAGAAATATATAAAGAGTATTTGTTTGAAAAGCATATTCTTGTCAGTGATGGAGAGAAAGAAGAAAAGCATGTTTTTGAAACCTTGTTTGCAATGGCACATTTCTTTGGCGTAAAAATTACAAAGGGCAGGGAGCTTGTGCATTGCGGAATGGTAAAAGAACTATCAAAAAGATTTGGAGAAAATGTTCCGAAACTGTTTTATAGAGGATTCCCTCAGAGTGTCCGAAATCTTTCTACAGAGGAATTATTATTTGATCAGCTTTCACATTATTTTATTACGTACGGGCTTGGCAATTTTGAAGAGCCGGGGCATTCTATGTTTGAAAAAGATTTTGAACGTGCGGCTTTTCAGGAAGAGACAGAAGTACAGGAATTTGTGATACAAACGGAAGAAGAAGCAGAAGAAACGGTACGAGTGATTGTGAAGGATTTATTGTCAGGTTCGCGACCATTGAGTGAGAGGCAGTATACGCTTGTACTTACATTTATTCGTGACCATCTTGAAAATATTCCGGATATTGTATCAAAGAATACCTGTGTAAGACTTTTAATTGACACGAAAAATCTTTCACTGGCAGACAGTTTGAATCTGTCGGATGTTATGAAAATAGTAGATGAATTAAACTATCGGTATTATTACAATGATAATCCGAAAAAACTGAATTTAAAAAATCAGGATAGAAAATTCTTAACGGCACTATTGGACAGAATGTTTCGAGGTGACAGGTGCGATATTTGTACATGTTATGAAAAGAAGCAGCTATGGAATGGGTTCTTACATCATATTCATTATCAGCCGAAAAACGAAGAGGCGGAAATATTTGTACATGCCATGAGAACGAAAGGCAATGAGTCTGTATACAGTGAGTTTGAAAAGCTGATGCAGGAAAACAGATATCAGCAAGCAGCAGAACTATTGCGGGAAAAGAAAGGAACATCTGCATTGCTTCGAAATATGGATTACATTATCAGCCGTATGGATCGAGAAGATGAGCAAACATTCCTTTCGGAATTCCCAGAGGATTGCAGTACATTGATTTTGCTGCAATTATTGTTTAGATATGAAGGAGTGCAGAGAAAGGACGGACGTATTTTCAAGTTTACACAGCATAATCTCATGAAGGTTCATTATGAAACATCAGAGGAGAGTGAGAAATGTCAAAGCGGGCTTACGGAAGAGCAGGTAAAAGAAATTGGGAAAATGATTCGTTCAAAACTTTCTGAGAAACTTAGAAATCGACTTGGAAAGGTATATATTGAACCTTCCATGAAAAATTATACACTTCCATTAGCACAGAAAATACTTCGCAAGGAGGATTGGGTGTTCTTTCTAAAGGAAGCAGGATTCCAATAGACGAGGGAAAAAAGCTAAGGGCATTTACCTATTGGGAGAAGGTGAACGATATTGATCTTTCGGTATTTGCACTTACAGAAGATGGTAATCGGAGAGAATTTTCCTGGAGAACGATGTCGAGACACCAGTCAGGAGCAATTACCTATTCTGGTAACGTTTATTCTGGGAAAAACTTTAATGAATGCTTTTGTAAAGCGGGGTATATGCTGAGAGATTGGGATGATAGTGGACAAGTATATGAACCTAAGACAGTAAAATCGGCATATCTTGTGAATTGTGAGAGTGCCTTTGCATATCTGTTTGGAATCGATCTTTTCACGAATGAATTTGTCTGGCTTAATGTAGCAAAAAATAGTAAATCAAGGGTGGCTGGAGATACAAATCTCTCATTCTTGACAGATTATTTTCATCTTACAGAGGTTATGAATATGTATGATTTCTTTTCTATGATGGCAGAAAAAATTGTTGAAGATCCTATGGAAGCAGATGTGGTGGTAACAGATCACGAAGTAAAATGTATTGAAGAAGCCCAGATAATAAGAGAATATGATTTCGAAAAAATCCGAATGTTAATGGAAGATGCAAAATAACTGCGGAGGATGAGTATGAAATTTGAAGATAGAATACAGTTAAAATTATCAGATTTGACAGAAGAATTATTTGAGAAAATTGTTGCTTATGGGTTTTATGCGCCATCTGGAATGGGTGGACCAGGGTGCGTGATTATGATTGCTGAAGATGGTAGATCTTATCAATTTTACGGACCTGAGTTAAATAATCTTAACTATCATAGAGAATGGGCTTCTTTATTTCCAGTGTTAAATCAGTGTGATACAAGACAATGGAAGTTAGCAGAAAATGTGTCATGTACAAAGTTATTTGTGCGAAATGATATTTATGATTTGTTCATGGAAAATCTTTCAACTCCGGAGAAGATGATTTATTATCGATGGGAAGACTCTTGCATAAAAGCTACGTTACTTTTACATGCCAGGACAGAGGATGAAATAGAAAAAATCAATTGGAGATATGAACTGCGTACACCTCTTTTTGAAAAAGATGATTTGGTGGAGTTTTATTTCGATAATGGAAAGAAAAAGACAAAATGCAAAGGCGTTATTGTAGGAACAGATATTTACAGGATACATGGGAAAATTGAAACAATTGAATATGACATTTTGGTGGAGGATTATGAAACCTATAGAAAAAAGTGTTTATATAAGCATATTGATGAGAAGCATATAAAAGCCACACCGGGAAAATTATTGATTATTTCTGGATTTTCAGGAGTTGGAAAAGGGACTGTTATACAACAATTATTAACAGAATATCCTGAAAAGTATGTCGTATCTGTATCAGCTACAACAAGAAAGCCAAGGAAAGGTGAAGTGGATGGAAAATCTTATTATTTTAAGAAGCGAGAAGAATTCGAAGATTTGATAAACAAGAATGAATTTCTTGAATTTGCTGAGTATGCCGGAGAATATTATGGAACACTTAAAAAGGATGTTTACAAGAATTATTTTAAGGGAAAAAATGTAATAATTGAGATTGATTCGCAAGGAGCGAGACAGATTAGAGAAAAACAAAAAATTCAGTCGGTACTTTTGATTCCACCATCATTTGAAGAATTATTACATCGATTAAAAAATAGAGGCACTGAGAGCAAAGAATCCATTCACAGAAGGTTAAAGCAGGCATTGGATGAAATAGAACATATTGAAGAATATGGAGTTCTCCTTGTAAATGATAGTGTAGAAGGTACGGCTTTTGTGATCGATGCTCTTTTTCATCCGGTTTTAAAAAATGCCAGTGGAATGAATGAACGAGAGCTGAAGATAGCAAGAGAGATTCGGGAAGGGATTATAAAATATTTGTCTGATGAGGAAGGCAAATAATTAAAAGAGGATAGCTTCAGGGAAGTAAAACGTGAAGAATTTGAGAGTTGATAAAGAGATATATTTGCGACTTTTCCAGGTTCGGTAGAACGGGAATTGTGTATGGAGGAAGTAAGATGTTTGAGATAGTCCCATCTCAATGGATGAAAAAATGTTTTGAAGAAATTGATTTTGCATTTACAGATTTTCAGAAGGCTACCTTAATCTGGAATGCACCAGGCAGACTCAGGCAGGAAATTTTTGATGCCTTGGAGGAGTTGGCGGAAGATACGAGAGATGAAACTCTAAGAAGACAAATTAACGAACGGCTGAATTATGAAAAAAAGATATTTGAAACATTTATCCATAATCAGTCCGGAAAATATGTCTATGTTGTCGAAAATCTGGAATATGAAAATGGTGGATTTTTCTCTGATTATAATAGAGCTTTAAAATATGCAAAAAAATATATGCAGATATATGAATTGAAATGTCGGATAAGTAAGCAGATGATTGTAGATACAGATGCAGACGAAATTGTACGCAATCCGTTGCGAGGAAATCCAAATCTGGGTTTTGAGACGGAAGAATACTGCGCATATGACGGTACTGCGGTAGCATCTGTTACTTTAAATATGAGTGGAGAAATAGAACAATTCAATTCTTACGAGCTTCCAGAAGATGAAAAAATTGTAGATAGCTATCAAGTGGAACGATTCGAATATCATTTTATAAAAATGCCTTGTCCATTACAAGCTGGTACGACGGTAAAAGATATAAGGAATGGTTCCTATTATGTTCTGGCAGGGGGAGAAGCGGATTGGAATCGGTATCTGAATCGTATAGAAGAGAAAAATTGGTATGTTGATTTTTCAGATATACAGATGATTTGTTATAAACTAACAGAATCAGGAATCTGGTCACATGAACATATTAATCCATTGTATCTTGAAGTGGAATTTCCAACATATATGGAAGATGATCCAAAAAGACAGGCTTTGAGATATGCAACGGAAGCGTTGGGAGACTATTTGAGTCATAAAAGTAACGGAAAAGAATTTTGCCCAGACTTGGTTCTGAAATATGCCAGAAAATATGCTGAAGTATGTCGGAAAAAAAACTTATCAGAAAATATGCTGGAAGAAGCTAAAAAGCCAGAAGATATTATGTTGTAGACGTCGGGATAAAAAGAAAATTTATCGAATATGGAGACGGTATATTATGAGTCGAAGCTATAAACATACACCAGTTTATAAAGGGGATAAAGATCGATTTGCTAAAAAGCTGGCAAATAGAAGAATTCGTCGAAGATCAAAATTGAACCCTAATGATGGTCAGAGTGGAAAATCAAACCATTATCGGAAAGAAAATGAATCGTGGGATATATGCGATTACCGCTATTGGGGAGAGCCTATCTGGAGAGAAGAATCTTGTCTTAATCTTAGAGATTATCCGGAACTGTGGCAAAAATGTTATAGGAGAAAATAAGAAAATGCATTATGTCATTAGTGATATTCATAATGATTATCAAAAGTTTTTTTACGGAGGAAAAGAGTATGAGATATTATGGTTTTGAATTGGGTACAAATACAGAAAAGATTAAGGAAAATGCAAAAATCGAACTCAGACACTATGGTTACGACAATGTACTCGAATCTATCAACTCGTATATGTATCAGAATATGAAGAATAACAGGACGTTTTTAGTGTATCGGGAAGAGGACAATCTGATTTCTGCAATCTTTTCTTTCGATGAACAGAAGCTAAGTTTTCAAAATGTATATGAAGGTATTCTTGAAATGTTGCGAGATACATTTGGAATAAAGCAGGTAAAAGTAGAGCCATTTGAGATAACGATGCATCAGTTCATGGAATGTTTTCTTGAATGTAAAAGAAGAAGATGTTTTGATTATTCTAATCGGATCATAGAATCGTCAAATTTATGGATCTATTATTATTCTTGTATGAATGATACAAGACCATTTCCTTATGATTTTAAGGAGCGTATTATTTCTGAACAGGAGTGTGAGATTTGCAGTATCTACCATCAGGATTTTGTGGAGGAACTGAGAAATATAAAGGCGCATGCAAATCTATCTGAATACAGTGGAAATTTGGTTCATTATGTGATATCCAGTCGTAGCTTTGAAGCAGCAGGTGAAATGACAGAAGTACTTGTTCAGAACTTACGCAAAGCGAATCGAATCAACAGCAGAAGAATGGAAATCGTCAGTGAAATAGAACCTAATCTGTTTAGGAAAAATAACCATCTTGAAGAAATTATCGAAAACAGTTATGGCGGAGTGATTGTCTTAGATTTATCTGAAAAGTTTGGGTGTGATCCGGTTGATTATGTAATGGCAAGTCAATATCTGGAGAAACTTATAAAGAAGTATCGGAACCAATGCCTGTTTGTATTTACATATGATATGGATCATCCGGGATTTGCCTATTATCTCTTGCCACAGTTAAAAAGATATATGATGACGATTATGTTAAGAGAAGGAACAGGGGATAGAAAAGCAGCGGTCGATTATATGCAGAGGTTGATTGAAAAATCCGAATATTCAAAATATGCAGGACAGGCACAGGAGTTCATGGCATTGTTCCCAGGACATAAGTTTTCGCAGACAGATGTATTGAGGGCTTACGAGCAGTTTGAAGCATGGTGCCTAAATAAAAATATATTGAAAGCATATGATTACAATTTTTCGGAAGATTTCTTGTTGGACAGAGATGAAAATGAAGTATCCGCTTATGAAAAGTTAAATAACATGATTGGCCTGAAAATTGTAAAAGAGCAGATTGATAAGATTATTACGGCAGATATTGTTGAAAAAGAACGAAAAAAACGAAAAGGAAATGATTATCATACAAGTTCGATGCATATGATTTTTGGCGGGAATCCTGGAAGTGCAAAAACTACAGTTGCAAAACTGTTTGCAGGAATTACAAAAGAAAAAGGCATTTTAAAAAGTGGTGCATTTGTTGAGCGTGGAGGAATGGATCTGGATGGAATAGGATGCGTAAGTGCTATCAGAGAAGCATTTCTGGCAGCAAGAGGAGGTGTTCTGTTCATAGATGAAGCGTATGCTATGAAGAGTGACACAGCTATTACAGTGCTGCTTCAGGAAATGGAAAATCAAAGAGAAAATGTGATTGTCATTCTTGCAGGATACAATGAAAGAATGAAAGCATTTATGAAGAGAAATGAAGGATTGAAAAGCAGAATACCATATTGGATTGATTTTCCAGATTACACAACAGAGGAACTTACAGATATTTTTAAGCTGATGATCCGTGAGAAGGACTTCTGTGTAACAGATGACGCTATAAAAGAGGCACATTACATATTTGAAAAAGTAAGAAATGTTGATGATTTTGGGAATGGAAGATATGTCCGTAATCTGATGGAACGTGCGGTTAGACAACAGTCAGTAAGGCTGCTTTCAACAAGTAAAAGCGCGAGTGATATTCAAAAGGAAGAACTTTTTCAGATTACGAAGACAGATATCCAGATGCTGGGAGAGGGAGAAAAGAAGGAAAGAGAATCAGGAACAGCCAGAAAAGAATTAGACGAAATGGGGGGATTCGCTTCTGTTAAAACAGTAATCCATAAAGCGATTGCCAAACATAAGATAAACAAGCTTTGTATGGAGAAAGGTCTTCAAAGGGATAAAGCTTCTTTACACATGGTCTTTACAGGAAATCCGGGAACAGCAAAGACTACGGTAGCCAGATTGTTTGCAGAGATTATGAAAGATGAGAAAATATTATCAACAGGCGTGTTTGTAGAGGCAGGGCGTGCAGATCTTGTGGGTGAACACGTAGGAGCTACGGCACCGTTAGTTAAGAAAAAGTTTAAAGAAGCACAAGGAGGAGTGCTATTTATTGATGAGGCTTATTCACTGTGTGACGGCTATGACAATGGATTTGGCGATGAGGCAATCAATACGATCGTTCAGGAGATGGAAAATCATAGGGATAATGTGATTGTAATCTTTGCCGGTTATCCGGAACCAATGAAGGCGTTTCTTGACAGAAATCCGGGTATGCGTTCCAGAATTGCATTTAGCGTAGAATTTGATGATTACACTGTTGAGGAACTTTGTGAGATTACAAAATTGATGCTTTCAAGAAAACAAATGACAATCACAGAGGCAGGAATGAAAAAGTTAAAAAAGAATTTCGAGAGCGTAAAAGATAGCAGAGACTATGGAAATGGAAGATTTGCGAGAAAAATGTTGGAAGAAGCAGAGATGAATCTGGCAGAAAGAATATGTCAGATGGACGAAACAGAAATTACAACAGAAGTGCTGACTATCATAGAGGAAAGCGATATTCCAGATGTTCCATTGGAAGAAAGAAGACAGATAAAGAAGATTGGATTTGCATGTTAAGTGATACCGGAAACGGTAAAATTTGGAGTGTGTTAGGGGCTTCTTAGGAATGAAAGGGGATGATTGACATAGCTACTTATGTTGTTTCAGATATTCATGGAGAGTACGAATTGTTTATCAGATTGCTGGAGGAAATCTGCTTGAAAGAGACGGATACATTATATGTTCTCGGAGATATTCTGGACAGAGGTTCGCATCCGATTCAGATTATTCTGAAGCTTATGGAAATGCCAAATGTGGTATGTCTGACAGGAAATCATGAGCTTATGGCGTTAGAGTGTCTGGAATTCTTAATGCAGGAAATTACAGAGATTTCTATCGGAAAAGTCGATGAAAAAATGTTGGAGAATCTTATGACCTGGCAGTACAATGGCAGCAAGTCAACCATTGATGAGTTTCGGACATTGAGCCGGGAAATACAATATGAAGTGATTGAGTTTATAAAAGATTTTACAATCTATGAAGAACTGACGGCTAATGGAAAAGAATATTTACTGGTTCATGGCGGATTGGGAAATTATTATCCGGGAAAAGACATAGAAGAATATTCCATAAAAGAATTAATCTGGGACAGGGCTGAGTATGATATCCAATATTTTGAAGATACATACGTGGTAACAGGACATACACCGACACAGGGGATTATGGAAAATCCAAGACCGGGGTATGTATATAAAAAGAATCATCATATTGCGATTGATTGTGGTTGTAATCGAAGAAATGGACGTTTGGCCGCAGTTTGTCTGGATACAGGACGGGAATATTATGTTGAAAAATCTTGAAAATAAGGTGGGAAAACGAAATGATTGATTTAGAATATGCGAAGAAAGCTTTTGAAAACTATTTGAATGATTATGACCAAAAAAATGAAAAGATAAAGTTGAAGATTGTGCATACTTATGGAGTGATGGAATGCAGTAAAAAAATTACAGAAGATATGAAACTGTCCGCAGAAGATTGTGAGCTCGCTCAGATTATTGGATTGTTGCATGATATTGGAAGATTTGAACAATTAAAATGTTACAACAGTTTTGAACCGGGAACGATGGATCATGCAGCATTCGGTGTGAGAATTTTATTTGAGGAGAGACTGATTCGGCGTTTTGTCGAAGAAAATAAGTGGGATGAAATTATAAAAACAGCAATAGGACATCATAGTGATTACTGCTTAAAAGAAATTACGAATGAGCGAGAGTTGATGCATGCTCAAATCATACGTGATGCAGATAAACTTGACAATTGCAGAGTAAAACTCGAAACAGCAATTGAAACTCTTCTGGGAGTTACGGCAGAACAGGTAGGAATGTCGGAAATTACGCCAGAAGTTATGCAACAATTCAAAAATCATAAATCAATTCTATTAAAGACAAGAAAGACAAAGATGGATTACTGGATATCTTATCTTGCATATTTTTATGATATAAATTTTAAAGCGACATATGAAAGTATAAGAGATAACCATTATGTGGATAAAATTATAGGAAGGATTCCGTATACAAATCCAAATACTGGAAAACAGATGGAACAAATAAGAAACGAAATGAATCTATATATTCAAAACGCTATAAATGAGAATGGAAATTACAGATAAATATAATTGAGATTTTGAAGGCAATTTACAATTTTCAACATAGCGAACAGAAGATTAATAATATATGTAAGGTGGTAGGAAATGGCTTATTACATAACAGGAGATTGTCATGCACATTTTGAAAAGCTAATTTGGTTGGCAAGATTTAATAAAAAACTTGGAAAAGAGGATGTAATCATATTATTGGGAGATGTCGGATTGAATTATTTTGGAGCTGACAAGGATCATGAGAATAAAAAAATACTTGCGGATTTTCCTAATTATTTTCTGTGCGTGCATGGAAATCATGAGGAAAGACCTTATCATATACAAACTTACAGTACACAAATCTGGCGTGGAGGAGAGGTATATTATGAACCGGAATTTCCGAATATAGTATTTGCAAAAGATGGAGAAATTTATGATTTTGATGGAAAAAAGGCGATTGCAATCGGTGGGGCATACAGTCGCGATAAAGAATATCGACTTTTAACAGGCCTTCCATGGTTCCAGGACGAACAACCAGATGACAAAGTAAAAAGTCAAGTAGAAAATAGATTGAATGAAGTAGATTGGAAAGTGGATTATGTGTTTTCTCATACATGTCCGTTAGTATATAGACCGAATCGGCGGAATGAAGAATGTCAAGAGAAGATAGATCTGTCGACAGAGGAATGGATGGATAAAATTGCAAAGAAATTAGATTATTCGCAATGGTATTTCGGACATTACCATGACAATATTCAATATATAGATGCTCAACTACTGTATGAAGAAATCAAAGAATTAGGAGAACCAGATTCTGTTCAGAAAGTAGGAAGACCAAGGTACAGAGTAGGAGAAACGGTGTATTTTACCTATGGAAAAGAGGACGCAAGGGAAGGCTACGGAACGGTTGAATGGGTTGATGATCATGGAACATTGGGACAAGAGAAAGAAGTTTCTTATGATATTGTGGGAATTCCATGTGAATTACCGAGAGAGAAAACGTTGTTTAAGCATATAAGAGAATCGAAAATACAGAGTATTGATGAGATGGAAATTGTTAGAATTGAGAGGGAGGAAGGATAGGTGCATTTTTATATTACAGGTGATACACATCGGAGCTTTGATCGTATTGAAGATTTTTGCTATGGATATGAAACTACAACAGAGGATGTGATGATTATCTTAGGGGATGCAGGGATTAATTATTGGCTGGATCTGTCTGACAAAGAATTAAAGGGACGGTTATCAGGAATGGATATTACATTTTTCTGTGTTCATGGGAATCACGAAGCACGACCATGTGAGGCAGCAGAATATGAAGAAAAGATATGGAATGAAGGAATTGTATATGTGGAAGAACAGTATCCCAATATTTTATTTGCTAAGGATGGAGAAATTTATAATTTCAATGGGAAAAAAGTGATGCCGATCGGTGGAGCATATAGTATTGATAAATATTATAGGATACGCAATGGTCTGCCATGGTTTGAGACGGAACAGCCAGACGAAGCGATAAAGAAATATGTAGAACAGAAACTGGACAAAGTGAACTGGCAGTTAGATATTGTCCTTTCTCATACAGTTCCGATAGAATGTGAGCCGGTATGGGCATTTATTCCAGGACTGGATCAGTCAACTGTAGATAAGTCAACGGAAAAATGGCTTCAATATATTTATGACAATCTGGAATTTACAGAGTGGTATGCAGGACATTATCATGTGGAATGTGAAGAAGGTGGAGTCCGGATTATGTTTGAAGAGTATGATGAGATTATGTAGGGCGAAATAATGGAAAATTATGTATATTTGATAGGAATAATATACCCCTATGGAGAACTTAGTATTATGGGGATTTATACAGATGAGAAACTAGTGATAGAGGCTTATGATAAACTTATAAACGAAGATGGAAGGTGTACGGCTCTGGAATATCCGGAAGAACCTGAAATATATAAAATCCCACTGAATAAATTTCTTGGAGAAAAAGTGCCATGGGCTGAGATGATTGATGGAAAATTGTGCTTTTATGCAGAAGATAATATAGAGAATCTTACGATCGATCAGATTAGATCACATGTGAAAAGTACAAGCTTTTAAGCAATAACTATGATATGGAGAGCGATGCGTAATGAATTATTATATCAGTGATTTACATTTGTTTCATGAAAATTCGATTAAGTTTGATGAAAGACCATTTGACAGTCTAGATGAAATGCATGAGACGATCAAGAAACGATGGAATAGTAAAATAACAAATGGAGACAGGGTATTTATTCTTGGAGACATAAGTTATAGAGGTAAAAATGAAGATTTGATTGCTTATATTTCTACATTGAAAGGACAAAAAATACTTGTGAAAGGAAATCATGATGATGTGTCGGATTATAGATATCATCAGCTTTTTGCAGAAGTTTGTGATTATAAAGAAGTTCATGATTCAGCTAATGGAAAGAATTATAATCTTGTTTTAAGCCATTATCCAATTTTCAGTTGGAAAAGGATGGGGAAAGGATTCATTTTACTATATGGTCATACGCATGACAGTAATGAGGATGCTTATTATCAAAGCTGTTTAATGAAAATGGTGGAAAGTGATTGTCAACATGTGTATAAAACGGAAGTTAGAGCAATAAATGTAGGATGCATGAAACCCTGGATGAATTATGAACCGCGAACATTGACAGAATTATTGTCCTATCCACAATGAATTAGATGATAGAAGGGAGATGGTTTTATGGCTACATATGTTATTTCGGATATTCATGGACAGTACAACATGTTTATAGAATTACTCGATAAGATTGATCTAAAAGATACGGATACTTTATACATTTTGGGAGACGTGCTTGATAGGGGCCCGCATCCTATTAAGACACTAAGAAAGCTTATGGAAATGCCAAATGCAATATGCCTGGTCGGTAACCATGAATTTATGGCGATGAAATGTCTGGAATTTTTGATGAAAGAAATTACAGATAAGTCCATAGAAGAGTTAGACAATGAAATGCTGGATAATCTGGAGACATGGCAATATAACGGAAGTAGATCAACGGTTGATGAGTTCACTCAGATGGATTCCGAGTCTAAAAAGGATGTGATTGATTTTATAAAGGAATTCCTGATATATGAAGAGGTGTCAGTCAATGATAAAAACTATCTTCTGGTTCATGGAGGTTTGGGGAATTATTCTCTAGAAAAGGATATAGACGATTATTCACTTCATGAATTGATATGGCCGAGAGCAGATTATAATATACAGTATTTTTCAGATAAATATGTTATAACAGGACATACGCCGACACAAGCAATTAGAAATAATCCAAATCCAGGATATATTTATCGGCGAAACAATCATATAGCAATTGATTGTGGTGCTACTTATCCGGGTGGAAGACTTGCTGCTATATGTCTGGACACAGGCGAAGAATATTATTCTGAACCTAATAAAATGGGAAGTGATGCTATTGGCTTATGATGAAAAAATTATGTAATATTTTGGGAGGAAAACAGAATGAACAGGGTGGACTGTATTAAATTAATAAGGTCATTTATTGATGAAAAATTAGATGGGAATATTGAAAATTTTTTGAATTATGATTTAGATCAACTCGAAAATGATGAAAAATATGGGGGTTTTGATCCTGATAATTCTAAGATAGCTAACGCAATCTATGTGGTACTATGGGGAGATAAAATTCCAGATTTGAATTACGATGCACTGGGAACAAGCTACAGGGGAGACATACTTAATTCTTTCAACACATTGATGGGACGAAGTACAGAGGATCAAACGAATTTTGTTGGAATCCAAAAGTATACCGACAATCCACAAATTATTGAGATGGCAAAGGAATATCATAAAAAATATCACACAATTGGTAATATGACTATTTGGCCAAATAATTCAGTGGAATACTCGGAAATCTGGAAAGAGTATGAAGATGATGATACAAGAAATGACTTTAAAGGAAAATCTTTTACATTTAATACAATAAGAAGTCAGAGTCCCTGGTATGATTACTTTGATGCATTCCTGGAAATTATAAAAGAACAGTTAACAGCACCGAAGATTTATTTAAATGGCTCAGCTTATTCCGTAGTATGCGAGCTGATGTATGGAAAAACATTGGAAACACAGTTCTTTGAAGATTTTTTTTATTTGGGTGGAATGGAGAAGTTTGAGAATTTTATTCATACATTTTATTATGAAAATTATGTAGATATGGAAAATATGGAAATACAGCAAATATTTTCACCACATGCGTATCATTGGAGAAATTCTTATAAGAAAGAAGAATATGAAAAATACGTCAGTTCTTATATTACAAAGGCAACAGAAATCATTGAATATCGTGGCTCAAAAATGATTGAAGAGTTGAAAAAAGCGTTACAGATACAGGAACCAGAAAAAGAATCCCCTGCAACAGAAAAGAAAAAAAGTAAAGCAGTGTCTTATTTAAAGGAACTTTTGTCCTGTGATTTTTTACCGAAGATTTTATTGGGAATTGTATTTATGGTTTTATGTATTTATTCTGCAGGAAGCTTTATACGCTTTTTGATTATTGGTGGATATAACATTCCGGATGAAGTGAGGGCACTACGATCACCATATCATGGAAAAGAATGGTTATTTAATAGTTTTTATATAGTAATGCTTCTTGCCCCTTTTTTTATGTGCAGGGTATATAAAAAAGAAAATACCGGCTTCAAAAAAATTATAATGAGTTTACTGGTCGTTATTCAAGAGATTATGATTATCTTTCCGATTATTTTATTTGTGCTGTGGAAGATTTTAATATGTTGCAGTAAATTTGTACCAATCCTTTTAAAGGAAGCTTATGGAATCTTGGAACTTGTAAATGCGGCAGGAGTATTATATTTAGGAATTCATACAGCGGTCGTGGTAATTTCGATTATTGTATTGGCGATAGAAGAGGATTATAGAGATTTTTCAAAATATTGGGGAATTTTATGGCTTCTGTTTATATTTGTATTTCCGTTAATACTCAAGGTTTTGTCAGTTAAGCCGTTAGCAATTCTAATTGGAATTGTTGCTGTTGGATTTATTATAGTAGTCTTGATATTGAATGGATATGATGCGGTAAAATATCGTTGCCCGGCATGTAAAAAATTTAATGGGTTAAGTTATGTTAGTTCAAAATTGCTTCGAGAAGACGATATTTCTATTCAAGTCCAAAATCAAATAAAAAATGCAGAGGGAAAGGTTATTGGAACACAAGATCAATATATTCCTGGAAAACGGAAAATGTATGAAGAGACATATAAGTGTGCAAATTGCGGTTATGTCAATAAAAAATTAGTGACTAAAGATGTGAAATTGCTCTGATTAATCACTAAAAACAACTTACAGAATCTATACTGATACAGCTCTAACAGTGTCATTTAAACAGACGGGAAGGATTTAAAATGAAAGGGAAAATAATAGGAATTGTGATTGTGGTGATGCTTGCTATAACGGGAGTAGCCGGATACTTCACATATCAGAAAGCAGAAGCAGAAGAAAAAGCAGACACAGAAAAAATGAATAAAATCAAGGAAAGCGAGAATCAGTTTTCCAAAACCGAAGAGCATACAGAAGAGAAAAAAGTGGCTGAAGAAGAAAATGCCAGACAACCTGCAGAAGATATCGTTATAGATGAGGAAAATAGAAAAGATGAGGCTGCTAAAACGCATTATGAAAATAAGTATTTTTCTATTGATGTTCCAGAAGACTGGATTGGGTACTGGGATGTAATAGAGGAAGAGAATTCATTATATGTTGACCAGATATTGTATAGGCTAAGTTATAAACCACCAGTAGAAAATTATGGAGGTGGTGCTGAGATATACATATTGGATATGAGTGATACAAGCGTTCCACTGTCTGTTTATAGAGCAAGTATTCCAGATTATGCAGAAGAGGTAGGGGTTGTATCTTTTGCTGATTATGATGTTTTTGTAATGGAAGTAGGTGGCGGATTCTTCTGGGATGGCGGTGCAAAAATTACACTAAAGTAATTTGATGAATTGTTACATTAGTGATTTATTTTTGTTAACGTGGAAATGTGGAAAGTTATTGGCACTACGGCTAATTTGCCGTACGGCTTATTTATTCGAGACTATGAAGAAAAGTCTGTAAATAATAATCTTCTATGATAATGATTGAGCTG